>JGI24698J34947_10001061_pt1 | contig 14138 bp, 13 predicted proteins | sample TergutMp193P3_FD_34947 | JGI IMG/M metagenome (IMG submission 34947) | reverse complement strand
TTGCTTGTACGCGACAGCACGCTTTATATAATCCATGCTATATGCCATATTTTGATTATCGGCATTTATCCAAGATACTTAACTTAATTTACTATATTCCTGCCGATTTTGGGGAGCCCGGCAATAAAAACATCCCCGTTCCCGGCGCGGTAACGGTACAGATAATTTCGCTTAACAGCGTTACTGTTTCGTGGAATCCTGTTTCCGGCGCGGCAAGTTACTCGGTTTTTCGTTCCTTGACCGGGGAGGATGATTCTTTTTCCCGCGTAAAAGTAACTCAGGAAACGTCATGGACAGATGCCTCTCTTACAACGGGAACGGTATACTATTACCAGGTATCTGCCGCGTTAAATAACGCTGGAGAAGGCAGAAGATCGGCGGCGGTGTCCGTATGCCCGATGTTGCCCCCCGCGCCGGGGAATGTCAAAGCGGAAACAATTTCCGCAAACAGTATTCTTGTAAGCTGGGACGCATCCCCTGCGGCTGCTTCATACCGAATTTACCGGGCAGACAGCACCGGCGGTACTTATAATATTTTGCCGGGCGCCGCGAATAACACGCCGAGTTATACAGACACAAGCGTTACCGCCGGCAATGAATATTATTACAAAGTCTCCGGAGTAAATGTATTGGGTGAGGGCGAGGCATCGTATACATCAGCCGCTACTACATTGCCGCCGGTTCCTGTCGGAGTAACAGGGACGGCTCTGTCGGAAAATCAAATTACCGTTTCGTGGAACGCCGTTTCCGGGGCCTTGACCTACCGGTTGTACCGCGCCGATGATTCCAACGGCCCGTTTACGCTTCTGGCGATTGTTACCGCTCCTGATACTGTTTACATTGACTCTTCCCTTAATCCGGCTGCGGAATATTTTTACAAAGTGTCTGCCGTGAACGGCATTGGCGAAGGCGGACAGTCCGCCGCCGTCTCCGCCGTTACCAANATACCGCCTCCCGCTACGATCAGCGCTGTTCCCGCTTCGGCGTCAAGCATTGCCGTTACCTGGAGTCAGGTTTCAGGGGCGCTCAACTATAAACTGTACCGTTCAACAAGCGAAACCGGAGTTTATGATGTTATCGCTACAACCGTGGAATTAAGCCATTTGGACGCGATTGCAAACAACACGCTGAGATATTTCTACAAGGTTTCCGCTGTAAACATAACAGGCGAGAGCGCGCTGTCCGTTCACACGAGCGCGGAGTTTTCGTTTCCCAGTGCCCCGTCCGGCCTTGCCGCCGTTCCCGTATCTTCAACCAGCCTGGGCATTTCATGGGACAGCGTTCCGGGCGCTTCCGGTTACAAATTGTACCATTCCAACACCACCGCGACCGGAACCTACAACCTGATTGCCACGGTTGACACTACCGGTTACACCCACAGCGGCTTAACCCTAAACACCGATTACTGGTATAAAGTATCCGCAACGAATATTATCGGCGATGGAGCGCAATCGACGTATATTACCGCGAGAATTACCGCCCCCGCAACACCGGCTAATGTCAGGGTAACGCCGGTTTCGCATACCAACCTTCGCGTAAGCTGGGACCCCGTGCCGGGGGCGTTGGTGTATTCGGTATATCGGAATACAGGTAGTAGTGTATCAGCTTCAAATATGATTACTTCAACCACCGACACATACTATATTGATACAGGGCTTGACCCGTTTCGACGGTATTACTATAAAGTTTCAGCCACGAATGAGATTGGTACAGGGGCGCTAACCGCCACTGAAGTTTCCGCCTATACTCAGCCGATACCGCTTGAAGAAGGTGTCTGGTACAGCAGGACAACTTATGTGTCATATAGCAGTTATTATGATTATTACAGTTTCCCGGTAAACGGCGGGAACTATTTTATTCAGTGGGGGAATGTTGGTCATACCCAAGAGGCTTCTTCCAATAGTAATCACAATCTATTTTCCGCTTACTGGAGCAGTACCAACAGTATGACCAATTTATCTACGGCTTATTTTACCGATCAAACTGGCGGGCTTGCAAATCCACGGCGGGTGCAGCCGCCTAATTCAGGGTACATAATTATTAGGGTTCGGAATTATGGTTCGTATCTTTACGATCTACGGTTTTACAGGGAATAGGGGGGGGAGGAAAGGAGGCAAATTTATGGCAGGAATAATTAGCACATTGATAGAAAGTGTTTCATCAATAATCTCACAATATTGTATTTCAAAAAGACAAGAACAACGGGAAGATAGAAAAATGCTTGCTGATAATTTTAATGAGATGAAGGCGTACACTGAAAGTGTTGATAAAGCAATTAGGTCGGTCATAAATTTTATGAACGTGGAAATCATTGATGAACAAACGGATGGCATTTTAAATGTCATAAATGATGTGAAAAAGTTTACCAATGAATGTATGTCATGCTGGGATAATTACAGAAAGATTATAAACACCCGTTTCTCCAAAACAATTAATAAAAAAAAGATTAAGAAACTTGATGGAATTTTAACTGAAATTGATTATATAACTAAACGCTTAACAACAGTTAATTTTCCAGAAGGTAAAATGCCAGATACAGTTGTTCTAAGAAACCAACAGGAGTATTTGAAAAAGCAATCAAAGGATTTTCGGAAAGCAAGAGATATTAATTTGAAGATTAAAGAAAAATATCTCAAATTGTTGGGGAAATAGGCGTATTAGAATATCAGTTGCCTAAATTTTGTATCTCGTATGATCATGCAATGTATTGTCATTTTGTACGAGGGTAAATTTTACCTCCGTGAAACTCCAAGCTGTCTGTAAGACAGCAATCCTCCGCGTGCGTCCCCCTTGGGATCAAATACGCCAGATATCTTTGGAATTAGGCGGCTTTTTCAGAATAACTAACGACAGCGATTTCGGCGCTGGCAGTTCCTGTGATATTATTAACAATCTGTTCAAGTCTCCGCGCTACTTTATCATTGTAGGAGATTTCGCCGCATTGGCCGCAAACAAAAGACGGTACGTTTTTAATTACAACAACGCAGCCACCCATATCTGTGGTAAAAGTTGAAAAATCCTCCTGTACATGACCCTTGCACATGAAACAGGTCATTTATTTCTCCTCCGCTTAAAATCTTCTGTCCATTCAAAAGGGTTGGGAAAATACGCTGTAATAAGCCATAATTCCTCCCCGTTTGAACCGCATACAATATGCAGGGCTTTTCCTGCTTTTGTTTGTCCCAGTATCAAGCAACTGGGAAAAGGATAGTCCGATGGATAATACTCAATTATTTCACCATTAGTCAATGCGTTTATCACATTATCCATGCTTATACCCCTGCGAAAAATCCGCTCAAGTATATGATTTGTCCATCGCAAAGATTGTTCTTTACAAAGTAGCGCAATATCCTCAATGGTCATATCATAAATATAACATAACAATCATTTTTTAACAAGTAAAAATTAACGATAAGCGAAAAGTAGTATTTACTCTATCTGTGGTTTTTCTCTTTCTTTAATTATTTCCGCGATACAGTCTGCATCATCTTTATCCCAAGTATTAAAATATTGCAATATGTCCTCTTGTGTTTTTTTTATAGGTTTTGTAAATGTAATAACCGCCTCGTAATTTTCTTTTATGAGTAAAGGTTCTGCAAATTTAAAATTATTTCCGTCATAAATCGCCTTAACTTCATACATAAACAATACCTTTAAAAATACATTATACCGTATTTAATTTCTCTGCAAGTCTTTATATTGGACACGCAAATGGTAACAGGCATTCTTTTTGTCTTAATGCCCGATATACGAAAAAACCAATTCACGTATGATCATGCAATGTATTGTCATTTTGTACGGGGGTGAAATCTTCTGTCCCTTAAATCTCCCAAACAGGCAAGGCAACCGCGTTTTTACTCAGCGGCAGGACAGAGGGGCGCAGGCACAGGACGGCGCCTGTGCCTACGGGTTTTTTAAGTTTTTCCAACAGGGCGAAATGTTTTGCGTTATCTGCAACGGGGGCGGATGTTTTTTTTACCTCTATGGGGTAAAGGGTCATATTCCGCTCAATCACGAAATCAATTTCCCGCTGGTCGGCATCGCGGTAAAAATAAATCGAAGGGTCTTCCCCGTTATGCCAGTAACTTTTAATTATTTCGATAAACGCCCATGTTTCCAGAATCAAGCCGCTTAAGTAACCGGCTTCAAGGCTTTTGGGAGTGTCCATTCCGCATAAAAAAGCGCACAGGCCTGTGTCCATAAAATAAAGTTTGGGAGTTTTTATCAGGCGCTTGGTAACATTGACATAGTAGGGATAAAGAAGCTTGATCAAACCTGAGCGCTCCAGCGCGGCGAGCCAGGTTTTCGCCGTTCTAACGTCAATATCCGCGTCCCTTGCAAGGTCGGCGTAATTAAGAAGGTTGCCGGTTCTGACTGCCGCGGCGCGGATAAATTTATAAAACTTTACGCTGTCATCTATGCCTTGATAATCCTTTATATCCCGCTCAATATAGGTTTGAAGGTACGAACGGAAAAATATTTCCCTGTTTTTTCCGTTATGCGTCACAAGACGGGGATAAGAACCTCTCCAGATAATCTTGTATAGATCGAGAAGGTTCAAATAATTCGGTTTCAAATTACTCATTGCAGGGGACGGCTGTTTTATGGTTTTGGAAGGAAGAAACGGCTTGGCTTTGGGCTGCCCGGTTATTTCCCTGTATGAGAGTCCCAGCATATCCAGGATGGCCACTCTTCCCGCCAAAGATTCCCGAATCCCCTTCATAAGGCTGAATTTTTGCGAGCCTGTCAGCCAAAAAAGTCCGTCTTGTTTGTGAGTGTCCACATAAATTTTTATATAGTTGAATAATTCAGGCGCGTATTGGACTTCGTCAATCAGAATTGGGGGCTTATACCTTTGCAGAAAAAGATCGGGGTGATTTTTCGCCAGCTCGCGATTATCGGAAAAATCAAGCGAAATATACTTCCGTCCCGGCTCCCTTATTTTTTCAAGCAGATAAGTTTTTCCTATCTGCCTCATTCCGGTCAGTAAAAGTATGGGGAATCCCCTGGAAACCCTTTTTATTGCCGGCACAATTGTTCTGTCAATGTCCATAATAGCCTCGTATGATCATACAATATACTGTCATTTTATACGAGTGTCAGTAATTTGTCAATACCATCTCGTATGATCATGCAATATACTGTCATTTTGTACGAGGGTGAATTTTTACTCTGTCAGCAGATCCCGTTCCCCGGAGGCCAGCGCCCTGAGTATGCGGCGTTTTACCGCGCCGGAACCTCCGGTAAGGGCGGCGATGCGCCGCCGTATGTCGCGGCGTTTGGAGTTAACTCCGTAAGGGCAGGTACAGGCCGCCTTGAGGATTCCCTGCGCGTCGGCGCATTCGATAACCTGTCTTTCTTCGACGTAGGCCAGCGGGCGGATAAGGCTGACGGGGTATTTGCGGTATCTGAGCAAAACGGGCATGGCGCTCATTTCGCCTTTGGCGCAGAGGTTCATAAAAAAAGTTTCGATAATGTCATCCAGATGATGTCCCAGCGCGATTTTGTTAAATTTGTTTTCAACCGCGTATTTCAAAAGTTCGGCGCGCCGCTGGGTGGAACACCAGTAGCAATTCATTTTTTTACCTTCCTTGAGCCTGCCGACGACCGGCACAAACAGATCGGTAAAGGGTATGCCCCATTCGGCAAGCCTTTGGGAAAGTACCGATTTTTTGCAGCAGGCGCAGAAGTCGGTGGAAATATGCAGGGCGGCAAGATCGTAGCCTACTTTTAACGCGGGCCGTATTGAGGCAAGCGCCCAGGCAAGCACGGTGGAATCCTTGCCGCCCGACGCGGCGATGAGAATACGGTCGCCGTCTTCAATCAGGTTTCGTTCCAGCGCCGCCTTTACGGTAAGTTTATGTACTATGGCGCTTGCGTCCGCCCTGCGCAAAAACCTGCCGCTCATTGCCGGCCCATAATGTCGCGTAACACAAGGCTGGCAAGCGCCATGCCCGCCGCCGCGGTAACGGTAACGGCGCTGCCGTTAATCACTTTTTTGCCGCCGCACCATTGCGGGTCAATGTCATCGCCGCACAGGCATTTTTTTGACCCGCAGCTAACGGGAATCTCATCGCGACGCTGAAGCCGTTCGTCGCTGTACACGGCGGTAAAATCGCCGTCAAAGCCCCGCTTCCGCAGGCCCTGCCGGACAAGTTGCGCCAGAGGGCATCCCTTTGTTTCCCAGATACCGGCGGTCCTGATGCGGGTAGGATCGAGTTTTTGCGCCATGCCCATTGAAGAAAACAGGGTAACCCCTGCGGCGCGGCTTATTTCAATTAAATCAAGTTTATGAGTCAAACTGTCAATCGCGTCGATAACAAAATCCGCCGTCTCAATGCCAAAAGCGGCGGCGTTTTCCCGCGAAAAAATTTCTTTCCATGCGGTAACTTCGCAACGGGGGTTTATTTCCAACAGCCGTTCTTTCAGCGCCTCGGCCTTTGAATGCCCCAATGTGCGGCTTGTTGCCTGTACCTGACGGTTGATATTGGTAACGCACACCACGTCGGAATCCACGATGCCGACGCTGCCGACGCCGGAGCGAACCAGAGCCTCGGCGCACCAGCTTCCCACGCCGCCCAGACCGAAGACCAGCGTTTTTGTTTTACTGAGTTTTTCCAAAACTTCCGCGCCGGTGATCAGCGCAAGCCTTTGAAACAGGGGGTTAACTGGAGAATGAGGAATGGAAAATGAGGAATGAGGAGTGGGGGATGGGGAATGGTGAGTGGGGGATTTTGAGAACCTTTCGGCTTCACTGTATATACACCCGCAGTACTTTTGCATATAGAAACCGAGCGCGCGGGCGCGGGCCTGGCCCTGCCTGAACAAAGGCCTGAAATCGCGGTAAAAAAATTCTACGCCGCGCCGCGCCGCCGTTTCCTCGCCAATGCGGCGGATTGCCTCGTGCTGTTGATATGGGCTGACGAGCAGGCTCGTGCCAAAAGCGTCAAAGCCGTGTTCCGCCGCGTATTCCGCCGTTTTTTCCAGCCTCATGCGGTAGCAGGTTTCGCAGCGTTTCGGCGGCTCTGTTTCTTCGCCGGTTTCAGCCAAAAAAGGCCGCAGCCCGTATTCGCCGGCTGTTTCCAGTTCCATGCCTTCGGCGGCGGCAAAGGCGGACAGAGTGTCCCGGCGCTTTTGGTATTCGACAAAGGGGTGGATGTTGGGGTTGTGCCAAAACAGCGCCGGCCTTATGCCGTCGTCGGAGAGGTTTTCAATGCAAGTGACGGCGCAGGGGGCGCAGCAACAATGCAACAACAGTTTCATGCGGATTGCGAAACAGTCTGTTCAATGGCCGCGGCCAGCTGATCCGCGCAGGATGTTTTTTTCCTGCCGCAGCGCAGCCCCTTCAGCTTTTTGATAAGTTCACCGGCGTCCATTCCCTCAACAAGTATGCTCAGCGCTTTCAGGTTGCCGTCGCAGCCGTCCTCAAATGAAACCGAATGTACTCTTCCGTCCCGCAACTCAAAATGAATCTTGCTTGAACAGGTTCCGCTTGTCTTGTATTCAAACATATCGCGACACGAGGGACTCGAACCCCCTACCTGCTGCTTAGAAGGCAGCTGCTCTATCCAGGTGAGCTAGTGTCGCCGGTTCTTGTATCAAGAGCCATTGTTGATTAAGCCTAATATAACACAGGCTGTTTTGCAAGGTATCAAGCCGCGCAATAAAGTCGATGTGTTAAGTCGCTATGCGTACATGCGTTGACAAATCCTTTGAATAGAGCTAAAATTGCAAAGGTTGATATTCGGAGGGAAAAGATGGAGCGACCGAAAACCAAGGCAGGCTGCTATGAGCGGAAGTAAAGTTGTCTCTCTCTATAATGCCCGTCAACGCGCGGTTCGTATAGCGGCAACGGTTTTTTTATTGCCGGCTATTGTTATTATTTCCGTATATATCCTGTATCCCATTATTGATTCTTTTGTAAGCAGTACCATGGATTGGAGGCGCATGGGGGCGAACAGGAGTTTTACGGGGCTTGCCAACTGGTTTACCCTGATAAGGGACGTCCAATTTTGGCAGGCCTTTGGAAACAATGTAAAAATCATGTTTCTCTCTCTCATTTTTCAGGTTCCTTTTGCCATGGCTCTGGCAACGTTTCTGGATGTTCATGAAAAGAAAGCGACCATTTTCAAAGTTATATGGTTTCTTCCCTACCTGCTTTCTTCTGTCGCTATCGGCGTACTGTTCAAGTTTGCGCTGGAAGCCAACAATGGAATTTTCGCTTCGATTTCCAAACTGTTTGGCGGAGGAGCGGTGGACCTTCTGGGAAACCCAAAGGCCGCCCTTTATACCGTTGTCGGGGTTGTCTGCTGGCAGTACATACCCTTCTACATGGTGCTCTACCTTGCCGCCTATGGGACAATTCCCATAGAACTTTTTGAGGCGGCAAGTATTGACGGCGCTACGCGGGGCCAGTATTTTTGGAAAATATCCCTGCCCATGCTCCGGCCTACGATAATTTCGGGAATGACTCTTTCAATAATAGGCTCGCTGAAATATTTTGACCTTGTCTATGTTATGACCGGCGGCGGCCCCGGTGTGGCGACAGAGCTTATGGCAACGTATATGTACAGGAATTCCTTTATCCGTTTTAACATGGGTTACGGTTCCGCCGTTGCTTCTGGAATGTTTATATTAATTACGCTGGTGGCCCTTATTACCATCACCGTATTAAACCGGAAAACGGAGGCGTAACATGGAAGAATACAGCGATTCCACTTATGTACCGCCGAAAACGAAATTTTCCATTCCGGGATTACTTGCCCTGCTTTTCGCGATCTTCTGGCTTGTTGTTGCCGGAGGCCCCTTTATTTTCCAGATTTTTACAACCCTTAAAACCCAGGGGGAATTTGTTTCCGGCAGCCTGTTTGACCTGCCGCAAAGTTTTAATTTTGCAAATTATGTTTCAGTTATTAAAAGCGGCTTCCACAGTTATTTTCTCAATAGCATAATGGTTATTGTCATTTCCCTGACTCTGCTGCTTTTTATCAGCGCCTTTGCCGCGTATCCCCTTTCCCGGATGCAGTTCAAATTGAACAGGCCCATATACAGCGCCATTGTCGCCGCCATGTCCATACCAATACACATTACCCTGATTCCCGTTTTTATCATGACGATCCGTTTTGGCATTTACGACAATGTGTTTGCCCTTATCGGCCCCAATGTGGCTTTTAATCTTCCGATGTCGATTTTTATTCTTACCGGCTTTATGCAGAATATTTCACGCGAAATGGAAGAGGCCGCCGACATTGACGGCTGCGGAAAGTTCTCCACTTTTTTTCGTATAATATTCCCGCTGACCAAACCGGGGCTTGCGACGCTGGCAATTTACAACGGGGTAGTGATTTGGAACGAATTTATTTTCGCCATGACCCTTACCCAATCCCGGTCGGCACAAACCCTGCCGCTGGCGATATGGCAATTCCAGGGGCAGTATTCCATTAACATACCCATGATTATGGCGCTGCTCGTACTTTCATCGCTGCCGGTAATTTTACTGTATATTTTCGGTCAGGATAAACTGGTCAAAGGAATGATGGCAGGCGCGGTTAAGGGGTAAAGGAAGAATGAAGAATGGGGAATGAAAAGAGAAAAGTGAAAAGAGAAAAAAGGTTCTATAGTTCGATTTTACCTGAGACACTGCGATATATTGCATAAAAAAGCAAAATGAAGTATATTATATTTTACGGATGAATAAATTGGTTAAAAACAGGATATATTTAGACAATTGTTGTTTTAACAGGCCTTATGATGATCAAAATAATCTCAATGTTCACCTTGAAGCGGAAGCTAAGGTATTCATTCAAAACGAAATATTGAATAAAACCTTTGAACTTGCATGGTCTTTTATGATGGATTATGAAATTCATTCTAATCCATTCCAGGATAGACGGATGGCTTTTTTAAGCTGGAAAAATATAGCGGTTGTTGATATTGATCCAGTAGAAGAAATATTGATTAAAGGGAAAGACATAAGTCTAAAAAATATTAAAAGAAAAGATGCTTTACATATTGCTTGTGCAATAAAAGCAGAATGTGAATATTTTCTAACAACCGACGGAAAAATACTAAATAAAGAAACTTCTGATATAAAATTAATAAATCCTCTTGATTTTATTCGGCAATTCTATACGGGAGAAAGGATATGAAGGCAGATACATTAATAAGAACAGAAGGTATGAATACTCTTATAAAAAATTTGGGTTTAATTGAGGCCGAACGGTTTGTAATGCTCATACAAAAGGAAACATTTGATTATACGAAATGGCAGGAAAATTTATTTGAGGATATGACAATAGAAGAAATATATAATAATGCGGCAGAATTGAGAAATAAAAACAAGGAAATGCGTAACTTCACATAACAGGATTTTGAATACAAAGATTAAGGAGAGTATTATGAACAATGAATCAAAAATCGAAGCAAAAATCAACGAATTGATTTCACAGATGACTCTGGAAGAAAAAGTGTCTCAGTTAAGCCATGAAAGCGTGGCGATTCCCCGTCTGGGGATACCTGAGTACAACTGGTGGAACGAGTGTTTGCACGGCGTTGCCAGGGCGGGCATTGCCACGGTTTTTCCTCAGGCAATCGCGCTTGCGGCAACTTTTGACGATGTGTTTGTCAAACAGGTTGCGGACGCTATTTCCGACGAGGCGCGTGCCAAACACAACGAAGCGGTAAAACAGGGAAACCGCGGGCAGTACTGGGGGTTGACTTTCTGGACACCGAATATAAACATTTTCCGCGATCCGCGCTGGGGCAGGGGCCAGGAAACTTACGGCGAAGACCCGTACCTTACCGGCAGAATCGGAACCGCGTTTGTACGGGGCCTGCAGGGAGACGATCCTGAAAACCTGAAACTTGCCGCCTGCGCAAAGCACTTTGCGGTTCATTCAGGCCCGGAAAAATTCCGCCATACCTTTGACGCTGTTGTTTCCAAAAAAGATCTGTTTGAAACCTACCTGCCCGCTTTCAAGGCGCTGGTAGAGGCCGGAGTTGAATCGGTAATGGGCGCGTATAACCGCACTCTGGGAGAACCCTGCTGCGGCAGTAAATTTTTATTGAAAGAAATACTGCGGGGCCGCTGGGGATTCAAAGGCCATGTAGTTTCGGACTGCTGGGCGATCCGTGATTTTCACGAACACCACAAGGTAACAAACAGCCCGGAAGAATCAGCCGCCCTTGCCCTGAATATGGGCTGCGATCTTAACTGCGGCTGCACCTATCCAATGCTGACCGTGTCTTGCAAAAAAGGATTGGTCAGCGAGGAGACGATCAATACGGCCCTTGCCCGCCTTTTGCGCACCCGCTTCAAACTGGGAATGTTTGATCCTCCGAAAAAAAGCAAATACGGCAAACTGGACCGCGGTATAATCAATTGTGAGAAACATCAGAAACTCGCGCTTAAAGCGGCTGAAAAATCAATTGTTCTTCTTAAAAACGCTAACAATATTCTTCCCCTGGACGATAGCGCCAAACGGATCACCCTGGTTGGCCCCAGCGCGGCAAATCCCCTGAGCCTTTTTGGAAACTATTACGGGATAAGCCCTAGATTCGTCACCTTTCTTGAGGGAATCGGCGCGAAGATTCAGGACAAATACGCCATCAGCCTGGAGTACCGTCCCGGCTGCCTGCAATACGAGGAAATCCACGGCGGTCCCGCCTCCGGGGCAGGGTTCTACAGCGGATCGAGAACCGACCTCTTCATCGCGGTGGTTGGGCTGGACGGTTCTATCGAAGGCGAAGAAGGCGACACCATCGCGTCGGACTCCAGCGGCGACCGGAACGCCATCGAACTTCCCCCCTGGCAGATTAAATTTTTGCAGAATATCAAGGCGGCGGGCAAGCCGATAATTCTGGTGATTACCGGAGGCAGCGCTATTGCCGTTCCCGAAGACATAGCCGACGCGATAATCTTCGCATGGTATCCCGGCGAATTCGGCGGCAAGGCTGTCGCGGACATTATTTTTGGCGACGTGGTTCCGTCGGGAAAACTTCCCGTTACCTTCCCCGCTTCAACAGACCAGCTTCCGCCTTACGACGATTACTCCATGAAAGGCCGCACTTACCGCTACATGACGGAAAAACCCCTGTATCCTTTCGGCTTCGGACTTTCCTACACCCGCTTCCGCTTCGATTCCATCAGCCTGTCCAATTCCGTTATTACGGCAGGCGCTTCCGTAAAAGCGACAGTAACACTAAGCAATACAGGTAAACGTGACGCGGAAGAAGTAGTGCAATTGTATGTTTCAAAGGATGATCGCGGGGCGGATGATCCGCTGTCGTCCCTGCGGGGTTTCCGCCGTATACGTATAGCCGCGGGTAAAAGCGCCTCGGTGGAATTCGAGCTTCCGTCTGCGGCTTTTGAAACGGTGAACGCCGACGGCGAATCGGTACTGCTGCCCGGTTCATACACGTTGATTGCCGCGGACGCCGCTCCGGTTTCGGTTGAAAAAGGCACGCCCGTTTCAATTGAGAAGGGCGAGCCTTCGCCGGTATCGGCGAAAGTAAAGGTAAATGTTGTCCCGGTTCAAAAAATATGATATAAACAAATCATGCCCCTGTCATGGAACGAAATAAAAAGCAGAGCCGCAACTTTCGTTAACGACTGGAAGGACAGGGCCCCAACCGCGCGGGAGGAAGCGGACGCCCAATCGTTCCAAATTGAGTTCTTTTACATATTCGGTGTTGACCGGAAAAAAGTGGCGATTTTTGAAGACAAGGTAAGACTCCATAAAGACCGCCAACAGGGACTATTCGAGGATGACGCAGTCGGCCCTGCCGGTTATATAGACCTGCTCTGGAAAGGCCATATCCTTATCGAAATGAAAAGCCCCGGCAAAGACCTTGAAAAAGCATACGAGCAAGCCAAGAACTACGCCCTTGCGCTGGATAAAAAGGATTTCCCCAAAGCCATACTGATATGCGATTTTGTCAATTTTCATTACTACAATCTCCTTGAGGACGGCAAACAATATCGATTTCAGCTAACGCAGTTGCTGGAACACATAGAACTGTTCGGCGACCTTGCGGGCTATAAAGACATCGATCCTTTCAAACACTGGGACCCAGTGAACATCGAAGCCGCTTTAAAAATGGGGGAACTCCACAACCGCCTGAAAGAGATCGGCTATTCGGGCCACCAACTTGAACTGTACCTTGTCCGCCTTATGTTCTGCCTGTTTGCCGACGACACCGGCATATTCGAGCCGCCCAATATGTTCAATAAATACATCATTGAACGTACCAGCGAGGACGGTAGCGACCTTGCCCTGCATATCCAGAAAATTTTTGAAGTGTTGAACAAGCCGAAAGATAAACGCCTTACAACCATAGACGAGCAGTTAAACCAATTTCCGTACGTCAACGGTCATTTGTTTGAGGAAACCATAGAAACTGCCGACTTTGATCGCCCCATGCGCGACACGCTCATAGAATGTTGTACTCTTGACTGGAGCAAAATTTCCCCCGCTATTTTTGGAGCCATGTTCCAAAGTGTGATGAATGACGAGGAACGGCACGACATCGGAGCGCATTACACCAGCGAGGAAAACATTCTCAAACTGATCCGCCCCCTGTTTCTTGACGGCTTACGCGAAGAATTTGAAAAGATCAAAACCCTTTCCCCCGCGCTACGACGTGAACGGCTCGTCAAATTTCATGACAAACTGGCTTCCCTCAAGTTTCTTGATCCCGCTTGCGGATGCGGTAATTTTTTAGTCATCAGCTACTGCGAACTGCGCCTGCTGGAACTTGAAGTGCTGGAAATACTGTTGGGAAAAGAGCAGGTTCTTGATATACACAATGAAATCAAAGTCAATGTAAATCAGTTTTACGGCATAGAGATAGAGGAGTTTCCGGCACAAATAGCGCAGGTTGCTTTATGGCTGGTTGACCACCAGATGAATTTGCTTGTCCGTGAACGATTCGGGACTTATTTTATGCGTATACCGCTCACCGCCGCCGCTTCAATTCACAATGCCAACGCATTGACAACCGATTGGGAAAAAGTTATTCCTAAAAATGAATTGAATTACATATTGGGTAATCCGCCGTTTTTGGGTTCCAGAATAATGAATAGGCAGCAAAAAGCAGAAGTTGAAAAAATATTTAACAGTTTAAAAANTTTAAAATGG
>JGI24698J34947_10001060_pt1 | contig 14152 bp, 11 predicted proteins | sample TergutMp193P3_FD_34947 | JGI IMG/M metagenome (IMG submission 34947) | reverse complement strand
CCCGGAATAAAATTAACGGACGACACAATAAATTGGTCAAAGGTATAATGGATCAGCACATTGGCAAGCGAAACGGCGCACGCCAGTATCGCGTAAGTCATCAGGCTTCCCCAGAAAAAGTTATTGCGCTTGCCGCCCAGGTTGATTATTCTGGGGAAGTTTTTTGCGGGTATGAAGATGGCGGCCATCACGGGCAGCAGCCAGAGATAACATCCGATGCTTATTTCCGTGTTGTTATTGATGATAAGCATATCGATAATAGTTTGCACCAGTATCAACAGCGTGGTTATGCCCGTTACCATATAAGGAACTCTAAGGTTCTTTAAGTTTAACTTCGCGATATTAAAGATGCTCTTACACATTGCTCTTCCCTCCCACAATATTGATAAAGAAATCCTGCAAACTCAGACGGTCAATCGTAACGCCCTCCGGCGGGGTGATCCTCTTGTCGTAAATATGCGCCGCCATCGCGCTGCCCATTTCCGTCCTGCCGATGCAGTTCAGCCCTTCCAGCAGCGGCGTAACCGCCTTTGACAGGCCGGACAGCGTATAGGCCTTCTCGTCAATTTCCTCGATACCGGCTTCCAGAAGAACCTTGCCATTGTCGATGATAATCAGGCGCTCCGTCACCTTCGCGACTTCGTCGATCAGGTGCGTGGAGACCATGATGATGCGCGGGCGGGCGTGGTAGCTTTCCAGCAGCAGGGCGTTGAACTGACTGCGCATTATGGCGTCAAAGCCGAGGGTCGGCTCGTCAAGCAGGATCGCCCTGGAGTTGTTCGCCAGAAGCAGTATCGTCGTCAGCATGGTTTTCATTCCAAAAGAGAGCTTCTTGAATTTCTTGTCGGGGTTCAGTTCAAACTTATCGGCCATTTTCCGTGCGAAGTCGAGGTCGAAGTCTTCCTGCAAGCCGGCCGCCGCGTCAATCAGGCTGGACACTTTCATGTTGAACTGCACCGAGCCGCTTTCGATGTAGTTGACGCATTCGGGCATGCGGCCGGGGGACACGGGTTTGCCCTCCACGGTGATTTTCCCGCCGGTCGCGGCGATGTGCCCCGCAAGCAGTTTCATGAACGTCGTCTTGCCCGCACCATTCCTGCCGAGCAGACAGTAAATCCCGTTTTCGGGAACGTTCAGGGAGATGCGGTCAATCGCCGCCAAACTGCCGTACTTTTTCGTTACGTCCTGGAACTCGATCATTGTAGTTCGCTCCTTCTTTTTATTACGCTGATTAATTCATCCAGCGTTATACCCAGTGTTTTTGCTTCCGCAAGCAGGGCGTCGATGTTGTGGTTAAGGAAGATGTACTTGCGCCGCTCTGTAATTTTTTCCCTCGCTCCCTCCGCCACACACATGCCAATCCCTCTTTTCTTGTAAAGTATGCCCGCGTCGGCCAGCTTGCTGACGGCTTTGACTGCTGTTGCCGGGTTGACCGAGTACACCCTGGAGATTTGCGTCGTGGAGATAATCAGGTCGTCCGGCTTGTACGCGCCTGTAACGATGTCGTTCTCGATTATCTCCATAATCTGCATAAATACCGGTTGACTGTCGTTCATTTCCCCCACCAGTTACGTCGTTAAGTAGTTAATGAGTTAAGTAACTAACTAGATAATAATGGGTATATTTTTATTTGTCAAGAGAAAAAATGAAAAATTTTTATTTTTTTGGTAATAATCTACCTATCGAACAGCGCCTTCAGTTCGTCGTGGTTCATTCGCGCAAGCCATGACTCGCCTGAAGCGACGGTCATGTCCGCGAGTTCCTGTTTGCTGGAGATCATTGCGTCTATTTTCTCCTCGAAACTGTTTTTGGTGATAAAACGGTGAACGAAGACGTTGCGCTCCTGGCCTATGCGAAAGGCCCTGTCCGTGGCCTGGTTTTCCACGGCCGGATTGTACCAGAGATCGTAGTGGATTACCCGGCTTGCGGCGGTCAGGTTTAACCCGAGGCCGCCGGCTTTCAGGCTTACCAGAAGAATCCGCACCGCGGGATCGTTCTGGAAGCGCTCGACGGTACCGGAACGGGTCTTCTGGCTGAGGCCGCCGTGGTAGATCAGCGCGGCCTCGCCCAGTTCCGCCTTGATGATCCGCTCCAGGCAATCCAGGGTTTCCACGTACTGGCTGAAGACGAGGGTCTTTTCCCTGTTGGCGAGAATTTCCCCCAGCAGTGTGAGGAGAAGCTGCGCCTTGCCGGAAAGCTCCGAAACGGGGGGGCTTTCCTTGTCGAACACCCGCGGATGATCACAGATCTGTTTAAGGGAAGTAAGCAGCGAAAGGATCAGTGTGGAGCGTTCCCGGGGCTCGCTTTTCTCCGATTTTATCATTGACTCGGAAACCACGGTTTCGTACAGCGCCGCCTGCACCTTTTCCAGTACCGCGTATTCGTTGCTGACGATTTTTTCGGGCAGATCCACGATGATTTTTTTGTCGGTTTTAAGGCGCCGGAGGAGGAAGGGCGCGGTTATTTTTCGCAGGGCTTCCGCCTGCTCGCGGCTGCGCATCACCTCGATGGGGACGCGGTAGCACTTTTTGAAGTCTTCGACGTTTCCGAGGTAGCCCGGCAGGATGAAGTCAAAAAGGGAGCGAAGGTCTTCGAGGCGGTTTTCGACGGGCGTTCCCGAGAGGGCAAGGCGGTATTTTGAGCGGAGCTGTTTCACCGTCCGCGAAAGGCGGGTTTCAGCGTTTTTCATTAAATGCGCCTCATCAACAAGCAGCATTGAAAAATCTTCCGCTTTCAGTTTTTCCGCGTCCCGAACCGCGGTTTGGTAGGTGGTGAGGAAAACATCGCGTTTCCGGTCGATATGGCGGCTGCTGCCGTGGTACCGCGACACAGCCAGCCTGGGGGCAAAGCGGCTCAGCTCCTTTTCCCAGTTGTTCAGAAGCGCTGCCGGCGCGATGACAAGGCAGCCGTCGTTCAGAAGCCCTTCCTCTTTCAGACGCAAAACTGCCGCGATGGATTGAATGGTTTTGCCCAGCCCCATGTCATCCGCGAGGATACAGCCGAAGCCGGAAAACAAAAGGGAGCAAACCCAGTTGTAGCCGTTCTTTTGATACGGCCGCAGCTCCGCTGTAAGGGCCTTGGGGATGGTAAAATTCTGCTCTTTGAAGAGATTGTCGATGTTCTTTCGGGTGTCAAACTCGAGAACACTGTCCCCCGAGAAATGGGCTTTCAAAAAATCGTTTAAATCCGGCGAAGAATCTTTCGCGGCTTTTAAAAGCCTGGCCAATTCTTCAGGGTCCATTTTGACAAAGCCGTCTCTGAAACGTACCAGCTTCCGCTTTTCTTTGACCAGCTTCGCGAATTCCTCGGGCGACATTACCTCGTCGCCGATTGCAATTTGCCACGTAAAATCCTGCAGCGTATTCAGGTCAAGATAGCTTTTCAGCGTACCCCTGGTAGAGCTCTTGATTACAAGCCTGGGTTTTAGTTCCTTTGCCAGCGCTTTGGGAAGGTTAATCGTTATACCGAGACGGGTAAGCAGGGGGGCCGCTGAATCGAGGAAATCAACCAGCCGCGCCTCGGAAATCCTGACCGAACGGCGGCCGGTGAGATCGCGGATCTCCGGCAGATAATTGGAGAGCGCTGTCGGCGCCCGGAGCGCTTCCAGATCTGTGCATTTTGAAAGCGGCGTTTTTACCGGTTCTTTGTTTCGTTCGGTGATAACGTCCATGAGAATAGCGAACTCCAGACCGGCGTCATCCGAATCCTGCCGCATGTCTTTTATTGTGATGGTGTAGCTATAGGCCGTGAAATTAATGTGCAAGACTGAAAGCCACCGGTCTATGGACGCCGGTAATGACCGTCTGGCCGGGGAGGAAACATCGATTTTTTCCCCGCGAAAAAAGAGATTCTGCAATTCGCGGTATTCTTCACTTGACCCGTATTTGTTAAAACTGCTGTCGAAAGTCAGGAATCTTCTTTTCACCCACTCATTCAGAAACGCCGAAGCGAGTACATCAACCACGCTTCTTTCGCTTAATCTCTTTTTGCCTGTGAGTATGCCGCACTCACGCGAAGCAAGGGCCTTGAGTATATCGGGAACCGGCGGCAGCGTTTCAAAGGGCCGCCAGATAATACTGAGCGTTTCATCTTTTTTTAGCACGTATGGGATAAAAGCGCCTGAGGAACAAATCAGATTGAGAAACTTGAAAAGATAAAAAAGAAAAGTGTAAGACGCTGTTCCGTCGTCGGAGGAAAAATTTACAAAGTGTTCAAAAACTTCGTAAAGGGTGTAGCGCGTTGTCTTGCCGTTTATGTCTTCCGCGTCCAGATACACCATGGCTCCCGGAGCGGGATTCGGACAAATGGCAGTCCATGTCGATCTGGAAAAACCGTGCTCTTTTTCGGAATGCTCTTCCGCGTCATCCGACTCCCATGCCCTGTAATGGGCGCAGCGATGGTAGAACTCCGCCATGACCACGGCAAAATCCCTGTCGCTAAAAGGCGGGGCGGACGGAAGCACCGCGGTGATGAGTTCCACACAGAGCGGAATTTCTTCAAGGACGAGCGGCTCCTGAGAAGGCTTTCCCGTTGCGCCGTACTTTATCTCAAAGGGCGGCGCGATATTGAAAACAGCGCCTTGCCCGAACCGTACCGCCAGGTCCATGCCCCGCAGCCTGAAAAGCACGTGTGGATCGGCGTCAATTTCCCGGGCGATGATGTAATAAAGCGCCGCCATGTGCTTGCAGGGGTCGCCATAATCGGGGCAGTTGCAGGAGCGCTGCATATCCCGCCAGCGCCGGGGTATGAGATTAATGCCCTTTTTCCTGAGCTTTTGCAAAAATGCCTCAGGCAGTTCCCCCGCGGCAATGCGCGCCAGGAGAGGTGGATCTTCCTCTATCATCTGGTATACCTGTTCCGCTTCTTTAAGCGGCGGGAAAAGTATTTCGACCCGGTAGAAGGGACGGTAGTTGCCCTCGACTTTTGCCAGTGCACAGCAGGCGTTGAGCGAAAGTGAAAGCACCCTGCCGGTGTTGGCGTAGGTTCTGCCGCGGTCAAGCCGCGCCCCCATTTTGTAACCGTCAAGTACTTCAATAAACCAGGAACCCCAGGGCGTAACGCCGTAACGTTTCATATTATTTTGAGGTATTACCTATCGACAATGCACTGCTATATGTATAAAACCGCAATTTCAGTTCTTGCGCCGTTTTAAGAACAAACTCCAGGCGGCCGGGTTTGATGCCCCATTGGGCCGTATCGGAAATGTCGTGAGTCGTAAAGGGAATGATATGGGAACCGGTAAATTTCGCGGCAAGCAGCATCAAGCGTATGTCGTTTTCAAATTTGTCGTCGTCGGGAAATACGGTGTTATCAATAGCCTTTGATATGACGTATCTATTGGTTATCGTTTCGGAATCATAAAAGCGGATATTGGTTCCGTAACCCCTTGTAAACGGAAAGAAAGGGGCAAGCGCTTCACGCATCCACGGCTCTGAAAAACCGTAAGGAAAACCGAAGGCGCTGAAGGGTATCCCGGCTTGCCGAAAAGGCTCCGCCGTATAAATCGTTTCGTAGTTAAACGTTCCCCGTGAAACACTTCTTAAATCAAGGTGATTGACGCTGTGAAATCCCAGGTCGTGGCCGCGGCTTAAGGCTTCGAAGCAGAAGTCCGCGAGGCTTTCCTCAAAATTGCCCTGTATAAAAAAAGTTAACTTCGCGCCAAAGCCGTCAAATAAATCGAAATACCGGCGCCATACGTCCCAAAAATCATCATCCAAAGAGAGCAGAAGACCGGCTTCATTTTCTATAGGGCTCCAGAAGATAGCATCAGAGCGGGAAACGCTGGTTGTCAGGTTCTCCAGAAAAAACGGGATATAAAAATTATCTTTGTCGATCTGTATGATTTTTGATACATCGTAGGTTGCCATGAATTGATTTCCGTCGATCAAAGCTTCCCCTTTCATTATTATGTTCTCCGCGCTATCAATACCAAGTCCGGAAAGAAGGGCCGGCCCGCCTTCAATATATTTTCTGAAAAGAGGTGTATCATTTTTTATACTCCAGAGGGCGCGTTCAAAAGGCTCACTGGGTTCCTCTGAGGGTCGAATTAGCGGTTCTGAAACGGCCGCGGTGAGCGGTGCGATTTCCGGTACAACCGCGGGCTGGGTCGCGCATGATATTACCATAACGGTGAGAAGGGCTAAAACAAAAGCGCGAATGTTTTTCATTGTTATTTTTCCAATAACGTAACTGCCTTTTTCATGTTCGCCATAACCGGCACGGAGAAGGGGCAGCGTTCCTCGCAGCTTCCACAAGCCGCACAGTCGGAGGCGCGGCGATCCAGAGACCGGTAATGACTCACGATACTTGCGGGAATGTTGGCCTCGTCCAGCACGGCGATGTCCAGGTACTTGTGCACATTGGCGATGTTGATACCGGACGGGCACGGGAGACAGTGGTTGCAGTAAACGCAGTGCCCTTTGAAGTCGCCCTGGAAGTCACGAAGCACGGCGCTGTAGTCCCGCTCGGCGTCGCTTTTTTCGAGGTAGGCTACGGCTTCCAGCACATCTTCCCTGGAGCGGCAGCCGACAAGGGCGCTGACCACCGCCGGGCGGGTCAACGCGTAGTGTATGCACTGCGCCACGGTGAGGGGCTTGGCGAAAGGCGTATGTTCCGGGGAGATGAGTTTCCCGGCACCAAGGGTCTTCATCACCGTGATGGCTATTCCCTGCCTCTCGCAGAACTGGTACAGGGCGGCGCGGTCGCGATCAAGTTTTTTCTCAAAGTCCCAGGCTTTGTCCTCTGACATAATATCGATCACGTAGGTTTCCGCCGGAACCATGTCGAAGGCGGGGTTTATGCTGAACATGAGGAGGTCAACAACGCCTGTTTCCACGACCCGCCTGGCGATGGCGGGGTTGTGAGAGCTGGCCCCGATGGCACGGATGCGCCCCTGCTGTTTAAGGTCCTGCGCGTAGCGGACAATTTCGGTTTCAAAGACATTAGTAAAGTCCTTTTCCGTGTCAATGAAGAAGAGCATCCCGATGTCAATGTAGTCGGTCTTGAGACAGCGGAACAAATCATCGAAGTACTTCTTCACCGTAGGTAGGTCGCGGCTATTGTCGTACTGCTCGTTGATGTCGGTTGAGCAGATATGCCCCTGAATAAGCATTTTGTCGCGCCGCCCAGCCAGCGCCCGGCCGATGTTTGTCCGCACGGGTTCTCCGGGCATGAAAAGATCCATGATATTGATTCCCTGATCCAGGGCGGCGTGAATCACCGTTTCAACCGCTTCGTAGGGCTTGTTGTCCAGGTGCTCGGCGCCCAGGCCGATGACGCTTGCGGACATTCCGGTTTTACCAATAGGACGATACTGCATAATTAAAATTCCTTGTTTTACAATAAATTGTCAATGCTGTGAATCAACCAAGCCGGGGAAGGACATAGTCCTCCACTTCATGCCGCGTCTTCTCAAGGTCTATCGTTTTGAGTTCGCCGTTCTCGTAAAGGACGTGGCCCTGTACCATCGTCAGGCACACGTCGCTGCCCCTTGCCGCGTAAGCCACTGCTGCGCAGGGATCGTTCAGCGGGAAAAGGTGGGGCGCGTCCAGGTTCAGCATGATGAGGTCGGCGTCGAAGCCCGTGGCAATTCTGCCGGTTTCGGTTTCGCGTCCCTGCCCCAACGCGCCGTTCACCGTGGCCATCTTGATGGCTTCGTAAGCGGGCAGTACCGAGGGGTCGCCCGTCACGTATTTCTGCAGCAGCGCCGCCATTTTGATTTCCTCGAACATATCGTGGTTGTTGTTGGAGCAGACGCTGTCGGTGCCAAGCGCCACGTTCATTCCGTGGGTGCGCATCTTAACCACCGGCGCGACGCCCGAGGACAGTTTCAGGTTGCTGATGGGGCAGTGCGCCGCGGTAGCGCCGCTGGCCGCCAGGATATCCATGTCACCTTCGGTAATCCAGCAGCAATGGGCGGCGGTCGTTTTCCGCGTGAAAACGCCGTGCTCGTGCAGGATTTGCGTGGGAGTCTTGCCATACCGTTTCAGGCATTCGGTGTGCTCGGTCTCCGTTTCGCTTAGATGTATGTGAAAGCCCAAGTCATTTTCCGCGGCAAAAGCCACGCTCTCCCGCCAGGCCGCCGGCCCCGACGTATACTCCGCGTGAATCCCCGCGTCTACCCTAATGCGGCCGTCTCCCTTGCCCCTGTAACGCGCCAGCATATCCCGAACCTCGACAGTGCCCCGATCCTTCTCAAAATCGAATTTGCTCATGTCGAGACACATCAACGCGTTGGTGATGTTGATCTTGGTTCCGGCTTCAAGCACCGCTTCGGCAATCTCGGCCAGATGAAAGTACATATCGGTACAGCTCACAACGCCGAAGCGGATACATTCGGCCAGGCCCAGCCGAATGCCCGCCGCGACGCAGCGCTCGTCAAACTTGCCTTCCGCAGGCAGGACGTGGTTAAAAAGCCACTCCTGGAGTTTATAGTCGTCTGCATAGCTGCGCAGCATCGTCAGGGGCATATGGCTGTGGGAATTGACGATGCCCGGCATAAGGAGCCGCCGCGAACCGCTCACTATACGGCCAGCTTTCTCCGCTGGTGGCTTTTCGCCCACATAAGAGACCTTGCGCCCGTCTATACCGACATAGCCGTGGGTCAGCACCGGCTTCTCGTCGTTCATGGTAATTACGATGATATCGTTGAATAATGTGTCCATGGTGATAATGATAGCTCGATTTGAGAATAAATACCACTGAGGAAGATCTCGCACAAAGACACGGGGAAATTTTTGTTGACACTTTGTTAATGACTAATGTAGAATAGGGAATAGGAGAAGAAAATGAGATTTCGTGGGATAATTATTGAAGAAAGCCTTGTTGATAATAGAATATTGAATAATATGGTTGTTTTCAAAATGTATATAACATCGGCGGAGAATAAAAACGACAGGTGGCATTTATTTGAAGTTGAAATTGATGAAAATGAAATAGAAAGTATATCCAGGAACATTATTGAAGGATGGTATACTCATTTTTGGCATGGGGTTGACGTTATTGCTGTTTTTGCAAATAAGATATTTAGGTTTAATTATTTGGATAAAAAAACATGGAAAGAAACAATTGAATATGGTAAAAAATTAAACATACCGGAGGAACAACTGGATTTTCCCATATTTGGATTATAAAACGATGTTAAGATATGAATCTGAAAAGGGGAGATAATGGCGGATAAATCATTAATAAAAAATGTTCTGTCCCAATTTCCCGGTAAGATGGTAACTGTAAATAATCACAAAATGCATGTTTACACCGAAGGCAAGGGGACTGTCACTTTGGTTTTTATGTCCGGAAGCGGTACTTGTTCGCCGGTGTATGATTTCAAAACATTGTTTTCGAGAATGAGTGATGAATACCAAATAGCCGTGGTGGAAAAAGCCGGTTATGGGTTTAGTGAGATAACCAATATGTCAAGAGATATTGACACAGTATTGTTTGAAACAAGAACGGCATTAAAAGAGGCGAATATAAATCCCCCTTATATATTATTTCCGCATTCCATGTCCGCTATTGAGGCATTTTATTGGGTTCAATGCCATCCGAATGAAATTAAGGCGATAGTCGGACTTGATCCGGCGTTGCCGGTACATTATGAAATATGGGATATAAATTATACATTAAAAAGTATTTTATTTTACTCAAAACTCTTAAACAAAAGGTTAAAATTATTGCGTCCGATTATCGCGAGTAATTTGCCGCCGCTAAAATATGGTATACTGTCAAAATCGGATAAAAAAGCCTGTAAAGCGATCAGCAATCATAGGATATTAACGAACGATATGATAAATGAAACAACAATGGTTAAGGAAAACGCGAGGAAAATAAATGCAAAAGCGTTAAAAACGGCGCCAATGTTATTTTTTATTTCAAATGGCAGAGAAGTTGGAATGAAAGAAGGTGAATGGGAAAAATCAATTAACAATTATACCAAAGAGCTGAATGTAAAAATTATGCCATTAAACGCGGGACATTATTTGCATGATATTTTACCGGAAGAAATAGCGAATAAAAGTAAAATATTCATAAAGGATATGTTAAACAGGAGTTTAATATGAAAGTCAATCATATAGCATTGTATGTAAATAACCTGGAAAAAATGAGGGCATTTTACGAAAAATATTTTAACGCAAAATCAAATGAAATGTATCATAATCAAAAAACCGGATTAAAAACATATTTTTTGGAATTTATTAATGGATGCCGTATAGAAATTATGACGAAAGAGAATTTGAATAATAATAAAAAGGAAGTAAATAATACGGGTTATATTCATATTGCGTTTAGTGTTGGCAGTAAGGATACAGTTGATGAATTAACGAAACGGATTGAAACTGATGGGTACAAAGTAATAAGCCAGCCAAGAACAACCGGGGATGGTTATTATGAGAGCTGTGTTGTTGATCCGGAAAATAATCAGATAGAAATTGTTGAATAATATTCCATTGTACCTCACATCACTCTTTATTCTGCGCCAAAGTCATCTTGTAATACTGCCCCTTCAAATCCATCAGCTCATTGTGTGAGCCGCTTTCGACAATGCGACCGTCCTCGACGACCATGATGCGGGTGCAGTCCCGGATCGTGGAAAGGCGGTGGGCGATGATGATGCTGGTGCGGCCTTTCATCAGGGTGTGGATGCCGGCCTGGACGAGCTGCTCGGTGCCCGTGTCGATGCTGCTGGTTGCCTCGTCCAGAATGAGGATGCGCGGGTCGCTGATGAGGGTGCGCGTGAAGGCGAGGAGCTGACGCTCGCCCTGGCTGATGCCGCCGCCGCGCTCGGAGATGGGCGTGTTGTAGCCTTGTGGCAGTTTCTCGATGAAGATGTTCGCGCCGATGAGTTCCGCCGCCGTGCGGATTTCCTCATCGGTGGCGTCCAGTTTGCCGTAACGGATGTTGTCTGCGATGGTCCCGGTGAAAAGGAAACTGTCCTGGAGCATGATGCCCATCTGCTGCCGCAGCGATTGCAGCGTCACCTTCATGATGTCCTGCCCGTCAACGGTGATTTGGCCTTCCTCGACGTTGTAGAAGCGGGAGAGAAGGTTCACGATGGTGGTCTTTCCCGCGCCGGTCGGTCCGACAATGGCGATACTCTCGCCAGGGTGGCCGTCGAAGCTGACGTTCTTCAGCACCTTGCGGACGCCGTCGTAACTGAAACTGACGTCCTTGAACTCCACGTGGCCGCGCACAAATGGGAACTCCGCCGCGTCCTCAACATCCTTGATTTTCACCGGCTCGGCGATGGTGTCGAAGATACGATCGAGGTACGCCATCGCGGTGATGAAGGTGTTGTAGATGTTCGCGAGGTTGATGATGGGCTGCCAGAAGCGCCACGCGTAATTGCCCATAACAAGGAGCATCCCGAAGGTCGCCATCGGGTTCATCCAGTACACGCCCATGATATACACAAAAGAGAACACCACCTGCGCGATGGTTTCCGTGGAGAACCATGTCAGATTGGAAATGTAGTTGGCGCGCATCCACTCGCGGTTGCGGTCGTCGGTCAGGCGGTTCATCGTGTTGATGTTGCGCTGCTGCCGGTCGAACGCCTGCGTCACGCGTACGCCGTCGATGGACTCCTGGATATAGGCGTTGAGGTTGGAGTTCTTGTTCGAGACCCTCTGCCACGCGCGGCGCTGCGCGGGCTTAATCGTCCAGATGAACAGCGCCAGCACCGGCAGTCCCATCACCGTCACCGACGCGAGGTTCGGACTCACCCTGAACATGAAGAAGATGATAAACACGATGTTCAGCACCTCGATTATGAAGTTGATGATGCCGTTGGAGAGCGCGTCGGACACGCTGTTCACATACGGAACCACCCGCACGAAGATTTTGCCGTGCGGGCGGCTGTCGTAAAACGAGAACGGCAGTTTCTGCAGATGGTTAAACAGGTCGTAGCGTATGTCGTGAATGATGTTCGCCCCTGCCCGCGCCACGAGGATGTTTCTGATAGCGCCCATCGAGACGCTGATGATGATCGTCCCCCCCAAAAACGCCGCCATTGTGAGGAGCAGCCGGAGGTCCTTGTTGGGGATTGCCTCGTCCAACGCGCGCTGTATGAAAAGCGGCCCCGAGAGACCAACAAGGCTTCCTATGATGCTCAGGAGCAAGGCGAGTCCCAGGTTTTTTTGCACCCCTGCTAAATATTTTATACAGCGCTTGATGTTGAAGAGGCTTACTTTCTCGTCGAGATATTCGTCTTCGTCGTAACGGTTGCGGACTTGCGCGGTCTTCTGGCTGCTTCTTTTTATTTTCACTGTACATCCTTTGCGGTCTTCTGGCTACTTTTTTTTGCTTTCACTGTGCATCCTTTTCAGCAGAGCCTGGAAGTTCTCCCAAATCTTCATTGGGTTCACGGCATCAAAGAGCCTTTTATCGGCGTTATACTGGAGATCATAAATATGGCGGTAAAAGCCCTTCATCGCCAACAGCTCTTCATGCGTTCCCCGCTCGATGATCTGTCCCTTGTCCATAACGATAATTTGATTCGCGCCCCGGAACGACGAAATCCTCTGCGCGATGATTATCTTGGTGCAGGGGAACTCGAGGTTCCGCATCTGCTCCTGAATGTACTGCTCGGTCTCGCTGTCTACCGCCGAAGTAACGTCATCGAGGATCAGGACTGCGGGCGATATCGCAAGGGCCCGCGCCAGCGAGATCCTCTGGCGCTGGCCGCCGGAGAGCCCCACGCCGCGCTCGCCGACCAGGGTGTCGTAGCCGTTTTCCATCTCCCGGATAAAGCCGTCCGCGTCCGCGTAGACCGCGCACTTCACAATCGACTCCTCGTCCAGTTCCGGTCGGCCGTAGGCGATGTTGCCCTTCACCGCGTCTGAATAAAGGAAGACATCCTGCATGGCGATTCCTATGTTGCGGCGCAGGGACGAGAGCGTGTACTTTTCCACCCGCACCCCGTCCAGCATGACCTCGCCGGAATCCGGCTCGTAGAAGTGGTTGAGGAGGTTGATGAGCGAGGTCTTCCCCGCGCCCGTGCTTCCGAGGATGCCCAGGGTCTCGCCGGGATTCACCTTGAAGCTGATATCCTCCAGGATGGGAGTCTGGTTTATCGAGAAATTGACGTGCCTGAACTCGACGCTCCCACGGGGACGCTGTACCAGCTCCGACGCGTTGGGCGCGTCCGAGATGCCTTTTGGCGCTTCGACGACCTCGCGGAGCATTGCGCCTGAGGCGTTGTACCGCTCCAGGTCGGCCAGCACCGCCGCCAACATTCGCAGGGGGCCCGCCAGCGTCCAGGTGAGGGACGAGAACGCCATGTATTGGCCNCTCGTGAGATGGCCGTTCATCAGGAAAATCCCCCCGACCACCAGCGTCTCGATTATCAGGAATTGGCTCAGGGCCTCAAGCACGGGGTTGTACCGGGCGGCAATCAGCGCGTTCTCGCAGCTCACGTCCCTGAACTCCTTGTTGTGCTTCTCAAACTTCTCGATCTCGTAGCCCTCTTTCGCAAACGCCTTCACCACCTTGTTGCCGTCGATGTTCTCGGTGACCACGGTTCCCAGGCTGGTCAGTTTTGACCGGAGCAGCACGAAGCGTGGGCGGATGGTCTTGATGAACTTGCGGCTGATGAGCAGGATGGCGGGGGTAATCGCCGTGAGGCAAAGCGCCAGTTGCCAGTTCACGAAAAGCAGAAACGTAAACGAGCAGGTAAAAAGCACCACGCAGTCAACGAACATGAACGTCACCCACGCCACGGTGTGCCGCAGCCTGTCCAGGTCCTGGGTCATCCTCGTCATGAGGTTGCCGGTGGGGAACTTCCCCAAAAACCTGTAATCCTGGAACTGCACCGTCTCGTACATGTCCAGGCGTATTTTTGTCATGGCGATGTTGCTTTCCGATTCAAAAAGCATGTGCATGACGTAGCGCAGGGAAAGCCGCGTCACCGTGATGACCAGCATGGTCACCAGCAGGGGGATAAGCGGCGCGGTGTTCTGGGGGACAATCACGTCGTCAATCAACTTCTGGGAAAGCATTGGGTTCAGGATGACCATCCCCGACGTAACCGCGGACAGGAAAAACCCGGCAATCAAACGCCCCCGGTTCCCCTTCAAGTAACTCCAAAGCCAGCCAACCTGGGACATACACCAAACCTTCTTAAATAACGAAAAATAAGCCACGCCCCAANGCATGGCGA
>JGI24698J34947_10001059_pt1 | contig 14178 bp, 12 predicted proteins | sample TergutMp193P3_FD_34947 | JGI IMG/M metagenome (IMG submission 34947) | reverse complement strand
ATACCTACAAGTTTCCCCCTCGCGCCAAGGACAGGCGCGCTGGAAATATTGAAATGGCTAAGGTGTATTTTTACATCGCCAATCAGATCTTTTTCCTTTACGGTAACCGGATTGTCGATGATCCAGTTCAGGTAGCGCTTAACGTTGCTGATCTGTCTGGCTTGCTCCTCAGGGTTCAGGTTGCGGTGAATCACGCCCGCGCCGCCTTCCAAAGCAAGGGCGATGGCGAGTTTCTCTTCGGTTACCGTATCCATGGCCGCGGAGATAATGGGTACGTTGAGATGAATATCCCGGCAGAGGGTTGTGGCGATATCGCAGTCTCTGGGGAGTATATCCGAGTACGCCGGTACAAGGAGTACATCATCATAAGATAAAGCTTCTTCAAACATATTCTACCTCACTGTCTTTTTATACTTTTCCGCGATACTGTGCGCTTTCATTACCGCAAGACCACGGTACTGCTCCGGCTTGCTGAACCATTCCAGCGCCGCTTCATTTGCTCCCGCCGCGCCGTTAGTCGAAATAAGCCCCAGTTCGATCATCTTCGCGGTGATTTTTGAAAGGGTTTCTTTTTCATCGGCCAGAACCTGCGCGAAACTCAGATTCTTCTCTTCCATCGTCAAGGTGATCTTTCGTATAACTTCGTGCGCGCCGGAAACGCCGCTTTCGGCAAGAAGTATGTAGGCGGGCTCCGCGAGCAAAGCGCCGCCGGCGCCGGTCTTGAGGTTAGCCGCCAGACGTTCCCGGTCAACGCCGAGGCCCCGGACAACCTGCGCCATGCGGCTGACGGCAAGTGCAAAACCCGCTATGTAATCCGCGATGAAACGCTGGCTCGCGGAGTTGGAGAGATCGCGCTGATGCTCGCTTATCTGGTCCATGAAGAAAGTGAGCACGCGGGGCATAAAAGCTTTCCAGAGGCTTTTCACGTGCTCGGAGTTCCAGGGGTTGCGCTTCTGGGGCATGGTGGAGGAACCCACCTGATCAGCGGCAAAACCTTCGCGCAGTTCGCCGATTTCACTGCGCTGAAGGCTGCGCAGATCGTCTGCGAGGTTGGCGATGATCCCGAATGCGGTGTTAAATTCCAGAAGCAGCCTGAGCAGGTATTCCGGCTCCACGAGCTGGGTCGAGTGCTCGGAGGGCTCAAGGCCGAGTTCCGCGAGGTACAGGCGCTCCAGCTCTTCCGGGTCTTTCACGATCATGGCGGTGGCGTTATACGCGCCCACAGCCCCGGCGAGTTTGCCCTTGAGGTTTTTCTCAAGGCGCTCAATTTCGAGGATGGACTTGCCTAGCCGGGAGACGTACTCCGCCATCGCGAAACCCACGGTGATGGGAACTGCGTGCTGGCCGTGGGTGCGGCCTACCTGGGGCGTTTCTGCCTCCCTTTCGGTAAAATCGCAGAGGAGGAGTTCAAGCTTTTTGAGTTCCGGCAGCAGCACCTCGCGGGTGACCCCCCGGACGCGCCACGAGAGGCTCGTGTCCAAAATGTCCACACTTGTCGCGCCCAGGTGCACCAGCGGCGAAAAGGTGACAGTCACCTTTTTTTTGAGCACGTTTACAAGCGCGCGTATGTTGTGGCGGGTCTTTTCCTCCTCGGCGTAGACTTCCGCCGGGTCTACCTCGTCACCCGCCTTCTCAAGCTCCGCCCTGAGCGCGGGGGTGAGTTCTCCCCTGACCGAAAGGTGGGCAATTACGAGGGCGATTTCCGCTTTCACGCAGGCTTTTACGGACGCTTCTTCGGAAATCCAGGGGAGGAGGGCGTTAAAAAGGTACTCTTCGGATATTGAATACCGGTGATCCAGAGGAGAGATGTTTTGAAAGATGGACCGGTTGGTGGAGTGGGCTCCCATGTTACATTATAGCATAGAAAGCGCCGGTTCGTCTAGTAATAATCCACACGGGGCGAAAAGATTGCAAAAAATCATTCTTGCGGAATTCTTCTATTTATATTACACTAGTTCATATTATACCAATGTAAGGAGAGAAAAATGGCTTCATCGGCATTGAATCTATTATCAGGAATAGCGGCGGCGGCGGCAGGTCTGGCTGGAGACAAAGTTGCCAAAGACGGAACGGTTCCCGGCCTGGATTTGGCAACGATCATCCCGGCTTTATTGGGCAGCAAAACCGGAACAACCGGGAGCAGCAGCCTGTTGGGGAATCTCGCGTCCGCGGCGGTAAAAACAGTGGTGTCAAAAGCGACAAGCGGGGCAAGCGGCAGCGGCGGCGGTTTAGCGCAACTGGCGTCTCTGGCAGGTAATTTGCTTACCGCAAAAAAAACGACGGATACCACGGCGGCAGCGACAAAAACCTCAAGCGCGGCAGCAACTATAGCGAGCCTGGCGTCGGCAATAGCCGGCAATACCGGCGGGTCGAGTCTGGCGACTATCGCCACTTTGGCCTCCAAAGTGGCCGGAACCGCCAAAACCGACAAGGAAAAAACGAGTATGGCTTCCGAACTGGGAAAAACACTGAGCAGCGCATTCGGCGTTTCGCTTAACGGAACGGGATCGGCTATCACAGCCCTGGGAAAAGCTTTGCCCAGTGATACCAAGTCGACTCTGTTTACGAGTATTCTGAAGGGGCTTATTTCGTAAGAGAAATAGTTTTCGTTTTAGCAAAGCCTGTACATCAAAAGCCTGTCTCCGTCTCTGTGTCGCGCCTTTATTTACGCGGGGGAAGAAATATGAAGAAGTTTATTAACGATCCTAAAGATATCGTGGATGAAATGCTGAAAGGCATTCTCGCGGCTCATCCCAAAGAACTTACCTGTGCGGCCGGGCATCTGCGCTGCGTTATTCGCACCCGTATTCCGGACAAGGTTACGTTGATGTCAGGCGGGGGAAGCGGTCATCTCCCGCTGTTTATGGGATACGTGGGCCATGGCCTTTTGGACGGCTGCGCTGTCGGCGGCGTGTTTCGGTCTCCAACTTATGATCAGATGCTGGAAGTTACCAGGGCGATTAATAAACACAACGGCATTCTCTATATTTATGGAAACTACGCCCGCGACAAGATGAATTTTGAAAAGGCGTCGGGATTGGCAGAGCTGGAAAAAATCAGGCCGCTGCATGTTGTCGTCACGGATGACGTCGCTTCGGCGCCAAAGGGCGAGGAACACAAGCGCCGGGGCGTGGCCGGCCTTTTCTTCGTTTTCAAAACCGCCGGCGCCGCCGCCGAAGAGGGCCATGAAATTGAGGATGTCCAGCGCGTTGCCGAAAAAACCGCGGCTAATGTGCGTACCATGGGGGTCGCCCTTTCGCCATGTGTCATTCCCGAAGTCGGCAAGGCGTTATTCACCCTCGGTAAAGATCAAATGGAGATTGGAATGGGCATTCATGGGGAACCGGGAATAAGCCGTTCCAGGCTGGAACCGGTGGACGATGTTGTAACAAAGATGATGGATCAGATTCTGGGGGACATGCCTCTGGGCAGAGGCGACGTTGTGTCCGTGCTCATAAACGGCCTTGGCGCTACCCCAAAGGAAGAGTTGTACATCGCTCACCGTCAGGTAGATAACATCCTGAAAAAGCTCCATGTAAAGGTTTTCCATGTATATGTGGGGGAATTCGCTACGTCCATGGAGATGGCCGGTTTCTCCATCTCAATTTGCAGACTTGACGACGAACTGCGCCGCCTCCTGGCCAAACCCGCACGTACGCCGTTCTTTGAGCAGGGGCAATTGTGAGGGCAAGCCGAAGGATATACTATACGGGTGTTAAGCGTCAGTAAATATGAGGTAAAACTACATTATCCCTTTTTCTGTTATTTTCCGTCTTTGTTCATCCTTGTTCTTTTTTATCAGTTTTACCAGGTCAAAAGCCAGTTTTTGGTCTTCCGGTTGCAGCTCATCAAAAACTTGCAGCATCAAACGTTTCATGGGGTTTGAAAAAAAATGCGTAGCTTTTTCACTGTTTTTATCGTCGCCGTTAACCAAATACTCTACTGTAACTCCAAGAGCAGCGGCTATTCGTACTGCTGAATCCGCCGGCGGCATGGAGGCTTGTTTTCCGAGGTAACTATCAAGAGCCCCTTTTGCTACGTTTGCTTTTGCGGACAGTTCTTTAACAGTCATGCCTTGATAATCAAGCTCTTCTCGCAAAGTATTACGAAAAATCAATCCCATTTCGTCGTATAATATGATAATTACTTGATTTTATGTTGTAAATTATAGTATTTACGCTATACTATATGTATAATATAATGATTACTGTATTGAAAAAAGGTGACTGTCACCTTTTCAAAGGAGTCTACCATGAAGAAAAAAACACGCATTTTTTTATCTATATTGCTGGTTTTTGGGATTGTCGCTCTTTTTGCTTCCTGCGACATGCTCGAAACCGCTGTATCTACTAAAACGCCGGTCTCCGGGGATTATACTTTCGGCAATTTTAATCAGACGCTGCCGAATGTCACGGCGGTTACCATAACGGCGAAAAGCGGTAAATCGCCCGGCGCGGTTAGTAATATAAAATATAACAACAGCGCAACGATACCGCAGGCAGCCGGAACCTACGCGGTAACCTTTGATGTGGCGGCAGCTACGGGCTGGAACCCCGCCGATGGGTTATACGCCGGGTATCTTACTGTTGATCCGGCGAACAGCGTCAATCAAACCCCTGTCGCAAGTGATTACACTTTCGGCAAGTTGGGACAAACGGCCGGAAGCGTGACGGCGGTTACAATAACGCCCAAGAGCGAAAAATCGCCCGGCGCGGTGAGCAACATTAAGTATAGCAACAGCACAACAATACCGCAGACAGCCGGAACTTATGCCGTGACCTTTGACGTGGCGGCGGCTTCGGGCTGGAACGCGGCGACAGGCTTGTCCGCCGGAAATCTTCATATTTATCAAGCGAGCGAGAGTAATCAAACCCCGATAGCAAGCGATTACACTATCGGAAAACTGGGCCAAACGGCGGGAAGCGTGACGGCGGTTACAATAACGCCCAAGAGCGACAAATCGCCCGGTGCGGTGAGCAACATTCGTTATTCAGGCAATGTCACGATACCACAGTCAGCCGGAACGTATGCCGTAACTTTTGATGTAGACGCGGCTTCGGGCTGGAACGTGGCGACTCTATCAGCCGGAAACCTTACCGTTAATGCCGTGGGAGACACCACGCAAACCCCGGTTTCCGGTGATTATACCATAGGCAATTTGACCCAAACGGCCGAAAGCGTTACTAAGGTTACCATAACTGCGAACAGCGGCAAATCGTCCGGCGCGACGACTATTTATTACCAGGGGATCGATGGTGTAACTTATCCCAAGAGTACAAACGTACCGCAGGCAGCCGGAACCTATGCCGTAACCTTTGACGTGGCGGCGGCTACGGGCTGGTATGCGGTAACGGGTTTGTCCGCCGGAAATCTTACGGTTACCCTACCAGGCGGCGTCAAGCAAACCCCGGTTTGGGAAGATTATGATTTCGATAAACTGGGCCAAACGGCGGGAAGCGTTACGCCTGTTACCATAACTGCGAAAAACGGCAAATCGCCCGGCGCGACAACTATTTATTACCAGGGGATCAATAGTACAACTTATGTCAAGAGTACAACCGTGCCGCAGATAGCCGGAACCTATGCCGTAACCTTTAACGTGGCGCCGGCCACAGGTTGGAACGCCGCAACAGGCTTATCCGCCGGAAACCTTACCGTCAATGCCGTGGGAGACACCACGAAAACTCCGGTTTCCGGTGATTATACTATTGGCAATTTGACCCAGGCGGCGGGAAGCGTTACGCCTGTTACCATAACTGCGAAAAACGGCAAATCGCCCGGCGCGGTGAGCAACATAAAATATAGTAACAGTATCACAATACCGCAGACAGCCGGAACTTACGCCGTAACCTTCGATGTTGCGGCGGCCACAGGTTGGAACGCCGCTACAGGGTTATTCGCTGGGAGTCTCACAGTCACTGCGGCGAACAAAACCCCTGTTGTGGGTGACTTTAACATCAGCGGAACAAGAACAGTTACCTTTGACGGCAATCCCAAAATGATTTCCGTTACCGCCCTCCCAGAAAAAACCACCGGAACAATAACCGTCAAGTACAACAATAGCACTACTGCTCCCTCGAGTCCCGGAACCTATACCGTGACCTTTGACGTTGAGGCGGCGGCGGGATGGAACGCGGTGAACGGACTGCAGGCTGGAACGCTGATTATCACTGCGGCGAACCGGACTCCGGTTGCGGATGATTATGTTGTCGACGGCTTGGAACAGTGGACTATATACTCCATATATCCGGTCACGATAACACCGAAACCAGGGAGGTCCCCAGGCACGATATACAACATCAAGTATAACGACAGCATAATGTTACCGCAGACGGCAGGAAGCTACCCCGTTACCTTTGACGTTGCGGCGGACGAGGGATGGAATGACGCTTATGGGTTATACGCCGGACTCCTTATTGTTCAAGACTTGGTTATCAATTTCCCGGAGGTAAGTCATTATAACATAAGCAATTTGAACCAGACGGTAGGGAGCGTTATACCGGTGACCGTTACCCGTATATCGACGGACAACACAGTATCATCACCCGGCCAGGTATCAGATATTAGGTACCGTAGTATCGCGGATTTAATGAATGGAGATGATGGAAGTACAACTATACTGAATACAGCCGGAACCTATATCGTAACCTTTCGAGTGGCGGAAGCGCTGCCCGACTGGTACGGAATAACCTTGACGGCTGGACCTCTTTTTATTTATCCACAAGGCAGTGTACCCGTCCAAACCACTAACGGTCTTTCTGCTGTCAATACAGGATCGGAAATTACCATTACAGGCTATACTGGAAGCGCAGGTGCTGTAACCATACCGGCATATTATTCTGGAGTACCGGTTACCAAAATCGGGGATTTTGCGTTTATCGATTTTGTTTCGGGTGAAGCAAAAGGTGTGACCAGCGTTACCATTGGCAGCAATGTTATCACCATTGGGGATTTTGCGTTTGCCATGAACCAACTGACCAGTGTTACCATCCCCGAGAGTGTTACTACTATTGGGCATCTGGCGTTTTACTCCAACCAACTGTCCAGCGTTACCATCCCCGACAGCGTTACTACTATTGGGGCAAGTGCGTTTGAGGGGAACGAACTGACCAGCGTTATCATTGGTAACAGCGTTACATCCATTGGGGTAGGTGCGTTTACCGAGAACCAACTGACCAGTGTTACCATTGGTAACAGCGTTGCCACCATTGGGGAGCATGCGTTTTCCAACAACTACCTAACCAGCGTTACTATCCCAAACAGCGTTATAATTATTGGGCGTAGTGCGTTTTCCAGTAACGAGCTGACCACCGTTACCATTGGGCAAGGTGTAACGCTAGGTGGATATCCCATGTGGGATGATGATAATGAATTTTATTCAGCAGCATTCCCCGATGATGACTTTGATGAAGCCTACAACAGCGGTGGCAAACAGGCGGGAACTTATACCCGTCCTAATACAAGCAGTACCGCGTGGACTAAGCAGTGAGGTGACTGTCACCTTTTAGAATTTATTTTACTGAAAAGGAGTTTTAACCATGAAATTACGTTTTTCTTTTTTACTATTGGTATTTTTTGTTTCTTTTGCCTTTGCGGATATAAACGTCCCGCCTATTATTGATAATACAATATCAATTGGGGATGCGACTATAGACTGGATAGATGGAAATATTTCATCTAATGGGCAGATAGATCCTTATTCATTTACCGCGCCCAGAGATGGGACTTATCGATTTGGAATGGCTGAATTAAGGGGAGGTGCACAAGTACGCCTCTTGGCTTGGGATAGTTTTGAACAACCTATTGCCGATTCTACTTATGTTGGCAATGGTAGGGGAATCACTTTAAATCTTGAACTGGGACAAACTTACCATATTGAAGTAAGGCAGTATGGAAGTTTTATAGTAAGCCCTTATCGCCTTATTATTGGGCATCAGAAAGAGACTATAGACATATCCAGATTAACGGGACTTACTGACAGTATTGATTTTGATGATCAACGTAACATATATTCATTTACTGCGCCCAGAGATGGGAGTTATCGATTTGGAATGGCTGAATTAAGAGGAGGCGCTCAAGTACGCCTCATTGCCTGGGATCGCCTTGATTATCCGCCTATTGCCGATTCTACTTATATTGGTAATGGCGGGGGAATCACTATAAATCTTGAAGGAGGACAAACCTATCGGATTGAAGTCAGGCAGTATGGTAGTTTTATAGTAAGCCCTTATCGCCTTATTATTGGTCATCAGAAAGGGACAGTTGTAATAAATGAACCAGATAGAGTTAATGACAGCCTCCAATATACAGCCCAAAGAAATGTTTATGCGTTTACTGCTCCTGCTGACGGGCGATATCGATTTGAAATGGCTGAATTAAGAGGAGGCGCTCAAGTACGCCTCATTGCCTGGGATCGCCTTGATTATCCTCCTATTGCCGATTCCACTTATGTTGGCAATGGCGGGGGAATCAATTTAAATCTTGCAGGAGGACAAACCTATCAGATTGAAGTCAGGCAGTATGGCAGCTTTATAGCAAGCTCTTATAGCTTAGTGATTACCAGGCAATGAGCACGGCGACTGTCCCCACTTTATCCTCACAACCCAGCCGGAATCTTTACAACCATGATCTTTCGGTAGTTTTTTGTCAATTCAATGGTAAAAGTATAAATACTTTCATTGATGAAGCAATCGGCGAAAAACTTCTCCATCTTAAATGAACGGCTTTTCCGGTTACGCCCATAGCGGTAACCGCCTATTCGCACCCCATCGTGCTGAGTGGTATCACAAGATTCCGGTTACTGTAAAGAGAATAATTTTATAGGGATCAGAAGGTTTTAAAGAGAATACTAAATCATCCAATACAGTATTAAAATTCATGCATACAATATTAGCATTTTTCATGTTTTGTCAACGCTGCAGACTGCGCAAACCTTCTTCGTCGTCAACACCCAGGTCGGATTTGAATTGCTCAAGGGGAACGGAGTATATATTGGTTTTCCCGCTTGCTCATGCGTCAAATATATACTCTCGCCTGGTGAAATAAATGCGGTATTTTAGCGTTTCTAGTCTGTGTAAGGTCTCTGATATAATTTGACGTAAAGTAGGGCCGTAAAGTAGGGCTTGACAATAAAGAAATATGGTTTAATATTTGGTTATGGATAATAATATACCGTATATTGATAAAATTGTCTCCATTATCACATCTATCGCGGCGCCGGATCAGATAATACTCTTTGGCTCATACGCGAGAGGGGATAATACTGAAAAAAGCGATATTGATTTACTCATAATAAAAAAAGAATTAAAAAACAGTTTTGATATTATCGATTCTATTGATAGGGCTTTTTATGAAAATAAAATAAGGATACCAATTGATTTACTTGCCATTGATTATACTAGATATAATGAACTAAATAGTGAAATAGGATATATATATAAAACAATAAAAGAACAGGGGAAAGTAATATATGAAACGCCATGAATCATGGATTGCCAGAGCAAAAAGCAATCTTGAGATATCAAAAATAGCAATAAGCGATAATGTATATTATGAAGATTTGTGTTATCAAGCGCAACAAGCTGTTGAAAAGGGATTAAAGGGTCTTTTAATATATTACGAGGTTGAACCCGAATTCACACATAATATTGGAATATTGCTGGATGGAATTGAAAAATTTATTATAATTCCTGAAAATATAAAGGAATCAACGAATTTAACGAAATATGCTGTCATAACGAGATATCCTGGAGAATATGATGAAATTACAAAAGAAAGATATAAAGAAAGTGTAGATATAGCAAAAAATTGTTTGGAATGGATAGAAAAAACAATTAAAGAATGCGAAGAAAACAAGAAATAATGCAAAAAATATAGCGCATAACACACGGTATACGTTTCACCACCTTTAGCGGCTCGTATACCTAAAATATGCTTTCATCGGATTTATTTTTGGATATTGTTAAACTGCTTTTTGCCCTATCAAGCCATGATTTAAAATCATCTGCCATATAGTATTTGCCCTTCCTGCTCTATTGTTTTATAAATAAAACCTATCCTGTTTTTTAGGATATTATATTTATCGTAATCTATAGCAATAAAATCAATTGGGGTCGAAATATTCTCATCAAGTAATGCCTTATATAACTGTCCTGTTATTTTCCTCTCGTTATCCAGGTTTTTCATTACTATCAATATATCAATATCACTGTTACCGGTATTTTCCCCCCTGGCATACGAGCCAAAAAGGACTATTCTCTCCGGGGATATTTTTGAGGTTATAAAGTCCACAATCTGCTCAAATATGGGTAAATTTCTGTTCATGTATATGATTATACCTTATTCCATATTATTCTACAAGTCATCATAAGTGTTTACACAAAGGCAACAGTCACCAAATTTTTACGCCATCAATTCCTGCAGTCCCTTTACTCTCTGTGAAGCGGAAGCTCCCCCCGCCGGATATGTGTAGATTGGGAATATTGATTTCCTTTTTGTCAGTTCCTCACCGGTTCTCGCATATCCCGGTGCTTCCCAAAAATCGTCTATCGCCTTTAGATCTTCCCCGGTTATTGTGTGGCCGTATGGTATCGTATATTTCATTATAAACTCATAATTTCCCATCACCAGAAAAAAACATCGTTTGTACAGTTCCATGCGTTTTTTGGTTCCCGGTTCCGCGTCTATAGTTTCATAGTCGTGCAGGAAAGTTATAAATTTCCAGTCTTTGTAATTTGGGCTATTGTTATCCAGCAACAGCTCCTCAAAACTCCCGGCAATTAGCGCACTACTTCTTGTCAAAATATATTGCTTGTCCGACAGCGCCGCTTCCCTTATTTCTTTTGCGTAATGCTTTTTCGTTGCTTCAACGTCATCCTCCAGAGGGTTTATTATGTTAAAGGCGTTTTTCCTGATATTCTCATCAAGGTTGAACACTGCCCCAATATTGCTGAAAATGACCGTTTTCGGCGGTACTGCAAATGTCTTGTCGTATTCTTTTTCCATATTCTTCCTCTTTTTTATTGTGATGAAATAAAAGCCTTCTACATGACCCGTGCCATACCTCTTTGTTTGGCAACGGCGTCAGTATAGAAGGCTTTTGTGAAACCCATTAAAAGCGTCTATTGATAATATAAGCATTTCCTCTCCAATTGTCATCAGTTTACGAAAAATTTTTTTCCTCAATGAAGAACCCCGTGGCTTACCACGAGGTTCTTCGTTGGAGAGGAAATTTATTAAACTGGCGGGGTCCATACCCAGTACATTTTAAACCATAATTGTAAAGTATTAGAACTCTAACCACTGCAAGCAGCGAGGTATTGACCCCGCCTTCCAATAACGCGCTCGTATCACCCGCCAATTTCACACACCTTCGCGCTGCCCAGTATCATATAATCCGGTTTTGTGGTATACTGTAGGCATGTCAAGACTCAAAACGATTGCGTTGATTATTGCCGGCTTTGTCCTTCTTGTCCTGCTTTTGGCCGGAGCCGGGATTTTATGGCTTAACGCCAATGAATACAAACCCGACGACAGGGAAGCCGTAGCGGTATCCCCGGAACTGACGCTTAGGCCGGCCCGTTCCCAGCCCATTGAGATAATTTCCTGGAATATTGGCTACGCGTCGCTTGACGCGAAAGAGGATTTTTTCATGGACGGAGGCAAAAAGACGCGCCCCGATACAGCGGGGAGCGTGGTGGAAAATATGCGGGCTATCCGGGACTTTATCTCCGCCGCCAATCCGGATATCTTCTTTTTACAGGAAATAGATGTCAATTCAAAACGATCCTACGGCAATGACCAGGTGAGGTATCTTTCCGAAAATTGGAAGGGCTCTTCCGCCTTTGCGTTGAACTTTAAATGCCCCTTTGTTCCCATTCCTATCCCACAGTTTATTGGAAAGGTGGAAAGCGGCATCCTGATCCTCAACAGTTTCGGCGGTGCCGCCGAACGGATAAGCCTTCCCAGTCCCTTCGCCTGGCCTGAGCGGGTTGCCCAGCTAAAGCGCTGCCTTTTGGTAACACGGGTCCCGCTTCAAGGAGACAGCGTTTCGGGGAATAGCCCGGAACTGGTGCTGGTCAACCTTCACCTGGAAGCCTACGATACGGGCGGCGCCGGCCGCCAGGCCCAGACAAAGCTGCTGGCCCAGTTCCTTTTGGATGAATACGCCAGGGGGAATTACTGCGTTGCCGGAGGGGATTTTAACCAGGTTTTTCCTGCCGTGAAGGATGTGTTCCCGGTTGAGGCAAATGAATATTTCACCCCCGGCGTGGTCGACGGCTCCCTCTTTGGCGAGGGGTGGATTTTGGCCGCCGATCCCTCTGCGCCCACCTGCCGTTCTCTGGACAAGCCCTACGACGGCAACCGCGTGGAACACCAATTTTACCTTATCGACGGTTTTATCCTTTCCCCCAACGTGGAACTGATTTCATTACAGACCGTGGATCTGGACTTTAAAAATTCCGATCACAACCCGGTAAAATTGACGTTCAGATTAAGGTGACGTCGCCATATTATATGTATATATTATAAGTGGGGGTTTTTTTGGAAATCACGAAAGAAAATATATTGGAAAATATTAATAGCCCGGAAATATTGGAGGATCTATATCAGTCCAATAAAAAGACATTCACAGAAATCATCAGGAATATGCATGACAAAGAATCTCCCATGATTTTAGAGTATTGGTATACACGGTTATTCTATAAACCATCGAAAAGAAACATAAATTCAAAGAAATATATTTTTACAGCAATATTGATTTTTCTTTCATGGATTCCGGTACGGTTTTATTTTGATTGGTCGTTTAATGGCGACCATGAGCTTTATGGCAATTATCTTGTTAGAATAATACCAATAATATTCTCTGTTACATTATCTTTATTTTTTATGTTTAGCTCAATGAAACCAAAGAGCATAATAATATGTATGGTTCTCAATATTATTGTTTGTGGTTACTTATTTTTATTACCGTTTCCAGCCAATTTCGATGTACTGGGGCAAAATATACCGCAGTCAATATCAAATGCATACTTTTTCACTTTTGTTTTACTGTGGTTTTTTGTATTGCTTTCTCATTCGGAATATAATCCAAAAAAATTTGATTATGATACTTTTCTTGTAGAATGCGGAGAAATTATTGTCTGGTCAACTATATTAATGATAGGGCTTGCTGTTATTACTGTGTTGTTAATAGCATTATTTGACGCCATAAAAATACGCGCTTCCAGCTTTATTTATACAAATATTATGTCATTGGGATTCACGGCATCTCCATTTGTATCGCTATTAATTGTTGAAAAAAATAAAGTTAGATTATCAATGATAATAGCAAACATCTTTTTGCCATTGATATTAATTTCTCTTGCTGCTTTTGGGACAATATCTATATTTACCGAAGCGAAACCGTATGAAGACAGGAATATATTTGTTACATATAATGTTATGATGGTAATTGTTATTTGTGCCTTAGTATTTGCCAGTATCAATGGAATAAACAATAAAATCATAAACATTTGCACTTATATTTTGCCGATTGTTACTATATTTTTTGATTTTGCTACTATATCGGCGGTTATATACCGGTTGAATGAATATGGTATTTCAGCAAATAAAATAACATTGCTTGGAACCAATATAGTAATGTTAGGTCATTTGGTATTTATGGTTTATATGAAAATAAGACACAAAAAGATAGAGAGGAATGTAATATATTTGCCGTTGTATTTTATATGGGCATTTTGTGTTGTATTTATATTTCCATTCGTATTTAACTTTTTATAGAGCAACGGGTACTCCGCCTGAAAGAATTGTAAACGCTTCGCCGCCTTATGGCGGCCTGGAGAGAACAATGGACTCTAGACCGTATTTCAAACCCTATTTATTATTACCGGTTTTTAGTGATTCTTCGGGACAACCAGCCCAAAAGCGTCCCTCTTGAAGGTGCTGGTCATCAAATTTTAGTGTATTGACATTTGTGTAGAGAATGGTATAATCTTATGATAAGTTTGTATTTTTTTAAAAGGGTGAAAAAATGATAGATGTAGAAGCTGAAGTTAACAAACACAAAACCACCAGAGACCGGACCGAACTCGAAAAACGGATACAGGAATATAAAATGCTTGCGACCGAAAACGCGACGAATCTTGTAATGGCCGGGCAATACAGTATGGTGGCGCG
>JGI24698J34947_10001058_pt1 | contig 14184 bp, 8 predicted proteins | sample TergutMp193P3_FD_34947 | JGI IMG/M metagenome (IMG submission 34947) | reverse complement strand
ATTTTTTGCGTTACACATCTCGCGAGTATCGCGGTAAGAGCCGATAATCATTTTAAGGTGGAAAAAAGAACCGAAGGCGGCAGAACTTACACGGGCATTGGGCCCTTAAGCGCAGAAGGCCGCAGAAAAGAGATTGCCAGAATGTTGGCAGGAGACGCGGGAAGCGCCGCGCTTGCCCATGCCGACGATCTGATGCAAAAGTACGGGAAGGGGAAAAGCTGATGGCAAGGATTACCGAACAGGACAGAATCGCGTGCCAGGAAAAGAGCAAAAGATATTCAAAACAAGTTAACGCTTTGCTGGAGACTGAAAAGAAGATACTTGGGGATCTCAGTGAAAATCCAAATGACGCATCCATAAGAAAACTGGGCCTTGTGAATGAAATGCTGAATTTAACTTCAAATTATATAGCGATAAACGGAGTTTCCCAGGCTGTCTTAAAAACAAAAAACGAAGAAGCCCTGAATGACGGCAGAAAATCGTTGTACAAGGCCGTAATTTACCTTGAAGAAATTGTCAGTAATTATGTTGACGCTCCCTTTTCTGATTATGAGGAAAAACTGTCTGCAATAGAATCTTTTGATCCAAACCAGCGCTATAATCTGGTGCGCAAGATAGGGCTTGCCATAGATCTGTTGGAGCAGGCCTATGGAGACAATTCAAAATGGAGATGGACCTTTGTCGATTTGGAAGGCCGTTTTGCCGCAACCGCGAAAAATATCATCGATCTTCGCCACGCTCTTGAAAACTCAAGTCCCGAATCTCCTTATTACGATTCTACAGTTTACCACCTCAGGCTGATTAAAAAGCTGTTACAGCAGTCCGCGGATCGCTGCCGTGAAAAGTACGAGCTTTCTACAAGCCAAACTTCCGATTTTAAGATGGGGATTTCCTTCCTTGCGGCTCTTAAACGTCTGCACGGTCTACTCGCGGAAAGCGAAGAAGCCGAAGCTATAAAGAAAAAATTGACAATCTGGACAACCAAGCTCGATTCTGACACTAAAAGGCAGGAAGAAGCAAAAAAGAGGCTGGGTTAGAGCCGTCTCTCCCTTTAGAAAATACCGCGTTACTCTGGACTTGCAAGAATTTAAGCATTAAAATAAAAGTAGAATGAAAAAGCGGTTTTTTTCATTTATTTTGACGCTCATTTTCGCGATTCCGGCGGGCCTTTGTGCGCAGGGTGGGGATATTCCCCATGTTTCGGGAATAAGAGCGGAACCCAGAAATAACCTTATACGTCTTTCATGGGTAGACTCCCCGGACGCGCGGGGGCCGGTTTATATATTTCGCTCGGCGCGGCCTTTCAGGAACTCGATTCCTCCGAATTCGAGACCTGTGGTAGTAAGATATGGGGAGCAGTTTTATATTGACGAAACCGACGATATAGAAAATCTGTACTACTACATTGCCGCAAGCGATGCGTCGTCAGGACGGCGTATCGATATAATTTTACCCCAGATAAACAGCACCAATGTAAACCTTGCCGCGGCCTCTCCCCCTGTTATTCAAGGAGATCCTCCCGCCGCGGCTGTTTCTGTCGAAGAAAGCCCGCCTCATGGCACGGCGAGGAGCGTTGTACAGGGTATATCAAACATAAGGGCAAGGCAGGAAGGGGACAGGGTAAGTATCAGCTTTGATGTTTCCGGCCCCCGGAAAAACGCCGTTCTTTACCGGAGCATGCAGCCGTTGAGACAGCCGCAGGATCTGCTTAACGCCGTTATTGTGCGATCCCGCGTTAGTTCCCCCTTTATTGATGATCCGGTTCCGGGGCTTTCCTGGTATTACGCGGTAATTTTTGAAGATGAAATCTCAGGCGGCAATATGGGAATCCGTCCCGGCGGCAATGCGACATCTTCCCCCGTGATGATCTCCGTCGAGAGAACAACGGAAAGACCTCTTCGTCCTATTCCCCTGCCTGCCATGTCCGGCAGTGCCGTGGACGGTAATTTCTTTTTACACGATGCCGCGGCCGGCTTTACTCCCTTAAGCGGACAGACCAAAGACATGATACGGAATTCTTCGGTGCCGCCGAAGGCCGCATTGCCGCTTAAAAACCCGAGAGTTTTTGCGGTTGACCTGCAGGCTCCCTCAGGAGGAGAGGAGTCCGCGCTGTTTCAGATTGTGAAGGAATATTTTGAAAAGCGCGACTGGGAAGGCTCCCGCTTGAGTTTACTGCATTATCTGTCCCTTCCAAGATCGAAGAATGTTGAAGCGCGCGCGCGTTTTTATCTTGGGCAAAGCCTTTACTTTACCGGAAATTACAGGGAAGCGTTGTTTGAATTTTTATCAATAAAGAGCGTTCACCCTGTCGAAGCGAATCTCTGGATAGACGCGGTTCTTTCCGCGATGGTTCACTAGTCTAGTAAACGCCGCTTATCGCAGGGTGCGCAGGAGCGCACGCAGTTCGGGGTTTGCCGCTGTTTCCGGCGTCGGCTTTTTGTTTTCAACTTGAAGAATTATTTCGTCTCCCGCCTCTATGCTGTCGAAAAAACCGTTTCTTGCAAGAGTGCCGGAGGAGATTTCTTCGCCTAAATTGTCGATTGTAAATTTTCCGACAATTTCATTGGCGCTGTAAATAAGAGCGATGCCTTCGTTGGCTGTCTGCGGACGTCCCTTCTTTACAACATCAAAGACAGCGCCGGATGCGGCTCCGTCCGCCTTTCCCTTATTGATAAGCGCCTGTCCCTGTCTGCGAATTAAAAGCCTTCCTCTCAGTGGCAGAGCTGCTGAAAGTTGATCCGTTACTCCCTTTGTTGCTCCTCGCAGTCTGTCGGAACCTGTGCGGTAAGCGTAGAAAGCGCCGGCAGGAGAGCCGGTTCTTCCTACAAAAAGCTCTCCCTTTATCGCGATGTCGCGCTCGTTTTCTGTTACGGAAACTAGCAAAAAATAATCCGCGCCCGCTTCCCTGGCCTGTCTAAAGGCCGCAGAAAAAGTTGTCTGGCGTAATTCCAAATTCATCGGCTGAATGTTGCGGTCGTGAACTAAAAGTTCCCTGACGGCGGAAGCGGCGACATAGCCTGAGTCTGCGTGCTTGAAACTTGACTGGCCGGCCAGGGAAAATACGGCGACTTTCCAGTGGCGCTCGGCGACATCAATGGGATTTACCTGCCATTGTCTGAAGAGCGCGTTGGAAAGAAGGGAACTGTAGGCTTCTACCGCGTCGTTTATCGGTCGGTCGGCCTTGCCCTGATCCTGCAGAAAGCGAAGTTCTTCCAGATAGCGGGCAGGGTAGCCCTGAAGACGCAGGAGTTCCGCGTATTCGCGCCTGTCCGAGGCATCGGGATTGAGTCTTAAACCGCGCCGGTATTCAAAGAGCGCCTGTTCAAACAAACTGCGGGAGCGGTAATTTCTTGCCTTCTCGAAGTGCCAAAAAGCCCAGCGCACGCGGCGCGGATCTTCTATCGTTGTAGAGGAGATGAGCGTCTCTTCCAGAATGGCGCGGACAAACTCGTCATCTTCGTTGATTGAAATGGCATTTGAAAGAATCGTTATCGCGTCCGCCTGCCGCCCCATTCTGATAGAGGAAAGCCCCTTTAAATACCATGCGCCCATGTTCTGCCTGTCCTGGGCAATGGCTGCGTCCGCAAGACGGACCGCTTCTTCGTACTGTCCGCTTCGGTAGCGCAGGGTCGCCAATAAAGTTTGGGACGGCGCATGGGAAGGTTTGTAGTACAAAGCGCGTTCCGCGTAGCGGATAGCCTCAGGTAGTCTTGCGTTCTGCGCGTAAATATACGCCGCGAAATAAAAGACGCGGTAATCGTCCGGGTGTTGGCCAAGCGCATTGTTTATGTGGTAAAGGGAAGTTTCGCTGTCGCCAAGTGAAAGCGAGACAAGGGCCAGTGATATTAACAGCCTGCGGTCGTCAGGATAGCGGCGCACAGCCTCGCGAAAACGCAGGAGGGCTTCTGAGGGCCTGTTTCTGGCAATGTCCAGTTCGCCCGCGGCAAAAAGCGCTTCCCTGTTATAAGGCTCCCTTGTAAGTATATCGGAGACAAGAGATGCCGCCGCGTCCAGATTACCCAGAGCAATCAGCGTAAACACTTCCAGATTTGCCACGGACATGTTCGCGCGGGCGAGCATTCTTGCTTTTCTTACCCAGAGGAGAGCTTCGTCAAATTCCGAAAGCTCGTAATAACACTCGGCAAGGGCGGCGGTTCCTTCCGCGTGGGCGGGGTTCAGCCTTGTGCACTCAAGGAAAGACTCCACCGCCGAATACCAGTTTTCGTCAGCCATAAAATTTCTGCCGCGTTCGTAGTACGCCGAGGCTGAGGACTGAGTTTGGGCCGCGATCTGCGCCGGAAAGAAAACCATGGCGCACAGGAGAAAAATTATGAATCTTAACCTCAACATCGCCCCCTCCCTAACTTGAAAGAAAACCACTATTCCCTTTTCGGCGTTACAATTTTAATCGAATTGATCTTGTGCCCGTCCATTTCCTGAATTATAAAATCGTAATCCTTGTACTTTATCTTTTCGTTCTTTGCCGGTATTTTGCCGAAAAGATCAAAGACAAACCCGCCAAGCGTATCAAAATTGTCTACCGGAAGCTCAAGGTTTGTCTCTTCGGTTAGGAATTCAAGGTTTACCCTCGCGTCGCACAACCATGAGCCTTCGCCCAATTTTACCAGATCTTCGGTTTCATGATCAAACTCGTCCTGAATGTCGCCGATTATTTCCTCAAGGATGTCTTCCATAGAAACAATGCCTGACACCCCTCCGTATTCGTCTACGACTATGGCAATGTGAACTTTTTTTCTGCGCAATTCCCGCAGAAGATCGTCTATGTGTTTTGAGACCGGAACAAAAAAAGGCTTGCGCGCCAGATCGCGAATGTTAATTTGTCCGCCTGAAACGAGCGCCTTAAGCGCGTCCTTAACGTGCAGTATGCCGATTACCTGATCCACAGTGTCCTGATATACCGGAAAGCGCGAATGTTCGCTTTCGCTTATGCATTTTAAAAGCTCTTCCTGCGAGGCGTCCGCGGAAAGGAATACCGTGTCTGTTCTGGGAACCATTATTTCTTTGACTGTTGTGTCCGATAATTCCACAACGCCGCGGATCATTTCTTTCTGATCCTCTTCAAGCTCTTTTATTGCGCGTGAATTAAGCTGAAAGGGGCTTTTCACTTTTCCCCTCCGCCTGTGATTATGCGTTCGTCCTTAAGCCTGTTCAGTATCTCCTCCTGCAATGCAAGCATGGGTTCGCTCTTGTCCATAGTCTCGTGATCCATGCCGTCTAAATGCAGGATACCATGAATTATCAGTCTGCGTAATTCCTCATCCTTTGATATTTGGAAATATTGGGCGTTTTCGCTTAAGGTTTCAAGGGAAATAACGATATCTCCGGGCAAATAGAAGGTTTTGTTGTCCTCCTGCGCCGTTTCGCCCAGATTGAACGAAAGTATATCGGTGGCTTCGGCCTTGTTTCTGTACCGGCTGTTCAGCGCGGTTATGGTTTTATCGCCGCAAAAATGGACGGAAAGCTCCCAGTTGTCGCGCTTTATTTCCGCAAGCGTTTTTAAGGCGAAGTTTTTGGCGGAATCGCTCCATGCAGGAAGGGGCACTTCCTCGGCGCTTACCTCAACCCTGTTCATTGTTTGCTTTCTTCCTCTTTCTGTTTGGGGTACTCGATTCTTGAGTGGTAGTAGCCTGTCAGCGTTTTTACAAATGCCTTTTTGATAATTTCAAGGTCGCGGAAGGAAAGCTCCGATTCGGCAAGCTGGCCGTGTTCCACTTTATCTTCAAAAAGCTGTTGGATCTGTTTGTCGATTTTTCCCGCTGTCGGCTTGCTTATGGTCCGCGCGGCGGCTTCCGTTATATCGGCAAGCATAACAACGGCGGATTCCCTTGATCGCGGAGGGTTGCCGGGATAGGAAAAATCTTCGCTGTTTACAAGCTCTTCCTGTTCCGCCGCCTTGTTGTAGAACCATGAAATAACTGAATTGCCGTGGTGTTCTCCGATAATGGCGATTACATCCTTTGGGAGCCCGAGGCTGATAGCTTTTTCAACTCCAAGTTTTACATGACTGCGGATTATTGTCGCCGAAAGACGCGGGGCAATTTCATCGTGCCTGTTGTGATCGGTTTGGTTTTCGACAAAGTAATCGGGGTTGTCCATTTTTCCGATGTCGTGGTAATAAGCGCCGACGCGCGCGAGCAGGGCGTTGGCCCCGATATCCTGGCAGGCCTGCTCCGCAAGGTTCGCTACCATCAGCGAGTGGCTGTAAGTTCCGGGGGCCGCGGTAAAAAGTTTGCGCAATATGGGAGCGTTAAGGTCTGACAATTCAATCAACCTGAAAGGAGTTACCGCGTTCAGGGCGTGTTCAAGCGGCGGCAAAAAGCCAAGGGTGAGCATGCCGGAGACTATGCCGTTTAATGCCGCCCAAAAAATCAAGATGGGGTAATCGTAAAAATAGGCTTGCCGCAAAAGCTGTACGACAATGATCGCGAAAATGTTTGCCGCCGCGATAACGAGGCCGGCTTTGATAAGGCTCATTCTGTTTTGCGCGTTGTGAAGCACTGTGGAAGCGGCGACTCCCGAAACAATCGCGATTAAAAATGAATTATAATCAAAAGCGCCCGCATAGTACGCGCCAAAGGGCAGGGCCAAAGCCATGATCATCGCGGTTCTTGTTCCCAAAAATACCGCAATTATCATTATAAAAAGAGAGGTAGGAACCAAAAACGATACGGGGAAACCTTCAATGCCGGGGGTAATGTTTTTCAGCAATAAGGCGCCGATTATATAAGAGCCGATAATCGCCGCAAGCAGATACCGCTCGCTGTTGTTCAGTTCCCTTCCAAGAATTATGCGCCCGCTTAAAATAATAAACAGGCTGTAGAGTATAAGCACAAGAAGAATGTAACCAATGATATTTCTGGGATCTCTTTTTGGATATGACTGATGAAGAGCGCGCAGTTCCGACATTTCATCTTCGGTAATTATAAANCCCTTTCTTATAATCTTCTCTCCTTCTTCCATACTGCGCATAACAGGCACTGAAGTTCCCGCGGCTTCCTCGACAAGCTTTTGGGTTTCNTCCGGTGAGAAAAACACATTTTCCTTTACGAATGGCTTTATAAGATCGACGGCGATTGNCTTGAAAATAAAAGGAGCTTCCATTGTTCTGACGATTGCAGCAAGATTTTCACGTACATTGGCAATTGTAATGATGCTGTCGTATGAGATAAAGCTTTTCTCGGAAGCGGCCGCTTGAACATCTTGCAGTTCAACGATATCGGGATGAAACTGCTTTATCTCTTCGCGGTTAAAAGAGAAAATTCCAAGCTTTAACAAGATGTTAAGCGCTTCTTCGCCGTAAACGCGGAATGCGGCGCGCCCTTCCGTGGATAGGTATGCGTCCATGATTTCATTGGAAAAATAAGCCGGATATTCGCTGTCTATGGCAAGCCGCGCCGCGGCCTCTCCTGTAAGTTTGTCTGTAAAACTGCAAAAGCTGTTCCATGAATCCAGCATCTGGGAGCCGGCTTCGTTTGAAAATTGGAACACGGCGGGAATTTCTTTTGCGGCCGTATCCAACAGCGCTTTTGTCGCTTTTTCATCGATAAAGGATAAAGTTTTTTCGGCAATGATATCCCGATCCGCTACCTTGCCTGCTTCATAATTTCTGATATCTCTGATTGATTCGCTGTCTCCGTCCGAAATTATTGCCGATGCGGCCGCGATGCACAGGACAAGGCTGAAGATCATGGGGCCGGAACGAATGATATTTAAAGCCGTATCCATGCTTTTTTTTAAGGTTATCATGTAAAGATTAGTTTTTATTTTCATCGTATGCCTGTATTATTTTTTTTATAAGGGGGTTGCGCGCTACGTCGTCTGTCTGTAAAAACGAAAAGCTTACTCCTTCTATCTCCCTTAGAATTTCAAGGGCGTGTAAAAGCCCTGAATCTGTCTTTCGCGGAAGGTCTATCTGTGTGGTATCTCCAGTAATTACCGCCTGAGTGCCGCATCCTATTCTTGTAAGAAACATTTTCATCTGTTCCTTTGTAGTATTCTGCGCCTCGTCAAGAATCACCATGCAGTCGTTAAGACTGCGTCCTCTCATATATGCCAGCGGTGCTATTTCTATAGCCCTTGTTTCTTCCATTCTGTGAATAACGTCGTAGGGGACAAGGCTTTCCATTGCGTCGTAGAGCGGGCGCAGGTAGGGGTTTATTTTCTGGCTGAGGTCTCCCGGCAGAAAGCCAAGATTTTCTCCGGCTTCAACAACGGGGCGGGTAAGGACGAGCTTTCGCATTTTTTTGGAAAGTACCATTTGAAGAGCCTGGGCAATGGCCAGATAGGTTTTTCCGGTTCCCGCCGGCCCTGCGCAGAAACAGATGTCGTTTTCCCCCATGGCTTGAATGTAAAGCGCCTGATTTCTACTGCGGGGAAAAACACGGCGAAAACCGTGCGGAATCAGAATTGCCGAATCGTGGAAAAAATCGCCCGCTTTGTCCTGCGGCGGATTTTCGGCGTCACTGTCAACGAATTCTCCGGCAAGAGCGCGGATATACTCAGGAGAAGGCTCTTCTCCTTCTTTTGCGGCGGCGATAAGGCCGTTCATCATTGTCCTGAAACGCCTGACTTCGGTTTCCCGGCCTTCAAAGTGAATTTCATTGCCTTTGGCCGTAATATAACCTCCCAGCGAGCCTTCAATAATCCTGAGATTTCCGTCATTTGCGCCGCAAACCACGGAGAGAAGCTCTCTATTGTCAAACGCTATAGTTATTCCGTCCTCCAAACAAACCTCTGTAATGATTCTATAACCCTATATTTGAACTCGTCAAGCACTCGGCGGGGCGGATTCCTATCGTTTTGTCCATGTATCTGTTCTCTTTTCATATTTCATGTCTGTTTTTATTTCGCTGATTGCCGTCCATTTTACAAGAAAGGTAACTTCCGAGTTTATTTCATATTTTTGGGGCGTTACATTGCTGTTCAGATACGGCGACATTGTTATGCCGAGCGAGGCCGTCCAGTCCCCCAAATAGTGATCCAGCGTAAGATTAAAGCTTTTCATCTTAAATCCCGATCTTTGCCGTTTTGCTTCATTCCCGAAAGCAAATGAATCAATGAGGTCTCTGAACATGTTGTTTTGATCTCCGTCGATATACATCGAAGTTTTATCTTTGAGCCTTGGAAATTTTTTAAAATAACGCCAAATAACGGCATTTTCCGACATTCCCGATACGGACAGATCCAAAAAACCGGCGATGCCGACGGTAAAACCCGACGAAAACCGGAAATATGAATTGGTATAACGCTGAAGATCAAAGAACAGACTTGTGTCCAGATTTATTGAAAAATTCAGGCGGTTTTTTATTATGTCTCTTTTTGGAAACATGCGCGAATAGCTAAAGGTTAAATCCCTTGGATGAAGGGACTGTTCTTCATCTGTCTGCTGCCATCTTCCGCCCATCGACGGATTGTCAGGATCGTTCGGCATAAATTCCCATTTTGGCGATTTTACCGCGTTGAAAGACGCTCTGAAATTCCATAATGACAGCGATGCCGTAATGGTTGTAACCTCATTGTTTTTTTCCGGGTTTGTGATCATGTAATAAGATAAAGAGCCGATCTTTCCAAAATTGAAAGTTTCGGTAAAATGGAACGGATCGGTTATCCATTCGTTGTTTTCTTCGTTGTCAATCAATTCCGGTTTCTTAAATTGAACGTTCATCCTTGTTTCGGAAAACCATGCTTTAAAAGTCATGTTGAGCGAAAGCAGGGGATCGAGAGGCGGCAAATCCGAACTGAAGGTTAAAGTCTGCATTTGGTCCAAAACGTTAGCCGCAACATTTGTGGAAAGCCGGTGGCTTGTAAAGCCCGCTGTGTCTTCGTTAAAATTATCCTTGTCCCATGAGCCCCATTGCGGCGTAAGTTTGGAGCCGTCGCCATCTGCGTATTTCTTCGACCTTACCATAATGCCTCCAAAAGTGTACTGTATATTTGACTGGCCGAATATTGAATTTTTGTACAAGGGCCTAACAGAACCGTTATACGTATATGATGTTGAATAGTTGGTCTGGCTGTACTGCTGGTTTTTTGTTTTTTCTATCTCTTCTTCGGTCATTCCTTCTTCATTGATATAACTGTAATCTCTCCATGTTCCGCCCCCGTTAAAAGCAAAAGAATTGGTATAAAGACCGCTTGTGTGCTCAAGGCCGAATTTTACGCCGGCGTTGCCGCTAAAACTTGTCAGAATCGATTGAATTTCACTCCAGTTGACATCTTTGGCGCTCTGCCAATTTTCGGATCTTAATTGAAGCTCTGTCGAGCTGGTAGGCGATATATAGTAATCAATGCTGAATTTATTGTTTCCGGCCTGCGCGAGATCAAAGCGCTGGTTAAGAACCGGAGGAAAAAGTTTTTCGCTTGACGGTTTCTTTTGCGTTTGTTCTTCTTCTTTTTCAGGCCAGGGAGAACGCGGCGTTCCTATTCCCTTAAAGGGATCTTCAATCTCTTTTTTTGCCGTATTTGCGTTGATTTGGCGGCCGCCTCCGATTGTCAGGGGAACGCCGGAAACAGAGCCTGAAATACTGTATATAGTGAGTTTATCAGGCGAGAAAAAAGCCCTGCCCGGAGAATCTTTATTTCCTGTCGCGATAACTTTATCTTCTATTTTTTTAAATGCCATAATCATGGAAAAGCTGGTAATGCCCAAGTTGGAAATATAGGGGGAGAGTATAGAAACATTCGGACGAAGATTTCCGTTTAATTGCCATTGATAAGCCTGAATTTCCGAGCGTAGTTCTTCTATATCATCTAATGCCGCGGTTCCCTGCTGCATTACGTTAAACCAGTCCATCCTTTCGGCCCGATTCATAAAATCTTTATCCATAAAAGGATCTGAATAATACGGAAAAGTTAATGATAAAGTTCCGTATGCTCCGCTTATGGAACTATCCACTTTCATTCTGTATCGAAACGGCACGTCTCTTGAAAAAAGATTTGATCTGTTCCAGTCGGAAGTGCCGTCGTAAGAAGGCGCAAAAGGGCTGTAACTTCCGCCATCCTGAGTAACAGTTCTTGAAAGGCCTACGCCCATTGTAACGTCAAGAGTGTTGAGAATTCCCTTTCTTGGGACGTTTAGATCAAGGCCGATATACCCTCCTAAATTTGTATAGTAATCAACCAAAGCCTTTAAACTGAGTTCATCCGGGTTTTTAATCTTTTTTCCGGTACTGCGAAGAAAGAGGCCGTTGTGTTCTTTTTCCATATCGTTGGAAGTTCCCAATATTCTTGTGATGGAACTGGCTTCGGCGTTGTCTGTTTTTGGACGGCCGAGAATATAAGCGGTAGTCTGGACATAACCGCCTTCTCTACTGCGGTATCCTATTACCGGATGAAAGATAAGATCATCGGCAGGATATAAAAAAAACGGTATATATAGCACCGGTATCTCGCCTACTTTTAATACGGCGTTTAAGAGCGCAAANTCAGAGCCGGGAAGCAGCCAGAGTCTTGACGCGCTGATAGACCAAAGGGCTTCCTCGTTATTGCCGTTGCTTACCNGCGCGTTTCTAAGAACCGTTACGTCTTGATCACTGCGCGAAATTACCTTTCCNGAAAAACGATACATGGTATTTTCACTGCCAAGTTTGCGCAAAGAAGTGCCGTCAAGAAANATACTTGACCAGTCGTCAATGTTAACCGTAATGTTTTGACCGCGGAAAATTTCAGTAGTATCTCCTTTGTCTTTTACATATTCAACATTCCCGGTGGCGGTAAGTATGTTTCGGGTGCGGTTAAAAAGTATCTCGTCCGCTTTTATTTTATGAGTTGATTCTTTATCAATAAGGCTAAGACGCACTTCGCCTTTTAATCTGGCATAATCTTCGTCAATTACTTCTATTGTGAAGTATTCGCTTGTTTGGGCGGATTCTATCAGTAAAAGTTTTTGATTATCATTTCCGGCTTCTTTTGGTTCCGGTAATCTTAGGTGTTCTCTCAAGCGGGCGGCAAGTTCTTCACGCGTGCCGCCTTCGGAAAGGCCGAGGCTTCGGCACCAAAGCGCAAGTTCCGGCAGAGTTGATGATTTTATTTCTAACTCTGCGCGCTGCCGCTCCGGCCCCGAAAGTAAACTTTCTTCGACGGCAGGTTCGTCTTCCGCCTCCTCCGCCGTTTCCTGCGCGTACAACGTTACAGCCAATGAAGAGAGAAAACAAAGAATGAAGAATAAACCACTCTTATATTTCATGACTTTCCATGTTTCAACATTTGCGCGATGTACGCGCCCGTGTAGGAATCCGCGTTTTTCGCCACTTCCTCAGGCGTACCTGTGGCGATAACATATCCGCCCTTATCGCCGCCTTCCGGTCCCAGATCGATAATGTGATCCGCCTGCAGGAGCACGTCGAGGTTATGTTCTATCATTATAACAGTATTTCCCTGATCTACCAATCTTTGAATNACGTCCATTANCTGTTTTACGTCGGCGAAGTGAAGTCCGGTAGTCGGCTCGTCCAGAATGTAGAGGGTTCTGCCTGTGGAGCGTTTTGAAAGCTCAAGGGCGAGTTTTACCCTCTGCGCCTCGCCGCCGGAAAGCGTGAGCGCGGACTGTCCCAGTTTCACATAACCCAGTCCGACAGAGAGCAAAGTCTGCATTTTACGCGCAATCTGCGGAATGGGGGCAAAAAAGACGGCGGCTTCCTCAATGGTCATATCTAAAACATCGGAAATATTTTTCCCTTTATAGCGAATTTCAAGTGTTTCTTTGTTAAAACGCTTGCCTTGGCACACGTCGCAGGTTATGTAAACATCGGGAAGGAAGTTCATCTCGATTTTTATTGTGCCGTCGCCTTCGCAGTTTTCGCATCTGCCGCCCCTGACGTTAAACGAAAAGCGTCCTGGCCTGTAGCCCCTCATCTTTGAGTCGGGCAGGTTGGAAAAAAGATCGCGGATTGCGGTAAAACCCTCAACGTAAGTTATCGGGTTTGATCTCGGCGTTCTGCCTATGGGACTCTGATCGATATCGATCACCTTGTCAATGTGTTCATCTCCGTCCAGTTTTTTGTAAGCGCCTTCAATGTGATTTGAATCGTAAATCTTGTTGAACAGCGCAGGATAGAGAACGTCAGAGAGCAGGGTCGATTTTCCCGAACCTGAAACGCCGGTGATGCAGGTAAAAAGCCCAAGCGGAATTTCCACATTGATGTTTTTAAGGTTGTGCTCGCTCACTCCGCGCAGTTTTAAAAACGCGCCGTTTCCTTTTCTGCGCTGTTCGGGAATGTCGATAAAAAGAGAACCTGCCAGATACTGACCCGTCAGGCTTTCCTTTACTTTCATCACGTCTTCGGGTGCTCCTTGAGCGACTACGCGTCCGCCGTGAACGCCCGCGCCCGGCCCCAAATCTACGATGTGATCTGCGGTGCGCAGAGTTTGCTCGTCATGCTCAACTACAATCAGCGTGTTGCCCAGGTCGCGCAGGTACAACAGCGTGTCAATCAGCCGCTGGTTGTCTCTCTGGTGAAGCCCGATAGACGGCTCGTCGAGAATGTAAAGCACGCCCACAAGACTAGAGCCTATCTGCGTCGCCAGCCTTATCCGTTGGGCTTCACCGCCTGAGAGAGTTGCCGCCTTGCGCTCAAGACTGAGGTAATCGAGACCCACGTTCTTCATAAAGCCAAGACGCGCGTTAATTTCCTTTAGTATCTGATGCGCGATTTTATTTTCATTCTTGCTGAATTTGACAGTCTCAAAAAAGTTAAGCGAATCGGTAACCGAAAGCTCGGAAAGTTCCCAGATGTTTTTACCGGCGACAGTTACAGCTAACACTTCGGGCTTGAGGCGTTTGCCGCCGCAGTCTTCGCACGGCTTCTGACTCATAAATTTTTCCAGCCAGTCTTTAACGCCCTGCGACTGCGTTTCAAGGTAGCGGCGCTTGAGCTCTTCCAGTATTCCGGGAAATACCGACTGGTATTGAAAATGACTCGTCCCTTCGCGGTTCACATAACGCACCTTTATTTCGTCGTCACTGCCGTAAAGAATCGCGTTTACAACTTTTTTTGGCAGTTTGTTGAAAGGCACATCAAGACTGAACCCGTAATGTTTGGCGAGACTTTTGAAACGGCTGAGGTTCCACGCGCTGTCCGGCTTGTATGGGATAACGCCGCCCTCGTTAAAGGAGAGCGTGCGGTCGGGGATAACGAGGTCGGGATCAAACTCAAGTTTCGCTCC
>JGI24698J34947_10001057_pt1 | contig 14184 bp, 10 predicted proteins | sample TergutMp193P3_FD_34947 | JGI IMG/M metagenome (IMG submission 34947) | reverse complement strand
TCAATTGATACGGCTAACGCGCTGGCGGACAGCCTGCGTTCCGATTACAGCGAGATAAACACGGAGTTAGTCGATATAAACAATTTGAGAAGCAGCCGCGTGCAGTTACATTTCACAAAAATGCACGGCTGCAGCAATGATTATATCTACATCAATTGTTTTGACCTTGAAATAAATTCCCCGGAATCGCTGTCGGTACTGCTGTCCGACCGGCATACCGGAATAGGCGGCGACGGCGTCGTGCTGATCCTGCCTTCAAAAATCGCCGACGCGAAAATGCGGCAGTTCAATATTGATGGCAGCGAGGGCAGCATGTGCGGCAACGCCATTCGCTGTGTCGCGAAATACCTATACGATAACCGCATCGTAAAAAAGCACTATATGCGGATTGAGACCTTGAGCGGCATTAGGGATCTTTTTCTCTCTACCAGAAACGGATTGGTATCGTCGGTCAAGGTTGACATGGGACGCGCCGAACTGCAGCCGGAAAAAATCCCCGTCAACCTGGCGGGTGACAGCGTTATCTCAAGGCCCGTGACGATTGGCGGCGGGGAGTACGCCATCACCTGCGTTTCAATGGGCAATTCCCACGTCGTGGTTTTCCGCGAAGGCATAGACTTTCTTGACCTGGACACGATAGGGCCGTTATTCGAAAACGATCCGCTGTTCCCGGACAGGGTAAACACGGAATTTGTTGAAGTTATGGACAGGAAGCATCTTAAAATGCGCGTGTGGGAACGCGGCTCGGGCGAGACGCAGGCCTGTGGCACGGGAGCCTGCGCCGCAGTCGTCGCCGCCGTCCTGAACGGGCATTGCGATAAAGGAGCGGATATCAAGGTACAGCTTTTGGGTGGCGAACTTATCATCAAATATACCGATGAGGCCGTTTACATGACAGGCAATTGCGTAAGAGTTTACAGCGGGACGGTGGAAATATGAGCGAGCTTGTCCTGGTACTGGATTTCGGCGGCCAGTATAAAGAACTCATTGCAAGCACGGTGAGGGGGCTTTCGGTATATTCGGAAATACGGCCCTGCGGAATGGATATCAATGAAATCAAACGGCTTAACCCCATCGGTATTATCCTGACGGGCGGGCCGAACAGCGTCTACCTGCCCGATTCCCCCAAATGTGACCCCGCGATTTTCTCGCTGGGAATCCCAATCCTCGGTATTTGCTACGGCATGCATTTAATATGTCACACGCTCGGTGGCGAGGTTGCCTCCGGCGGCTCAGGCGAATACGGGCGCGTAAAAGTGACGCCTGACGCCTCATCGTCGGCGCTGTTTGGCGGCGCGAAAGAACCCTTTATCGCGCTTATGAGCCACAGGGACGTCGTAAAGCGCCTGCCCAGGGGCTTTCGCATAACGGCGTCGAGCGCCGCCTGTATCGCCGCCTGCGAGGATGCCGGGAAGAAGCTATACTGTGTACAGTTCCACCCGGAGACGAAGCACACCGAAGGCGGGCGCGCAATAATCAAAAACTTCCTGTTCGGTATATGCGGCGCGTCCGGCGATTATAAACTGGACGACTACATAGACACGCAGATCAAGGCGATACGGCAAAAAGCCGGAAACAAAAGAATACTGCTTGCCCTGTCGGGTGGGGTTGATTCCTCGGTATGCGCGAGCCTTTTAACTAAGGCGGCGCCGGGACAGCTCCTCTGCATATTTGTCGATCACGGTTTCATGCGCCTGGACGAAGGCGATGAAATCGAGGCGGTGTTCTCAAAACGAAAGCTTGTTTTCATCCGCGTGAACGCGCAAAAGAGGTTTCTTGCCAAACTGAAAGGCGTGACCGATCCGGAGAAAAAACGCAAATTAATCGGTGAAGAGTTCATCAAGGTATTCGAGGAGGAAGCCGCGAAGCATAAAGACATTCCGTTCCTCGCCCAGGGTACGATCTACCCGGATGTTGTTGAATCTGGCGGCAAGTACGGCGCGACCATCAAGAGCCATCACAACGTCGGGGGGCTTCCGGAGAAACTGGGATTTACAGGAATTATTGAACCGCTGTCAGGGCTTTTCAAGGACGAGGTCCGCGTCCTCGGCAGGAAGCTCAGGCTTCCGCCGTCTATCGTAAACCGCCAGCCGTTTCCCGGACCGGGACTCGCCATCCGCGTCACCGGAGAGGTCACAGAGGAAAAGCTGAAAGTCTTACGGCATGCCGATGCCATCCTCCGGGAAGAACTGGAAAGGAGCCGGAAGAGGCCGGATCAGTATTTTGCGGTATTGACTGATACGCGCTCGGTGGGCGTCAAGGGGGACGACAGAACCTACGATCCGGTAATCGCGCTCAGGGCGGTAATGACCGGCGATTTTATGACCTGCGAATACGCCCCGTTAGCGCATAACGTCCTGGGTCGAATCTCCTCGCGGATCACAAGCGAGATACCTTCCGTCAGCCGCGTTGTTTACGACATCACGTCAAAGCCCCCGGCAACCGTGGAGTGGGAGTAGCGGTTAACGGCGGCATAATGATTGTCAGTGTTTCAAGGCGTTGCGATATTCCGAGGTTCCGGTTCAAATGGTTCATGGAAAGGATCGATGCGGGATTTGCCGTATCGGTAAACCCTTTCAACGCGAACCAACAGAAACGTATTCCACTGCTGCCACGAAAGGCTGACATGGAACCGGCCGATGGCGTTGATGTTCTCGTCTTCTGGACAAGGGACCCGCGAAACATACTTGCCGCCGTAAAAGAATTGACACAACGCGGCTTTCTCTTTTACGTTATGGTAACGGTCACTGGTTATCCGCCAGAGCTTGAGCCGGATATGATCGAGACATCCGCTGCTTTGGCGGCCATGAAGGAACTGGCGGGAAAGATAGGGCAGGACAGGGTGATATGGCGTTACGATCCTGTTATTTTGACGAGCGCCACCGATGAGGATTTCCACCAGCGGAATTTTGGCGAAATAGCGCAAAATCTTGCGGGTTCTGTCAGGCGGGTCATCATCAGCGTGTACGATGAGTACCCCTCTTCAAAGCGGCGCCTGGAAGGGCTGGAAAAAAAGGGCGGCATTCATATACTTGATGCCGGAGCAGGTTCGGCGAACCTGCTCGCAGGCTTGGCAAAAAGCGCCGAGGCCGCAGGCATGGAAATCCAAAGCTGCGCCGAGAAGGAAGATTATTCCTCACTTGGCATCAAGCCGGGCGCGTGCATTGATCCGGCTTTAATACGGAGACTTTGGGGCATGGAATTTGCTGGCAAGGATAAAAACCAGCGCCCGAATTGCCTGTGCTGCCAAAGCGTTGACATCGGCACTTATGGTACCTGTGACGCGCATTGCGTGTACTGTTACGCGCGGTGAATTAATAATTTTGTTTTTTTTGGAGGATGTAAAATGAGAGACTATGGGTTTGAAACAAAAAAAAGGATCGATTTCATACGCAGCGTGATTAGCTCCGCCGGCGCGGACGGTATTGTTTTCGGTAACAGCGGGGGAAAAGACAGCGCGCTTGTCGGCATCCTTTGCAAGATGGCATGTGACAACACGGTCGGCATAATCATGCCGTGCGGGTCAAAGCGGAATTACGAAATGGACAAGACCGACGCGGAAAAAATCGCAAAACAGTTCAGTATTGCCACGCGGGTAATTGATCTATCCGGCGTGAAAGACGCGCTGATACACGCCATCGAGGAAAGTACCCATCTTAAAGATATGGCGCTTACGAATATAGCGCCGCGGCTCAGGATGACGGCGCTGTACGCGGTAGCCTCAAGTGAGAACAGGCTTGTGGCGGGAACCGGCAACCGAAGCGAAGGCTATATGGGTTATTTCACAAAGTGGGGCGATGGCGCTTACGACTTCAATCCGATTGCCGACCTCACTGTCACGGAGATTTTTGAATTCCTGAAGTTTCTTAACGCGCCCGATTTTATCATCAAAAAAGCGCCTTCGGCGGGATTGTTCGACGGACAGACAGACGAGGATGACATGCATGTTACCTACCGCAGCATAGACAATTTTTTGCTTACCGGCGAGGCAAACAAGAACGACATGGTTATAATCGACAGGTATCATAAAGCAAGCGAACACAAACGAAAAATGCCGCTGACATTTTAGGGCAAAACAACGAATACCGACTTGTACATGCCGCCGGTTTGGATTTATACTCTTATATCAGGAGAATTGCCATGCAAATTGACGATAAACTGATCGCATATCTGGAGGATCTGTCCTGCCTCGCGCTTTCGGAACAGGAAAAAAGCCGTCTGGCGGGAGATTTGCGGGAAATTCTGGATTATATGGCGCGGCTCGGTGAATTGAACACCGACGGCGTCACCGAGCGCAGCCATCCTTTTGACAATGTAAACGCTTTCAGGGACGACGAGGCGCACCCTTCATTCGATCGTGAATTGATACTGAAAAACGCGCCGGCAAGGAACGATGAGTTTTTCATCGCGCCGAAAACAGTCGAATGATAAAAGGAAACGGCGATGTTTGAAGAAAGCGCGCTGGAATTATCCCAGGCAATCAGGTCCAAAAAATACGGCGTCACCGAAGTGGTGGGCGCGTATATTGATTTGATAGAAAAAACAGGCAACCGGTATAACGCCTTCCTTGCCGTCTCAAAAGAGAACGCCCTTGCCCGTGCGAAAGAGGTTCAATCGCGGATTGATAGCGGCGAAGAACTCTCGCCGCTTGCCGGCGTGCCGGTCGCCGTGAAAGATAACATAACCACAGAGGGAATAGCGACTACCTGTGCTTCAAAGATGCTCGACGGGTACACGCCGGTGTACAACGCCGCCGTGGTGGAGAAGCTCCGGGAAGCCGGCATGATCGTCATCGGGAAACTCAACATGGACGAGTTCGCGATGGGCGGTTCCACGGAAACGGGCGTGTTCGGCCCGGCGCGCAATCCGTGGGATCTTGCGCGTGTCACCGGCGGCTCCTCCGGCGGCGCTGCCGCGGCAGTCGCCGGCAGGGAAATACCGCTGGCGCTCGGTTCCGATACAGGCGGCAGCATACGCCAGCCCTGTTCCTTCTGTAGCCTTACCGGCATCAAGCCGACTTACGGCTCGGTGTCGCGTTACGGCCTTGTGGCTTACGCGTCATCCCTCGACCAGATCGGACCCATCGGCCAAAACATCGATGACTGCGCCGCCATGTTGTCCGTTATTTCAGGACCTGATACGCGGGACAGCACCTGCGTTATTAAAGAGCCGTTTGATTTTCAAAAAGGTGACAGGCAGCCTTTTAAAATTGGGCTGCCCCGCAATTATTTTGAAAGCGGAATTGACGAAGACGTAAAACACGCCGTTCTCGCGGCGGCAAAAGAACTTGAAGCGGCGGGAGCCGCCGTAAAGGAATTTGAAATGCCGCTGATGGATTACATGATCCCGACCTATTACATCATCGCCTGCGCCGAAGCGTCGTCAAACCTTTCGCGCTATGACGGGTTGAAATACGGTTACCGGAGCACTGCCACAGCGGAGAACACGCACTCAAACGCGACTCTCTCCGATGTGTACCGGCACTCCCGTAGCGAAGGCTTCGGGCTGGAAGTAAAAAGGCGTATTATGCTGGGCTCATTTGTGCTCTCGTCCGGCTATTACGACGCCTATTACAAAAAAGCCCTGCAAACCCGCGCCCTTATCAAGGACGCTTACAGCAAATTGTTCAGGTACTTTGATATGATACTCTCCCCGGTAGCGCCAACCACGGCGTACAAGTTAGGCGAAAATGTTGACGATCCGATGAAAATGTATATGGGAGATATTTACACCGTGTCCATTAACCTTGCGGGGCTTCCATCAGTTGCGCTTCCTTGCGGATTTGACAGGCAGGGCATGCCTGTCGGCTTTCAGCTTATCGCTGACGCGTTCTGTGAGCAAAAGCTCATCGCGGCGGCTCGCGCTTTTCAGGAGCGTACCGGTTATCATCGAGCCACTCCGGGCGGGAAGGCCGGAGGTAAAACCGTATGAAATGGGAAACCGTCATCGGCCTTGAGGTTCATGCCGAACTGTCAACAAGCTCGAAGATTTTCTGTGCCTGTACCACTTCTTACGGCGGAGAGCCGAATACCCATGTATGCCCGGTCTGCGCCGGAATGCCCGGCGTATTGCCGAGACTGAACCGTTCCGTGGTGGAGTATGCCCTCCGGCTGGGGATTGCGCTTAACTGCACGATCACAAAGCACTGCAAGTTCGACAGGAAAAATTACTTCTACCCGGATCTGCCGAAGGCCTATCAGGTGTCGCAATTATACGCGCCGATCTGCCGCGACGGAAACCTTGAAATTGAGGTTGAAGGTCTTAAAAAGAAAATCGGCATACGCGAAATTCACATGGAAGAAGACGCAGGAAAGCTCATTCACGACCCGCACGGCGGCGGAACCTTCATGGATTTCAACCGCTGCGGCGTACCCCTTCTGGAAATTGTCACACACCCCGACTTCCGAAGCGCCGCCGAGGTGCTCGCCTATCTTGAAAAGTTACGCGAAACCCTGCTCTTCCTTGACGTGTGCGACTGCAAGATGCAGGAAGGCTCCATTCGCGCCGACATCAACCTCTCCGTGCGCGAGAGCGGCGGAGAGCTTGGCGTGCGTACCGAGACAAAGAACATGAACTCGTTCAAGGCGATTGGACGCGCGATTGAATACGAAATTGAGCGCCAGATCGACATACTTGAAGACGGCGGGGAGGTTACCCAGGAGACCCGCCGCTGGGACGATGACTCCGGCATGTCTTCCGGCATGCGTTCAAAGGAAAACGCGCAGGATTACCGCTATTTTCCGGAACCTGACCTCTTGCCCATAGACATTGACGATGAATGGCTCGCGAAGGTAAGGGAAAGTCTCCCTGAACTCGCCCATCAAAAACGGGAGCGCTACAGAGGCGATTTCGGGATACCCGAATCCGAAGCCGCAGTTCTCACCGTTCACAAAAACATTTCCGGTTTATTCGAAACCGTCGCGCAGCAAAGCGGGCAGGCCCTTGAGTCGGCGCACCTTATCACAGGCGAAATTATGCGCCTCCTCAACAATTCCGGCATCCTGCCGGAAGATATGTCAATAGACGCCGGAAAGCTTTCGGCACTCGTTACCCTGGTAACAAGCGGAAAGATAAACCGGGGCGCCTACAAGGAAACCGCCGAGGCGATATTCACGCGCAATGTCGATCCCGAGGCCTACATCGCCGAAAGGGGGCTCCTGATGATCAACGACGACCAGGCTGTCATCGAGGCGGTGGAAGCGGTCATAGCCGAAAATCAGGGCACGGTCGCGGAATATCGCGCGGGCAAGGAAAAAGTATTCGGCTTTCTTATGGGGCAGGTGATGAAAAAGCTTGAGGGGAAGGGAAACCCCGAAATTATGAAAAAAACACTGGCAAATATGCTGGGAAAAGAAAAGTAAAAAAAGCTGATTATTTCGCTTGATTCAGGAGTTGAATCTGTTTTAAAATCTTCGTCCTGACATCATCAGCCTCGAAAGGCTTGCTAATGTAATCCGCGGCTCCCATCTCCAGTCCTTTTTTCTCATCCTCTGGGCTTATAAGCCCTGTGACAAAAATAACAGGTATCTTCCGCGTCTCTTCATCGCTTTTCAGTTGGGAAAGCACTTCGTATCCGTCCATTTCCGGCATAAGGATATCCAGCAGTATTACATCGGGCATCTGTTTTTTCGCTATCCTGATGGCGCTCTGACCGTTCTTTGCCGCATAAACGGTATACTCAGGCCTCAGTATATGTGTCAATGCGAACATATTCATGTTTTCATCGTCAACAATTAGTACGCTATTGCCGTCTGTACTGTCATCTGTCATATCACTACTTTATACCATATTTCCAACAACCGGGCAAGGTGTGAAAATACCCGCTTTACACAATCCGCCGCCAATTGGCATAATACCAGCGGAGACTTAACATGAACCAATACCGATCACACACATGCGGCGAATTACGGGAACAACACGTCGGTCAAACCGTGAAACTGTCCGGCTGGGTAGAAACCATCCGCGACCACGGTGGCGTCACATTCCTTGACCTCCGGGATCAGTTCGGCGTCACCCAAATTGTCCTGCATGCAGAGAATAAAATAAACAAAGAGAGTGTAATCACCGTTTCAGGCCCGGTAAAAAGACGCGATCAGGAAACTATCAATCCGAAGATCGAGACCGGGACGGTGGAAGTTCACATCGAAACGCTCGAAATCCTGAGCAAAGCAGTCCGCGTCCTGCCGTTCGAGATAAGGGAATCCAAGAATACCAGGGAAGAAGTCCGCCTCAGCCACCGCTTTCTGGATCTGAGGAATCCCGCAGTGAAAAAAAACATCCTCTTGCGATCAAAAGTAACGAACTTTTTACGGAACAAGATGGAGGCTCTCGGATTCATCGAGATTCAAACACCGATATTAACCTCGTCCTCCCCGGAGGGCGCACGGGACTACCTCGTCCCAAGCCGCAAGCACCGGGGGAAATTTTACGCGCTTCCCCAGGCCCCGCAGATATTCAAGCAGCTCCTCATGGTCTCAGGCTTCGACCGCTATTTTCAGATCGCCCCCTGCTTCCGCGACGAGGACGCGCGCGCCGACCGTTCCCCGGGCGAATTTTATCAACTTGATTTTGAGATGGCGTTCGCGGGGCAGGAAGATGTTCTCAATGTGGCGGAGACGGTGTTATACGGCGTTTTTAAAACATTCTCTGATAAGCCGGTCAGCCCTGCGCCCTTCCGCCGTATCACCTACGCGGAGTCAATGTTGAAATACGGAACGGACAAGCCTGATCTCCGCAACCCCCTTGTCATCGAAGACATGACGGCTTTTTTTGCGGATGTGGATTTCGCGCATTTCAGGAACCTCCCCGTCAGGGGCATCGTCGTGCCGGGAGCCGTGAGCCAGCCCAAATCGTTCTTTGAGAGGATGCTCGCCTTCGCCCTGGACATCGGTATGAAGGGCCTCGGCTACATCTCCGTTATGGGAAACGGCTCGCTCAAGGGGCCCATCGTCAAATTCCTTCCCGAAGAGAAGCAGGCGGCGCTCAGGAAGCTTCTGTCACTTAAAGAAAACGATGTCCTTTTTTTTATCGCGGATTCTCCCAAAGAAGTGGACGGCCTCGCGGGGCAAATCCGAAGCGCCCTTGGCAGACAATTGGGCCTTATCAGGGAGGATTGCTTTGAATTATGCTTCATCGTTGACTTCCCCATGTACGGCAAAAACGAGGAATCAGGCGCGATTGAATTCACCCACAATCCGTTTTCGATGCCCCAGGGCGGCCTTGAAGCGCTTGAAACAAAAGCCCCCCTCGACATCCTTGCATGGCAGTACGACATCGTGTGCAACGGCTCTGAGCTTTCCTCAGGCGCGGTCCGCAACCATCTGCCCGACGTGATGATCAAGGCCTTCCAGATAGCCGGTTACAGCCAGGCCGATGTCGAAAAGAAATTCCCCGCCCTGTACAACGCCTTCCACTACGGCGCGCCGCCCCACGCGGGCATGGCCCCCGGCCTTGATCGCATCGTGATGCTGCTCGCCGGTGAGGAAAACATCCGCGAAGTGGTCGCCTTCCCCATGAACGGCAACGCCCAGGACCTCTTGATGGACGCCCCCTGCGAGGTCACCGAGCACCAGCTCCGCGAGGCGCATATACGGTTGAGGCAGCAGAAGTAGCTGACCGGCTTGACAAAAAATTTCAAACTTACTAGAATGCCAGCATAACAGCAAAGGCGCTGAGAATCCCGGGATTCCATGAATCCCTGAATTCGCGGCGCTTATTTTTTTGTACGAAAGGAGAAGAAGATGAAGAACATTCCTGATTTGTTCGCGAGCTGTGTCTTTAATGAGACGGTTATGCGGGCACGGCTTCCGAAGGATATCTTCAAGGCCCTGAAAAAGACCATGACGCAGGGTACGCACCTCGAGCTTGACGTGGCGAACCCGGTCGCCAACGCCATGAAGGATTGGGCCACCGAAAAAGGCGCAACCCACTTTACCCACTGGTTCCAGCCCATGACCGGCACTACGGCGGAAAAGCACGATAGTTTCATTTCGCCTTCGGGGGACGGCAGGATCATCATGGAATTTTCCGGCAAGGAGCTTGTCCGGGGAGAGCCTGACGCCTCCAGCTTCCCGTCCGGCGGGCTGCGCAGCACCTTCGAGGCGAGGGGCTACACCGTTTGGGACACGACCTCGTATGCGTTTATCAAGGATGGGACGCTGTATATTCCCACGGCGTTCTGCTCGTACTCAGGCGAGGCCCTCGACAAGAAGACCCCGCTGCTCCGCTCAATGGAAGCGCTCGACAAGCAGGCGTTGCGAATACTCAAGCTTTTCGGAAACACTACCGCGCGCCAGGTCGCCGCGACAGTGGGCCCGGAGCAGGAGTACTTTATTATCGACAAAAAACTTTTTTTGAAACGCCCCGACCTTATCTACACCGGGAGGACCCTGTTTGGGGCACGCCCGCCGAAAGGGCAGGAGCTTGACGATCATTACTTCGGAACCCTCAAGCCCCGGGTCTCGGCTTTCATGCATGATCTTGATGAAGAGCTCTGGAAGCTTGGCGTCTACGCCAAAACCAAACACAACGAAGTGGCTCCCGCGCAGCACGAGCTGGCTCCCATTTTCGTGACGACTAACATCGCCACGGATCACAACCAGCTTATGATGGAACTCTTGAAGAGCGTGGCGGACAAACACGGCCTTGCCTGTCTGCTCCACGAGAAACCATTCGCGGGCGTTAACGGCTCCGGCAAACACAACAACTGGTCTATCGCCACCGATACCGGGATAAACCTGCTTGAACCCGGCGAGACGCCGTTCCAAAACGCGCAGTTCCTTCTGTTCCTGGTCGCGGTCATCAAAGCGGTAGACGAATACCAGAATCTCCTCCGGGTTTCGGTGGCAAGCGCCGGTAACGACCACAGGTTAGGCGCAAACGAAGCGCCGCCCGCGATTGTGTCCATGTTCCTCGGCGAGGAACTCACGAATATTCTTGAAGCCATTGAGTCCGGTTCCGCCTATAAAAATGATCAAAAACAGCAGATGGAAATCGGAGTTACTGTCCTGCCGCATTTCCCGAAGGACATGACCGACCGCAACCGTACGTCTCCGATGGCGTTTACCGGCAACAAGTTCGAATTCCGCATGGTTGGCTCGACGTTCTCCATCTCGGGGCCCAACATTGTGTTAAATACAATTGTCGCGGAGGTCTTAAGCCAGTTTGCGGACATTCTGGAAAAATCAAAAGACCTTACGGCGGATCTTGCGGCGCTTGTAAAGAAAACTTACTCGGCCCATAAAAGGATCATCTTCAGCGGGAATAACTACGCCGAAGAATGGGCTATAGAAGCACAGCGGCGCGGGCTGTCAAACTTTAAAACCACCGTGGACACGCTCCCTGAGTATATTTCGAAGAAAAACATCGAGGTGCTCACAAAGCACCACGTTTTAACCGAGGCGGAGATCCACTCGCGCTATGAGATTCGCCTTGAGGCTTACTGCAAGACGATCCACATCGAAGCCCTTACTATGGTCGATATCGTCAAGGGCGGGATCATCCCGGCGTGTATAAACTACCAGGACGATTTGGCGAAACTTCTGAAGAACAAAAAATCGATCGGCGGATATGACACGTCCCTTGAAGAAGATTTGCTCGGACGAATCTCGAAACTGTCCGCCTCTTTATTAAAGAAGCTGACCGTCCTCGAGAACGCGATTCTGGAATCGAAAGAAGACCGGGAAATTCTTGCGGAGGCAAGTTTTTACCGTGACAAGGTTTGTACAGCCATGTCCGAGCTACGGGAGATCGTAGACGAACTTGAAACGTTAGTCGCCAAAAAATATTGGCCGCTGCCATCATACGCAGAATTGCTTTACAGCGTCATATAGGGTGACTGAAAGTACCCTGCGAATTGTTGAGGCCATTAGAGCCATTCCCGCCGGCCGTGTTTCATCTTACGGAAACATAGCCGGCGCGGCGGGCCTTCCCAACGGGGCGCGTCAGACCGTCAGGGTACTTCATTCACTTTCCGAAAGATACGATCTTCCCTGGCACAGGGTAATCCGTTCAGACGGTAGCATTGCGCTTGACGGTGACGGAAAGGAACTGCAAATACGGCTTCTCCGTTCCGAGGGGGTCGAGGTTTCGCCTGACGGATTTGTTGACATGAGTTATTTTATCAAGCAGGCATCGCCATAGCTGAAGAAACGGTAGCCTTCCTTTACCGCCTCCCTGTAACTGTCGAGAATAAAGTCCTGGCCGGCAAAAGCCGATACCAGCATGAGCAGGGTGGATAGCGGGGTATGGAAATTGGTAAACAACTGATCAACGACTTTAAAGCCAAATCCCGGATAAATAAAAATTGAGGTACTCCCCTCCCCCCTTTTTAGCCTGCCCCCGCCTTCCAGCCACGCCGACTCCAGAACACGGCAGCTTGTCGTGCCTACCGCCAGGATCTTCCTCCCTTCGGCTTTCGCCCTTTCTATACTCAGGGCACTTTCCCCGTCGATGCTGTAGTTCTCCGCGTGCATCCTGTGTTCCTCAATATTCTCCGTTCTGACAGGCAAAAAAGTTCCGAGTCCGACATGAAGCGTAACGAAGGTAATTTCAATTCCGGCGTTTCGTAGTTCTTCAAGCAGCTCCGCAGTAAAATGAAGCCCGGCGGTCGGCGCGGCCGCAGAACCGTGCTCCCGTGCATATACCGTCTGGTACCTTTCCGCGTCGTCTTTTGTGTCTTTTCGTTTGATATATGGAGGCAGGGGGATATGCCCATGGATATCCAGCCATGCGTCATCTATAAGTCGATCAAAGCGGAGAGCCAAAGTCCCCTCCCCTCTGGCGGTGTTTGTAACAGACTGTACCTCGGCGGTCACATCATCAAACACATAACGCTCCCCCGGCTTTCGGCGTCCGGATCGTTTTACGAGAACCTGCCAGGAAAAACCATCGAGCTTTTTCAGAAGAAGAAACTCAGCCGTCGCGCCCGACGCTTCGGACACGCCCGGAAGCCGCGCTTTACGCACACGGGAATTGTTGAACACGGCGAGGGTCCCTTTTTCAAGCAGCGACGGCAGATCCCTCACCATCAGGTGTTCCAGACATCTCCGTTCCCTGTCCATAACCATGAGCCTGCCCCGTCCCCTTTCGACCGGGGGGTATTGGGCAATCAGGTTATCAGGAAGATCAAAATAAAAATCGTTAGTCTTCATGGAACTAAAAGAGAGTGCCCCCGTTTTCCCCGCCTTTGGAAATTTTTAAATGCTCATATGCCAAAGATGTCACCATTCTGCCGCGGGGGGTACGTTGAATCAGGCCCGCCTGAATGAGGTACGGTTCGTAATAGTCCTCGAGGGTGTCCACAGACTCCCCAATGGAAATTGCCAGGGTCTCGGCGCCGACAGGCCCGCCGTTGTAACGTTCGATAATCATTTTCAATATCTCACGGTCAAACCTTTCAAGGCCCAGTGGATCAATTTCAAGACGCGCAAGGCCATCCTCCACTGTTTCCCTCGTGATGGAAGGCGAAGCATCTTTTGAAAGGATCTGCGCAAAATCCCTCACCCGGCGAAGAAGCCAGTTTACAAACCTTGGCGTTCCCCTTGCGGATCTTGCCAAAAGAGAGGCGGCGTCATCGGCAATCGAGACGCCGAGTATCTTCGCCGAGCGCCTGACAATGGCTTCCATGTCCTCGTTCACGTAAAAAGAAAAACGGCAGGTGATACCGAAACGGCCTATGAGAGGGCTCGAAACATTTCCCGCCCTTGTGGTGGCCCCTACAAGGGTGAACGGCTTAATCGCCATGCGCATGGTCCTGGCGCTTGGCCCCTGCCCGATGATCCAGTCAAGCTCAAAATCTTCCATCGCGATGTAGAGCAGCTCTTCAATAACGGGTTTCAAACTGTGGATTTCATCAATAAAAAACACATCACCTTTTTTGAGGTTTGTCAAGAACCCTACAAGATCCTTCGGCTTTTCCAGCGCGGGGGCGGTAGTCTGGACAAAACCCGCCCCCATTTCGTTTGCCAGAACCTGTGCCATTGTTGTTTTCCCAAGTCCGGCGGGCCCGATTAAAAAAATGTGATCAAGGCTTTCGCCGCGCTCCCTGGCGGCTTTGATATAAACCGACAGGTTTTCCTTCATNGCCTTCTGACCCTGGAATTCCGCGAGGGTCCTGGGCCGGAGGGCTATGTCCCGGCTGTCATCCTCAAGGGGCTTTTCCGGGTGGAGAATACCTTTGGGAAC
>JGI24698J34947_10001056_pt1 | contig 14192 bp, 11 predicted proteins | sample TergutMp193P3_FD_34947 | JGI IMG/M metagenome (IMG submission 34947) | reverse complement strand
AACGTAATCGCAATCAACATTGTCGATTTTGACTTCCCGGCGGAAGGGGATGTCCACACCTGCTTCCACCTGCGGGAAGACACGAACCCGTCGCTTATACTGACCGACGCGCTGGAAATACACTTTGTCAATATGGTAAAATGGAGGAAGCGGGCGGACAAGGATATAGCCAATGATCCCCTGCACCGGTGGCTTGTCTGGTTTGACGCGAAAAGCCCGCGGGAACTTGTAGAGGAGGTAAAATGTATGGACAGTGCGATAATGGCAGCTAACGAGAAGCAGGAGTACATAACACAGGACTGGGAAGAGCGAGATCTTTACAGGCGGCGTCAGATGGCGATCATGGACTACAACAGCGGGATTAATTACGCGCGGCAGGAAGGGCTGCAAGAAGGTGAGCAGAAAGGTAAGGAAGAGAAAGCAACTGAAATAGCCCGTAAAGCGCTGGCTGAAAAACTGCCGATTGATGTGATACAGAAAATTACCGGGCTGGATATGGAAACTATACATGTGATCGCCAAAACTTGATCTATCAGACAGCATATAAGCCGTATACATTCACTACTTGACAATTCCACGCTTACAATGGAAAATTCAAATGGAGGCGGACAATGGAACGGTATGAAAGCGCTAGGGCTCGTTATGCGGCTCTCGGGATCAATACGGAAGAAGCTATCATCCTGCTCGTGGAAAAACCTATCAGTATTCATTGTTGGCAGGGTGATGATGTTGTTGGTTTTGACAACAAGGACGGTGGAGCAGGGAACGGAATTCAAACGACAGGCAACTATCCGGGGAAAGCGCGTAATTTCCAGGAATTGAAGGCGGATTTCCGCAAAGCGGCAAGTCTTATTCCCGGTAAGAAGCGAATCAACCTTCACGCCTGCTACGCTGTATTTTCAGATGTAAATCCGTGGGTAGACAGGGACAAAATAGAATACCGGCACTTTGCCCCGTGGGTAGAGTTTGCGAAGGAAAACAACCTTGGTATCGACTTTAACCCGACCTGTTTCTCTCATCCTATGGTGAAGGACGGGCTGACCCTTTCATCTCCCGATGAGAAAACGCGCCGTTTCTGGATAGAGCACTGTAAGGCTTCCCGCCGTATCGCGGACAGCATAGGAGCGGCTCTTAAAGATAAAGTTTTGCATAACATCTGGATTCCTGACGGCTTCAAGGATATTCCCTCAGACAGGCTCGGTCCGCGTCTGCGTTTAAAAGCCGCTCTTGATGAGATATACTCGGAAAGCTGCCTCAATGTAATTGACTCGGTTGAAAGCAAGGTGTTCGCCATCGGCGTGGAAAGCTATACGGTCGGCTCAAATGAATTTTATATGAGCTACGCCGCGTCCCATCCAGGTATATACAACCTTCTTGACAACGGGCATTATCACCCGATGGAGTATGTCAGCGATAAAATACCCGCCTTGCTTCCCTTCTTTGATAAGATACCGCTTCATGTTACGCGCCCTGTACGCTGGGACTCAGACCATGTGGTACTGTACGACGATGAGCTTCGTGAGATAATGAAGGAGATTGTCAGAAATGATGCGCTTGACAAAGTGCTGATAGGGCTTGACTTCTTCGACGCGTCTGTAAACCGGATTGCGGCATGGGTCATTGGAACGCGAAACGCCCAAAAAGCCCTCTTGTTCGCTTTATTACAGCCCAATGTGAGACTGCGTACCTTGCAGGATAGCGGAAACTTCACCGAACAGATGATGGTAACGGAAGAGATCAAAACGCTTCCCTTTGGCGATGTTTGGGAGGAATACTGCCGCCGTCAAAATGTCCCGGCAAATGACGAGGAATGGTTCGGTGAAATCATGAAATACGAAAAAGAAGTGTTAGCTGCAAGGGAATAAACCAATCGGGTTCCCGAACAAGTCACTTTTGCGGCTTCTTTTCAAAGTGGGAGAACTCAAGACTGAAGCCGGCGCGTCCCTGTGATACGCTGCGAAGGCTGGTCATGAAGCCGAACATTTTCTCCATTGGAGCCTGCGCTTCTATTTCGTCGCCGTCTGCCTTTGAGTTCATGCTGATAATCTGACCGCCTCGCTGTGTTACAAGGCTCATCACCTCTCCTACAAATTCATGCGGGCAGTTAAGGTTCACCGCCATGATTGGTTCAAGAAGGATGGGAAAAGCCTCGCGGCACGCTTCGTCAAACGCCATGCTGGCGCAGGCTTCAAAGGCAAACTCGGTTCCTGTCAACTGCGAATACTGAATGTCGGTAACCGTTGCCGTTATGTCAATGCAGGGGTAGCCCATCACTATGCCGGAAGAAAACGCGCCGTTTATGCCGCGCTGGACCGCTTCCAGTATTTCAGGGGGAACATCGGTTTTGCCGCCTTGAGTTTTAGCGGCTAACACATACTTGTTGCCCGATCCGCGCTGGGCAGGTTCTACCCGCAGAGTGAGACATGCTGCGTTTTCCTTTCCGGCGACAATCTTTGAAAAGCTCTGTTCTTTTTCAACTGCCCGGCTGATAGATTCGCGGTACGTAACCTGCGGGTTTCCCACCTTCGCGCCGAGCTTGTACTCCTTGAGTATGCGCGTAACAAGCACGTCAAGGTGCAGCTCTCCCATGCCTGAGATGATAAGCTGTCCTGTCTCATCGTTTTCCCTGATTGTAAAGGTAGGGTCCTCTTTGGAAAGGATTGCAAGTATATCTTTTAACTTGTCCTGGTCTGATATTGTTTTTGACTCAATGGAAATGGAAATGACAGGCTCGGGGAACTGCATCTTCTCAAGCAGAACCGGCCAGCCCTCACTGCCGATGGTGTCTCCTGTCTGTGCCAGTTTCATGCCGATAATTACGCCGATGTCTCCGGCACAGAGAGTGTCCATCGGGTCTGACTTGTTCGAGTGCATCCTAAGTATTCTGTTTGCCCTTTCGCGCTTTTTCTTTCCAATGTTGTAGACCGCGCTTCCCGATTTGAAAGAGCCTGAATACATCCTCACATAACAGAGGCTTCCCGCCTCACGGTCATTCTGAATCTTGAACACAAGACCGAGCGGCTGACTGTTCGGGTCACAGGGTATTTTTATCTCTTCCTCTTTCTTTAGATGAATGCCAAAAGCGGGAGTTGTCTCATCGGGAGAGGGAAGGTAGTCCACTATCGCGTCGATTACCGGCTGTACGCCAAGATTGCGCCTTGATGCGCCGGCGAACATCGGCAGTATTTTGTGGTTAAGGACCGCCTTGCGAAGTTCTCTGCGTATCAGTGCCGCGTCAAGTTCCTCCCCCGCGAGGTACTTTTCAGTAACGGCATCGGAAACGCCTGAGAGAGCGTCAATCAGGCGTTCACGCCACTGCCTTGCCGCCTCTTCACGCTGTACAGCAATGGGGGCGAACTTCATATCTTCGCCGTTGTTCTCCCAGCGTATTTCCCTCATCTCAATTAAATCGATAACGCCTTCAAAAGAGCTTTCCTTTCCGATTGGAATCTGCAGGGCGGCGGTGTTTATTTTAAGTTTGTTCCTTACATCATCCAGGACGAAGAAGAAATCCGCGCCCATCCTGTCCATCTTGTTCACGTAACCTACGCAGGGGACATTGTAACGGCGCGCCTGCCGCCACACAGTCTCAGTCTGCGGTTCAACCCCTCGAACCGCGTCGAAAATCGCTATCGCCCCGTCAAGCACACGCAGGGAGCGTTCCACCTCGGCGGTAAAATCCACATGCCCGGGAGTGTCGATAATGTTGATTTGAGTGCCCTTCCAGTAAGCAGTGGTCGCCGCGCTCTGGATAGTGATGCCGCGCTCCTGCTCCTGTTCCATCCAGTCCATGATTGCCTCGCCGTCGTCAACCTCGCCGATACGGTGGCTTTTTCCCGTATAGAAGAGAATCCTCTCAGTAGTGGTTGTCTTCCCGGCATCAATATGAGCCATGATGCCGATGTTACGCATGGACGATAGCATTTTCCAATTCTAGACAAGAACGGGGAAATGTTCAACGTTACCACAGGGGGAAGTCTAAACCTTACCCAGCGCCGCGAACCGAAGGTTCGAAGCGTCCCCGAGATGTCTTTAGTTGTTGCGAAAGCCCCCTGTTTTTAGTCCAAGACAGGCTTGCCTACGAGTCCTATGCCGCCTTGCCTACGAGTCCTATGCCGCCTTGCCTACGAGTCCTATGCCGCCTTGCCTACGAGTCCTATGCCGCCTTGCCTACGAGTGCTATGTAGCCTTGCCTACGAGTGCTAGGCAGGGCTAGCTTACATGGTTAATCCGCATTGAAATAATCAGCTTACGGTTGTATATTGATACAGTCTTGGAGGGTGCATGAAGAAAGCGGTTCTTTTATCTGTTGTTCTCTTAATCGCTTCCGGGCTGTTTGCCCAGACCGGCACCGATGCAGCCGCGACTCGCTTTAATGCCGGTGTAACGTCTTTTGGCCGGGGCGAATTGGACGCCGCTATCAGGGAGTTCACAGAGGCGGTACGGCTCAATCCCAATTACGCCGAGGCTTATGCCTGGCGCGCCAGGGCATATAGCGCAAAAGGCAGTTATGACCAGGGACTTTCAGACGCGAACCAGGCGATCCAGCTTAATCCTCAACTGGCAATTGCTTATTATGCCCGTGGCGTTGTGTACTATATCAAGAGCGACTACGACCATGCCATAGCGGATTACACCGAGGCGATAAGGCTTGACCCCAATTACGCCAATGCCTATAACAACCGAGGTGGTGTGTATGTTTTCAAGGGCGACTACGACCGCGCCATAGCGGATTACGCCGAGGTGATAAGGCTCAATCCCAATGACGGCGAAGCCTATTACAACCGTGGCAATGCGTATTTTATTAAACGCGACTATGATCGAGCCATAGCGGATTACACCGAGGCGATAAGGCTTGCCCCCAATTTCGCTTTTGCCTATCGTAACCGGGGCGGTGTGTATGTTTTCAAGGGCGACTATGACCGCGCCATCGTTGATTTCACCGAGGTGATAAGGCTCAATCCCAATGACGGCGAAGCCTATTATAACCGGGGCAGTGCGTATGTTTTCAAGGGCGACTATGACCGCGCCATCGTTGATTTCACCGAGGCGATAAGGCTCAATCCCAATAACGGCGAAGCCTATTACTGGCGGGGCAGTTCATACAATGCTAAAGGGGACACAACCAGGGCTGACGCGGATTTCGCAATGGCGCGGGAACTGGGGTATACACCGTGAGAGCAATGAAGAGAGAAGGGACGGTTGAGATAAGAGCGTAAATTTTATATATTTAATTCATGTTGCAAATTGAAGATATAAGAGGTCTCTGTACAAATGATACTATTGTCTTAACCGAACATTTATTAACCAGAATGAGACAGCGGCAAATAAAGTTGAAAGACATAAAATGCACAATAGAAAATGGAGAAATAATTGAACAATATCCTACTGATTTTCCTTTCCCCAGTTGTTTGATAAATGGAGAGGATATACATGTAGTTTGCAGTGTGGGTGAAGGCCGTTTATACATCATTACGGCTTACCGGCCGTCATCTGAAAAATGGGAAGCCGACGGCAGTAAAAGAAAGGGAGGCAAACCATGAAATGTGGTATTTGCAAAGCGGAGATGGAAGAAAAGAGCGTAACTTATACGGAAGATATTGAGCAAGGCGTTATTGTGATTCGTCATGTTCCGGCTCAAGTCTGCACAGAATGCGGCAATACATGGTATAGCGGTACGGTTGCCGGGGAACTGGAAAAACTGGTTGATAAATTCGCGTTATTAACAGGTTCTGAGGTTTCTATCATTGATTTTACAAAGTTGGCGGCTTAAGATAGCCTACGAGTCCTAGATAGCCTTGCCTACGAGGTCTAGGCAGGGCTTGCCCACGGGTCTAGTCCAGGCAAAGTAACAATTGCTATTTGTTAATTGTTTATAGTATATTAAAGAGTATGAGTAAAGGTATATCCTATGTTCTTGTAACACCGTACACCGTCGCGAAGAGCAGGACAGGCGGGGTTTTATCCCGGCTGCTTTCACGTACAGACTTGGATTTGGTAGGCGCGCAAATATTCGCGCCTGATGAGGATTTTACAGATAGATACGCCGTAGTCCTAAGGGAGAGGGCTCCCCACAACCAACTGGTTCTTCTGGCGGATTATGTAAAGCAATATTTTGGCCCTTCAGGCGGAAGGCCGCACAGGACGCTATTGCTTCTGTTTAAGGGGGAAAACCCCTGCGGGCAGCTTCTTAACGCGTGCGGGCATTTATACACCCAGCATGTAGAGGTTGACGCTCTCGCCGGTGAGACAATCCGCGATACATATTCGGATCTTATTTTCTCCGCCGACAATCCGAATGAGGTACGGTATTTTGAGCCTGCCGTACTTACCCCCAGGCATCAGGATGAAGCCGATGCCGATCTGCGTATGATCGCGGACTTTCTTGAAGGCAGGGAAAACATTGTCCAGAATGTTGTCTACCCTGACCCCTCCAAAATTGAGAGAACCCTTGTTATCATAAAGCCCGATAACTGGACGCACAATTCTTCAAGGCCGGGAACTATTATTGATATGTTTTCCCGTACCGGGTTGCGTATTATCGGCATTAAGGTTCACAGTTTTTCCCTTGCGCAAGCCCTGGATTTTTACGGTCCGGTGGAAGGCGTTCTAAAGGATAAACTTGCCGTCAGTTACGGTAAAAAAGCGCAGGAGATTTTGGAAAGGGAATTTGACTTCAAATTAAGCGATGAACTGTCCCAGGTTCTGCGCGTTAATTTCGGCACTGAGTGTGCCAGGAATCAATTTCATCAGATTGTGGAATTTATGTCCGGTACACGTCCCGGAAGTTATTCTTACGAAGAAATGTCCAGACAGGGTAATGTAAAATGTATGATCCTCGTTTATGAAGGGGAGAACGCCGTGAATAAAATACGCGATGTTCTTGGCCCCACGGATCCGCTAAAGGCCCCTGAAGGAACGGTACGCCGTGAGTTTGGAAGCAACGTCATGGTAAACACAGCCCACGCTTCGGATTCTGTTGAAAGTTACGAGCGTGAGAAAAATATTGTCAGGATCAACCATAACTCGGTGGTTTCGATAATCAGAGAGCATTTATCGAATAAAAGTTAGTATATTGACTCTGAGTTGGCGGAATTGTTATATTTGACTTGTTCCAACGGCCCCTTCGTCTATCGGTTAGGACATGAGATTCTCAATCTTAAAAGAGGAGTTCGATTCTCCTAGGGGCTAATCACTCACTGTGGTATTGAATAAGCGTGGTAACAGGCGTAGGATCAAGTACTTTGTGGTAACCAAGAAAGGGCAGACCTACTACGCCGAAGATTTCCGGGACTTCGGCTCCGCCTTCGATAAGAAGGGAACGTGCTGCGTTCAATGTGCCTCCGGTCGCTATAAGGTCATCGGTAAGCAGGATACGCTTGCCCTTTGGAACGTCTGCGCTGTGTACTTCAATTTCAGCCTGCGCGTATTCAAGGTCGTATTTTTTAGAGAGAGTTACGCCGGGGAGTTTGCCCTTTTTACGGATAGGGATAAGCGGAATGCCCATCTTTATCGCGAAGGGTGCGGCAAATAAAAAACCTCGGGCTTCAATAGCGGCAACGGCGTTTATATCCCTGTCCCTGTATATTTCCGCCATCCTGTCAACACAGTACTGAAACGCTTCGATAGAAGCCAGTATGCTTGTGATGTCGTAAAAAAGAATCCCCTTCTTCGGAAAGTCGGGAACCTTTCTTATGTAATCGTCCAAATTAAAAGCCATAATCACACCATTTCCTTTAACCAGTTTGTCAGAGCAGATGTGTCTTTAACATCAACCAATAACGGACTTTTCAAATCGGCTTCGCAGTCTTTAACAGTGCTTTCAAGGTACTTCAGCGCCTCTTTATTAACGGAAAAAATCCCGCATTTTCTTGAGGCAAGATTGATATGCTTAAGCATCTCTTCAAGATAGGCAAAAGAAGCGGGATTTGGTTTCTCACATCCCAGAAAAAACATGCCGGCGGGAAGAAGATCTGTCCCTTCAAATTCACCGGCTGAACATAACTTTACATCGTAATCAGCCATTGTTTTTGATATAGACTGCGCAATCAAATGAATTGTTTCTGTTCCATCGGTAACAATTAATACCTTCTTTTTCGCACTCACAGATCTATCCTATTTCATTATAAAGCTGATGTCAATCATTGGCCTCGGTTCCTGCGCTTCTTACCATGTAATTAACAATGATCCAGTAATTATCCCTGCGTTCCAGGAAGTATTCGTATTCCCTGATTTCAGTAAAACTCGGATTACGGTATCTTTGCCGAACAATGACGGTTCCTTCGTTATTCCTGTACAGAGTCTGCTCAATAGTAAAATCGGTGGGAATTTGGCTTATATCGTTGTCAACAACGGAGTTTTGCAGGTTTCGGCGGTATTCTTCTACCATGCGCCGGCGGCCTTCCTCGTTTTCCGCAAGCCATCTGCGCCTTTGTAATGCGTCTCGTGAGAGCATGGCCTCAAGGTCAAGGTAAAGGAAGAATCTTTCCCACTGCGACTCCTGGCGGGCTCTCAGCATATACGCGACGACTTCATCTGGGGGAAGCTGCTGTTTTACCAACACCGCGCCTGTGGCGACATCCATTTCAAGCGGAATGCCGTCTGGACCGGGGATGAGAGCGGGGCGCAGACTAAGGGACAGATAATTGGATTCGATAGAAGGTGAGGAAGATGTCCTGTAAAGTTCCGGGTAGATCCTTGCGCTTACCCTGAAAGAGCCCGGCTGTCCGAAACTTATATAGTCACGCAGGTCTTCCACAAACGAAAAGGATTCTCCTGTTTCTATCGAGACTTCACGGAAGTATATTTGCTGGTTTACGGTCCGTTTGCGGATCAACGCGTCCGCCTGCGCAAGCGGTCTGTTTGTCATTGTCCTGATGTCAAAGTCAATTGAAAAAGCCCGCTCATCCGCAAGTTTGAAACGAAAGACTTCGGGGCTTTTGTTGTCAATTGTTATCTGAACATAAATAGGATCGGATTGGACATAGTAAATCTTTCGGTCATAAAACCGTATGCTGAATTCGACCTTGCCGGTATCTTCAGCGGCGAAGAGCGGATAAAGAGTTGAAAAACCCAGGAGCAAAGTCATCAATATGTAAATTTTTTTCATTTTATTTCCTTGGTTGGTGTTCAAAAACAACCCATTTTTATATTATAGTATCGGCAGATCTATATGAATACCTTATCATTTCATGAACTGTTGAACCACACCGGAAAATCAAAGACCGTTTGTACGTTTTCATCCGCCGTAAAAGAAGGGAAGTTCCCGATAGAAATTGAAGGCTGCGAAGGCTCTTTCGGCGCGCTCCTGGCGGCTCATGCCTATTCGTCCGCGGGAGGGCGGTTTTTCGTTGTCGTTCCTCAGGAAAGCGACGCCAATGACCTTGCCGTGGATTTGGCGTATTCCGGCGTCCCCTGCGTGAAATTCCCATTGTGGGGAACGGCTCCCTACCGCGAGCTTGCCCCTCTTTCAGCCGTTTTTGGGGAAAGGGTAAGGGTTTTAAGCGATCTGGTCCTTGGAATGCCGGGCATTGTGATCATTCCAGAACGCGCGCTTCTGTCCCCACTGCCGCCGCCTGAGTATATAAAGAGCCTCCTTTTTTCAATTAAGCCCGGCGGAAAGATAGACACCGCCTCCCTTACGAAAACGCTTGTATCCTATGGTTACATCCGCGTGCCGCGTGTGCAGGTTCACGGCGAGTTTGCCCTGCGAGGAGAGGTGCTTGACATTTTCATGGGCGGCGATGAAGATGCGTACCGTATCCTCTTTGATTTTGACAGGGTGGAATCGATTAAACAATTTGACCCAATTGATCAGGGGACTGCCAGCGTCAAGTTGAAGGAGTTGACAATCCGCCCCATGCGGGAAGTGATATGGACGGACGAAAGGATCGAAACGCTTGAAAAAAACCTAAAAACATTTAAGGAATTCTCTGACGGCGGCAATGCCGTTATCGAGGAACTGATCACCCGCCGTTTTGTAAGGGGCGAAGAGGTTTTTTTTCCGTTCGCTTTTGAGAGGGCGGGAAACTTGCTTGACTATTTAGATGGTTCCACAGGAACCGTGCTGTTATTCGACAGGGAGCGTCTTGAAAACGCGCAGGAAAGTATAGCCAGTGATTTTCACGGGCACTATCTGCGCTCGAAAAGGGAATCACTTAATTACCCTCTGCCTGAACGCCTTCTTTTAAATTTCGAGAATCTGATTGAAGGGCGTAAAAGACTCATCTCCTTCAGGACGATAAAGGGCGAACCTCGTCCGGGAGTTCTTCATATCGAACTTGCGTGCGAGCCCGCGCGGAGTTTTTTCGGTAACATAAATTACCTTAAAGAAGAATTTGCTTCGTTATTCGCAAATGGATGGCAAATAGCCGTAGCCGCCGAATCGGAAGTGCAGGCGGAACGTATAAAGATGATTTTGGAGCAGAATGAGTCCCTTTCGATAATGGCGTCTCCCCTTACAGCCGGGTTCTCGTTACCTGACATTAAATTCATGGTTGTCCAGGAAGACGAAATTTTCGGTCGCCGGAAACGTCCGATGCGTTCCACAAAAACCGTACGCTCAAGCCCAATCGACACCTTCGTGGAACTGAACCCCGGCGATTATGTTGTCCATGTGAATCACGGGATTGGGCTGTTCAAGGGTATCGAAAGGATCAACGCGCTGGGGCATGAACGCGATTATGTTCAGCTTGAATACGCGGATGAGGAGAAGGTCTTTGTCCCTGTGGAGCAGGTCAACCTTGTACAGCGTTACATCGGCAACGAGGGCCGACCGCCGCGTCTTGACAAACTTGGTTCAAAAAGCTGGGAAAACCGCAAGAACAGGGTGAAGAAGTCCGTAGAGGACATTGCTGAAAAACTTATTGAACTCTACTCGAAACGCAAGAAAGCGCGGGGTTTTGCCTTTCCCGAAGACACCGAATGGCAGACCATGTTTGAGGCTGCGTTTCCATTTGAGGAGACAGAGGATCAGCTTCGATGTATCCGGGAAATCAAACAGGACATGGAAAGCTCCTCGCCTATGGACAGGCTTGTCTGCGGAGATGTCGGCTTCGGCAAAACCGAGGTAGCGGTACGCGCGTGCTTCAAGGCGATAATGGGCGGCAAACAGGCGGCTTTTCTGGCTCCCACAACGATCCTTGTAGAGCAGCACTATGAAACCTTTCTGGAACGTTTTTCAAACTTTCCGGTAAATGTCGCCATGCTCTCCCGCTTTGTAGAAAAAAAGAAAATACACGTCATCCTTGAACAGATAAAAAAAGGCGAGGTAGATTTATTGATAGGAACCCACCGTATAATACAGCGTGATGTGCAATTCAAGAACCTTGGGCTTATTGTAATTGACGAAGAACAGCGTTTCGGCGTTAAGGACAAGGAACGCCTTAAAGAGCTGAAAACAAATGTAGACTGCCTTACGTTATCCGCAACTCCAATCCCGCGTACTCTGCACATGAGCCTTGTAAAAATCAGGGATATGAGCCTTCTTGCGACCGCTCCTTCGGGACGCCTGCCGATAGAAACCTTTGTCGAAGAATACGACGATTATATGCTCGCGCAGGCAATCCGCCGGGAGGTTGAACGGGGAGGGCAGGTTTTCTTTCTTCACAACCGCATTGAAACCCTGCGCGACACAAGGCTTAAAATCCAGCGGCTTGTCCCCGAAATGTTAGTTGAAACCGCCCACGGCCAGATGGAAGCGCAGGAACTTGAGGATGTTATGCGACGTTTTATTCACGGCGGCTTTCATGTCCTTGTCTCCACGACGATTATTGAAAACGGAATCGATATTCCCAACGTGAACACGATAATCATTGACCGCGCAGATATGTACGGCGTTTCACAGCTTTACCAGCTTCGCGGAAGGGTAGGCCGCAGCGACCGTGTGGCGTACGCCTATCTTTTCTATCCCCAGCAGAAGGCGTTAACTGAAATAGCCATGAAGCGCCTGCAAACAATCTCCGACTTTACGGAACTGGGCTCCGGCTTTAAAATCGCGATGAAGGATATGGAAATCCGGGGGGCGGGAAACCTGCTTGGGAGGGAACAGTCAGGCGACATTTACTCAGTCGGTTTTGATTTATACATAAAACTTTTAGATGATGCCGTAAGGTGTCTTGAAGATTCCGAGTATGAGGCGGAAACCGAAACTTTGCTGGAACTGGAATACTCAGGGTTTATCCCCGACTCTTACATCGACTCACCGCAGGAGAAAATGGAAGTGTATAAAATGATAGCCGGTATCCGGGACAAGGACGAATTGGAGCGGGTTTACTCAGAACTCGTTGACAGGTTCGGCCCGCTCCCCGATGAAGCCGCCTCCCTTTTATCGTTAGCTGAAATAAGGATCATCTGCCGCCAGCTTTCAGTTTTCTCCCTGCGTGAAAGGAGCGGCGTCGCCCGCATTGAATTCGCGAAAGTTTCCCGCGTCAATGTCGAACGGCTCATTCGGCTCATGAAGGAATCGCACGGCAAGGTAAAACTGGACCCCAAAAAGCCGAACGTGCTTCTTTTGACAACCGGCAGTATCGGATTGCAGGAAAAGAGCGAGTTTTTAAGGGAGAAACTGTCCGCGTTAGCCGGATAATCGCGTGGTACGCAACTCTTGAAGCTATCCGGCTTTTTGACTATGATCTTTACAAATGTACAAGCCATACAGAACGCCGCCCGTTACCGTTTCACCTGATGTCAAGGTTCCACAGGCGCGGATATCAAAAGTCGTGGTTTTCATCCTCAGGTTCCTGGCAAGGCCCTACATTTCCTTTTTCCTGGGATTTGCCAGGACAGTCCTGCACGGAGACAAAATACTCTTTGATGTTTTTAAACGGGCGCTTGCCGGGGAGAGCCGCTGTATAATCGCCTTCCGTCATCCTAACGGGGCGGAGCCGCAGTTATTAACGTGGTTCTTCCTTTACAGGTTCAAAACCCTCGCGGCAAGGAAGGGAGTACGTTTTGCCCGTAATCCACACGCGCTGTTTGTGTATGGATACGAGGTAGCCCGCTGGGGAGGCTGGTCCGCTCGGTTAATAATGCCCAATCTGGGAGCAATGCCAATTCATCATTCAAGGATGGACTCCAATGGAATGGCAATGATATACAAGGCCATATCGGATGGCCCCTATCCTCTGGCGCTGGCTCCTGAAGGACAGGTTTCCTATACTACAGATTCCATTCCCCACCTTGAGACAGGCGTTATCCGCATAGGCTTCCAGGCGGCACGGCATCTTGCGGAAAAGGACGTTAGCTGCCATGTTGAGGTCCTTCCGTTATCCGTTCATTTCCGTTACGGCAGAGGGGGGAAATCGGCAATGGAAAGACTCCTTAGAAGGATCGAAAAAGACTGCGGATTTTCATCTACAGCGGAAAGTCTTTCTTTCGCGGAAAGGCTTAAAAAGTGCAGGGATCACATTCTGGAGATAAACGAAAAACGCTATAAAATAAAGGTTGACGCTTCCCATTCATTTGAGGAACGTCTTGAGCGCGTAATATACGCCGCGCTTGAAAACGCCGAGCGTATGCTTGGTATAAACGCGGAAGGCGACTTTTTCGCGCGGTTGTACAGGGTACGCCAGTCCTGCTGGGATAGAATCTTTTTGCCCGGCGTGGATAGTCTTGATCGCATAACGCGCGTTGAACGAGGTGCGCTGGACCTTGGAGCGGGGGAGGCGTGGTACATAGCCCGTCATCAGGAACTTGCGGATTTCGGCTGGTATTTTCGCCGCCCGCTTCCAACTGAAGAAACCGCCCTTCACAACAAGGTTGAGTACGTTCAAAACTTATGGGATTTCGCCAACCGTACAATGGGCGGCGCGTTTTCCGGCAGGGTAAATATTTTTCCACGTAAGGTGATCATCCAGGCTGCCCCTACTATTAATTTAAGCGAGCGGCTCCCCGGTTACAGGGAGGATAAAAAAGCCGCTGTTGCGGAGATTATGGCGGAACTGGAAAGGGCGTATCTTAACAGTATTGATGAAATGCTAGAAAGATAAAATAGGGCAGGCTGTGCGCACTCCGCCCTGTCTTATCTTTTCATGGTACTGAAAAATTTTTCAAAATTCGCTAATTTTTCCCTTGACGATAAATTCAGAAATTTGTATATTGTATTTACCGGCTGAAAACGCCGGAATTCAACGTATGGAGGAAATTATGAAAAACAGGATTATTGTCTCTATTACCCCCCCCCCCCCCCCCCC
>JGI24698J34947_10001055_pt1 | contig 14211 bp, 13 predicted proteins | sample TergutMp193P3_FD_34947 | JGI IMG/M metagenome (IMG submission 34947) | reverse complement strand
GGCTCCCCCACAGCCGAAAGCGGCAGTTTTTGCTCAAAATAATTTTCCATTCCATGCTTGAGCTGTTCCAAATCCGCTCCGCAAGAGAACAGTGCGCCCTGGACTTCGTCAAAAGCCAGCGACGCGTAAAGGATATGTTCGGGCGTCAAATACTCGTGGTTTCGCAATTTCGCTTCATTATATGCTGCGTCAATAATCGCCTGTACATGACCGGAAATTCTCATCTTTTCCCTCTATATGAATTATACTGTAAAACTCAATCTTTATCTATTGTCTCAAGCAGGTTCCACAATACATCGAAGCGGAAACTCATTCGCCTTCGCAGCCGTATGTACCTGCTCGGCCCTGGTAACCGCAATATCCCATGTATACACTCCGACAATTCCCCTGCCCTTCTTGTGTACATCCATCATAATCCGGTTTGCGTCCTCAATGCTCTTATGAAAAACAACTATCAACACCTCAACCACAAATTCCATAGTTGTGTAGTGATCGTTCAAAAGAATCACCTTGAATTCTTCAGGCTCCTTGACCTTTTCATCTGATTTAGAAGCCGGTTTATCCTTGAGCCGCGGTTCCATGGTTTTATTTTAAACCCTTCGCCCATTCCGAAACCCGCTGTTTAAAATCTTCGGTATTGTTTTTTGCGGATTCTACAAAGTCAGCTTCGGCGGCTATTTCGTTTCCGCCGAGCAGAGCCTTGAATTTTTCCAGCGCGTTTCCCTTGCCTCCGGCATGACAGACAAAGAGCGCGATTTTTTTGCCTTTAAGGTTGGCTTCGGAAATAAATGTCTCCACAGGCGGCGCGGGAGAGCCAGCCCAAACAGGCGCACCGATGATAATTAAATCGTACGCCGAAGCGTCGAAGGAGTACGGTTTAAGCGGGGGCTTTATGCGCCTAAACACCATGCCGCCGCCCCAGAAAAATTTGCCGAATTTACTGCGTTTTTTTTCATCTTTTGTATGCAGCGGAATCAAATCTGCGTTTAACTGCGCCCTGATTTCTTCCGCAGCAAGCAAGCAGTGCCCGTCAAGTGAATAAAAAACGACCGCCGTTTTCATATTTGCCCCTTAAAAATATTCTTGTATCATTTTAACTTATGAGTACAGGTAATACAAGAGATGAAAACGCAAATTTGATAAGGCAGTTACGGACACGTTTATATAATCTCAATATTCCAAATTAACTACGCCAGAGAAACCTGAATATTTTTTATTGGAAATGTTATCTTATATGGTATAATGGGATACGTGAACATATTGCCGTTTCAATATAAGCCGTATTGCCTTCCTATACGCTTTGGGAGATTTGAATTATGCAAAAAGCGCTGATCGTACAAAGCGACAGAACACTGCTTCTGGATGTTCACTGTGAAACTGCGGAAGAAACGCGGCAGGCGATTATGCCGTTTGCGGAGCTTGAAAAATCGCCGGAGCATATTCATACATACCGCATTACGCCGCTGTCGCTCTGGAACGCCGCAAGCGCAGGGTTCACGCCGCAGGATGTTGCCGGAACGCTAAATAAATTCAGCCGCTATGAAATTCCGGCGGGAATTACGGAAGGGTTTTCGCTTCTTATGTCGCGTTACGGGAAAATACTGATGACGGCATACGGCGAAGACCCGGACAGGCTGGCCCTGCATATTAACGATGAGGCCATTCGCATTGAAATCGGCAGATTAAAAGCACTGGAAAAATTCCTCACAGAGACAGCGGACGGTTTTTCACTTGCGTTGATTGACAGGGGTACTGTCAAGCGAGAACTGATACGCGCGGGCTGGCCGGTGCAGGACGAAGCGCCGCTGTCAGACGGCGAAAATTTAGAAATAATTTTGAGGGAACACAGCCTTTCGGAGAGGCCGTTCGCTCCCAGAGATTATCAGGTAACGGCGGCACATTCCGTTGTCGGATCGGGAGGGCCGGGCTCCGGTTACGGAGTTGTCGTTCTGCCCTGCGGCTCCGGCAAAACTATTGTCGGTATGCTGATAATGTCGATGCTGAAAACCAACACGCTGATTTTAACAACCAACGTAGCGGCGGTTCATCAGTGGATAGAAGAATTGCTGGATAAAACCAATTTGACACAGGAACAAATTGCCGAATATTCTGGAGATTCAAAATCAACCGCGCCTGTAACCGTCGCAACTTACCAGATAATTTCGTGGAGGCCGGATAAAAAGGGAGACTTTCCGCATTTCCGCCTGTTCAGGGAACGGGCGTGGGGGCTCGTCATTTACGATGAGGTTCACCTGCTCCCCGCGCCGGTGTTTCGTGTGACGGCGGAATTACAGGCAATAAGACGGCTTGGGCTGACGGCGACGCTGATCCGCGAAGACGGAGAAGAAGACGCGGTTTTCAGCCTTGTAGGGCCCAAGCGCTATGATGTGCCGTGGAAAGACCTTGAAGGCAAGGGCTGGATCGCCGAAGCCATTTGCACGGAAATAAGGCTGGAACTGCCTAAAGACTTGAAGATACCGTACGCTGCGGCGCTGCCCAGAGAAAAATACCGGATAGCCGCCGAAAATCCGTTAAAAGAAAATATTGTTCTTCAGCTTATCGAAAATCATCCTGAGGATCAGATTTTGGTAATTGGGCAGTATCTGACGCAGTTAAATTCGATAGCAAAATTAATCAACTCGCCGCTTATCACGGGGAAAACTCCGAATGCCGAAAGGGAGCGCATTTACGGCAGTTTCAAGCGCGGAGAATTGCGCGTCATTGTTGTGTCAAAGGTCGCTAATTTCGCGATTGATCTGCCGGACGCGAGCATGGCTGTGCAGATTTCAGGTTCATTCGGTTCCAGGCAGGAAGAAGCCCAGCGGCTTGGGCGGATTTTGCGTCCAAAGGGGCGCAACGCATGGTTCTATTCGCTGGTTTCAGGCTATACTGTAGAAGAGGAATTCGCGGCTAATCGCCAGAAATTTTTAGCGGAGCAGGGTTACAAATACTCAATTCAACGCTGGGATAACAAATGAAAAAAAATATTTTTCGTCCAATTGAATTCTGGAAATCCGCCGTAATGACCATGCCCGATGACTCATTTTATGATCTGTTAAGAAGCTTATTTGGAAAGATAAAAACCCCGTTTAAAAAACAGCAGTTGTTAGATGACTTGGAAACATTTTTGCTGCGCGAAGACATTCAAGAAACAATCGCCGCCTACATTGATAATAACGACGCAAAAGTCATCGCGGCGACGGCTCTTTTCGGCGAACCGATTCCCGGAGAGATGGAAAGTTTTTTCTCAGGCGAATACAGTTATGCACAGCTTCAGGATATAATAGTAAACCTTGAGGAACGTTTCATTTTGTACCGCTTCACCGAAGAAAAAACAACGCGCCTTGCGCTGAATCCGGTTTTGGAAAACATACTCCTTCCCATTGCGGCGGACATCCACACGCTCTTTCCCACAGCGCCTGAAAATGAAGCCGCTTCTTCCTCACCGCAAACCTACTGCGGCACGGCTCTCCTTAACGATCTGACTTTAGCTGGCTTTCTGTCTTTTGTCTCCCAATGGGAATCGTTTTACAGAACCGAAGGCGTTATCCGTAAACGAGTAATAGAAGCGGGAAAAACAATTTTCCCCGGAATCAATTTGGATGATGTCACGGGCGGCCTACAGATTCTCGGTCTTTTTTACGTTGACAGAGACAGGCTTGTTCCAGACAGAAAGCGCTTTGGCGATTTCGGCTCGCTTCAGGCGAGGGAACGCAGCGAATACTGCGCTGCGGCATTGCTGATTTACAGCGAATTGAAATCCCAAATAGAAATTTTGCCTCCGCTCTTTCGCGGCAGGATTCGCGATATAGTAAATTTAATTCACAGTTTTTTGGATTCCCTTAAATCTGGAACCTTATACCCGGAAAAAACCCTTAAAAGAATGGTTGAGATTTTTAAAGCGGAAATGGGCATTGAATTGATCTGCGAAACGCTGTTCGAGGTTTTGGAAAAAACCGGACTCTTAATAAAAACATCGCCGGAACTGAAACAGTTAGGCGCAGTTCCGCAGCCGACGGCGGATCGCGCCGGTCCGTTAATAGCGGTTGATTCGAGTTTTTCGATTATCGTCTATCCTGAAATTGATTTTGCCGATGCAATCAGCCTGGCTTCCGTCCTGAACATTCGCGAGGCCAGCACTGTCGTCCGTTTTGAACTGGACAGGGATTCCGCCGTCCGTTCATTTGACAATAATATAAGCGCGGATGAAATTATCAAATTGTTGAAACGGCTTTCTGGCGAAAAAGCGGACGACACTCTAATCTGGAATCTTAAAGACTGGGAAAAACGCCACGGAGAAGTTTCTCTGAAAAAGGGCGTTATCTTAACTCTTTCGGAAGATCGCCGCTATTTGACGGAGACAGTGCCTCTTGCTGAAATGATCCGCGAAACTCTCGCCCCGGGATTGTATTTGCTTGGCGAAGACGAGATGGACGAGGCGGCGTTCGCTCTGCGCGGCGCGGGAATTGACATTATCGCGCGCAAATCGAATAAAGAAAAACCCGCCGACGCTTCGGATTATAATCATTTTCCATCGCCGTTGCCATACGCGCTTCAGGAAAATATCGTGCCAAAAACATTCGCCCCCTTTCAAGCGTCCAAAAATTCCTCTACTCTAACTGCGAAATTTCACGCTATACTGGAAAAAATGCCGTTGGGCGAGACGGAAAAAAACGAGCTTTCCGCAAGAATTGACAGGCGGCTTGTGCTCTGCGAAACGCAGTTAAAAGAAGCCAGCGTCCGTTATGAAAAACTTGAAGCCCGGCACATGGATTACATCGGCAAGCAGAACATCGCGAAACAGGCGATAGCCCAGCAGTCGCCCGTTGAAATTGTCTGGCCGGGCGCGGGAAAGGAGAAAAGCTTTTTTGGAATCCCAAAGACACTGGAAAAAGAAGAGGGAGATTTAATCCTGACTGTCGTTCTCTCAGGCAAAGAAGGCACTATGCGCATACCGCTTGCGAAGATCAGCCTTCTGCGCAGGATTAAGAAGTCGATTTTTGAAAAGTAAACTATATAAGGAGAAATGAAAACTATGCCTTTGCCGCCATTCACACAATTTAACGCTGCGGAACACCAGCAATCGGAAATAAGCCAGGCTAAACTCGCCGTTCTTATTGACGCGGACAATACCAAGCCCGCCATTATAGAAGGACTTTTAAACGAAGTCGCAAAATACGGAATTGCAAGCGTAAAGCGAATCTACGGCGACTGGACAAGCAATAACCTCCGTTCATGGAAGGACAAACTCCTGCAATACGCCGTTCAGCCGATACAGCAATTTTCTTACACAACCGGGAAAAACGCCACAGATTCCGCGATGATCATCGACGCGATGGACCTTTTGTACAGCGAAAAACTGGACGGCTTCTGCATTGTGTCAAGCGATTCTGATTTTACCCGCCTTGCGGCGCGTCTGCGTGAAAGCGGGCGCGTTGTCTACGGTTTTGGAGAGAAGAAAACGCCGCGTGCCTTTGTATCGGTCTGCGACAAATTTGTTTACACGGAAATACTGGACAGTCAGGAAGAAGCCGAGGACGAAGACAAAAGCGCGGCTGTAAAACCAAAGAAGGAATTTAAGGTTGACAGAAAACTTTTAAAACTTCTGCGCGATGCGGTAGATGACATCGCCGAAGAGTCGGGCTGGGCGTATCTGGGCGGCGTCGGGCAGAAGATCAACAACCGCTCCACGGATTTTGATCCGCGCAACTACGGCTTTAAGAAACTGGGCGATATGTTCCGCGCCATCCCTCAATTTGAAATTGAGGAACGTCCCCGTGCCAACAGCACAGGCCGGCAGTTGTACATCAGGTGGAAAAAGAAGCGGTAATGTTTCGCTTGTTATTTTTTGAAAAAATTAAACTTGCCAAACTTGTGCAGTTTGCCGTTGGTACGTTTTGTTATCTCGTCGATTGATTTGAATACAAAAGAGGCGAAGGCTGCTTCATTTCCGGCTTCGGAAAGGGAAAAGCCTGCGGTGAAATACTGCTCGTTGTGGGCCGCCGCCAGCAAACCGTGAGTAAGAGCGCGAAAGGACGCAAGCGAAGAAGGGCCTAGAACATCCGCCGCGTCATCCCTTCCGGCGGACGGGGCAACATCAGAGTAAACAAGAGCCAGCGTGCCTCTCCGCCGCGATGAAAAAACCGAGGCCAGTTCTTTTACAAGAAAAAACCATCCCTTTATATGGTCGTTAATCATAATTTCAACATCAGACATGGGAAGCTCCGCCGCGCTACTGCGAATGGAAGGCGGCGAACAGATGAGTATCGCTTCATCAATGCGCTCAAGCCGATTCTCCGCAGCAAGCACCAGGGTTCGGGCGGAAATTGGGCTTGACGGATTCCAGTCAAGGGAGAGGCGCTTTTCATTCTCCTGCGCTGAATTTCTCGCCGCTCCAGAAAGCCTGTTCGGTATCAGCGCGGCGGCAAATTGTTCCACACGATTACCTGTTTCGGCTTCAATTGCCCGGCTGAGAGCGGACTCGTTTCCCACAATGAAAATTCCCCTAGTCATGACTACAGTTTACAATTTGCGGCCCTTTGTGGCAATGGCTTTCCTCTTCTATTCAAAAAGTATCTATAATATGAGATATTCAAGCTATGAACATAGTACGAACTGCGATGATCGGCGATGTGGTGGGCAGTCAGGGACTGGAAGTTCTTGAAGCGAAACTGCCCGCGCTGATTAAAGAGCGGCAAATTGATTTTGTCACAGTCAACGGAGAGAATACCGCCGAAGGTTTTGGCATGACGGAAAAAGATTTTCAGCGCATCATTGCGGCGGGCGCGGACGCAGTCACTTCGGGAAACCATGTCTGGGAAAAGCGCGAGTTCTGGCCTGTTCTGGAAAACGAAAAAAATATGCTGCGCCCCGCAAATTATCCGTCCAGTACGCAAAGCGTACAAAGCGTTCCCGGCTCCGGTTTTGTCCACATCAAAAAAAACGGCATCGCGTGGATAGTCATTAATCTTCAGGGCCGCGAATTAATGACCGCTATTGATTGCCCGTTTCAATGTTTCGATATCTGCTTCAAACAGGCCGTACAGCCGGCTGTTATCATCGTTGATTTCCACGCAGAATCCAGCCGCGAAAAAGAAGCCCTCGCCTATTATGCCGATGGCCGCGCGTCGCTGATCGCCGGAACTCACACGCACGTACAGACCGCCGACGAGCGGATACTGCCAAAGGGCAGCGCGTACATCACCGACCTCGGCATGACCGGCATTACGGACAGCGTAATCGGCATGAACTCAAAAATCTGTCTGGAGCGGTTTCGAAAACAGGTCATGTATCCTATGGAAACAGCGGCGGACAACAAGACGGGACAGATTCACGGAGTTGTCGCGGAAATTGACGCGGACACGGGAAGGGCGGTTTCAATCAGGCGGATTTAAAAAGACTGACGGCTAATCGGACTTCCTATCCAGATACCTTCGCCCAGGTAGTCAAGCCTTCTTCCTTCAACCAGTATTTGCACGTCTCTTACATTTTGAAACTCGGTAACAGTCCAGACAATCTGCCGGAGCTGGGCAACATAACCTTCCACACCGAATGTATTAAAAAGAAAATCTTCGCTAAAGCTGATGTATGCGGTACTGCCGCGGACTGCCGTCGAGAGTATCCGTGTATTAGCGGGGATCAGATTGAGAATCCCTCGGTTAATCTCGTCTGCGGAAGGGCCGGCAAGCAGAACATTCAGCGCATCCTGCATCGGCGAATCGGAAACAGGAATTCTACGGGTTACCCTGGAATGTAGAATCTGCCCATCCTTATCAACCTGTGTAAAGTAAATAGCCCTGTCCCTGAACTGCACAGGCGGCGGCGTCTGAGGCTGGGCTTGAAACGGCTGCGCTTGAGTTTGAGGTCTCTCCGGCGGTTGGGCCGCAGGTCTTTCCGACAGAGGCTCGGTTGTTTGAGGCTTTGGCGGCTCAGGCGAAACAGCCGCCGGAGGCGCAGTCTGCCGTTCGGGAGCGGCAGGCGTCGATTCCCTAACAATGGGTTCAGCGGGCGTCTCATCTTCTTCATTTAGCAGTTCTTCTTCAATTCCATAAGGAGAAGTCAACCGTGTTATAAAAAGATTGAAGTTCGGCTTGATCTCTCCCCACTTAAACATAAAAATACACGCAATAACGATGAAAAACAGCAGAAAGAAAACAACCACCGCTTGCAAGCCTTGAGGATTTCCTTTTTTATTGTTTTTCCTGGATGTTTTTCGTACAGCCACAAAAGCATGATAGCAAGTATCAGATTTATTGTATACTATTATTTACCATGCGAAACAAATTAACAGATGAACTCGCGGTCTGCGGCGTAAATGCGGCGCTGGCTGTAGGAGAATATCATCCATTAACTATAAATCGGCTTTTTCTGCGCGAAGACAGGCTGAAACAATTTACCAATGTCTGCAAACAGCTTGCCGAACGCAAACGCCCCTACAAAATCTGCGAAGACGAAGAGCTGGAACGTATCTGCAAGACTGTCCATCATCAGGGCGTGGTCGCCATGATAGAAGAGCCTGTTGTCGAGCCGCTTGGCATGGAAGACCTCGGCCTTTGGGCAGATGAAGGGAAAACAGGCATTCTTCTCCATTCCGTGGGAAACGATCACAATTTGGGTGCTATCGCCAGAGCGGCGGCCTTCTTCGACGCGGCTTACATTGTGCTGAATGAAAAGGACACAGAAGCGCGGCTTACAACCAGTGCCTACCGCGTTGCCGAAGGAGCCCTCGAACACTTGACGATCCGAAAAATCACAAACACAGCCGCCTTTCTGAAAGATGCGTCAAAGCAACTGGTAACAATTGGGACAGACACAAGAGCAAGGAGGCGCATCAGCGATTTGGGCGACATTGTAAAAAACGCGAAAGCCAAAAGCCGTTCCGGCATCGCTCTTGTTCTGGGCAACGAAGAGACCGGACTGCCTCAAGATGTCAAGGATCAATGCTCATGCCTGCTTCGTATCCCCGGCACGGGCAACATCGACAGCCTGAATGTATCGCAGGCCGCCGCGCTTTTCCTTCACGCCCTTTTTGAAATTTGACCGCCTATCTATCACCCAAACTTGTTCACCATCATCGCAGGCTGGTGAGTAGCGTCAATCGTGTCGCGCCACAGACTGCTCTCAGGATCAACTTTGTTGCGGTGAGAAATTACGGATTTAATCGGCAAATGAACAAATTCGTTGTTTACAAGACCGATGATCAGCTTGGTTTTTCCCGCCATTGCCGCGTGTGCAGCGGCATTTCCAAGCCGCTCGCAGTAAATCGAGTCGCCTGGGTTCGCCGGAGCGGAACGAATCGCGTAACTAGGATCGATATATTTAAGGTTAAGTTCTATCTCTTTTTCTTCAAAGTGCTTGATAATCCTGTCGCGCAGATAAGTTCCGACATCAGCCATTTTGATATTGCCGCCGGCATCGGTTTTTTTCTCCTTTAAAAGCTGATCCTGCATGGCCCCTTCTGCCACAACAATTACGGCGTGTTTGCGTTTTTTTATCCGCTCTTCCAAATGAGCCAAAAAGCCGTTGTAACCTTCAAGATTGAATGGCACTTCGGGAATTAAAACAAAGTTCACCTCATGGCTTGCGAGTGCGGTATGCGCGGCGATAAAGCCCGAATCTCTGCCCATTACTTTAACAAGACCGATGCCGTTAATTGCCGATGCCGCTTCCATGTGCGCCGCCGTCACAACTTCAACGGCTTTGGCTACCGCTGTGTTAAAGCCAAAGGAACGGTCGATGATGGCAAAATCATTGTCAACGGTTTTGGGAATTCCAACCACGGCGATTTTAAGCTGTCTTTTGTCAACTTCTTCGGCAATATCCAGCGTACCGCGCTGTGTGCCGTCTCCGCCAATAATAAACATCATATTCAAGTTTAGTTTTTCCATTGCATCGACGATTTTTACCACTTCCCTGCCGCCGCCGCGCGCGCTTCCCAGAAAAGTACCGCCGAGCTTATGAATATCATCGACGATTTCAGGATCAAGCTGCTTTAAGCCAAATTGGGATTCTGGCAAAAACCCTCTATATCCGTAACGGATGCCGGAAATCCTGGTAACTCCGTAACGATGCCACAAACAGCGCACGATAGCCCGGATTACATCGTTAATCCCGGGACACAGCCCACCGCAGCTTACAATACCTGCGTGAACATGAGCCGGAGTAAAATAGATATTTTCTCTTGGGCCGGCACATTCCAAAACCTGGGTTTTTTTAATTGGATGCTGAGGCCCCGGCACAACCGACGGACTCAGGCGGATAAACTGATCGTCGGTGACATAGTTGGCCATTTTATCCCCTGCTGTTTTGGACATCTTTATTGGCGAAGGAACCGATTGCTTGCCAAGTTCTTCAATGGTAAAATCCAAATTATCATCCATATGGTGAAATCTCCTTATAAAACATTATACTATCAAAATTTTCTATATACAAGTTCGGCGAAAGGCAAAAACCCCATGTTTTAATTACTAAATAATATCAGCCCCTTTCAATATTTTCCCCGGAGTAGTATACTCAATACAGAGGAAAAATGATATGAAGTTCACTCCGCCCAGAATGGGCAAATTCGGCCCCAATATGCTTGTTTTAGTTGTTGTGGGAATAGTGGCGCTTATTTTTTTGGGAACAAGCGTTTTCATTGTTGATCAGGCCGAAGAAGCCGTTATTACCCGTTTGGGGAAGTACCATGTTACCAAAGGGCCGGGTTTGCAGTTCAAGCTGCCCTTCGGTATAGACCGTAACTATACGGTGAACGTTAAAGCTGTTCAAACTGCGCAGTTTGGGTTTATTACCCATAAAAGCGGTTTTTCACCGACTTACGACAACCAGCCGAAAGAATCCACCATGCTGACGGGCGACCTCAATATCGTTGAAGTTGAATGGATTATCCAATACCGGATTACGGATTCCAAAGCATGGGTTTTTAATGTGATGCGTCGAGAGCAGACTATCAGCGATGTGTCGCGCTCTGTTATCAATATGCTGGTCGGCGACCGCGCCATAATGGACATTATGAGCCCGGAACGGAGTACCATAGAAACCGCCGGGGCCGAATTAATGAACGAAACTTTCAAAAATTACGGGCTTGGGATTCATGTTATAGCGGTAAAACTCCAGAATATCGATCCTCCGTCCGGAGTCAGGCAGGCTTTCGATGATGTAAACAAGGCAATTCAGGACATGAACCGCCTTATTAACGAGGGTATGCAGGTATACAACGAAGAAATTCCAAAGGCAAGAGGTGAAGCCGAGCGGGTAGTTCTGATTGCCCAGGGGTACGCGACGGAAAGGGTAAACAGGGCAAGAGGCGATGTTGCCCGTTTCAATTCTGTATACAATGAATACCGCCTTTCTCCTGAAGTGACAAGACAGCGGCTGTACTACGAAATGATCGAAGAAGTGTTCAAGGATGCCGAAGGCATGACCATTATTGACCGTAACTTGAACAACTTCCTGCCAATGATGAATCTTGGCGGCGCAGTACAAAACGCACGGCAAAATGCCCAGCAGGGCGCACAGGGAGGCCGGTAATGAAAAAAACAGTAACAACGATTGTCGTTGGTTTTATTATTTTTATTAGTCTTTTGATAGCCGGACCGTTATATGTTATCGAAGAGGGCGAGCAGGCGGTCATTGTGCAGATGGGGCGAATCGTGCGGGTGGTTACTGATGCGGGGCTGTACTTTAAAGCTCCGTTTATTGACGAGGTTGTCCGCTATCCAAAACGAATCATGTCATGGGACGGCGAGCAGACAAGTATCCCCACCAGGGAAAAGCAGTATATCTGGGTCGATGTAACGGCGCGCTGGCGCATTTCAGACCCGAAGAAATTTTACGAGTCCATCAGTTCAATTGATAGAGCATATTCCAAGCTGGCGGAAGTAATCGACTCCGAAGTTAAAACGGTAACCGCTGAAAATTACTTCAGGGAAACGGTGCGAAACTCCAATATAATAATGGATCGCGCAAGCTCGGTGGACGATCTTGGGATTGGCGATGAAATCGACCCAAGTATCATTCAGTCTTCAATCAGATCAGATGAAAACTTCGAACCGGTTGAAAAGGGACGGCGCGGAATCGCGGAAGAAATTCTTGAACGTTCACGGCGTATGGTTCCCGAATACGGAATTGAGCTTATTGATGTTGTAACACGCCAGATTCGATACTCCGAAGACCTTACGCAAAGCGTATATGCGCGTATGATTAAAGAGCGAAACCAAATCGCCCAGGCGATTCGTTCCGAGGGCGAAGGCAGAAAGGCCGCTCTTTTGGGAAGAATGACCAACGAGCAGATGGATATCCGTTCCGCCGCATACAACCGCGCCGAGACAATACGCGGAGAAGCTGACGCTGAAGCCGCAAGGATATACACGAACTCTTATAACAGGGATGCAGGAACGAGAAGTTTCTACGATTTTTGGAGAGCGATAGAATCGTACCGCCAAACCATGCCGCAATTTGACAAAACGATGACTACCGACATGGAATATTTCCGTTATCTTTATTCTCCGAGATAGTATGCGGCGCGTCAACATTTCAAATATAGAGGGAAAACCGGCTGTATGTTTTGAAACTGGACTTGATCCGCGTTCTTTTGCGCGGACGAAAATGTCCCAGAGCATGATTGAGACCGGCTTTATTGTTCATCCCGACGGAACGCACGAAATATGGAGAGCCGCAGGAGTAAACGAAGAAAACGGTTTAATGAGAGTGTGGGGGCCGCTGTTCAACGGCAAAAGGCTCGATCTGCTTATCAATGAAAGCGATTCCCCGGAAGCTCAGCAGGCAGCGCTCCTTTGGATTAGGGCTAAGATGTTTCTTGGCGAAACACATTCTACTCTTAATCCAGGGGCCGCGTTTATCTGTTACGAAGACGGCAAAGAGCTGCCTCACCCAAAGGGCAGCGTTTTTTTTGCCCCGGAAAATTTGTCAAATCGCTGTCTTTTTGTCGAAGGTTCGGAAATAGATCGCTATAACTGCCCTGACCTGACAGGCATGGAAGCCGCCGCTTTTTGCGCGGGAGTGATGTTGTACATGATACTAACAGGGGTTCACCCTTATCCTTCAAAAGAAATTTTCCAGGATATGAGGGAAGGGGTATTTCTTCCGGTAAACATAGCCGCTCCCGGGCTTAACGAAAAACTGGCGGGCCTTATTAACGCCGCGCTCCTTCTGCCTGTTGCAAAAAAGAGAACATCGAAAAGCGGGACAGACATTCTTGCGGAAATCCTGGAACTATTAATGAACAAAGAAGGCAAATCCGCCTCCATTTCCTCATTGTTTCACGAATTATCCGCAGAAAAAACAGAACTGGTCGAGAAAGAAAAAAAATTTTATCTGTTCAAACTGAATTATCTCATAAAGGCAAATCGTTTTGCCGTACAGAATAAACACGCCTTGTTGGGAAGCGCGGCGGGCCTTTTGTTGGTTTTTATTCTCATATTCAGCACGGTAAAAAGTTTTTCCCGCCGCCCGACAACAGAGGGAATGGAAGCTTATCATGTCATTGCCGCCTATTACGACGCATTTAGTTTTTTAAACCATACGTTTATGGAAGCGTGCATTCAGGGAGCGGACAAAAGCGATATTAACGTCGCCGTAAATTTTTTTGCGATCAACAAAGCAAGAGAGGCCTATGAAGGATCGCCAAACCAGTCAATTATTCCGGCAAAAGTATGGAAAGACACCGGAGGGGAACTTCCTTCGCCAAATGTTTTCGGCGTAACCGATCTTGTCATTGAAAAACTTGGCGGCAGTGAGGACGAAAACGTCATAACTTACCGCGCAAATTATTTGCTGTGGGCTCCGACGGAAGATTACGCAAGCAACCGCAGCGACGTACTCACATTAAAGCGCGATAAACGGAAGAATTGGAGAATAATAGAAATTCTGCGAACAGAAAAGTAAATTGCCTGTTTCAGTTTTCTTACAAACTCCCAGCAAGCCAGCTATTGATGAGAATGCGCGAAAGCGAACCCTCTCTTGGAAGTTCCGGCAAGTTGTCTTTACAGAACCACCTCGCGTCTTCAATCTCCTCTCCGTCAGGACGGATCGTCCCCGATGAATAACGCGCTTTATAACCGACCATCAGCGAATTGGGAAACGGCCAGGCTTGAGACTTAACGTAAACAATCTCCCTCACCTCAATATCCACCTCTTCGCGGATTTCGCGCACAACGGTTTCTTCCAGAGTTTCCCCGGCTTCGTTGAAGC
>JGI24698J34947_10001054_pt1 | contig 14211 bp, 6 predicted proteins | sample TergutMp193P3_FD_34947 | JGI IMG/M metagenome (IMG submission 34947) | reverse complement strand
ACGGGATCGCGGCAATATTCAGCAGAACCGGGTTAATCGTAACTCATCCCGATCCGTCGCGGCAGGGAAAAGATATGCGGCAGACAGAGGCGGATTTCCTCGGGCCGTTTATAAACACTTTTGCTGACGCGGTAACGTCCGGCAATGAATTGTCGGCGAAAATTATCTCGCCCGCGCTTAATGCCAGCGTCAGCCTTCTAACCTACCCGATTACCGTCGGCGGCTCTGTTACCCCGTGGGCTGTAGCGATAATCGTGTTTGACGCGACCGCTATGGCTCCGGTTTACCGCATGACCACGATGTTAATTATAATGGGTCTGGTAATACTGGCGGCTATCACCGTGGTTGTCTTCTTTGTATCCCGCTTATTCAGTAAACCTATTGTATTGGTAGCGGACACTCTAAAGGACATATCCGAAGGAGAGGGAGACCTGACAAAACAGGTTAAAGTCGCCAGCAAGGATGAAGTCGGCGATTTGGCCAAGTATTTTAACGAGACGCTGGGCAATATCAAAAACCTGATAGGCATTATTAAATACAAAGTCCACGCTCTTACCAATACCGGCCATGAACTTGCCGTCAATATGACAAAAACTTCGACGGCGGTAGACCATATAGCGGCTAACTTTGAGGAAATAAAGACCCTTGAGGCCAGGCAAAAAAAAGAATCGGATGAAGTAAACAAGGCGCTGGGAAAAATCAAAACCAGTATCGAACTTCAGGATAAACTGATAGACGAGCAGACCGAAAGCGTAAACACCTCTTCTTCCGCCATCGAGGAAATGACGGCTAACATACACTCGGTCAGCCAAACGCTTGCGGAAAACAGCAAAAATGTCGAAGCCCTGACGGAAGCATCGGAACGCGGCAAGACGGCGGTTCATGCGGTAGCGCAGGAAATACAGGAAATCGCCAAGGATTCAGAGGGGCTTCTGGAAATCAACTCGGTAATGAACAAAATCGCAAGTCAGACAAATTTATTGAGCATGAACGCGGCTATTGAAGCGGCGCACGCCGGAGAGATAGGAAAAGGTTTCGCTGTCGTAGCCGATGAAATCAGAAAACTAGCCGAGTCATCGGGGCAGCAGTCCAAAACTACCGCGGGAATGTTAAAAAAGATCAAGGCAAGCATAGACAACATTACCAAATCTTCCGATGAGGTAATTGCCCGTTTTGGAGCCATAGATACGGAGGTAAAAACTGTTTCTACCCATGAACTCAATATCCGTCACGCGATGGAAGAACAGGAAGCCGGAGGGAAGCAAATACTTGACGCCATAGCCCGCCTGAGGGAAATAACCGTATCCGTCCAAAAAGGGTCGGATGATATGTCAAGATCGGGTGACGATTTGATCAAGGAAACGGATGAATTTATAAAGATCAGCAATGAAGCGATGAGCGGCATGAACGATATCATCAACGGCGCGATGAAGGAGATCAAGACAGCGGTAACCCATGTAACCGAGATGAGCACGGAAAACAACAAGAATTTTGAGGACCTTAAAAGTGAAACGTTAAAATTCAAGACTACGACAGGGGAAGAAAAGCTGATAATTCTGGCGGTGGACGACGACGAAATCCATCTTGAATTAACAAAAAACTTTTTGGAGAAGGACTATGACATTACTACTGTCAAGTCGTGCGAAGAAGCCCTGAAGCGCCTGTATCAGGGTCTTGCTCCGAGCGTTATCCTGCTGGATTTAGTGATGCCTGAGACAGACGGGTGGCAGACTTATGAAAGGATACGCGGAATCAGCAAATTACACCATGTTCCGATAGCGATATTTACGGTTTCAAGCGATCCCGCCGACAGGGATCGCGCCAATAAAATGGGAGCCGCCGATTACATAAAGAAACCGGTCACACAGGACGAACTGTTGGGCAGGATAAAAAAGATTCTGAGCGAAGGGAGCAAAGGCTAGGAGCCGCTGATTAGCCTGACCCTGGCTTTAATATCCGGCGCTCCGCTCCGCAGAAACCCATCCGCGCTTTAGGTGAAACTCCGGAATGTCCAAAATAGAAATGTTACGGAAAATTACCGATCTTCATTAAGAAAATGTCACCAAAACAAAAAATGTTCTGTGACATTTACGCGGCTCAGGCATATTGAGTAATAGGTAAAAAGTATAGTATAATATTAAAAAACGTACCTGATTATTTAACTAAAAAGGAGATTTTAATGAAATTACGTGTAAAAATTTCTTTGCTTATGGGATTGATCGTACTGGTTTTAGCCGCCGGTATTACCATTACCACCGGAAGAGTCGTATACCAAAAGATGCTCGAGTCTCTTAGCAGTGAACTTCACAGCGAAGCCAGAATGAACGCTGAGATTATCCGCTCTATGGTAGACATAGATTTAGCGCGTTTATCGGAAATTGCCGCCCGTCCGCAAGTGAGGACTATGGACTGGTATAATATTGTCCTTGAAAACGTAAGACCGGACATAGCGCGTCTGGGCTACATGGATATAGGGCTTGTTTATCCCGACGGCACGTTTCTTACCGTCGGTTATCCGCCCAACAACTTAAGCGACAGGGCTTACATCAAGGAAGCTCTAGCCGGGAAAACCGCCGTAGTAATGGTTACAAACCGTTCCACCGGTTCAACTTCGTCAGTGCTGGCGGCTCCTGTCAGGCAAAACGATAATCCGGGCGCGCCCGTAATCGGCGTGCTGGTAGCCAGCAAGGACGCAAAAAGCATCTCCAATATCGCCAATTCAATGAATTTCACCCACAAGACCGGTCAGGCGGAGATTGTGGACAGCACGGGAACAATCCTGTCACATCCGGTATTTGATCTTGTTATTCAACAGTTTAACCCGATAACCGCGGCCCAAACCGATCCTAGCATGAAATCCACAGCCGATATGGTTTCTCTCGGACTTAGAGAAAAAGAAGGCTCCTATTCCTTTACTGAGGAAGGAGTAAAACGGATCGGCGCGTTTTCCGAAATTTCCGGTTATTCATGGATACTGTTTATCAATGTGGAAAGAAGCGAATTACAAAAATCTGTAAACGACATTATAGTTGTAATGATTATCATAGGAATAATCGCCCTTGTCATCGGCATGGCTATCTCACTCGTTTTCGGAATATCAATAACCAATCCGATTATCAATGTCGCCATGCACCTTAAAGATATTGCCGAGGGTGAAGGCGACCTGACCCATGTCATTCCCGTTCATTCCGACGACGCAATCGGCGATTTAGCCCGGTATTTTAACGAAACACTGGAAAAAATTAAAAATCTTGTGAGCGATATAAAATATAAAGTCAACGCGCTCACAAATACCGGCCATGAGCTTGCCATCAATATGAAGAAGACTTCGACGGCGGTAGATAATATTTCAGCTAACTTTGACGACATACAGGGTCTTGAGGAAAAGCAGAAAAAAGGATCGGAGGAGGTACACAACGCGCTTGCGAACATAAAAAACAACATCGAATTTCAGAATAAATTGATAGAGGAGCAGACCGACAGCGTAAATACGTCTTCTTCGGCCATTGAGGAAATGACAGCTAATATACATTCGGTGGCTCAAACGCTGATAGAAAACAGCAAACATGTCGAAAATCTGGCGGAAGCCTCGGAATACGGAAGGACCGCGCTCCATGCGGTAGCGCAGGAAATACAGGAAATCGCCAGTGATTCAGAGGGCCTTCTGGAAATCAACTCGGTGATGAACAACATCGCGGCCCAGACTAACCTGCTTTCAATGAACGCCGCCATTGAAGCGGCGCACGCGGGAGAAGCGGGAAGGGGTTTCGCCGTCGTTGCCGATGAAATCAGAAAACTCGCCGAGTCATCCAGCAAGCAGTCCAAAACAACGGCGACCATGTTAAAAAAGATCAAGGCGTCTATAGACAACATTACAAAATCCTCCGACGAAGTAACTACCCGTTTTGGGGTCATAGATACCGGGGTAAAGACCGTTTCCGAGCATGAACAGAATATCCGCAATGCAATGGAAGAACAGGAAGCCGGCGGGAAACAATTACTGGAAGCCATAAGCCGCCTTAGGGAAATAAACATGGATGTCCAAAAGGGCTCTGAAAAGATGTCCCAGTCGGGCGGCGATTTGGTCAGGGAGTCAGACGAATTTATCAAAATCAGCAATGAGGCGATAACCGGAATGAACGAAATAGTGAACGGCGCGCTGAAAGAGATAAAGATTACGGTAAACAACGTAACTGAAATGAGTTCGGAAAACAACCATAACTTTGAGGACCTTAAACATTCAACGGAAAAATTCAAGGTTACCACTGGGGACGAAAAGAAAAAAATTCTGGTGATAGACGATGATGAAACACACCTGAAAATGACTAAGACTTTCCTGGAAGGCGTTTACGAAGTTACTACCGCCAACTCGTGTGAAGAAGCCCTAAAGCTCTTATACAGGGGCCTTGCTCCGAATTTCATTTTACTTGATTTAATGATGCCCGAAGTAAGCGGATGGGATACATACGAGAAAATAAAAGGACTGAGTAAATTACACCATGTTCCTATTGCAATCTTTACGTCTTCGGATGATCCTGTAGATAAGGATCGCTCCATAAAGATGGGAGCCGCCGATTATATAAAGAAACCCAGTAAGAAGAGCGAACTGCTGGAGAGAATTGAAAGGATTCTCGACAGAAACACATAAATAAGATGAGTTGTTCAGAAACTTTATACGTGTTTAGGAGGCTTTTATGAAATTAAGATTCAAGCTAAGTCTGATAGTAATAGCAATTATTACTGTCGTAATACTGGGAATTGCCGTACCTCTTCTGCGCGAAGCTTCTACAATAAGCATGTCGCTGAGTGTCAGAAGCATTGAGTATCTGGCCAGAGAACAGGCCGCTTTTTGGAAGGGAAACGAAGACGGCCATATACTGATACTGCGTACTTTGGCGGACTTAATGGCGAAATATGAGGATATACCCGCGCAAACAAGGCGAGACCGCTTTGACGATATGCTGCTTGGAACTATATCCGCCAATTCCGATCTAATTAACGTATATACAGTCTGGAAACCAAACGCCGTTGACGGCATGGACGCTCAATATATAGGCCGTACAGGCTCAGGCCCTGACGGACAGTACGCCATTACCTACACCAGAGAAACCAATGAGATACTGGCGCGTACCACCACGGATATTAACAATTCAATGACCTATATTACAGGCCCCAACTCAAAAAAAGACAGGGTCGAGGATCCCTTTTTCAGAAATTTGGCAAGCGGAAGAGACGTGTATCTTGTAAGAATGATGGTCCCAATCGTTAATCCCCGCACCAATGAAACAGTCGGCGGCGTAGGCTTCCTTATGGATATAAACGTAATACAGCAAAATGTATTGAATACAATCAGCGAATACGAAGAAATTTCGGCCCTGACTGTTTTTTCGAATAACGGATTTATTATAGGACACCTTGTTCCGGATCGGGTGGGTAAGATGATGCAGGATGTCGAAACCATATTCGGACCGTACATGGATGACGCTGCAAAAGCCATAACGGAAGGAAAAAGATTTCAGTGCAGCACATATTCACCCGTATTAAACTCGGAGGTGGAACTTATCATGATACCCTTCACCATCGGTAATTCCGATAAAACATGGTCTGTAATGATCGTTACAACCGATAAGTATATTCTGGCCGAGGCGAGATCAATTACGACATTTACCGTCATTTTAGCCGTTATAGCGATTTTAGCGTCAATGGTAATAATTTTCTTTGTTTTAAGCGGCGTAATAAAGCCAATTGCTATGGTAACGAATCAATTAAAAGATATTGCGGAAGGAGAGGGAGACCTGACCCATACCATACCCATACATTCCAATGATGAAATCGGCGATTTGGCCAAGTATTTTAACGAAACTCTGGAAAACATCAGAGCTCTTGTTGGAGTAATCAAATATAAAGTCAACGCCCTGACAAATACCGGCTACGAGCTTTCCGTCAACATGGAAAAAACTTCGACAGCGGTAAACTACATTTCGTCTAATTTTGAAAACATAAAAAATCTGGAAGATAAGCAGCAAAAAGGCTCGGTAGAGGTGCACAACGCGCTTGAAAATATAAAAAGCACAATCGACTTCCAGACCAAACTGACAGACGATCAGAGTGACAGCGTAAACACGTCGTCTTCCGCCATCGAGGAAATGACAGCTAACATACATTCGGTCAGCCAGACGCTTGCGGAAAACAGCAAAAATGTCGAAGCCCTGACAGAAGCCTCGGAACGCGGCAAGACGGCGGTTCAGGCAGTAGCGCAGGAAATACAGGAAATCGCCAAGGATTCAGAGGGGCTTCTGGAAATCAACCTGGTAATGAACAAAATCGCAGCCCAGACTAACCTTCTGAGCATGAACGCCGCCATCGAAGCGGCTCACGCCGGAGAGGTGGGAAAAGGCTTCGCGGTTGTGGCCGACGAAATCCGCAAACTCGCCGAGTCATCGGGCCAGCAGTCCAAAACTACGGCGGCCATGTTAAAAAAGATCAAGGCAAGCATAGACAACATTACCAAATCTTCCGACGAAGTAATTGCCCGTTTTGGAGCCATAGATACGGAGGTTAAAACAGTTTCTACGCATGAGATGAATATCCGCCACGCGATGGAAGAGCAGGAAGTCGGCGGAAAACAGATACTGGAAGCCATAGCCCGCCTGAGGGAAATAACCATAGATGTCCACAAGGGGTCTGAAAAGATGTCCCAGTCAGGCAGCGATCTGCTCAGGGAGTCGGACGAATTCATCAAAATCAGCAATGAGGCGATAACCGGAATGAACGATATAGTAAGCGGCGCGCTGAAAGAAATATCGGCTGCGGTAAACAACGTGACTGAAATGAGTTCTGAAAACAACAAAAACTTTGAAGACCTCAAAAGCGAGACGACAAAATTCAAAACTACAACAGGCGAAGAAAAGAAAAAAATCCTTGTGATAGACGATGACGCGACGCACCTGACGATGACAAGGAGTTTTCTGGAGGAAAACTATGACGTTACAACCGTTAAATCGTGCGAAGAAGCCCTTAAGCTCCTCTATCAGGGACTTGATCCCGGTTCTATTCTGCTGGATTTGATGATGCCCGAAGTAAGCGGATGGGACACGTATGAGAGGATAAGGGGCCTGAGCAATTTACACAAAGTTCCGATTGCGATCTTTACGTCTTCGGACGACCCCGTTGACCAGAACCGCGCCAAAAAGATGGGAGCCGCCGATTACATCAAAAAACCATGCAGAAAGGGAGAACTTCTGGAGAGAGTGGAAAAGATTATGGGCAGATAACAAATTATGCTCAGGCAACGCCGTTTTTTTCCAGCCAGCTTCGTATATTGTTCACTAAATTCCACGCGTACTGGATGAAAGTTTCATTAGCCGCTAATATTCCGTCCAAATCGCCGTTTTTGGCCATACTTTCCAGCTGCTTGGCGGTTTTTACCGCTTTTTCCGCGCCTATGTACTGGCTGATGCTTTTCACGCCATGCGCGCTTATGGAGTAATCGTGCAATGTTTCTTTTGAAACATTCTTCATTTTTTCAAGGGACGCCGGTATATTGGAAACATAAAGACGAAGGGAACGGAGATATATCTCCTCATTGCCGTCGCATATCTCAAGCCCGCTGTCTGCGTTTATTTCTGGTATTTTAATTTCCATTACATTCTCCTTAATGAAAAAATATGCTACAATGTATCATAACTTACTTTTATTATCAACTATAAATAGTACAATGGAATGGGATTGTTATGGAGAATAATGAAAAAAACAGCATACTTGTAGTAGACGATGAAAAAATGAACCTTGAGGTTCTGAGCGGTATTCTATGCCCGGAATACACCGTCTATACAACAAAAAACGGCGCATCGGCGATTGAGATGGCCGGCAGGCTTATGCCGGACCTCATCCTGCTTGATATTATCATGGCTGACATGAACGGATTTGACGTGTTGAAAACGCTTAAATCGTCCGAAAAAACAAGGCATATTCCCGTTATTATAATTACCGGCCTTGAAAGCGTCGAAGACGAGGAAAAAGGCCTGGAGCTTGAAGCCGCCGATTTTATTCATAAGCCTTTCAGCAACAAGATTGTCAAGTCAAGAGTCAAGAATCAAATACAAATCGTCAACCAAATATGCGCCATAGAGCAATACGCCCACAATATGCATCTAACCCTGAACAAGATGGAAGCTATCGTTAATAACTACAGGGGAGTTATCTGGAGCGTCGATGACGGGGGCGTGATAACGTCTTTTAACGGGCAGTATCTGGATAAAATCGGCGTTACTCCGTCATTTCTGGTGGGAAAAAATATTGAAGTTGCGCGGAAAAAAAACAGACACCTTGACATTATTGAAAATATCGAAAAAACCTTCCGTGACGGTCCGCAGAACTGGCAAAGCGAAGTAGACGGCGTCATATTCCACTCACACACAACGCTGATGCGCGACGGCGAGGGCAAAATAGCCGGCTTAGTCGGCAGTTCCGATGACATCACAGAACTCGTCAAGCTCCATCATGATTTGGAAGCCGCGGTTGAAGCGGCCGAAAACGCCAACCGCACAAAGTCGGCCTTCCTTGCTAAAATGAGCCATGAAATACGCACTCCCCTTAACGCTGTTCTCGGCATATCGGAAATTCAGCTGCAAAACGAAACCCTTCAGCATGACGTAAGGGAAGCCTTCATGAGGATTTACAATTCAGGCGATCTTCTGCTCGGCATAATCAACGACATACTTGATATGTCCAAGATTGAGGCGGGAAAACTGGAACTGTCGCCGTCCAAGTACGACGTTTCGAGCATGATTAACGACACCGTTTTTTTAAATTTGATTAAATATGAAAACAAGCCGGTTAAATTCATCCTTAACGTTGATGAAAATGTCCCGTCACAGCTTTTCGGCGATGATCTTCGTATCAAGCAGATTTTGAATAACCTCCTGTCAAACGCTTTCAAATATACGGCCTGCGGCGAAGTTGAATTGTCGGTTAACGCGGAATATTTATCCGATTCCGTGACGCTCGTTTTTCGCGTGCGCGACACAGGACAGGGAATGACATCCGATCAGATAGCCAGATTATTTGACGCGTATTCCCGGTTTAATCTGGAAGCCAACAGGAAAACGGAAGGTTCAGGCCTGGGCATGGGCATTACGCAAAATTTAATCAGCATGATGAACGGCGAAATTCTCACCGAAAGCGAACCCGGCAAGGGGTCTTTATTTACCGTCCGTCTTCCTCAAGGCGTCACAGGAGCGGCGGCGCTGGGAAAAGAAGCGGCTGAAAAACTGAAGAAATTCCATTTGATTTACGACGCTAAAATGGAAAAAATACACATCACGCGCGAGCCTATCCCGTTTGGAAAAGTTCTTGTTGTTGACGATATGGAAATGAATCTTTATGTCGCAAGGGGCATGCTCTCTCCCTACGGATTACAGATCGACACTGCGTCAAGCGGACAGGAGGCAATTGAAAAAATAAAGCTCAGTACATACGATCTTGTCTTAATGGATCACATGATGCCGATTATGGACGGCATGGAAGCTGCCGCTGAAATAAGGAAATGGGAGAATGAAGAATATGAACGGAAATACGGCAAATTACCGGAAGAAATTCCCGAAGAAAACTTCAGGCTTCCGGTAATCGCCCTAACCGCCAACGCGGTTTCCGGCATGAGGGAAATATTTTTGGCTAACGGATTCAACGACTTTATATCAAAGCCAATCGCCGTGCAGGAATTGGATGTGATTCTCAGGAAATGGCTGCCGGCTGAAAAAATCACGCGCCGCGCGGAACAGGAAACCGCTGACGACGGTAAAACACACGACAATTTTTTAGCCGAAGCCGGCAAAACAGGCGAAATTGACACAGTGATTGGGCTGAGCCAGCTTATGGGCAACAAGAGCATGTACCGTAACACGCTGGAGATATTCTACAATAAACTTGTATCGGAGTGCGATAGTATGACGCGTTCTTTTGAAGCAAAAAATATAAAAAACTTTATGATTTCCGTACACGCGATGAAATCAATGCTGGTCATTATAGGAGCCGCGGCCCTGTCCGAAACCGCGCTTGAACTGGAAACCGCTTCAAAGGGTGAGGATATTGATCTCTGTACGAAGATGTTCCCCGAATTTAAGAATAAACTTTTATCGCTGCATAAAAATTTATCCGCTGTTTTCTCCGGCCCACAGGAAAAAACAGAGCCTGAAAAAGCTGAAAAAAATCTCCAAAAAGGAAAAGTTCTGGTCGTAGATGATATGGAAATGCTCCTTTATGTTATCAAGGAAAAACTGGCGCTTTACGGATTACAGGCCGATACGGCGGCAAGCGGATATGAGGCAATTGAAAAAATAAAGGACAATGCGTACGATCTTGTGTTTATGGATCACATGATGCCGGAGATGGACGGCATTGAAGCGGCTGCGGAAATAAGAAAGCTCGGACCCGAATACCGTAAACTTCCGATAATCGCGTTGACAGCTAACACGGAACCAGGCGTAAGGGAAATGTTTATGGCCGCCGGATTTAACGGATATATATCAAAACCTGTCAATACAAAAGAATTGGTCAAACTTCTTGAAGAATGGCTTCCGGCTGTCCGGTCCTAGGCTTTCACCGCCCATAAACGAAGCGCCTGCGCCGCCCAGTGAACGATCAACAGACGAAGGCATTCGTAAACGCTTAAATCCTCATCAATAACGGCTTCCGAAAAAACCGGTTTTACGACTCCCCTGCAATACTCGTCCGGAATCCGCAAAATCCAGCGGGAAAGACCTGCGCCGCTGTTATCCTTGACATAGCCGCCTGCGGCAGCGTTAAAACTTCCGGCGCACGAAGTGATTTGCGAAACATCAGTTTTAAAAGGCTTCTTCTTTCCGCTTAACACGGAATTTACAAATTCGCAGGCCGCTTCCACTTCGTCCATAGCAAGGGCCGCCGCGAGGGAATTGTCCGCCGTATAGCGGGTCAAAATCCTGTAAAACTTTTTCTGCGTATCAAGGATCGAGGCAATCGCAAGAACTACTTCGTCCATTAAATAAGGCGGCGGATTTTCCCCGCGCAGAATGTCCAACAGTACAGAAATTGATTCTGAATTATGGTACAAGCCCAACGCTTCAGCGCCCATGATCTTCAGCCGAGGATTTTTTGTATTTAAAATGATCCTTTCAATTTCCGGGCGAAAACTTTCGTCCCTCATTTTCGCCAGCGCGATAATCGCCTCTCCGGCCAGCATATAATCTTCACAGACAGCAAACTCACGCAGCATAGGGACAGCGGCCGTATAACAGTGGTTTCCCAGAATACGCGCCGAAATATACGCTGTAGTAAAAGGATTATTAAGGCAATCGTCCTTCAGCGCATCTTCCGCGTTCCGGCTCAAGTGCGGCATTTTTTCAAGCGCCCTGATCGCTTCAAACCGCGTGGCAAGCCTGGGCGAACGCGCCCGTTCCAGAAGTCCGCCAATCGCAAGATGGGAAGGAGTATTTTGCAGTTCCGTAAGCAGAAGTTCCTCTTCATGTGAATCCTGCGCCCTGTTCAATTTGTCAAGCAGGCTGATTGCGCGAAGATCCCTGAATGAAACAATAATTTCCAGCACGTCTTTCAGCGGAAGAGAATCCAGGGATTTCATTTTATTCTGCATGGCAAGGGCAATTACCGCCAGAACAAGCATGACGGCAAAAAGTATTTTAAAGGATAGAAAAGGCGAAATCCCGATAAAAAGAAAAAAGTCGATAAGAAGGCCGGAAAGAAAAGAACCGCCGGCTCCCGCAGCGCCGAAAATAAAAAAATAAAGAATACCCATATCGAGTATCTTTTCCGCGGGGATCAGCGCCAAAAAATAAGTCTGGGCAATTCCTTCTGAACCGAGAAACCCGAAGTTCAGCATAAAAAACAGGAAAACAAGAAAAAGGATGGCTCCTGTCATGTTATCAACGGCGGAGTGCGGAAGAAAGATAACAGGAATAACGCTTACGAGGCCGGTGATCACACAGACAAGAAAAAGAGGCTTCGCGCCTATGCGGTCTACAAGAAATTTGACTATCATTCCCGCCAAAAGATAGCCCATGCCTCCAAAAACCGAGTACAGCGAAATTAAACCGTCGCTGTGCCCGAACACCTCGCGGGCATAAACCACCACAAATGTTCGCGTAACTCCCGACACCAGAACGACAAGAAACAGAATAAACATAAAATGCCGTAAATGATCCTGCGCAATGGCTTCCTTAAAAATCCCGAAGAGATTCATGGCGCGGCTGTCTTTCTCATAAGGCGGCTCAGGAACCTTTTTTATAACATATCCGCTTATAACCCCTGTTATAACTCCCAGCGTCAGCAAAATGGAAAACACAAAAACAGGCGGCTCAGTCCCCAGAACCATCGCTATCACAAAACTGCCGAACATTCCAATCGCGCTGTTAATAATCTGTATCTTTGTCATATAACTGCCCCTGTCGGGACCCGCGGCCAGTTCGCTCAAAACAGGATTATTCCCTATCATTCCAATTCCCCTGAAAAACTGAAAAAGGAATATGCCCAGCATAATCAAAACTAAAGCAGTTTTCCTGTGGCCGGCATAATCAAAAAACGGAGCCGCCAGGGCAAAGACCATGACGAGGGAGCGCATGATCCAGGCAAAGCTGAAAATACCGATTATCGAAAAACGCCGGGCAAAAATTTTTCCAAGGGGAAGAAAAAACAACGATATATAAAATGACGCTCCCAGAAGCCCAATATAAGTCGGTGTAGCTCCAAGCCGCAGGGCAAAAAGGGTAATTATAATTCCGACCAGCAAATTCCATGAAACGGCGTTAAAAATATTGAAATTATTGTAAACTTCGCGCGCCTTGCTCAAACGGTACGGTGAAAGTGCCATATATGTCAACTTTATCAATGCGCGAAATAATTTACAAGGAGCCGGAAAACCGGTTTAAAAACGCACGTAAAAATACGCTGCCTTGTTGAAGGGGACAGGTACGGCGTGTTACCGGTAATTGATTGTTTCACAATACTTACAAAATATCAGTTCGTGGTTAAAAAAATCCCTGTCATTTTGTTAATTTGTCAAACAGCTCTTTAAAAAGATTGTCCCTGTTAATAAAATACACATAACGGTAAAGATGGCGGCGGGGATCAAAACTGTAGTAATGATCGTACCCGGGGATGGGGCTGTGTTCCAGACGGTCTCTCATAAAATCACCGTCCAAAAGCCAGCCAACCGCGGTTACATCCCAGATAACGCGCGTCCATGCTGGGATACCCGAATCGGCAAGCGCCGCCTTTGTGGTAACATCAACAAGATAATCACACAGCTCGTTCCTGCCGCGCAGCCAGTGTTCCAGTTCAGGTCCGCTTGTTGTAAAGGCGGAAACTACTCCCATACAGGGAAGCTGAACAAAAGCGGCGCCGCAGCCAAAGATAACTCTGGCGGCGGCAACATCCTGAGACATGTTAAACTCAATATTATCCGTCCAGTGAAGGGCGTTGCCGCCAAGCCAGATGACAACGATACGATCAACAATCGCGCTCTGCATCAAAATGGCGGAGGCTATATTTGTAATAGCGCCGATGCCGATCACATACAGCGGCTTCTCAGGAGAGTATTTCATCGCAAGTTCCACAAGGCTTCGGGCGGCTTCCGACTCAACATATTCAGTTTCATTTTGCAGATAACAATTTGATCCGCGCTTGACTAACGGCTTAAGGTCATCGCGTTTCATCAGGGCAAGGACTTTGAAAATCTCGTTATAGCTTTTTTCCATGCCGTCCTCTGGGCTTGATGAGTTCTGATTATAAAAGGGAGCCGCGTATATTCCCTTGAGACAGAGTTTCTCATCAGATTTTATCAGGAACGCAAGCGCGAACTGATCGTCAATTTCGTTATATGTATCGGTATCAATAACCACATCGATCTTTCTCCGCGGCTTTTTCAGCCGTTTAATAAGCCCTTCGTTAATACTGTCGCCAGGCCCGATAGAAAGGACCCATTCTTCCGGCTTCTTTATCTGTTTCATTTTCTCCTCCCGTTTTATCACCCGATGATATTTTTTTCTTTTTATTATAACATGATTCAATATGAAAGTCCTTGTTTTTGGATCTCTTAATATTGATTTGTTATATTCGGTAGATCATATTGTTACTCCAGGTGAAACAATCGGCAGCTCGTCATTTACAAGGAGCGCCGGAGGCAAAGGCGCGAATCAGGCGGCGGCTCTCGCGAAGGCC
>JGI24698J34947_10001053_pt1 | contig 14213 bp, 12 predicted proteins | sample TergutMp193P3_FD_34947 | JGI IMG/M metagenome (IMG submission 34947) | reverse complement strand
CGCCTGATACGGCGTATAGGCGGTGAGGAAGGTCTCGTGGGAGCTGATCCTCTTCACCGCGGCGGGTATGTAGTGCCTGTAGGCCCCGGCGCCCCTGAAAACGTGAGGGAAGACGCGGTTTTCCGCCGCGACGCCGGAAAGCTTTCGGCTCACTTCCATTTCGGAAAGGCCGGAAGGCAGTTTTAGTTCTTTTACTTTGACATTTTCGGGGATTCCGGAGAAAAGTTCATCCGCTTCCTTAAGTCCCAGGACGGAAAGCATCTCCCTCCGATCCGCGTCTGTGAGCGCCAGATAGGAACCCATGTTGTCCTCCGTGGTTTAATGATTTTTCAAACAAGCGATTTCTCGTATTCCTCGGCGGAAAGAAGCAGGTCTATAAGGCTGCCTTCGACGCGGATGAACCAGGCCTCGTAAGGCGCTTTATTGATGGCATCCGGGCCGGAAACAACGGCTTCGTTCACTTCTATCACGGTTCCGTTTATGGGGCTCAATACGTCCGTTACGGCCTTGACCGATTCTAAATCGGCGAAAGATACCCCCGCTTCGAGTTCGTCCCCAGGCTGCGGCAGATTCACGTAGACTATGTCGCCCAGCTCCTTTTGGGCATAATCGGAAATGCCGATTTCATAAAGACCGTTCCCAATATCCTTCACCCATTCGTGAGTTTTGGCGTACCTCAAATTTGCCGGAAAATTCATGATTAACTCCTCTTGTAAAACGGCAGGGCGCAGGTTTCCGCTTCTATCATTTTGCCGCGCACGTCGACTTCCAAACCCGACTGCGGACAACCGGAATCAAGCAGCGCCATTGCCATCGACTGTTTCAGCCAGGGCAGCCAGGTTCCGGAGGTGGTCACGCCGACATTCTTCCCCCCGTGAAAAACCCGGCATTGCTCCCTGATTATACCACGGCTCACGGCCTTTAAACCCGTTCTTATCCGCTCTGGTTTTTCCTTGCCCAAAAGCGCGCCCTTCCCGATAAAATCGTCCTTGTCCATTTTCACGGCGAAGGAGAGAGCCGCCTCAAAGGGGTTGACGGTTTCGTCCATGTCGTGGCCGTAAAGGGGCATGGAAGCCTCAAGCCGCAGGGTATCCCGCGCGCCGAGGCCGCAGGGAACAAGGCCGGCTTCTTTCCCTGCTTCAAGGAGCTTCCGCCAAAGCGCTTCGGTATCGCCGCTTTTACAATAAAACTCATATCCCGTCTCGCCTGTATAACCCGTCTGGGAGATGACGCAATCAATGCCCGCAGCCTTTCCCTTTTCTATAAAAGTATAGTACTTTTGGGGAATTGTTTCAGAAATTTTCGCGAGGATGGAAGGAGAGGCCGGTCCCTGAAGCGCTATCTGGCCGAATGAGTCCGAAAGGTCCTCGAAAACGGCGTTCTCAAGGTGGTTTCGTATCCACTCGGCGTCTTTTTCCCGGTTTGTGGCGTTGACCACAAGCAGAAAACGCTCCTCATCCATCTTGTAGACGACCAAATCGTCGATAATTCCCCCCTGCTCGTTACACATCAGGGTGTATCGAACCCTTCCCACGGTCATTTTCGCGAAATCATTGGTAAGCAGCCGCTGAATGTTAGCCAGCGCCCCCTTACCGGAAATCACGAATTCGCCCATGTGGGACACGTCAAAGAGCCCCGCCTTCTCCCGCACAGCGCAATGTTCGGCGATTACCCCCGTTTCATAGTGTACCGGAAGGAGGAATCCCGCGAAAGGAACAATTTTCCCTCCGTTCGCTTCATGCCAGTTATACAGGGGGGTCTTCTTTTCCATATATATACCTACTATGCTTTGGCGGTTTCGTCAAGATTCACGGAAAAAATACCGTTAATAATAAGTATGAATATAAAGTTGTTGATTATCTGCCTGGAAGAAGAAAAGGAGCGCGCCGATCAACTCCGTCTTATGTTAGATAAAATGGCAATTTATTCCGGAATTCTCCTTGCCAAATTAGAGGAGGGCGGAAGGACTAACATCGAAAAGCAGTTTTTCGCTTTTTTTAACCTGACTGTTCCCAATGCCAATGCCGCGGCGCCGCATGTTAATCAAAAAGCGCTTAATACACAGGATGAGACCCCGACCCATGTAATGATTATCTCAAACCTTGCCATGGAGTGGGTTGATTTTCTGGCCGGGTTCTCTTGTGGCTCGCATGTACCTTTTCTCGCTTACGGCGAAGACGCCAGGAAGTGCGTACCCGAGGTGTTTAATTTCTGTTTCAAAATGCTGGACACCGAGGACGCCCTTTGCTCGTATCTCAATGCGGAAAACGAAGCTTTCAAAAAGATGGAGTCAGACAGGGAAACCCAAAGGGCCCGCAATACCCTTCTTGAACAGGGTATCCCCGTAAACAATAACTCACTTGGTCAATGTGTCGCCGAAGGCCGGCTTGATGATGTGGTTCTCTTTTTTAGCGCCGGTTTTTCACCGGATACAAAGGACAAGACCGGCGTCCCGCTGCTCAACCTCGCCGCGAGAGCGGGAAACCTGGAAATTATCCAATTCCTCCTTAAAGCGGGAGCGCCGGTAAATCTGCGGGCGGAGGACAGGGACACATCCGCCCTGATCGACAGCGTTATGGGCAAATTCGACGACATAACAACAGATCTTATCAACGCCGGGGCTGATGTAAACATTCAAAGCAAGGACGGGCAAACGGCGCTGATCGTCGCCGTTGGAGCCGATGAGGAGGGTACGGTGGAAGTGCTGCTCAAAGCCGGGGCGAATCCCGACATAGCCGACCATATGGGCATGAGCGCGAGGAAATACGCGTCCCTCTTTCGCAAAACCGTTTTAATGGATCTTTTCAATACTTACGCCCCCGTAAAGGCAGGTTAATTATGACGGTAGAAGAGCTTTTCAATAAAATAACAAATTCAAAGCATTGCACGGCTTTTACCGGCGCGGGGGTCAGTACCCTTTCGGGAATCCGTGACTTCCGCGGGAAGAACGGTCTTTACAATGACCCCGACGCCGAGAAAATCTTCGACATAGATTATTTTGAAAAAGACCCTGCCTTCTACTACAAGGCCGCCGCTTCTCTCATCTACGACCTTGATGAAAAGAGCCCGTCCGTGGTTCACCGTGTTTTGGCGGAACTGGAAAAACGCGGGTTTCTCAAAGCCCTGATTACCCAGAACATCGACCTTTTGCACCAGAAGGCGGGATCAACTCATGTGATTGAGGTTCACGGCTCGCCAAAGATCCACTACTGCCTCCGCTGCGCCGGAATACGCGTGCCCTTCGAGGAAGCCGCGGCGATAGTCCGCGCCGGGGAACTTCCAAAGTGTCCCAAATGCGGGCGGGTGCTGAAACCGGCGATCACTTTTTTCGGCGAGAGCCTTCCTATGGACGCGCTGAGGGAAGCCACGAGTGAAGCCCAGAAATCGGACTTCATGCTGGTTCTGGGAACGAGCCTTACAGTCTACCCCGCCGCTTCCATGCCCCGTTATACGCTAACCAGCGGCGGGGAAATTGTGATCGTGAACAATATGGCCACCCCCATGGACGACGCGGCTTTATTCCGCTTCGACGACCTCGGCGAGGTCTTCGAGGGGCTTGAAGGTCTTTTGAAACTCTGATTTGTCGGGATGTTTGTCAACAAAAACTCGAATAAATATTGAGTAACGTGTGGGCACTTGTCCTCCCGTTTATCAGTATTATTCATATATATGAAGCGCGACAAATTAGTGTTTTTATATGGGGGAAGAGTGCATTTTCACACCAAAAAAGGTGACAGTCACCTTTTGGCCGGCTTCGCAGGGTGATATGCAGAATTCCACCACCGGAAAAACCTTGATTGTCTACTTGATCGCTTTGTCGTCTGACATATCTTTGTCGCGGCGAGAGCGGCCATCAGGGCTAGCCCGCTTCGCTGCGCCGATCTGATATGTTTGGCAACATCTGCGATCATCCCGACAAATCAGAGTTTTGGGAAAGTTTATATCATCTTTCTCTCAGCCGCGATGCGGATAAGATCCGCCATGTTTTCCGCGCCCATTTTGGAGTAGAGGTTATTTATCACCATCTTCACGGTGTTAACTGAAAGATTGCGGCTGACGGCCATCTCGTTACGCGAAAGCCCGTGCGCCAGATCGCTCAGGATTTCGCTCTCACGGGGAGAAATGGCGATGCCGTTCGCGATGTTGTTGGCCTGCTTGTACTCCGCGATGATGTGGGCGCGGCGCTTCGCATACAAAGCCGACTTACGGTTAACGGTTTCCAGCCACGCAGCGGGAATGCCGCTTACAAGCGATGCGCCGTTAGATAACTCCTTCAGCGCGGAGACGGCAAGGGTACGCATATCCTTGCCCAGCTCGATAAACGGCATCATGATGTCATTCGGGGACGCGGCTGTATAGGCTTCACATAACGCGGCGAAGGCCAGCGCTTTATCTTTCATCCTGTAATGTATACACGCCTCCATTGCCAGCATTTCAATGCGGCCGTACAGGATCGCCTCGCGCTGCTTCTGCTCTTCAATATAGGCAAGCAGGGGAAGGTAATTCATGGTCAGGTAGCAATAACGGGCTTTCGCCTGGTTACCGAAGTTTTCCATAAAGGACGCGTGTCCGTAGGGCGTGAACTTGTCTTTCAGCCAGTCGGGAATCTTTTCAGGCAGGCAGAGGATATAGTAATACCAGGCCAGGGCAATGTCGTATGTTATGAAACGAATCGGGTATTCGTTTTCGTTCAGTTGAACTTCAATGTCTTTCAGTGTCCGTTCCATCTTTGAGTAATTTCCCTGCAACACGGCGATTCGCAAAGTGTAGAACAGCGCCCTGTGGACAATCTCAAACTGCCTGCGTTCCCGCCCCTGGTCCAGCGCGCGGAGGATATACGGTTCCGCGCCCCGGATGTCGTCGCGGTAAAACAGCAGCTCGCCGCGGGTCAAATCGCCCGTGCCTGCCATCGCGCCGTTGAAACAATGCGACACATGTTTTTCCGCGCGGGTCGCCGCGTTAATGTACTCCTGGGGCGCGCCCTTCCGCGCGGCGCCCACGAGGCTGATCCACGGCCCCGCCGGATGGCTCGCGAGCTGGCCNACTTCAACCGGAAACCTGGAGCGGCATTCCTCGAATTTCGCGTAATACGTGTCGAANTCGTAACGGTCGTCTACCGTACACAAGAGCGANCGCAAAACGCCCCAGCAATAGTAAATCCCGCTCAGCGTATGGTTTCTGAGNGGATCATTCTCCGGCATTCGCAGGTATCTCGCCTCATAGGATTCCGCCAGCTTGAGCGCCTCCTGCCACAGGCCCATGCACATAACGGTGCGCACGTGCATTACGGCCAGGAGGTCTACCCTGTCAAAAACATCTTCCGGTATCTGATCAAAAATCTTTATCGCGTAACGCGCGATATCATAAGGTATCTGCATCGGCAGTTCATAGAAAATGGATACTATCGTTTGGTAAGCTCCGACTTTTTCATAATACGCCAGTGCGTCAATTTTAAAACCGTTCCTGTTGCACCAGTCCCCGGCAATGGCGTAAGTCTCCCGCTTTTGCTCCTCCGTGAGCAGTTCCTGCTTGCGCCTGAGGAATTCCAGAAACAGATGATGAATCAAATACGCGTTAATATAGCTGTCGCGGCGCACGTATGCGTTCTGCCTGTTCAGCTCCGCAATCAGGCTCTCGTCCCCGCCTGCCAAAAGCGATATCAGGTCAATCGAAAGATGGTCGATCAGGGAAAGGCGGATCAGGAAGATCTGCAGCTGCCGCGAAATTCCGCTCCAAATATCCGTTTCCATCAAATGAAAGATGTTCATCCTCATCGCGCTGCGCAGATAGCCCACGTAGCCGGGCGCCTTCTGGTACGAACGCGCCACGAGGTTGATCGCGAAAGCCCAGCCCTCGGTGTCCCGCATGATCTCGCGAAGGTTGTCCGGCTGGAGGGAAATGCCCTGCCGCCGGAAATACTTTGCAAGTTCGCTTTCCGTGAAGAGCAAATCGCTTTCACTGATGGTATACAGCCAGCCCTTGGCGATAAGGCCCGCGGTGTTGATATGGGGCGTGGAGCGCGAAATCATGAACACCGAGCTTCCGGCCGGCAGGTTGTTTATCGCGCGTTCCACAAAGCGGATAACTGAAGGGTCTTCTATGAAATGAAAGTCATCAAGAACGAAAATCCGCCGCTTCGCCTCCAGAAGCTTGCGCGTTAGGGCAAAATACTGGTTCATCTTGTCATCGGTATCCGGAAAGCCGAGTTTGTTCACCGCCTCGGCGAAAGGTTCATTTAACGGCATCAGGGTATGGACATAGTTCTCCCAATAACGCTGCCCCACATTATCGCGCTCGGAAAGCTGAATCCATATCGTAGCCGCCTCGTATTCACGTAAAAAGTCATGAACGGCGCTCGTTTTGCCGTAGCCGGCCCCGGCGCATACCACGACCAGCGGGTGTCTCACGGCTTCCATGAATATAGTATTCAGCCGCGGGCGTTCAAAGTAGAAAGAAGCGTTACTGTCATTAAGCGGCTGAGGCGTTACTTCCATAGGGTATCACTAACCGTCAAATAAGCTAGTTTTTTTTAATTTGTTTGATTATTTTAAGTTTGTCAATAGACAAATATTAAACTGATGTTTTGCCGGTGACTTTGTACGCCGTGTATGCTATAATAGCTTGTCTATAATAGGGAGTTCCATGAAAATCGCGCTTTTGCAAACGCCTGTTTCTGATGACAAGGAAGACAATCTTTCGACGGCAGAAAAATACGTCAAGTCCGCGGCAGGCCAGGGCGCCGATATTGCCGTGCTGCCGGAGATGTTTTGCTGCTCCTATGCTAACGAATCTTTCGTAAAGAACGCCGAACCGGTTTCCGGCAAAATATGGAGCTTCCTTTCCGAAACGGCGAAGCTGCATGGCCTGTACCTCGTGGGAGGGAGCATACCGGAACTTGAAAACGGCAGGATTTATAACACGTCTTTTGTATTCGACAGAAGCGGAAAACAAATCGCGCGCCACCGCAAGATGCATCTTTTCAATGTGGACATTGAAGGCGGACAGAAATTCCGCGAATCCGACACATTTTCCTCAGGCGGCGGCATAACGCTGTTTGACACGGAATTCGGGCGCTTCGGTTTATGTATCTGCTTTGATATGCGTTTTCCGGAATTAACGAGGCTCATGGCGCTTGGCGGCGCCAAAATGATTATAGCGCCCGCGGCTTTCAACATGACGACCGGGCCTATGCATTGGGAGACCATGTTCCGGCAAAGGGCGGTCGACGATCAGGTCTTCACCGTGGGCGTTTCCCCCGCAAGGGACGAAAGCGGAGTATACGTGTCTTACGCCAACTCAATCCTCTGCTCGCCCTGGGGCACGGTACTGGCGCGGGCTGAAGCAAGCCCCGAACTCATCACGGCGGAGATAGATTTCAATGAGGTGGAAAGAGCGCGCGCGCAGCTTCCGCTCCTGTCCGCCCGGCGGGAGGACGTTTATGCCCTCACGCCTTTGGCCACGCCTCTCCCCGGACGCTGAGCGGCGACCGCACACTGCATGGTCTTCACGGCCCCGCCGCTGTCGCCATCCAGCCTCTCCAAATTCGTATTGAATTTTTTACAGAAATATTTCTTGTCCTGGTCGACCCACTTTTTATCCTTGCACATATCACAAAGGGTGTTGGAAAGAACACCGCAACAACCACCCATGCTTACCCCCTCTTTGGGATTTGGTTTATTAAAAAAGCCCACTAACCCATTTTAATGATACCTGCTTATGCGGCATATGTCAAGGGAGAGGTCTTAACAATGCCGTATCAAACGCGAATAAAATTGCACGAGTTTTACAAGAGTGTCCAGGGGAATCCGCTCGTTGTGGCCGTGTATTGTCGCACGTTCTTCCCTGCCCAGCGCCATGGCTGAGAAACGGTACACGTGATCGCTGATGCGGTGGTAATGCCGTGAATCGGTGCAGGCGAACATCATGTACGGAGAGACCAGCGCTCCCGGCCATGTCTGGGAGACCGCATTTTTCAGCGTCTCCCAGCCGCTGCCTCTTGCAAGCGAATTGGGAGATGGGTCCATACCGTAGATCGCGCGGAATTTGACAGCCGGGTCGTCCGCGATTGTTTTCATATACGCGATGGCCTTATCGACAGTTTCCCCGCCGATTATGCGCAGGTTGGCGACTACTCTCGCGACGGGCGGAATTACGTTTGACGCGCCGCTGCCCTCCATCATCGTGAACGCGCAGGTAGTGCGCATCATGGCGTTAAGCTCGCCCCCGAGCTTCCGGCACATTAATTCAAGCAGCGGCTTGAAGCACCAAAGGTTCGCGAAGACAAGCCGGTATACAAATGACGAATAACGCCCAAGCGTGTCAAACATCGCAGCCACAGGCGGCGTTAGACGCGATTTAAAAGGCCGGTTTTCGATGCGCGTCACAGCCCGCGCGAGAAGTCCCACCGGCGTATGGGGCGGCGGAGTGGAAGCATGGCCTCCCCTGCTTTCCACCGAGAGCTCCGCGTCCAGCATGCCTTTCTCGGCCGTTCCAATCATCGCGCAGGAAAGTGACACGCCGGGGAATACCCCCTGGACAACCGCGCCGCCCTCGTCGAGAACCATCGCGGGAGCCACCCCGCGTTTTTGAAGCTCATCCACCATCGCGGGAGCTGAATCCCCCGCGATCTCCTCATCGCCTGAGAAAGCGAAATACAGGTCGTTTTCGGGAACAAAACCCTGCGCAGCAAGGCTCTCCGCGGCCTCAAGAATGGCGCATAACGTACCCTTGGTATCAAGCGTTCCCCTGCCCCACAAAACGCCGTCTTCCAGTATTCCTTCAAAGGGCGGTTTATCCCACGCCCGCTCTTCGGCAGGTACAACGTCGTAATGCGCCATAAACACCACGGGCGCGGCGTCGCTTTTGCCCTTGAGAGTATAGAGGATACCGCTCGGACCTATCCTCTCAAGTTTACAGGCTTTATGTATACGCGGGTACAGCTCCGCAAGAAGCCCGCGGAATTTAACAAACTCGTTTTCATCTGTCTTCTGTTTATCACGCGACGAGACGGTCTTGCAGCGTATCATCCTCGCAAGGCGATTCGCCGTCTCTTCAGCGTTAACTGCAACTTCCTCAATGGCGCAGGGCTTTTCTACCGGAGGCTTGAAAGCCGCGGTACGCAGTAAAAGAACAACAATAAAAACAATCAAAAAGCAAAGAACAATTAATAACCACAACATTTCGTTTACCTCGCCGATAGACGCAGCAGTTTTTCTTTCGCCACGGAAAACTCTTTTTCGATTGGAATGAAGAACGCGGCAACGGCCATTATAGTAGAAGCGACAGCCGGCGCCCAGCCTAACATGATATTGATAACATTGATCGCGGATTCGGGCTGCGCGGCAAGATTCGCGTCGTAACCCGCACTTCCCAGAAGGCTGGTGCTTAAAAGAGCGGCGCCGGCTACAGCCAGTTTACTGGCCAGGTTATCGGTAGTTACGATCATGCTGTCGATTCTGCGGCCATCACTGGCTTCGATGATGTCAACGATATTGTTACGGTTGGTGTTAAACAGTACAAAGGCAAATGTAACGGAGATACCCACCGTTATCGCGTTTGCGTAAATCGCGCCTGTGGAAAACGGCTGAATAACAAACCAGACCTTGCCCGCGATTGCTATAAGCGCCGCCATCATCATGCACATGCGTCTCCCCAGCAGTCTGTCAAGCGGCGTTACGGCGAAAGAAGTCAGCACGGACGCTATCAGATACGACGCCTGTATCATGGTCGCGGCGGCGGTGCTGCCGAGTACATAAGTGGCGTAATACGCGACGCTGGACATCAGGAGGAAATTGATAACGGCGTAGCAGATGATATATACGGTGTTGTACAGCCATGAGCGGCACTGTAACAGCATTTTCAGAATGCGCCCCGGCGAAAGCCTGTCTTCTTCGTCTGAAATCTGCCTGACGCGTTCTTTCGTAGTCGCGTAATGGACAAGACTCCCGATAATCATGATGCCGCCCATGATACAGGCGACAATGACAAAGCCCCTTGAAGCGCCCGCGTCCAGGTTCCCAGCGGCGTCCAATGCCCCGAATAACCTCAGCAGGGGAAGGCAGGCCACCGCGCCTATCCCGGAACCGATACAGCCGCCAAGATTGCGAAACACGTTAATTGAGCGCCTGTCAGAGTCTCTGTTAGTCGCAAGCCCGCTCATGCCGTTGTACGGCAGCATGACTGTTGTGTTAAATACCTCAAACAGCAAATAGAAGACAAGTGCAAGGACGGCGGTTACTTTTTGGGTAAAACCGAAATTCGTAAACATCAGCACTACCGCAACCGCCCACGGGACGGAATGCCACAGAATAAAGGGACGCAGTTTCTCGCCGCTTTTGAATTTACGGTTGACCGCCCAGTAGCCTATCATCGGGTCGTTGACAGCGTCCCAGACAGTCCCTATCGCGATGATCATTCCCGCCCAGCCCATGCTCAGTTTCAGAACGTTTGTCATAAAAAAGAGGTGATAAATATTTCTGAACTGATAGATGATGTTATTCGCGCCTGAAAATGTTAAAAAGCCGAACTTTTCGCCCTGTTTGATTTTCGGCGTTTCCACTAACGGCGTTCCCGCCGTGCTTTCCATTGCCGCAGTTTCACTCATATAATTACCCCTTTCTCCCGTTCGTCTTTCGCGACCCCGGACAGCTTTGCCCTCAACGTTGCTTTGAAAAGCTCACTTTCATCGCCCATCGGATTGTGGCCGGACTTTTCAAACCAGATAAGCTCCTTGCGCGGCGCTTCTATTGTATTAAAATATTCTTCGACAAGCGATGCCGGCGTGTTATAGTCAAGCCGCCCGTCAAAGATGAAATACGGCATTTCAAAACGCGGACAGGCGGCGGCAAGATTTATCCCCGCCACCTCGTCCCACATGGCCTTTAGCACGTACTTGTAACCCTTGACGGTTCCCATGATGTCGCTCAGGCTGTATTCACCTGAAAGCAGCAGGGGCCTTGCAAACGAGCTGTACATCTCGCGTTTCTTTTTATTGGGTGAATATCCGCCGTATTTCATCATAACTTTGCGCTGTGTCATCAAACCGTTAAACCCGTTTTTATAAACGCCGTTCACAGGCGGGCCAACCGATTCAAGGAGAGCAACGGCCTTCTCGTCTCCCGCCTTCCGCGCCGCGTCATGCGCAAATTGATAGCTGATTTCCTCGTTTTTGGAACCGTCCACCACCTGCCCGAAGCCCACGTAAGCCGCTATCTTCGCGGGATAGCGATACGCCAGATGAGTGCCGAGTTCGCTGCCCCAACTGCCGCCTATTATGAAAATCTTGTCCTTCCTGAAACGCGCGCACAGCCAGTCTACAAGCTCCGCCGCGTCGTCGGTGAGCCGCCTGACGGTAAGCGTTTCGCGCATGGCCCCTTTGTATGAACCTCCGCTCCCGCGCTGGTCCCAGGCGGCCAGTGTAAAAGTGTCCAGCAGATCCGAGTGATCGATCATGACCGCGTGGCGGTTAACCACACCCGGCCCGCCGTGCAGAAAAAGCAACACAGGCAGCGTCTCGTCATCTGCGCGGATATGTATTTTTTGCGGAAGTCCGCCCAGCGTAACTTTCAGTTTTTGGTTAATAATACTCATGTTCGTAGTATGCCATGGAAAGAAAAGTCATGCAATCGCATTACCGAGATCACGGAAGAGGAAGACCTCGCACAGTGGCACGAAGACACAGAGAGAATTTCAAGAATTTTAACCACGAACATCGTATCGCGAACCTGAGGTTCGACGATACGCCATGAACTCGTACCTTCGGTACGCCACGAAATAAAAAATCTTCCACCTGTTTTCAGTAATTCTTGGGCGGAACCCAAAATGGCGGCTCGCTGTCTTCTTTATATCTCCTAAGCCATTGTTCAGCGTAATAGTTCCCCATCTCGGCAGCCCTTTTAATCATCGCGTAGCCTTTGGCCTTGTTCTTTTCTACCATTACCCCTTTATAGTATGCAATTCCTATATGAAATATTTCGCTGTCATCGTCTTTGTGTGTGCTCTCAAACTCAATCGTTCCGTCAATACTTATTATCCAGTAATAGCTAGGTGGAAAAAATTTCCACTCTAAATTTATTTTGATATGTGTGTCATCTATCCATTCCATATCTTTGTCAAGATAACCGTCCCCAAAAACATACGATGCGCTTCTTAAAAATACAATTTTATTTATTAGTTGTTTTTCTTTATAAATCTCGACAAATACATGGTCAGTGATATGCTCTGCGTCAATAAAATCAAACTCAAACCTCATCTGCGCTGTATAAATATTGTTTGATACCGGGTTCAAATGGTTTTCTTCAAACACAAAATTGTTGCGTATTATCCTGTTATACGCGTCCTGGAATACCTCGCCGTCTAAATTGTTCGCGGCGGCATATTCCATTATCCTGTTATGGAAAATATCAAGCAGTATTCTAAAAACTTCCAAATACGGCTTGTCCAGTAGTTCCTTATGGTCGTATCGTATATACAGGTAAATATCTTCTCCTTTTTTATTGTATTTTGACACAGGTATTTCTACCCTGTTTTCCCCAATTTCCGTAATGGTAACCTTCAAATATCTCAATATATCTGTTTTAATCGTCCCCAAATAATAGTTGTACATTTTCCCGAGCCAGTAACAGTAATCAATATATATGCGGGTATCTTCTTTGGCGGCCTTGTCCCTTTCAAAATCAAAGGCTAAAAGTTTTAGTTCCATTATTCTTATCCTTGTTTAATCATAGACTAATCACGCTATCCCTGTATTCAATCCGCGCATTGCAGTTCCCCCGCCATGTTATGCGCCATGCTGCGTCCGCGGACGCCTGGTCGGCATGGCCTTCAATGATGATTGTCTGCGAATTATACCAGCCATAGAACGCGCTGGCGCCGATAGCCGTTACACTTGATGGGATGGCGATGCTGGCAAGGCTTCTACAGCCATTGAACGCGAAACTGCCGATAGACGTTACACTTGATGGGATAGTAAGGCTGGTAAGTCTTCTGCAAAATGAGAACGCGTTATCGCCGATAGACGTTACGCCGGAGGGGATGGCGACATCGCCGCTTGCCGATGGATACGCTATAATATGGTTTTTTGCCTTATTGTACAGAATACCATCCTCACTTGCGAAATTGGGATTATCGTCATCTATCTTTATGCTTGTAAGGCTTCCGCAATCCCTGAAAGCGTCCTCGCCAATATTCGTTACGCTTGAGGGAATGGCAATACTTTCAAGGCTTGTACAATCGGCGAACGCGCTCCATCCGATAAACCTTACGCCGTCGGGAATCGTAATGCTTGTCAGGCTTTCGCAATCGCAGAATGCCCAGGCTCCGATACGCACCAGGCTTGAGGGGAACGTGATGCTTGCAAGGCTTTTGCACTCCCAAAACGCATAATCGCCGATAGCCATTACGCCGGAGGGGATAGTGACGCTTGCAAGGCTCGTGCATTTCCAGAACGCATTCGCGCCGATATACGTCACGCTTGACGGTATGGTGATACTGGCAAGGCTTCTGCAATATTCAAACGCGCCATCACCTATGGACGTTACGCTTGAGGGGATTGTGATACTCGTAAGGTTCCTGCAAGTGTTGAACGCCCCATAGCCAATAGACGTTATGCTTGAGGGAATGGTGACGCTGACCATTTCCGCAAACAGGAACGCGCCATCTCCTATTCTGGTAACAGGCAACCCATTTATGGCCGAGGGTATGTCGACGGCCTGTTTATCTCCAACATACGCCATGATTTCCACCGCTCCGCCGCCGTCCACGGTGGTCACATAGAAACCGCTTTCTTCGTCGTATTGCTGTGCACTGACAGTAAAAACCACAACCAACGCGAACACGCCAAGCAATGCCATCTTTTTCATTCTGAATCCTCTGTCGCATTTTATCTCTGACGGCTGAATGTTGGCAAGGTTTCCCCCGTCACCCACGCAATCTCCCCAGCGCCCCTACACCTCGACGTTGGCCGGAACCGGTGCGGCGGGAATGGCGACAAAACGCTGTCCGACATTGTCAACCATCACGCTGAAACCCTCGATCGTTGTGACGCCCAAAAGCGACATATCGCCCGATTCCGCAAACACAACCTGGTCAATCGCTTCGAAGCCTTCGGCGGTAAGTATCGCGTAGCCGATATCACGCTCGATGATTTGCTTGTTTGCCATCGCAAAGCGTTTTTTCCGTTCCGGCGTTATGCCGGCGTCCAGCAAAAGCTGTTT
>JGI24698J34947_10001052_pt1 | contig 14222 bp, 16 predicted proteins | sample TergutMp193P3_FD_34947 | JGI IMG/M metagenome (IMG submission 34947) | reverse complement strand
AATAATATTTTTTCAGGCCGGTGTGGCGGAATGGCAGACGCAGTCGACTCAAAATCGACCGCCCAAAAGGCGTGGGGGTTCAAGTCCCTCCACCGGCACCAGTTAGCGATTTCATCAGGGAGGTTTTGGAGTGACCGATCTTTCAATCCAGATACGAAAGTTAGACGGGGCTTCGGTGCTTGAGCCTTCCGGGTTCATCAACGCCCACACGGTCAGGCAATTTGAGTCCGCTCTGGAAGATTTGATCAGTGAAGGCCATTACAACATCCTGCTCAAGTGCGATAACCTCAATTATATAAGCAGCGCCGGTCTTGGGGCCATCATGGGCCAGATAGAAACCGTCAGGGAAAATGGCGGCGACATCATGCTGTCCAACCTTCGGGACAGCGTTTTTCTCATCTTTGACACGCTTGGTTTTACACAGCTCTATCGCGTATTTGAGCGGGAAGAAGACGCCCTTGAAGCCCTTTTAGCAGAAAAGGGCAATAAGTGACCGCCCCGTTTGACGGTCAGAGCTTCAGGCTTGTCATACCAAGCCAGACGCGCTATCTGAACCTGGTGACAAACCTGACCAAGCGCGCGGCGTTGGCCGTGGGTTTTGACGACTCCGCCGCGTCTAAAGTATCAATAGCCGTTGACGAGGCCGTTACAAATATTATTCTCCACGCCTATAAAAATGACGCCGGCCAAAAGATAGAAATGGAATTGCGCTTTATTTCAGGCTCGCTGGAAGTACATCTTCTGCATTCTGGGAATGGGCTTCATGAAGACCAGATAACGCTGCCCGACCCTGGCGAGTATGTCCGGCGCCCCCGCAAGGGCGGTCTCGGCCTGCTGTTGATGAGCCGTTTCATGGATGAAGTTCATTTTTTAAAAAATGGCGAGCGCTGTGAGTGCTGCATGATTAAGCGCCTGGGATAGATTTCTGATGCCGCAAGCTGTAAGTCCATTTGAACAACTTAGAGAAGTCTGCGTTTCCACGCCGCAAACAGCCAAGGAGCTGCTGCCGCTGATTGATTTCCTGGAAGCCTTTCCAGAGCAGGTCGCCGAGGACGGCCTGATTCACTTAGTGGGCGTCACCGCGCTGGGTATAGTCAAATCATCCCAGGGCGGGTTGTGGGATGGCAAAAAGTGGTTGTTTCTGCGCGGCGCGGCGCCCCCAAACCCTTTGAACCCCGGGCCTGGATGGCAATCTATGCCCTGGACTCATTTAGACGGCCTGTTTGGCTATCTGGTTATAAAAACGCCCAATCCTTCACCGTCTCTGGGGATGCTTTTGTGCGTATCGGCCCCGCTATTGGCCTGGCGTCGGCTGGAAACTATGCGGGCAGACCAGAACCGCGTCCTGGCGCTTCAGATAAGCCGCCTGAATACGCTGTTTGACCTGACCATGCGCCTTGGAATGACTGAACCGACAGATAAACGGGACGTGCTGCATCATTTCGCGAATACCTTGGCCGGTGAATTTATGATTCAGCGTATCTTAGCGCTGGATATTCACGGAACCGTGATGGTGGGCAGGGGCCTTGGCGTCATTCCAGCATCTCTTGGCGGCGACGCGCTCCATGACCTGATAAACGCGAAATCGCTCACCAACGCAGCCGAGATGAAGGAGCAGGACGCCAGCCATGGTTACGTATATTTCGCCGACCCGTTAAAAGGGCCGCTGAACGATGATGACTACATGTTTCTTCAGACCCTGTTAAATATTACCTCCAGCCAGCTATCCGCCCTTGACCTGCGTGAATCCCGCATTCAGGCGATGAAGCTGGAAAAAGACATGGAATTGGCCCGTAACATCCAGCGCAGAATTTTACCCAGAAAGCTTCCCGAACCAAACGGCTGGCAATGCGTAGCCGCCAGTCTGCCCTATCAGGCCGTGGGGGGCGACCTGTACGACCTATGGATGGCCAGGGACGCGGAAAGGGGGGACAGGCTGCACATACAGGTTGGCGACATCAGCGGCAAGGGCCTGCCAGCCTCGCTGATGATGACGCAGCTTTCGGCGTTTCTGAGGGCCGTGGCCGACAGGCGCGTGAAAAACTGGGGGCGCTTGGCGCATCGTTTGAACGCGCGCATGAATGATATAAGGGACAGAAACCGCTACGCCACGCTGTTTGCCGCCAGCCTGAATCCAGCGAATGGCGATTTGCGTTACCTGAACGCGGGCCACAACCCGCCGATTCTGATACCTGGCGACGGGGGGCCGATCCGGCACTTAAACGCCACGGGGCCGGTGGTTGGCCTGATACCCGACGCCGGGTTCAGCGAAGGACACGAGGTGATGGCGCCGGGAGACGTGTTACTGGCCTTCACCGATGGAATAGTGGAGGCCGAAAATTCAAGCGGCGCAGAATTGGGTGATGACGCCCTGACAGCGCTGGCGCGGGAGTCAATGGAATTATCCGCAGATGAAATTTTTGAAAGGCTCCTTGTGGCAACCTTCAGTCACATAGCGGAGTGCGGCTTCCGCGACGACGCCACGCTGCTTGTGATAAAGCGAAGAGCAGCGGAGACTGATGAGTAATGAGCGCGGAGTGGCTGTTGCTGTCCCTGACCCCTGATATAAAATGTACCGCAGGTATTTTACCGGAGGTTGATTTTGAACGGCTTTAAAACATTTATCCTGATTGCCCTGATGACCGGGCTGCTGGTATTTTTGGGCAATTACTTTTATGGCGTGGGGGGGGCTGTCATGGCCCTCGCGGCGGGCATTCTGCTCAACGGCGTCAGCTATTTTTTTTCTGACCGCATAGTGTTGAGCACCTATCGGGCAAGGGTGGCGACGCAGGCTGACGCGCCCCAACTTTACGCCATAGTTGAAAACCTTGCCCAGCGGGCCGGACTCCCGATGCCAAGGGTCGCCATAGTGCCGGAGCAAACCCCCAACGCCTTTGCCACGGGCAGAAACCCTGACCACGCCGTTGTGGCCGTGACCGAAGGGATAATGCGGGCGCTGACCCGCCCCGAAATCGAGGGCGTTTTGGCCCACGAGGTGGCTCACGTCAAAAATAGGGATATTTTGATTGGGAGCTTTTCTGCTGTTCTTTCTCAGGCAATCATGTTTTTGGCGCGTTTTGCCATGCCCAGGGGTAACAATCGGGGCAGGGGCGGCGGAGGCGCTAACCCAATAGCGGCCATCGCGGCGCTTGTTCTGGCGCCTGTAGCCGCCATGATGCTTCAGATGGCCATTAGCAGGAGAAGGGAGTACATGGCCGATGAATTTGCCGCCCAGATTACGGGACGCCCCGACCAACTGGCTTCGGCTCTCGAAAAAATTTCAGGCCAAAACAAGCAAGCCCCCATGCGGCGGGCGGAAACTTCAACTGCCCACATGATGATAGTCAACCCCCTGGCCGGAGTTTCATTTGCCTCACTGTTCAGCACGCACCCGCCGATTAAAAAGAGAATTGAGCGCCTGAATAAGATGAAGATAGTAATGTATTGAGGTAATTGCAAAACCTCCAGTTTTAACAAGAAAGAGCGGTAAAGAGCGGTAAAGAGCAGTGAGGTCAGGCGCGCAAGGCGGCTTTCCTTATCAAAATTGCAGAGCGCAATTTTGATAAGGAAACGATAGTTGAAACGCTAGCCCCAGACGCAACAAATCGCAGTCTGAGAGCCTGGGGCCTATAAATTGGATTCCTGCGGGCAGACCGTCGGCAAGCCCGGCGGGCATAGCAAGGGCTGGTATGTCGGCCAATGCCGGGAGCGCCGTTAAGATATCCATCATGTACATCTCAAGGGGGTCGCTAACCTTTTCCCCAAGCGTGAAGGCCGTGATGGGGCTGACGGGCGTCGCTATAAAGTCTATGGAGCTAAAAACCTCCATGACTGAGCGGGCGATGGCGTTTCTCGCCTTTAACGCCTTGAGGTAATAGGCGTCATAGTGACCCTTTGAAAGACAAAAGACGCCCAGTAAAATCCTGCGTTTTGCCTCCGGGCCAAGGTGCGTGTTTCTGCTTTTAGCAATCATGTCGGACAGGTTGTCGGATTGAACTCTGTTTCCATACCTGACGCCGTCAAAGCGCGACAAGTTGCTGGAAACCTCCGCCATGTTCAGCAGGCAATAGGTTTCAAGGGCGTGCGAAGCGCCCGGCAAGTCAATATCAATAATTTTTGCCCCGCCATCCTCAAGCGCTTTAAGCGCATTGGATACGCATGATTTTACGGCTGGCTGGATGGCCTTGACGCTGTTTCCCGCAAAGCAGCCGATTTTGAGGTTCTTTAAGTCCTTTGGAACCAGGGGCGAAAGGCTTGAAACCCCCGGCAGTTCTATAGAAGTGGAGTCATAAGGATCAACGCCCGCCATTACGGAAACACCCAGCGCAAGGTCTTCAACGCGCAAGGCCATGGGGCCGACCTGGTCTAGCGAGTTTGCCATAGCCGTGACGCCGTGCCTGCTGAGCACCCCATAAGTGGGCCTGAGCGCCGATATGCCGCAAAAGGCTGCCGGCAGCCTGACAGACCCCCCTGTGTCAGAGCCAAGGGCAAAGGGCGCGTAACCGGCAGCTATCGCCGCCGCCGAGCCAGAGCTGCTGCCCCCCGCTACCCTGGATGTGTCCAAAGGATTGCGTGTCGGGCCAAAGGCGTGGTATTCGCCGCTGGACCCCAAGGCAAATTCATCCATGGCCGCCCTTGCTATCGGCACAGCCCCCGCTGAAAGCAGCCTGTTTATTACCGTCGCTGAATATGGGGAAACAAATCCTTTGGTGATTTTGGATCCGTTTTGTAAAAGCTGGCCCTTGCAGGCCATATTGTCCTTGACCACGATGGGGATGCCAAGGAAGGGCGGTCTGTCGCCATTTGAGCGCAGCCGCCTGTCCGCCTGTCTGGCCGTTTTCAGAGCAAGTTCTTCCATTAAGGCGTTGACGGCGTTAATGCCGCCATCCATCCGCCTGATCTTTTCAATGCTGCGGGCGGCCAGATACTCCGCCGAAAGGTCGCCCGAGTCAAGACCTTCCCGCAGGTTAGCTATTGGACTTTTTTTCATTCAGGCCCTTTCGGCGGATGTTTCAAGATATCGCCCGGGACTCAGCGGACGCCGGTTGAAACCATCATAAACGCTATTTGGTATTTACTATTCCTTAAAAAATTATTAAACTAATGGTTTGTAGTTGGCCGCTTATTATATTTTGATGACCGGATTCAGGATGAACCCCTTTGAAGTCCTCCAGATCAGCCCAGGCGCTTCGCCGGACGAAGTCAGGGAGGCCTATCGCCATCTTGCCAAAAAGTGGCATCCCGATAGATTCAGCGGTCAGGAAAAACAGATAAGCGAAGCAAGGTTCAGAGAAATAGCCCAGGCATACGCGGCGTTAAAAAATGGCGCGGATCCCGTCCCGGCGGTTCAACCTGGCGCTGCGTCCTTTGCTATGCCCCCTTCGCGCTCCGCAAACGATAGCCCTGCGGAAAAAACACCGATGGACTGGCTGTCTGAGGCAAAAAAAGCGTTGGGCAATAAGCAATATGACGCCGCCGTCGCCCTGAGTCAGTACTGCTTTAACTATTCGCAGGTAGCGGAAGAGGCGCGGCTGATTTACGCAACGGTCATTGGAGAGACAAGCAAAGACATAAGGGCGCTGACGAGGGCGTACGAGGAAGTTATCCGCGTTAATCCAAACAATAAGACGGCCATAGCAAAGCTGGCGGAGCTGTACCTCGCCCTCAACATGCCAACCAGGGCCGCAGGCATGTGTTCAAAGGCCAAAGCGCTGGGGATAGTCATTAAGCCGCGGCAAGACGCGCCGCGCGCGCCGGGGAAAAAGCAGGGCGCGTCCAGGGCGGGAGCGATAGCGGCAGAGTTTGTTGGCGTCAAAGATAAAATAGCCGGTTTTTTCAGAATCGGCGTTAAACGGGGATGATGATGGCGCTTGAGGCTGAAGGGCTTACAGATGTCGGCTTGGTGAGAAAGCACAACGAAGACAGCCTGTTTCTTGATAAAGACCTGGGGCTTTTCATCGTCGCCGATGGGCTGGGCGGTCATGCCGCCGGGGAAGTCGCCAGCAGAATAGTTGTGGAGCAAATATCCAAGTACATAAAACAGACGGCCAAGCCAAAATTTTTAGCCCCGTTAGGCTTGGACAACAGGCTCAGTTTGAACGGGAATCGCCTTAAATACGCGATACAAGTATCCGACAAAGCTATCATCGAAGACATCATGGATCACCCTGAGAGAGACACGATGGGTTCCACGGTGGTTGCCTGTCTTGTGGAAGACAACCGCGTGACGCTGGCCCACGTTGGGGACAGCAGGGCATATTTGTTAAACAAAAACAAAATTCAGCAAATAACCATGGATCACTCCTGGGTTGCCGAGCAGGTGGAATTGGGGCTTTTGACCCCCGAGGAGGCTAAGCGGCACCCTTTCAGAAACGTGATCACACAGGCTCTTGGCAATGGCGGCGGTCTTGAGATTGATGTTCAGGAATTTGAATTGACTGATTATGAAACGGCCGTGATGCTTTGTTCGGACGGTTTATCAGGGATGGTTTCCGATGAACAAATGCTGGCGATTTTTAATCACGCCCCCGATTTAAGGACTGTCGTAAACAACCTTGTTTCCAAGGCCATCGAAAATGGCGGCGAAGACAATGTCACTGTTGTAATCGTGAAAAACAGCCTTTCTTAGCGCCGCAATAATTATTTTTGCAGAGGCGCTTTGTTTGTGCGGTTCGGGGGATATTTACTGGTGAAAGAAATCAGCAATTTTCAATCACGCTATTGATTTGCGACAGGCATTCAACAACCTTGTTTCCATGGCCTCTGAAAATGGCGGCTGATACAAATATCACTGTTACATTTTTGGTGCACAATCTTTATTAGCACTATAACTTTTTTTCCGCTATCTTTGTTTTTTGTTATTTTTTTTTTTTTCTTTTTTGGTACACTATTTTTTTTAGTGAGGCTCTCAGTGGGGCTGCTACCTGCTAAAAATAAACTCATGGTGGGTCTGGACATTGGCTCCAGCTCTGTGAAGGTCTGCGAGCTGCAAAGCACCGGAAAGCGAATCGGCCCCCAGTATCGGCTGCAAAAACTGGGGATTGCCCAAATTCCTCCTGATTCAATAGTTGACGGCGATATTATGGATAGCAACGCCGTTATATCGGCTATCCGCCAATTGCTGGCCGAACAAAAAATCAAATCTAAAGAAGCGGCTATTTCGGTTTCCGGTCAACAGGTGATAGTTAAAAAAGTTACCTTGCAACTGATGAGCCAGTCAGAACTGATTGAATCCATCAGGTGGGAGGCCGAGAGTTTTTTTCCGTCCGGCCATAGCTTTGATAATTACGTGCTGGACTACGCGATTCTTGAGGAGCGCAAGTCAGAGGGTCACATGGACGTACTCCTGGTGGCCTGCCGCAAGGATAAATTTGAATCATACGTCAGCTGCGCCGCGCAGGCCGGATTAAAACCAGCGCAGGTTGACCTGGACGTCTTCGCCCTTCAAAACGTCTATGAAGCCAGCTCTGTTCAGGGCGGGTTTGACGAAGTGGCGGCCATTGTAAATATTGGGGCGGCTTTCACTAACTTGTGCATGATGATAGGCAGGCGGTCTGTCTTTTGGCGCGATCTGGCGTTTGGCGGAAATAGGTTCACCGAAAAAATCATGCAGGACTGGGGCTTAACCAGGGAAAGCGCGGAAGCGTTAAAGCAAGGCGTTCCGGCTGGAAACAGGGAACCCGTTGACGTATCGCCTTCTCTGGCGGCCATTTCAGATTTGTTTGCAACTGAACTGGCGCGCAACGCCGAATTTTTCCGCTCTAATTTTAAGGTTGACCGTTTAGACCGCATCATCCTTGCGGGCGGCGGCTCAAAAGTTTTTAACCTGATTGGGGTTTTGAGGGATCGCTTTAGAATTCCCGTTGATACCTTGAACCCATTTAGCTTTATCGAAACGGACGATCGCGGGGCAGGCTCTGATATAAACGCAATAGGCTGCGCTGCGGCGGTTGTTGTGGGTCTGGCCCTCCGCGAGAAAGGCGACAGATGATAAAGATAAACCTGCTTAAAGACCCATTTGTTCAATCATCAGCCAGAGGCGGCGGCAGAAATGACTATGGGAATGTGAGTCCGGAAACAAAACAATCCAACTCAACCTTACCGACGCCCGGCCTTTTATGCTGCTTGCTTTTCTGCGGAATCGGCGGGCTGTACTACCTCTGGCTCAGCGGCAACGTCAAAGCCGAAGAAAAGCGCAACGCCGCCCTGGCCGCCGAGAAGAAAACCCTCGAGCCATACTTTAAATTAGAGCGGCAGTACAGGGAACAAAAGGAAGACCTCAAGAGAAAAGAAGAAGTGCTCACCAGGCTCAAGAAGCAGCAACAGCTGCCTGTTTATTTTTTGCAGGAGCTTGGCAATAGCCTGCCCGAAAACGTCTGGTTTGTTAAAATCAGCACAAAGGGACAAAAGGTAGAAATTCGCGGCGAATCGGTGACAGAAGACGCAATTTATCACTTTCGCAATAATTTGGTCGCAAAAACTCAAGTGTTCAAAAACGTCAATTTCGCGGGCGCTAACCGCAAAGACAAAAAGTTAGAGTTTACATTAACCTTCGATATGACGGATCCCGCTTAAGGTGCAGACATGGATTCCCAAAAAGGTAAGCAATATATAACGGGCGCCTTGGTTGGCCTGCTGATTTCCGGCGCGATATGGTTTTTGCTGGGCGATAAAAGAGACGATCTGACGGGGCTTAAGACCTCCAATGAAAAGCTGGCGGTTGAAGTTGACAAAGGCAAGCAGCTAAAGGCCAGCTATGAAAAACTAAAAAAAGAAGTCGAGGAACAGGAAATCAGAATAGCCGAACTCATCGAGCTGTTCCCCGCGGAGAGTGAGCGCTCCAGAGTGGCCTACAGAGTGCAAAAACTCGCGGCCGCCTCCGCCCTTGGTCAGGTGCAGGGCTGGGTGAACGCCGATAAGCCTATTAAAAACGATTACTATATGGAATATCCCACCACGTACAGATACACGGGCGGGTTTCATGAATTTGGCCGCTTCCTGTCGTTTGTCTCCGGGTACGACAAGATCATCAACATTTCTGACATGGTCATGACCAGGGAAACAGTCAAAAGCGTCAACTCCGCCTCCATAGAATTTCGTCTCTCAGTTTATGTATTTGACGCCAAAGCCCAGGCAAAACCTAAAGCCTCCGCTAAGGCGGCGTCTGGCGCGAAACCCGTTGATAATGAGGAATAACATGAAACTTCCAGCCTCAATTTTGCTGTTTATAGCGCCCATATCCGCTTTCGCGCAAAGCAGAGACGATGGCGCCAGGGACGCTGACGACATCATGAATTTTCTCATTCAGTCAAAAATCGTTGAGTTCAAGCCTAACTTGAGCCGCGACCCGTTTTCTGTTCCCGCAGACCTGACCAGCACTAAACAGGGCTGGCTGATTGACGAGATTACCATCAAAGGCAGGATGGTTGTCCGCAACAAGCCCTTCGCCATAATTTTGGATCCATATCAGCAAGCCAGGGAAATACCGGTAGGCTTCAGGTTTCTTGACGGCGAACTTAAATCAATCACCGAGAACGCCATTGTCTTTAATCAATGGGACCCTAATTCATCAAATCGCTCTGGAATGCGCGCCGTCACAAAATATTTTAAACGCGAGGAGGACAAGTGATAAACGCTAGCCTGACTTCATGGTTAGTGGCCGGAAGCATACTTATGGCCGGAGGGCGGTTTGATTCCGCATGCGGCAAATTGTCCGCTGAGGAATTAAATTCCGCGCGCCTTGAAGAATTGCCTGAAATCGGCTCTCCATACGCGGCGCTTCCGAAACTGGGCGCCGCTCCCGCAACGCAGGAGGGATATTCATCCGTAGCTCCGAAGAAACACGCCCCTCAGCCAACCGTAAAGAGTATTGGCGACATAGATACGGGGTTTCATGGCGAGCGCATGAACCTGGACGTCCAAAACGCGGATTTACGCACAATCTGTTTGATGCTCGCCAAGACAGGCGGATTAAATTTGGTGATGGACCCGGACGTTCAACAGGCGGGAGGCAGTTGGGTTTATTACTTTGAAAATACTCCCTGGGACAAGATACTCGACGTCGTCGTTAAAAACGCGGGCCTGGGCAAAGAGGTGAGCGACGGCATTATTCGCATCGCCAAAACCGAAAAGCTCAAAAAAGAAGAAGAAGACAGAAAATCCCTGGAAGAAGCCAGGGCGCTTGCCGGCAATCTGGTTACGGTGACGCGCGGCCTGTCTTACGCAAAGGTTGACGAAGCCCAAAAGATAGTTTCTAATTTGAAGTCCGAGAGGGGCAAGATTTATACGGATTCGCGCACCAATACGATGATATTGACCGACTTGCCGGGGTATGTTGATTCTATGCAGCAACTGCTGGATCAACTGGACGTCAAGGTTCCGCAAGTCCAGATTGACGCAAGGATAGTAGAAGCCAACCGGGGCTGGGAAAAGGCCATCGGCGTTTCATGGCCCCAGTCAAACGCAGGCCCTGCAAGTTTGCAGGCCAACGGGCAAAACGTGCCCTGGGGCGCGGATAACGGGCCGTCCTGGAATAGCGTGAATAGCCGGTCTAATGGCGGCAACAGGTATGCCGCCGCCTTTGCGCCGGGCAGGTCGGGCGTGACGAGCATCGAAGCGCCCGCGGGTGAACTTTGGCTTTCGTTCCTTTCAAACCGCATCAGCTTAAACGCTATCATCCAGGCACTTGAGGAACACAGCAAGATCAAGGTGGTCTCAGAGCCTAAGCTGACTGTTCAAAACAATCAGGCCGGTTCAATCGGAGACGGCTCAAGGATACCTTACCAGAGCAACCAGAGCGGCCTGGCGGGCGGCGCCATCACGGTTCAATTCGTGGACGCGGAGTTAAGGCTTGAAGTGACGCCCCAAATCACCAACGCCGGCACTATTATCCTGGACGTCGCCATCGAAAAGGGCCAGCCCGACTTTGGCAGGCAAGTGAACGGAACGCCCACTATCCTAAGGAAAAACATAAAAACAACGGTTTTAGTGGCCGATGGCGGAACGGTAGTCCTGGGAGGCGTTTTCACCAATTCAACGGATTCCGCAAGCGTCGGCGTGCCATTTCTCTCAAAACTGCCCTTACTTGGCTGGCTGTTCAGAAGAAACACCGATAACGACAGCACCACCGAGATGTTAGTGATGATCAGTCCTAAAATACTTGATTACTGAGCTTCATTCCATTTCTAAATCAAAATTGGAATCACAAAGTCCTGATTAAATTGCTGAGGCTTGTCCAGATGAGTTGCACGCCGATGGCCAGCAGTATAAACGCCGAGATCTGGCCTATCGTGGCCTTGGCCGTCTTGCCCAGGCGGCTCAGGAAGTCGCCCGAAAACCTGTAAAATATCCAGACCGTAACAGCCGCAAGAGCAATGCCTATGCAAAGACCCAGGATATTAAGCATGGTTTCAATGGCAAAAAAACTCCCGTTTGGCACCATAGACAGCGTGACGGCTATAGCGCCGGGGCCTGCCGTCATCGGCATGGTCAGCGGAAAAAACACCTTGTCCGACATGCCCTTAATCTCTTCGCGCTCAGTGTGGGTTATGTGGTCGTCGCGGTTGAGCATGCGCCAGGCGGTGTGGAAGAGCAGCATTCCGCCGGCAATGCCAATCATGTCTATTGATACGCCAAGTATCCTCAGCAGCCAGCCCCCCACCAGGAGCAGTGAAGCAAGCAAGTAAAAGGTGTAAATGGATACCCTCACCGCCAGGATGTTTCGTTGTTTTTCATGGGCATTGACGGTGATTTCATGGAAAACGGGCGCCATGGCCGGGGGGTTCAAAATGGGAAATAACTTGAAAAACGCCAGCATAGCGGACGAAAAAACGCTTAGCATGAATTACTCCAAAAGCAAAAAAAACATCGGGAAACAATTATAGCGATTCCGGTTCAAAACCGCGTTTCACTTCAGGAGCGTTAGAGCGGTTCAACTTTGAGATGCAACCTATAGCATCAAAAGTGACGTCCGCGTCCGTTTCGCTCCCCGCCTTTGGCGGCTCGCGGAACGAAAGGCGCAGACTGCGCGCTCCGCGCGATTTAACTTTTTCAAAGTTGAATTGGTCTGGCGCAGCGGCTTCCAAAACATAACTCTCACAAGCGGAAATCAACATTTCCAAGCCTGTAGCCAACGCCGACAACGGTTTCAATCAAATCGGCGGCCCCGCCCAGTTTGTAGCGGAGGCGTCTGATGTGCGCGTCTATGGTTCTGCTTTCGCCCAAATAGTCCAGGCCCCACACCTGTTGCAGTATTTTTTCCCTGCCAAGCACTCGTTTGGGGTTTTTCATTAAGTAAACCAACAGTTCAAATTCTTTCCTGGTCAAATCAAGCAACTGCCCGTCGAGGCGCGCCGCGTATCCGTCCAGGTCAACGCTTATGGGGCCGAATACCAGGTCTTTGGATTGAGAGGGTTCGGCGGCTTCAAGCATGAAAGAGGCCCTGCGCAGTATGGCCCTCACCCTAGCCACCAGCTCGCGGCTTGAAAAAGGCTTTGCCAGATAATCATCAGCGCCCAGTTCCAGGCCCAGCACCCTGTCAATTTCTTCGCTCCTGGCCGTAACAATTATGACGGGCGTGTGTTTGAGGGCAGGCTCCTTTCGGATAGCCCTCAAGACCTCCAGGCCGTCAAAATCCGGCAGCGTGAGGTCCAGTACCACTACGTCAACACGGGCGGCGCTGCCCTGAACCGCGCCTTTTAAGTGATCCAGCGCTTCCTTCGCAAGGCCATGGGGCGATACGCTGAAGCCCTCCCGCTTGAAGCACTGCTCCATGCCGCAGCGTATATCCGTATCGTCTTCCAGCAAAAGAATGTGGGGCAACTATCTCTCCATGGACCTGGATGAAGATTTATCGCGTAAATACTGGTGTTTGGCGCTTACTCCCTCAATTATGAAAAGCACTTCTTCGGCAATGTTTGTCGCCATGTCGGCAATCCTCTCCCAGTTTTTAATAACTATGATGAGGTGCGAAGCCCTCTCGATGCAAAGGGGGTCGCTCACCATCCGTCGCAGCAATTCGCGGTAGCAGTGGTGATACAGCTCATCAACCTTGTCGTCGTCGCTGATCACCTCCCTGGCCAGCCCCGGGTCATAGGCCACAAACGCCTCGACGGCGCGGCGCATCATAGAGCTGGCTTCGGTGCCAATGTCTTCCAAAAGCCCGGTGGGCAGCACCGGTTGCAGATGGTTTAGCAGGGGGGCGCGGCTCACGATATTTACGCAGTGGTCGCCAACGCGCTCGATATCGGGCAGGATTTTCATGGCTGAGGTCACGAAGCGCAGGTCGGAAGCCATTGGAGACTGCAAGGCCAATAAATCAATGCATGCCTGATCCAGCGTGACTTCCATGTCGTCCAGGATTATGTCCATGTTCACAACCTGCTCTACCGGCTGGTCGTTTTTTTCTGAATACGCCTTTATCGTGAGGTTGATCATCTCTTCGGCCATGCCCGCCATGGCGAGCAGACCGTCTTTTACCAATCTCAGTTCTGAATCCAGATGGCTGCGGTTCATCCAAACCTCCCGGTAATATAATCTTCAGTTAGCTGCTCTGTCGGATTAGTAAATATTTTTTCGGTCAAGCCAAGTTCTATGAGCTTGCCCAGCCAGAAAAAAGCTGTAAAGTCGCTCACCCGCGCGGCTTGCTGCATGTTGTGCGTGACTATGATGATTGTAAATTTTTTCTTTAATTCAAAGATCAATTCCTCTATCTTTGCCGTGGCTATCGGGTCAAGGGCCGAGCACGGCTCGTCCATCAGCACCACTTCTGGCTGAATGGCCAAGGCCCTTGCTATGCACAGTCTCTGCTGCTGTCCGCCGGAGAGTCCCAGGCCGGATTCATTCAGGCGATCTTTTACTTCGTCCCACAGCCCCGCGCCTTGCAAGCTGCGCTCAACGGCCTCCTGAATGACGGCGCGATCCCTTACCCCTTGTATGCGTAGGCCGTAAGCCACGTTTTCAAAAATTGATTTAGGAAAGGGGTTGGATTTTTGAAAGACCATGCCCATTCGCTTGCGCAGGCCGATGACGTCAACGCCGGGGGCATAGAGGTTTTGATCGCCCAATAGCACCTTGCCGTCTATCCGGACGTTGTCAATGAGGTCGTTCATCCGGTTCAGGCAGCGCAGCAACGTGCTCTTTCCGCACCCCGAAGGGCCAATCAGGGCAGTAACGGTATTTTTTGGGAAAGGAATGTTGATGCCGAACAGCGCCTGTTTTTGCCC
>JGI24698J34947_10001051_pt1 | contig 14235 bp, 9 predicted proteins | sample TergutMp193P3_FD_34947 | JGI IMG/M metagenome (IMG submission 34947) | reverse complement strand
GAGGTGCGCAAGGAGATACGGGACAGGGCGGACGAGGAGGCGATTAGGGTTTTTGGGGATAATCTGGAAGCCCTGCTCTTGGCCGCGCCAGCGGGCCGCAAGTCCGTGATAGGCGTTGACCCCGGGTTCCGCACCGGCTGCAAGGTCGTTGTCGTCGACGATACGGGGAAATTCATTGAGGACGCAGTCATATATCCCCACGAGCCGCGTAGGGATACGGAAAAATCCCGCGCCGTGCTGCTCTCGCTTGTACAGCGCCATGGCGTGCGCCTGATAGCCATAGGGAACGGTACTGCGGGCCGCGAGACGGACGAGTTCGTGAGGGCGGTTATAAAGGACATTCCGGTGAAAGCGCGTCCGGCAAGCGTGGTCGTCAGCGAGGCGGGGGCCAGCGTCTACAGCGCGTCGGATGTCGCCATAAAGGAGTTCCCGAATCTTGACCTGACGGTGAGAGGGGCGATATCCATAGCGAGGCGTTTGCAAGACCCGCTCTCGGAGCTTGTCAAAATCGACCCAAAGTCCATAGGCGTGGGCCAGTACCAGCACGACGTCAACCAGACGCGCCTGAAAGAGTCGCTCGACGAGGTGGTGGTGAGCAGCGTAAACCGCGTCGGCGTTGATGTCAACTTGGCGTCCGAAGAGCTTCTCAAATACGTGTCGGGGCTGAACCGCCTGATAGCGGCTAACATCGTCAGCTACCGCAACGAGCATGGGGCGTTTTCGAGCCGCGGCGGTTTGTTGAAAGTCCCCGGCCTCGGCGGCCAAAAATTCCAGTTAGCCGCCGGCTTTTTGCGGATACCGGGTGGTAAAAATCCGCTTGACAATTCGGCTGTCCACCCCGAAGCGTATGGCTTCGTGCGGAATCTGGCTGACAGGTTGAAGACTACCATAAATGAACTTATCGGCAACACAATATTGTTGCGCAGCGTCAACAAGAAGGAACTCACAACCGCCGATATTGGTTTGCCTACCATAAACGACATCCTCTCCGAACTTGAGAAGCCGGGCCGCGACCCCCGCGCGGAGTTCCGCTACGCGAGGTTCAACAAAGCCGTAACCGAGATTTCCCACCTGAAAGAGGGTATGGTATTGGAGGGCACAGTGACGAACGTCACCAACTTCGGGGCGTTTGTGGACATCGGCGTACATCAGGACGGCCTCGTACACATATCCGAGCTTTCCAATACATATATATCCGATCCGAAGACTGTGGTTAGGGCGGGTCAGGTCGTGAAGGTAAGGGTATTGAAGATAGACGCGGAGCTGAAAAGAGTAGCCCTCTCCATGAAATTAGAGGGGGAAACATCCCGCAGGGGCGGCAACCTTCCGCCCGCGCCGCGCGGTTCGCAGTCCCGTAGGAGCGACCCTCGTCCGCCCGCCGCGCAGGCCACGCCGCAAGCCCGCCGGCGCGAACCGCCGCAAAATAAACCGTCAGTGCAGTCGTTGAAGGAAAAATTCGGCAAAGCGGGCGGCGGCAAACCTCCGCTCAAAACGGTTAAGCCGGTGATTAACATACGGAAATTACCGCCGTGAATTGTATATGGCCAGCCCCACGCCAATCGTGGTAGCAAGTGTTGACAGTATCGGCAGTATGACTTGGGTCAGAACCTTGTACTGCGTGGAAGCCGGCACCACGATTACGCTTCCCGGCTCTATGCACCTCGGTTCTATGGCCTGTATCGCGTCGCCGTATTTGATATACACCTGTACGTTGGATTTGTCGGCGTTGCTGCTGTAGCCCCCCGCCTGTGTCACGTAATAGTTGACGTCTTTTGACGGCAGGAACGGGTACGCGCCCGGGTTCTTGACGCTTCCGCTGAGATAGACGAAAAAATCCTTTTTGGGGATGACGATATGGTCTCCCGGCTCGATTATGATTTTTTCCGCGTTGTAGAGTATAAGCCTGACGATGGTGTAGTCAGCGGAGGACGCGGCCATTGTGATGGATGCGCCGCGTTCCGGCCTCACGACGATTGTTTGCGGTGCGCCGATATTAAATTTTTCCGGCAGATTTTTTATTGGGCGTATAATGACGGCTTGGTCGTAGTTGGCGCTGCTTTTCAGGCCGCCGGCCTTATCGATAAGCTGCCGCGCGGTCGTGGAGTTTTCGATTATCGGGTAGTGGCCGGGGCTTGCGATTTCGCCCGATATGTAAGCGGTAAAAATCCCNGGGTGGTTCTTTTTGATGGGGATGGTTATGGCGTCNAGGTCGTTCAAGACGTGTTCCGCCGACGCGCCGGTNAAAACCTTTTCGCGGTTTTCGACTGTTTGGAAGACGATGAGGTTGTTGGTGTCGGCGGTGTTGTCCAAAGTAAACATGGACAGGAACCCGCCCAAAGTCTCGCCCTCCTTGAGAGGGTAAAAACCCACGGGCGGCGTTATTACCGCCCCGCTTATAAATACCTTGGCCGTAGTGGGGTTTACCCTGACCCTGTCCCCCGGGTAGATGTATGGGTTCTGCGAGTTGTCGTTCAGGTGGAGGTACGCCAAAAGGTCGTAGCAGGCGATGCTGTCGGTACCGGCGCTCTGAACCGTTACCTGACGCAGGTTGGCTTCCGATATGGGCGGCAGTTCGCCCATGTTCGCGGCCTTTACGGCGTCAAGGAGGCGCGTGTCCCCGGAAAAATCGTAGGAACCGGGGGAGCGTACCATGCCGGTAAAGGAGACGGTGGCGTTTTTGGTTTGTATAAGCGTTACGTATATTTCAGACGAGTTTTTCAATCTGGAAGAGATATATTCGGAGATAATCTTTTTCGCGTTGGCGTAGGGGACTTTTCCGATGTTTATCAGGCCGACGTTTTGAACGTATGCCCTGCCGGTCTGGTCGACGGCGGCGGTATACTTGATGGACGGCGACTCAACCGCTGTAATAAAGAAGACGTCCCCGCCGCCGATAAGGTATTCGTTTTCGTCTATCGAGTTGTTGCTGGAAAGCACCGTATTAGTCTGCGTTGGGGCAAGCGAATAATTTTGGCTGTTAAAAGTTACCGGCGAGCCGGTTCCCATTACGCCAGTAGGCGAACCGGCGCCCATTGCGCCGGCAGCGCTCATTGAGCCGAGGGCGCCCATTTGTGCCGCGGAAGTGAACGACGATTGCCCGAAGATGTTTGCGAAAACGGCAAATGTCAGGATTAATACGGTTGCCGGACGCGCGGACTTTAATATCATGCTATTCCTCAAATTAAAAGACGGTTTCCGAAAAATTCGGCATCCATAACATAAATTTACATTATGTTGCGGGTAAATAGTATATTTTATAATAACAAAGTAATTTTTAAACTGAAGTTTTCGAGTAATATGATAGGGTATTTTTTATGAATAGCGGTATTTTTGAAGCGTTTTGCGCGTATTTGTACCGGAAACGGTGGCTGTTAGTCATTAATTTCCTGATTGCCTGCGTCGCCGGGGCGGTGTATTCGTTCGTTATTCTGAAGAAAGAGTATTCGGCGTCGGTAACTTTTTTGCCGCCGGCGGGCGATAATACGTCCGCGCTTTCAGTTATGGGCCTCTCAATACCCAACCTTTCTCTCGGCGGCGCGTCGCCGGATCAGGTAGAGGTGGTGTTTCACAGCAATGCCACGAAACGGCGGATTATCGACGAGTTTGACCTTGTTAAATATTTTGAATTGGAAAAGAGCCAAAATAAGTTTGTACTCGCGGCAAAGCTTATGAAAAAATATGTGATGCTCAAAGCAAGTGAAAAAGGCGGGCTCGGTATGACTAAGACTATCTCCTATAATATCATATGTTTTCATACATCGCCGGATACCGCCAGGCTTATGGCGGATTTTACTTTTGCCGTCATGGATTCTACTATTTGCGAAATAAGCATTGACAAGGCCAAAAGAAATAGAATATTTACGGAAAAGCAGATTGCGCTCCAAAATAAAAAAATGGACAGCCTTCAGGTGGTATTTCAGGAGTTTCAAAATACAAACAAAGCCTACGACGTCCCGGAACAGGCGAAACTAACTCTTAAAGCTTATGCGGACCTGAAAGCCGCCGCGCTGTTGAACGAATTGAAACTCGCGGCGCTGCGTGGCGAGTTCAGCGGTTCTACGCATGAAATATCCGAACTCAAGCGGAGCCAGCGGGTATATGAAACGAAGCTGCGGGAATATGAGACCAGCGACGACCCCAGCGTTATCCCCAGTTTGGACAAGTCGTCGAAATTGTACCCCGAATATGCCAAAATGCTGCGGGACATTGAGGTTCAAAACCAGCTGATACTCTTCCTTACAAAGGAACTTGAGCAGGCAAAGCTTCAGGAAGCCAGAGACGTGTCGCCCCTCATCATCGTAGACCCGGCTTTCGTCCCGGAGTACAAGTCGCGCCCGAAACGCGCTTCCGCCATATTGGTTATTGTATTTGCGGAGAATCTTTTTTTCCTAGGTTTTCTTACGTATTTTTTCGCGTTTAAAACCATATCAAAAACCGCCAAATATAAGTCATTTTTAGATGCGGTTGTTAAGCGGGATTGAATTGAATGCGACAATCGAACTGTTTATCATGGACGCCGTTTTTTTCCGGGCGTGTTTTCAATACCGCTTCCGCTTTGGCGTTGTCAATCTTGATGTCGGTATCGCTGATATTTTTTTTGCAGCATTCAAAGGAGTATGTCGTACTCGCCGCCGCTGTGTTTTTTTTCGGAATGTCGATTATGGCGTTGGCCGGCGGAATTGTCAAGCGATTAATATATTCCATTTTTTTAATTCAAATTGCCGCCTCTTACTTTCTGCAATTCTCGTTTTTTGTGACGGTATTTTGTATGATATTTGCCCCGCCGGTGATTCTTTTAAGCCGTAATTTGGGTAAAATTGACGCCATACCATACCATAAACCGTTGGCGCTGATGTTATCGGGATGGCTGATATCTCTTGTTTATTCTGTTGTGTACAGTTACAATGATTACGGCTATACGTTCGTTTTCGATATTTACCTGCTGCTTGGGTTCTGCATCGCGTATTTGGTGTATTTTATGCTTAAACTTGAATATTTGAATGTCGACAGGCTTATGCGTTATATTATGTTTTCTGGATTATTCTTTATCGGCATGGTATTGGTAAAATATGTGATTAATGGATACGCGCTGCAGATATTGAACGGTCGATTCGGAATGCTTGTCGATGTGAATTCCAATTTGTTGTCATTATACATTGGGATGACGCTGCCATGTGTTTTTTTTCCGGCGTTGTTTGAAATACGAAATACGGCAAAAAAAAAAATTTTATATGCTATTTCTTTAATTTACCTCTATATTATGGTCATTACAGGTTCCCGAGGAGGTTTTTTGGGTATTGCAATTCTTATAGCTTATTTGTTGTGGTATAAACGTTCGATAAAGTGGGTTTTGGGCGCGTTGGCCGGTTTTGTAGTTATATATTTTACCGTAGGGCTAAAATATATGACCAGATTGTTCGCCCCATCTACAACGGAGATTATGTCAGATTTAGGCAGGCTGGAGTTATTGAAGGTAGCGTTTAAAATATTAAGGGACAATTATTTCTTTTTCGGAATAGGCATGAATAACTATAGTAGACTGAAAATGGACTATGGGTTTCCCGTTTGGTTTTCTTCGCAATCGCCTTATCCGGTAGAGAGTTTGTCGTCTCACAATATTTATACGGAGATGTGGATGGGGTGGGGGATTTTAGGGCTGCTCGGGTGGCTTATCTTTAACGGTTGTATTGTATACGCGCTTCTTCGCAATAAAGAAGAGAGATACAACAGCACTGCTAAGGCTATCGCGTTTGCGATGAGTTCCTTTTTGTTATACGGTCTTGTAGACAGCAATATAGGAAATTTTTCTGTGATGTTTACCTATTTCTCATTATTGGGTACGGGATTGTTTATAATCGCACAAACGAATTATACTTCCAATAAATCCACCGACATTCAAACCGATTTTGACCAGCCTAATTCCTGAACGTTTTTTAGGTTCTGTAGAGCCTTTCGGCCAGCGCTTTATCCTAGAGCAATTTTATTACCCCATTCAAATAATAGTCTCCAAAATGGGGTAAAATGGACTATCTCCGGTACGTTGATGTTTTTTTACTATACTCAAAAAAAATTTTGAAAAATTTTTTATCAATTACATTTATATTAATCAAATCCATTGAGTTATTAAATTTTTGCGAACCATCGAAATAAAACGACAGGTCAGGATTGTTATTGAATACTTTTGCCATTTGCCGGTAGTCACCATGCGCAAGGCTGTTAATACCGTTGTGCTTGGCAAATTCGTCGTATTTCAATTTTTCATAAGGTAAAAATTTATAATGGAGTAGAAACGATGCGGCGCCCGAAGTTCTAAAATTTAATTTGTTAGGATGGTTTCTGTGGGTACTCATAACCATTGATTTTGACAACTTAATCAACGCGTATTTCGTCAATACGGGAAGTACGTCAGCGTCGTTGCCGGAAAACAGCCGCCATCTGGGCCCTTTATCCATAAATTGATAATGTCTTAGAATTCTGCGCCTGTATGTATCCGTATCAAAAAAACAGTAATCTTTCATAAAATCATCGCTAACCGGTTTAAACAAGCCCTCTTTTGAGTACATATCAACCATTAGCGACGGTACAGTCTTAATCTTTCGTTTTTCTAAAAAATCAATGTATTTGTGTATCGGATTATCTTCAATTCCGGGATAAATAAAGAACTCGTCCGGGTCAAGTAGCAAGTACCATTTTTCATAACCCAGCATATCCGTCGCTTGTTTTTTCCATGATTCCTTTACAACATCGTTGAATTTTTCATTTGTACGGAATAATGAAACATCGTCCTGTTCTAAAAGCCATTCAAAAATACCGTCAGTTGAGATATTATCAATATAGGTAAAATGCTTTATTCCAATACGCCTGTGATACTCCAGTTGCGTTTTTATTTTTACAGAATCATTTTTTACAACGCAGAGTACGGTTGGGGAAGTTTTGGAAAAAAGTTTGTCCGCCAATTTAACGGGTTTAACGCTTTTATTGTTATAAGAATCGACATACGTATTAATGGGATACTTGGCAATGCCGTAATCGAATAGCATTTGGGTCATAGATACCCTGAAATCTTTAACCACGTCAATGTTTTCGCGGATTAATTTTCTTGTACGCCTGCCGGTGTGACTTAGGGCAAGAGAATAAACTATAAGATTCAAATTGTACGCAAAACGGCATATTATGTCAAAAAGTTTGGATGGTAGCGTTTTTTTTAAAATGTTTTTAAAAGAAGTTACGTTTTTTTTTAAAAATTCCATGCACATTAGAAAATCTCCTTAATTATGATATATTCTTTAAATGCGATTATTGCATGTTTAGCGTAGTTACGCCGGTAAATTTGATAAAAAACAATTTTGCAACATATGCGCTGATTTTTCCCAACCCATTTCTTGAACGCTTTTAAAACCCTGGTATGCGATTGTTTCTGTCAATTTTGTGTCGTTCAATAAAATAATAATAGCGTCGACTATTGATGAAGGTTTTTTAGCTTCCGCCAAAATTAAATTTTTCCCATTATTGATAACAGGTATGCACCCTACGTTGGTTGCGACTACGGCGCATTGGCACGCCATAGCCTCTGTAGCGGGCAGCCCCCACGCTTCCTCATCGTGACTGGGAAAAACAAAAACCGTCGCATTTTGGTAAAGCGATAGTAACTGGTCATGTCGCGGGTCTCGGCAATATTCGAATTCAAATGGGGCGATTGGGCGGGTACACATTCCGAACGCATTGATTTCCAATTGCGGAAAACGCTCTTTTACAATCGTTAGCGCGTCTATGGCATCGCGCGTGCCTTTCCATTCCAGGTCGTGCGCCATAAAAAGAATCGATGCCCGTTCAAAGTTCTTAGCGGTTGGCGGATAAAACCTGTCGAACCTGATGCCGTTATGGATTTCCGTTACGTTGTTACGATGAAATTTGTCTCTCATCAAATCAGTCAACGATGGGGCGATAGTAATGACATTGAGTGGCAAAGAATAGGAAATATTGGCTTTTTTTGCGTTGGCGAGCCAAATTTCATAACTTTGTACAAAATAGTATTTGCACCCTTTTTGGTGTGATAGCCTAACGACATCGTATGCAGTTGGCCAGGCTGTCGCAACTACCGCGTCAGAGTTTGGGATAAAAATATCGCTGATTCTAATCACGGGTTTTACCGGTATTTTCTCCGAAAAAAGTGAGATAGTGTGCGTGAATTTCCTCAAATTGAACTGGAAATGTCTTATCCATAACAGGATTTTCTTCCACCACGCATTGGAGGGCAAAAGTTCCCAATATGGAAACAGCGGATAAAAAATGTTGACTTCATGACCCAAGTTCGTGAGCCGACGATAATATTCCAACACTACAAATACCCCGCCAGACCTGATGTTTGGAGGAATCACGAATGAAATACGAAGTTTTTTTCCCATAAAATTCTTACATTCCTGCGCTTAAAGCGGTTTTCTGTTAGGCGTCAATGGATTTTTTAATGAACAGTTGAATATCTTTACGACAAAGAAAATAAGTTAATGCTGCGGCGGCAGCATAATAAAATACAATATTTAAAATCAAATGTAGTTTATCCGTGATAAATAACCGATTGAACGCTATAGGAATTCCAGCCAAAGCTACCGCTGGCAGCCAGCCTATAAACTGTTCCTTAAAAACCCGGCAATTTATGTACTTACGCAATGTTATGGGTACAACAATAGTAGCGACGTTTACAATGATATTTGCGTATCCGAATCCTTCTGCGCCGATGGCGAAAATAAGCGGGATACCGAGGCCCAGCGTCAGGAGCATCCATAAGAGATTGAATTTAAGAACGATTTTGGAGTGGCCGAAAGCGTTTAACAAGCATGTGCATACCATCAAGGTCGGCCAAAATAAATTGGCCGGCCACAAAAGGTAGCTGTAAGTTGTCGTTTCTCCGACCCATTTTTCACCAAAAACGTGCAGAGTGAAAGGCTCTACCATTATAAATATGAATATTGCCAAGGGCGCGACAAAAGCGTTACTTAGCCGTATCGAAATTCTAAATAGTCTTTCAAGGGTCACCTTGTCATTTATCGCGCGGGAGAAGGCCGGAAAGAATAATCTGTTAAGTATAACCATCAACAGAACCGGAAACGCGGCGATAGTGGACGCCATATTGACCATCCCGGTCTTTGCCGCGCCAAGGAACAGTCCTATGACGACCGGAGATATCGAATCTTTGAGGACGTTCACAAATACCCCGGCCTGATAGGGCAGGCCGAACGTGAGATGTTTTTTGATGAGCGCCATATCGAAATTCAGCGCGAGGGGGGTGCGGCTTACGGCGTTTACAAGAACGGCGCCGATGAGCGTCCGGCACAGGAGCGCGAGCGAGAAGCTGAGTGGCCCATGCCCGTAGAATGCCATTGACGCGGCCATAACGTTGTAGATGACGGATTGGATGATTTCAATAACCGACAGCCACTTAAAATCCAAGTGCCGTTCAAGACGCGCGGTTGGAACCGACCTGAACGCCGTCACGATAAGCGAGAGGGATATCATTAAAAAGTGGATAGTGTATTCCTGCGGAAGTTTGTAAAGTTTACACAGCAGGGGCGACAGCGAATAAAATACAATTCCGACACCGGTTGCGAGCGTTAGTTGGGCTGTGAAGACACAAGAATAATCCTTTAAAGCAGGTTCTTCGCGTTGCCGTACAAGGCTTGCGGAAAAGCCGATATCCCCGAAGTTTGTAATAAATGAAAAAAGGAAAAAGATTATGCCGAAAAAGCCGTATTCGGCGATAGACAGATACCTCGCCAAAAATATTATTCCGACGAAGTTCATACCCTGAACCGCGACTTGACGGAATATCAGAAACGCGCTGCCCTTGGCGGAACGTGACGCTACGGAGTATTTGAGCGGTTGTTCATTGTCGATTGCGGTAGACATCGGTTTCTGCCGGGATAAAGAAATTATTATATTGTTCGTCGTAAAAATAGTATTTTACAGATGTATGATGGTTATCTTTATTCAAAGGTATAAATAAAATGAGTTTGATTTCTGTCGTAATCGTAAATTGGAACGGTGCGGAAGTTCTGCCGGAGTGTTTGGAAAGCCTGTTGCGGCTTAACCACAAAAGCATCGAAATCATAGTGGTTGACAATGGTTCAACGGACGATTCTGTCAATATCGTTAATAAAATCTGCGGCGATAAGGCAAGAGTCGTCCGTCTTGAAAAGAATGTCGGCTTCGCGGCCGGGGTAAATGTGGGATTTGAGAATTCCGCGGGGGAATTTATCGCCCTTCTGAATAATGATATGGTTGTAGAGCCGTCATGGTTAGACCAGCCGTTAGAGTTCCTCAAGGATGTGTCGGTCGGTATTATAAGTTGCCGACAGATGAATTATTATGACCGCGGTATGATTGACGGGCTTTATCATTGCATATCGAAAGGGTTGGTATTGATGCCGTTTGTGAGCGGATGCGGATACCGTGAGGACACCCTTTTCTCGAAGCCGGGATACGTTATGAGCGCTAATGGCGGTTCTGCCGTTTTGAGGGCAGAGACGGTCCGCGCCGTTGGCGGGTTCGACGCGGATTTTTTCGGCTATATGGAGGAGACGGATTTCTGCCTGCGGGCTTTTCTCCGTGGATGGCGCTGCGTCTACGCCCCGGACGCGGTAGTCTATCATAGGGATGGGTTTACTTTCAAAAAGAACAGGGGACGTCAGTATTATCTGCGCGAGCGGAATCGGATTTGGTTTCTATACAAAAACATTCCGGCCCGGGATGTCCTTAAAGGGCTGCCCGACATTATCATGACCGAATTGCGTGAATTCAAGGAGGCGTGCTTTGAATATAAGAACCCATTTCTATACTTGAAAGCCAGATGGGACGCGTTTCGCGGGTTGGGCCGGTACCGAAAGATTCGTAAAGAAAACGTCGCGCTCTTCGGGGCTAAGCGGGAGGAGTTTTACCGGTTCAAGAGGTGTAAAAAAGACGGGTTGGATGATGCCGGTTGACTTTTGCAATTGTCAAGTTTTATCGTTGCTGCCGGCCCAGTTCGTTAAATACCTCGAGCAAATCTTCGGCGGAACGTCTCCACGTATACCTGTCAAGGCTGGCATGGTCGATAACCGGCCCGCCAGCTTCCAAAAACCTGATTATCGTTCCAGCGATTGAGTCCACATCATAAGGGTCGAAATACATCGCGTTAGCTCCCGCTATCTCCTCCATCACGGTATCTTTGGATGTCAGCACCGGCGTGTCGAGCCTGAGCGCTTCCAGCACCGGAATGCCGAAGCCCTCGTAGAAAGATGGGTAGACGAGGGCCGCACAGGTGAGGTATTGGTTCAGCAAATCAGGTTCAGGCAGATAACCGAGATGTCTTATACGTTCCCTGATGGAGCTCGATTCTATTTGCGTACGCAGGCCCGAGTTCTTCCATCCCTCCGGGCCGCAGATGTGCAGGCCGAGTTCAAAGCCGGATTTATTTACGATTTCGAGGGCTGTGATGAGCCTCGTGAGGTTTTTACGTGGTTCCATATTACCGGGGAAGAACAGAAAGTTTTTTCTCTCGGTTGACGGTTTTGGCGTATTGTCCCGAGCGTTTGCTCCGTTATTTACGGTACGGACGATTTTTGATGTTGACGGGATATAAGGGAAAAAATCTATCAACTCCTTTTTGATACGGTCGGAGACCGGCACGATGGCGGCAGCTTTTTTTATTGTTGGGCCGGCTAGTAATTTTTTTATTAACCTGTCAGTAGTTTGGGATGTTTTGGGATAACGCGTAATAACGAAATCGTGTATTGTGGTGACTATTTTTGTGCTGGAAGGTACACGTAGAATAGGGCATATTTGCTCCGGCGCCCAAAGAATGTCTATGTTGTATTTTCTCAATAGTACAGGGAGCGTCAATTGCTGCCAAATAGTCGCGGGCAGTTTCGACATTTGCGAAAATTTTTTCCAGTTAGGGTTTACCGGTTCATAATTCGATAGTTTGCATTCAAAGAGGTAATAGCGATTTTCCGTATCCAATCGCTGCAGTTCATCAAGGATGCACCTGATGTATTTACAGATACCGGTTGTCTTGTTTCTCAAAGCCTTAATATCTACGCCTATATTCATAATATATAATATATATCAGTTGGTACGGTTATCGCCGATATTTTTCAGTTTTTTGTTAAATATCGCATGAGCCTTAGTTAGAGGCCGCCTCGTTCCCTGCGGCAAGTTTAAGTGTTTCAAGCGTTTCTCGCGCCGCTTTTTGCCAGCTGTATTTTACCTTGACATCCTCGCAGTTCTTTTTTAGAGCTGACAGCGATTCTTCCGATTGTAACAGCCGCAGCATTGTCGACGCTATCTCTTCCGTATTGTACGGGTCGACGTAGACTGCCGCCTGACCCAGTATTTCCGGCAGGGCGGAGTTGTTTGACGCCAAAACCGGCGTACCGGAAAAGACGGATTCAAGCGCGGCGATTCCGAAACCTTCGTATAAACTCGGAAACGCGAATAGTACGGCCTCTCGGTAAAGCAACGGCAATTCGGAATCTTCCGCGTAGCCGGTGAAGATAACTCTGTCCGAAATCCCAAGCTCCTCTACCCTGCGGTAGGTCTGTTCGTACCACCAGCCGTGCCCTCCGGCTATCACCAGATCGTGGCCGATGCTGTCCTTAATTGCCGAATACGCGCGAAGCAGGCGGTCGAGATTTTTCCGCGGTTCCATGAATCCTATAAAAAGTATATACTTGCCGTTGATACGGTATTTTTTTCTGATAGTTGCCGCTTGCGTGGCGTCAGGTTCGTTTAAAAATCCGGCGTCGGCCGCTTCATGGATGACGCTGATTTTTTCCTCGTACGGGCCGATGTATTTTATTATATCGCCCCTTGTAAAGTTTGAAACGGCAATAACGCTGTCGGAATATTTTACAGATAAGCTGATTATTTGCCTGAAGAGACGTCTGGAGCGGGGATAATATTTCGCCAATGGGAAAAAACTCAGGTCATGAATGGTAACCACGGAATAAACGTTCGGATGAATCAATGGAGCGGTGTAGTTGGGGGAGAATAAAACCCGTATTTTAAATTTTTTACATACGGCCAATGGCAAGGATAATTGTTCCCATAACAAACGTACCGGCGTTTTGGAAGGTGCGCAGGGTATGGTTTCGAAATTTGAAGGCAGGTTCGCAAACGAATCCTTGCCAACATTTGTGGTGAAAATAAAATATCGGTTGTCAGTGTCAATTTGAGCCAGAGCGTTGATAATATTCAATATATAAAATGACGCCCCGCCCTTTTGGGCGCTTAACGCGGACGCGTTAATTCCGATATTCATGATTTCGCTTTCGGGGAAAACAGTTTTTCGTTGAGCCACGCGGCAGTTATCCGCGTTCCGTCTTTAATGTTGATAGCCGGCGAATACCCGAGTTTGTCTTTTATCTTTTCGATTGAAACGGTGTTTACGTTCTTCGTCGTCCAGTACACAGTCTCTCTAGAAAAAAAAGGTTTTTTGGAGTATTTTGAGATGATTGGCGGAAAAGGCAGGACACGCGCCGCCATCTCCCAACAGAGGCCGAAAAAGTTCGCCGCGAAAATCGGCAAATTGATAAATACTACATTTTTATCCATACTAACGGCAATGTTAGATACCACTTCCCTTATCGTGTAAGAGCGCTCGTCGGAAATATAAAATAGTTCACCGGCAGACTCCTTTTTTTCACCGGCTAAAATAATTCCGTCCACGGCGTTGTCAATATAGCAGAACTCCATCAGCGCGTGGCCTCCGCCTATGAGCGGGTAAAACCCCCTGCGCACCATCCCGAAAAGTTTGGGAACTATGAGAAACGTGCCCGGGCCGTAAATCATAGGCAGCCGGAGAACCGTGCGCTCCATTGGCCGCTCTCCCGATAATACTTGCTGTTCGGCCAGCAGTTTGCTTTTGCCGTAATTGTTCACGGGATTCGGCGGGTCGGTTTCTCTTCTCGGATTTACTCCGTCGCCGAAGCCGGCGGCTTCTACCGTGCTTATGAAAACGAATTTTTTGACGCCCGCCGCGTTCGCCTCGTCGAGGAGGTTTGCCGTCCCCTGAACGTTTACCGAATAATAATCATCCCATGATTTGCTTAAATCGTTTCTAGGAATGGCGGCGAGGTGGTAGACGGCGTCAATCCCGTCCATCAGCCCCGACAGCGATTCGCGGCTGCTTATATCCGCTTTTCTTCTGTCTACTTCGTTGGTATGAAAAAAGTACAGTTCGGTGTCTTCTCTTGACAGAGT
>JGI24698J34947_10001048_pt1 | contig 14253 bp, 18 predicted proteins | sample TergutMp193P3_FD_34947 | JGI IMG/M metagenome (IMG submission 34947) | reverse complement strand
AGCCTGCGTCTTCAGCGCCCGCAGGCTCTTAAAATTAATCTCATTTTCTTGGGCGCATTCAAACAAAACGAGGATAAGCCCGGAGAGCAAGTCAGCCGCGCTGTTCTGCCAGTAAGAGTCGCTTGCGTAATCTTCTTTCACTATGCAGGCCGTCATGTCGTTTATAAGCTCTACCGCCTTGTCCCTCTGCCCGTTGCGGTATAAACGGTACGGAACAATGAGCGGATTCCATGCGCTGCTGCGCACAGGGTCGCGCAAATTAAGGACAAAGACCCGGTAGCCGTTTTCTTTGAGGAGCGGCAGGGTTCTTTCGTAAAGTTCCGCCTTGGGATCGGTGGCGATAAAAGACTCGCCTGAGGCTGCGTACATCCTCAAGGCGGGCATGCCGATCAGGCGGGTCTTTTTAGAGCCTGTTGAACCTATAATCAGCGAATGGGTATCCGTCGGTTCTACGTATACCGCTTCTGTTTCAGCGAACAGCGGAATGCCTCCGTGCTGCGGAACGCCTCCGTTAAAATTTACTTTGTAAAGCGAAGATTTAATTTCGCTTTCCGAAGCAAAACGCGAATAATTTAAATGCTGCGGCATTGACATAGCCTCCTCCTTTTTTTAAGCGGAAATTTTCATGTTTTTCACAACCCCAAATCCCTCCTGATGTCTTCGAGAAACTCTTCTATTATTTTTATTCCGAATTTTCCCTGCAATTCGTCGAAATCTTCCTTTTTTAATTCATCGAATTCATCAAATAAATATTCGTCAATATCATCAAAATAACCTTTAATTTCTTTAATGCTGCTAAATTTTAAATTGTTCATATAAATATAATCGCATAATGCCCTTAACGGCTTCGCCAGCCTGTATTTATTTCCATAAGCAGTTTCTTCCGTTATTCCTGCGTCAATGTCTTTATTGTAAAGATTCGTAAATTTAAAATGCCATATCCGGCAAGGCTCTATTTCCCTGTTCTCCCCGGTCGTAATAAATTCTGCTTTATATGAACGGCGCTGGAGCCAGCCCAATTCCCATAAAGCCAGTTTGCCGCCTGTATAGCATTTGGGATCGATTAGCCGGGCCAGCGCGCTTTCTTCAACAAACATTAATAAAATCCAGCGCCCGCGCCTAAAGTTTGGTTTCACTATATATATGTCTTCAATAAATTCCCGTTTCAGTTTATATATGTCTTCATATATATTTTCAATTAAGCCTCTTTTTACGGCTTTATTAAACATATTTTTTAATTTAGTTTTATCCGCTTTTATCCTAAATATGTCTTCATATTTAAATAAATACGGAAATTTTATCCTTTCTTTATTCAGTAAACTTTTAAGCAAAATATTCATCCTGAAAGCCCTCCTTAAATATTATTCATCAAAAATCAAGCGCCGGACGGCGGCATAGATTCGCCGCTCCCGCGTTTCTGGGATGCCTGCCATGCCCTTTCCCGCATGACAAGACGGATAAAATATTCCGTATCGAAAACCATGAAAAACGCGCCTTTTTCAAACGTAAAATATCCGCTTGCCTTTTGCGGAGAACCAACCTCGAACGGCAGCGTGCGTGCCGCAGGCCGGGGGCTGCGCCTGCCGGGCGCGGCGAAACCGGTTATATGCAGTTCTGTATGGATTTCGCTGAAATAAAAATCGCCGGATTTGCCGGCGCTGCCGCCTTTAATATAAAACGGAAAATATACGCTGTAGTAATCATAATCGCCTGTCTTAAAAATTGTATTCTCCGGCTGTTTGAGAAACGCCTTTTTGTCCATTATGCGGAACATATGCTCGGCATCGGTTGTTTCCATTGCGAAACTCTGATAGCCGAGCGCAGTGAAAGCGTCAAATACAATATTAAGCATGTCATTTAAAAAGAATATCTTCTCGCACCGCATCAATTCGTCATTGTGCATGCAGGGAACAGAATAATAACCGCCGATGCGGTATTCCTCGGATTCCTCGCCTATTCCATAAACAACAACGGAAGAGCCGTTGACAACCATTCCCGCATTGAACCGCTTTCGGGTAATTGAGCGGAGCGCATGATAAAGCCGTCTTGGAAGACGGCGCATTATCTTTCGGAACAAGCTTTTTTTCCGCCTCATGCTGTTAACTCCTCCTCTCTCTAAATAATTATTGTCTTGCCGCCGCATAAAAGCGCGGTTTTTCTGTACAGGTATTGATACCCGCGTTCTAATTCCTCGTCGTAATAATACTTGTCCCTGTGCAGATGGCCGCAGAACCACTGCCTGCAAGTTATTTTGCGGTCAATTTTTTCATTGAGCGCGGCAACTTCGTCAAAAAATATCTGCCCTTTTTCCGCGCGCTGCAAAGAAATAATTTTCTTATTTATGCGGTTCGGGCCGGTATGGGACAGGACGTAATCAAAATTTCTGTTTCTTTCCAATAACTTAAAAAGGGCTTTCTTTTCCGCCTCAGCCCAATATTCCTGTTTCCACCAGCTCTTTTCAGGCTCGCGGAATTTTTTGTCTATGGACAGCGCGCCTCCCAAAACAAGGAATGAATGGCCGTCTATTTTGTATTCCCTGCCCCTTTTCAGGTATGCGACAAACGGTTTTTCTTTATGGACGAGCATCACTTTTTCTCCGATTCCTATGTCAATTTCCGGCAGATCGGGGCGTCCCAATGCGGGATCGTGGTTCCCGAATACGCATAATATTGGGAACGGGCGTTTGGACAATTCCAAATAATTTAAGAATTCATAAACTTCGCCGTTCGGCCAAAGGAAACTCCCGTCGCCGAGTATGACGTGGTAATTTATTTCATCGTAAAATTTCTGGTAGCGCTTTATCAGGTTTTCCTTGGTTATAAGAGGAAGTTCGTTGTCCGCGTTGGCGTGGAAATCGCCGGATATTAGGATGGGCATTGCTTATCAAACTCCTCCTTTATTTTCTTTTTTTACGCGCTCAAGAATCTGCTTGACGCTCACGAGGTAAAAATTATTAACGTCAACCCCGACGTTGACCGCATTGTTCCCGAGCGCCTTCAGCTTTTCTCCGAAATCAGGGTGTTTTTCGCCGCTGTTGTGCACGTGGCCGTAGAGGTGTATGCTTCCGTAATGGGATTTGTTCCACTGCAAGATCGGGTAATGGAAAAGAATAAAATCAATTCCGTTATATTTAAGTACAAAATAATCCTTAACCCATTCAAACGCCCCCTGCCTGAATTCGGGATCGTCTAAGAATTTATCATGGTTGCCCCTTACAAGGTATTTGCGGCCTTTAAGCCGGGACAGAATTTCATTTGCGTCCCTGCCCCTTCCCCTGTACATGAAATCGCCGAGAATGTAAATTTCATCGCTGTCTTTTATATAACTGTTCCACCTCTTTATCATCTCGCCGTTCATTTCCTGCACGTCCTTAAAAGGGCGGCCGCAGCTTCCAATGATATTTCCGTGGCAGAAATGATTGTCCGCAGTAAAGTAAATCATAATCAAATCCAAACACAGCTTTTGTCTTTTACAGTATAACAACATGCTGCTTCGTCAATAGTCAGGTTGTCATACCCAAAACCGTGCGGCAGGCTTGGGCTGTTTTCCAAGCCGTATATCATCGGGCTGCCGCAGTGCCCGCACCCGTGAATTGCAATTCCGTACTTTTTAGACAATTCGGATAATTCAGACAAGAATTCTTTTACTTTCCCGTCATTGTATCCCTCTGGAATTTCTCTGACCGCCATAGTTCCGCCTCTCTCCTGTTATAAGATCAGCGCCCTCAAACGGGACGCTGTATGAAAATTAAAAAACGGGCGTTTCTCCCATCTGTTTAATAAGCTTTTCAAGCTTCGCTTTAATTTCTTTATGCGTCATGCCGTCCTTGGCTAATTCGTCTTCTGCCTCGCGGACGGCTTTCTGCATTATCAGGCTTCCTTGGGCTTCTCCAGCCTCGTTCTTGATTATTCCGATTCGTTTGCCCAAGCACATCAAATCTTCCCACCTTTCGTCCTGCAAGATAAGCGACTTTATCCGCATTATCACGTCCGTCTTTAGATACCAAAACCGCGCTTCAACTCCCTTTTCCAAAGTTTTGTTGATCCAGCTTTTTATGTCCGCGTCAGGGATTTGTTTTTTCTGGTTTCTCCGCGTTTTGTCTTTTAACGCCCATTCTTCGTCCCACCATGCGGCGGGCTGATCCGCCGCAATCTCTTTTTCATTCTTCATTTTTTTCCTCCAATTCATATATTTTTATGCTGTTGTTACCTGCATATTTCTCAGCATCCAGCAGTTCTATGTATATTTGCTTTTCCGGTTTATGATCTTTCATTGATTGCAGCCTTGCTTTTAAGTGTTCATCGCAAATTGTTTTCACGCACCCGTACATATTAACGAGCCTGCCTGACGCTCCGCATGTTTCGCAAATATGCGCGCTTTCATGGCGCGCCTTTAAAATCATTGTGTCTAAATATTCCGGCCTTTCCGTGGTATAAATAACCAAACGGCCCCACTTTTGTTTAATCTGCCTGATGTATATTTTCTTTTCAGGGTGTTTCTCGTTATAACGCCGTATTTCGTCAAGTATGGGAAACGTAAGCCCGTACCATCCAAAATCATGCTCGATGTCGCAGTTGTCAAACAGGCGCATAAAATCTGCGTCGTTTAAGATATTATCTTCAAGCCTCATTCCCGTCCTCCCTGCTTCCGCCTTCAGGCGCTTTATATTCCTTGCAGCCGTAATTCTCAATGTTTAACATTTCTTTATACAAGCGGTCTTCCAAATCCCTGTCGAAATTAGCTTCTTGTTTTGCTTTAAGGTGTTCTTCGCACAGCGTCATATGCCAGCCGTTAATTTCTGTACATTTGCCTTTTGCCCCGCATATTTCGCAGGTACGCCCGCTTTCATAGCCTGCTTTCAAAATCATCTTGAATAAATAATCAGGCTCTCCCGTTGTATATATTTCCAGACGGCCCCATTTTTCTTTAATTTGATTGATGGATATTTTATTGTCCGGGTTTTTTTCATTGTAACGGCGGATTTCTTCTATAATGGGAAGGGTAAGGCCGTACCACCCGTAGCCGTGTTCTATTCCGAAAAGCTCAAACGGATGCTTCGGCTCATTGCTGTTTTCAATCATCTCTAAAGCCTTCATTATTTTTTCTTCAAATTCCATTCTATTCCTCCTTAATTTTCATCTTCAAGATGTTCTATGTGCAGTTCCATTAACATAGGCACAAACGTATAAATAAATTGTCTTTTAGCGTCCTGTACCGCTGTATCCCTTGTAGGGTAATTCTTTAATAAAAGGTCTTCAAAATACAGGGAGCTGTCATTTTCAGANTCTTCAATGAGCAGCGACATTCCGTTTTCAAAAGTTTTAACCAAATTCCCGTCCGCNTCTTTCCATTGTTCTTTTTGATACAATAAATAGGCGTACTTCCATGCCGACGCAAGCATCTGGATAATTGCAAGCCGGATATACTGTTTGGCGCTGCTTAAATCAATAAACACGCGCTCTCCGACTTTGAAAATGTCTTCTTCCTTTTCAATTGCAAAGAGGCGCGGATTTCCGTTTATCGACGTTCTCCATATATTTTCATCAACGGCGTCCTGCCANATTTCAAAACACCAATACATACGGTTGTATATAAGCAGAATTTTTGTAAANTTATCTTCTATGTGGGCCCACTCAACTGTTACTTTTATTGCNTCGTTTTCTTCTTCCATATTCATCCTCCTTTTTTCCAAATGAGATATTCTTAAATCAATACGTCCGGTATTGAATAATACGTTTCCCCGCGCAAAAGCCTTTCAAAAACCGCCGGTTTGAACCTCAAAACTAACCTCCTATTAGGATATGTACGTTACTATAGTATATGTATAATATAACCATATTTATATCCCTGATACTATATATAATATATAATAACGAGGACTAAAAGTCAAGGAAAAAATGTTTTTTTGCTAAATTATTTACAAAAATAGGTTTTTTCTATAGAGTTTGATTAAGGCGTAAGATATGGGTATTAGTTATGAACCTTTATGGCATTTACTTATAAAAAAAAAGCTAATCAAGACAGATTTGGTCAGAATTGCCAATTTAAGCCCAAATACTGTGGCAAAGCTATCAAAAAACCAAAATATTGACGGAACTACTCTTGAAAGGATATGCGCCGCCCTGCAATGCCAGCCGGGGGATGTTATTGAGTATATTCCTTAAATCTTAAGTTAAACAATATCTAATTTATGTCTTCAAAAAGATTTTCTAATCTCTCTTCGATATCCGCTTTTAGACCAGCTAGTAACCGTTGTTTTGCCTCTGGTGGATACTTTCCCACAGAAAATAGCTCCCAACTGTCAAATTTGAGGGCACTCGCTATACGTTCAAGCATTTCTGACGATGGAAACTTGTTCTGTTGCTCGATTTGGGCTATGTAATTGGTAGAAGTGCCTACTCTTTCGGCTAATTGCGCTTGTGAAATCCCCAAATTTCCACGCCGTTTTTTAATATTACATGATAAAAGGGTTCTTAGATTAGTCATGCCATATATTAATTCTATTCAATAGAGACCTCTTGCAAAGTTTCTTTAAGACGTAGTAATATCGCTGTAAGGGATATATAGAAAATCATATTTCAACCCTAGGAGGCTTAAAAAAGGCCATTTTTGGCCTCGTTTACTCATTATGGGCATCAAAGACGGTACAACCCAGCAAACCCCAAAAATTCAACCTTTTCCGGTGAAAAACCAACAACCGCAGTTGTCTATAAAAATAGATGATGCAGATATTGGAATTTTTTACAGGGAATACTACTCAATGGTTTTCAACCGCTGTCTTTTCATGCTTGGCAACAGGGAAGACGCGCAAGACGCGGCCCATGATGTGTTTGCCAAAATACAGGAACTTAAATCAGACGGACGGCTTCATGTTCCCTATCCAAAAACATACCTTTCTACGGCGGCCAAGAATATGGGAATAAATAAAAAAAAAAGAGCCAGAAATGAATTAATAAAAATCTACGATATGGCAACCAATGGAAGCATTGACTGGTTCATAGAGAAGGGCGTACAAGGGCAGGAAGTTTGGGAAATAGGCATTGCAGATAACGGCTATGATCAAGTTGAAGCAAAGATGATTGTTAAGGCTATTTTGGATGAACAAGACGATGTAAACCGCAAGATTTATTTTTACAAATATCACGATGATATGACATTGGAACAAATAGGGGAAGTCTTAAATCTTAGCAAGTCCGCGGTGCGAAAAAGGATAAAGAAACTGGAGGAACAAGTCAAATTGAAAACGGGGAAGGCGGAAAAATGAAAAATCAAATCCGCGTTTCACAATTAACGCTTGAACTTTACTACCGGGGTCTTGCCGATAAAAAAGAACGCCGCATGGTGGAAAATGCCCTTGATACGGATAGCGAAGTCCGTAAACGGTATTTAGCATTGCAAAAATCGGACAATGAAATATGCCAAATTGTTTCAAAAGAATTAAACCGCCTTAATTTTCATGAAAGCCCCATTATCCCGTCTCCTCGTAAAAAGAGAATTATAGTAGGTTTTATTTTAGCAGCGGCTATCGCTTGCGTTGTAATTCCGGCAATTCTTTATCTGAAAAAGAGCGATTCAAATATTGATAATGTAATAGCCGAAGAAAACACCTATGAAATAGACATCGAAGAAATGCCGAACAATGAGATTGCCGACAATTCTATTGTTGAGCCTTCAGAACCGCCGGTTAAAAGAGAAAGCGNTAATTCNAATAATAGAAATAGAACANCCGAAAATCCGCGCCCTGCCGTTGGCAGGACTGAACCTGTCAGGCCGAAAGAACCGGAAAANCNCATTGAACCTGAAAGAGGCGTTTCTGTCGCTGAAGCGCCAACTCCCGACACGGGGGTGCGTTTAAGNGGCACTGATCCTAATGATCAAGGCGCAACAGCTCCTATACCTGAAGAGCCGTCAAACATAAACATACCGCCGGGCATGACATTTATTTTTGAAAATATGTTCGCGAATAGAGATTTATCTTTTGTTATTATTCCGTCCCGAATTACATCAATCGGTAAAAACGCTTTTGGCGGCAATCCGCTGTTAAGCGTAACCATAGGGGCTAATGTCTCCATAGAAGAAAACGCTATTCCCGGCAATTTTGCCGAGCGTTACAACTTGGGCGGTAAGGCCGCCGGGACATATACCCGGCCTAATCTAAACAGCGTCGCATGGGAGAAAAAATGATTTTCTTGGTGTAAATGGCTTATTGGCATTTGTCTATATTAATGAGGGTTAAAACCTGCCGTGTATACAGCAGGGAAAAAAAGATAAGGAGCAAAATGATGAAAACGAAAAGGATGGTAATGCCGGTAATGATTGCGGTTTTACTGGCGGTTATTGGCTGTACGACTGAAAGAGGGGATCAATCTTCAACACCGAGGCAGGCAGCGCGGGCAGATGTGGATTGGTCTAATAATTCCGGCGGTTATCTGCAAATAAACAATAATATTAAACAACCGCTTATTCTATTTGCAGGAAGCGTAAACAATACCAATATATTGGGAGGCATCCGCGCAGAATCCAGCAGAAGGATAGATTATTTTAAGGCTGTTCAGGATCAGGCAGGCTCTTTCCTTCTTAGGGCGGTTCCTGAGGATGTTTACAGGAGCAAGGGCAGCAGAATAAGCAGTGAAGACGTTGTATATGCCAGCATTGTAACTTTCGACAAGAGACAGCCGAAGATTACACAATTAAACATTGATGTTCGCTTAGGCGGCAGGGCGTATGTAATAATTGAGAATTATACAAGAATGGCTCTGGAGATAGCTCTTGACAGCCCCAATGCAGAAACTCTGACAGCGCTCGGCCCAATGGAGATGAACAGGAGAATATACCTTGAGCCCAGTACCGAAGGGTATGTTTTTTATCCTATCTTCAAATACTACGACAGAACAAACGATGTTATTCAATCTGTTGAGCCGGATAGAGCGGTAGCGCGTTTAATGAATCCGGCCATTCCAAGCGCGACTGTTTCTACACCGGCAATAAAATTTGACAATACCAACATCGGCACTCTTACTTTCCGCTTTGCGACTATTATCGTCAGGAACGAAGGCATTGAGGCAATAAGACTGCTTGAAGGTTCCAGCCGTGTCATGAATCAAAATAGAACAAACATAGTGAACCCCGGCACTGAAACGTACAACATTTATCTTGGAGACCGCGCACAGAGAAGGACTTACAGCATCGAATACGGCGGAGAGGATTATCCGCTTAGAACAATGGAGTATGTTCCCGGAAATACGTATCAGGTTATTTTCCGCAGGGACGGGACAAGGGAACTTAATGATCTTGGCGAGTTTGACAAGAAAGAACTTTCTATCAACTTGCTTAATCAGCGGTAAAAAATGAAGACGGGTTTTTATACAAGGCTCCATATTAATTGGGGCCTTGTAATAACAGCGGTTTTTTTCCTGTTTCTGTTTTCAGGCTGTGCATCCAGCGGAGGGAAAAATTTGATTGAGGATAATATGTTCTTACAGACAGAACCGAATAGTTTAATTACTTTTAAGAACAACACTCCTTTTAGGGTAAATATCACTGTCGGCNNAATGGNAAGANNACTTGATCCTATAGACCCGTGGAAAAGTTTATCGGTTCCAAATATTTATTCAGATACTGAGATTTATTATCTTAGTTATGATATTCCGCTGATGTTATCCTCAAATAATTACGATCTCTTAAATATCCGCCCTGAAGGAATATCAAGCCATTTCCAGATTGACGGTTCTAACAAAGATCAAACTGTTATTATCAACATGCCTGCGGCTTTTGATATCAATAACAGCTATGCGGTAATAACAAACAACAGCCGAAGCGGAGGAATATATCTATCCGAAAATCAAACTTCAAGGCTTACTTGCGTCCATGAACATCATAAAAACAATATTAACCAGAATGAAACCGAAGTTTTCTTAATTATTCCGGGGAAAAATAAAACATTGTATGTTTCAGGCCCGGTGAATATTACTTTGCCCTCTCTTAATTACCATCCGGCTTATGTTTACTTTTTTTCTTATGACGGCTCAACAGTAACTTTTACTGACTCGCGCCCTCTGCACCGTCTAGGCGAAACTTCTTGGGCAAAAACAATAAACGGCGCGTCCGGGCCGATGATGCTTTTAACCGCGGACGGAGAAATACACCTGTTCGCTTCGACAAACAAGGGAATTATACGAAATGCGTATGACTCCGCAGGAAACGTAAAGGAGACAGTACAAAACGGAAAAGAATTTTTCCTTACCCACGCAAGCAAAACTAAAGACGGCTTTTTTATTGCCGGATATGAGAAATTGGCAAATGGAAATTACCAGCCGATAGCGCGAATACAGAGCAATGACGGCAGTACACGGTATGCTTTGAAACGCTCAGAAAAATACGCAACAGCCAGTTTTAATACGGCCGTCGGAAAAGACAATAACTCGTGGCTTTTGGCAGGTGCAGGAACAAAAGCAAACACTTATGGCAATACGGCAAACGCCAGAATGGTACGAATAGAAAAAGATGAATTTACAGATATGTGGGAAATTAATCCCGATGTAAAATGCGCGGATGTAAAATCCGCAATATATGATAAAACTCGCGATTGCTGGTTTGTAACAGGTGAAAATCTTGAATACGATTCTATGAAAAATAAGATTGAAGGTTCATATATCGCGCAGATAGGCAATGACGGGAAAATTCAAAATATTAATCATTCATTTAAGGATATGCTGTTTAATAAAATACTAATAGACACAAACGGGATTTGTTACCTTGCAGGAGAAGAGAAAAGGGGAAGCGAAACCTATGCAGTGCTTGTAAAATACAACGTTAAGGACGGCAGTTTTAAGCGAATCTTTACCCAAACATTATCCCACTCTTATTATCATGACGCAATATTAGATACCGCGAATAATCAGATTGTTTTGGGCGGAGTTATGAAAGCCTCAGATGAAACAGGGCGCAGGGGTGTCCCCTTTGTCGAAGTAGTAAACATTCAAACAGAAAACCTCATGTTCAGAGAGGAGCTTTCAAATATTGAGAAAGGAATCGCGCTGGTAACGGCTCTGGCTCTTGCGCCCGATTACGGCTTTGTACTCGCGCTTTGCGGAATAGACAATGCGACAGGTTATTACAGGGAACCTTACATGATTGTGAGGGTAAACTCACAGGGTAAATATATAAAGGAGATACGAAAATGAAAAAGCTATTGGCAATTCTTTGTTTTGGATGTTTGTGCGTTACGATTTTAACCGCGCAGAAACTGGAAAAAGGAGTAGAGACCGCGGTTGATAATCTTGCGATGAAACTTTTGCGTCCGTTGGAAGTCAGCATTGGAACAATGACTTTTGAAGGAACAAATTCAACAAGCGGTTTTTCGCGTTGTCTTTACAATTTGGTATATCTTTACGCCGACGCTAACGCTTCATTTAAGGTAGTTAATTTAAGCCGTGCGCCGAATAGTCCCGGCGGATCGCAGAGGGGAATAATAAAAGGCACTTTTGCAAAAAGAAAGGATACTGTTGAAGTTTTTCTTTTTCTTATTTCCGAGGCTAACGGAACAGGTATTGGATCACAGCGTTTTACTTTTCCGCTGGCTGAATTAACGCAGAGAGAAATATCTTTAGAACCGGAAAATTCCGTGGAAATTGAAAAACAGGAAGATATATTCGCGAAAATAGAGGAAACAGACAGTAATAAGGCGACTAATTCTTCTGTAAGCGTAAACTCAGCGAATCAGNCTGTTAATATTCAAGCGGTTTTTAGTTCACAAAGCATGACTTATATGCACGCGGATGAGCTTAAATTGACAGTAAGCGCGGACAGGGATTGTTATTTCAAAATTATTCACATAGATGTGAATAACAAAATAAAAATGATATTTCCCAACAGAGACGACAATAAAAATTTTATTCGCGCCAATGAAAACCGTGAAGTTTTTGGAAGCGCTAACAACAGGCAGATACTGTGCGAACCGTACGGCACTGAAACAATANTAGTTGTCGCTTCTATAGCTCAATTTCCAAACTTAGAGCAGGAATACAGCCAGCCGTGGAAAGACGCTACAGAGGAAATTATTAAGGCGTCCATTGCCGGGGCAGGACAGGCGCGTTATTCAATTACTATATTAAAACCGCATGAAGAATACGAGTTCGAAAAACCGGAAAATATGACGGAGATGTATCAAGGGATACGAGATGATGCCGCTAAACAAAACGGTTATTTTGAAGGCAATGACAAAAGCGGTATTTACATTATCAACAATATAAGGGGAAGTTACCGCATACCAAGCGACAGGCCGGACATTATTCAGTTTGCAAGCTATTCTCTTGACGCCTATACCGCCGATTTCAACAGAAGAAAGCGGACAAGAGGCTCTCCTTACAATTTTTCTTTTGTTAAACCGCAGGATATAAGCACGGCGGTAAGCTCAGTCCGCAGTAGTATCTTGGAAAAAGGCGGAACATTTTCAGGAAATGAAAAGCAGGGAAATTTCAAGGCAAAAGGAATTACAGGGCAGTACAAGGTATCCGATTTGGTGAATGTTACCATAACTGATAAACCTTTTGTTGTTCCCAATTCTATGATTGAGAGGGAAGTGAAGAGTTATTTTATGGAATAAGGAGCGAGTCATGAAGAAGTTTCTATTAACAGCGTTTCTCGCGTTTGTAGGCTCTTGGGTTTTTGCCCAAGAGCGTATCGCTGTTTTCCCGTTTGAAATACTGGACAAGGCAGTTACGCTCAATGAATCGTTTCAGTTGTACCGGACATTCAGCAATGAATTTACAAACAGAAGCGCAGGCAAATTCTCAGTTGTTCCGCGTCAGGATGTTGAACGGCTTATTAACACCGAGGCGGCGTTTCAACTTAGTGACTTTTCAGCGCGAACAAAGACGGCGGAAATGCAGAAAGTATTAAACGGCACACAAATACTTTCCGGGACAATAGGCAAGATGGGAAATAGTATAACTATAATCGTATCGCTATACACTTACCCTGATCTTCAGCAGTTGCCCGGCGGCGCTTCCTCACGCGCAAATACCGCAGTAGAACTTTTTGACAAAATACCGGAACTTGTGAGGAATATGCAGAATGAGATTTCTGGAGGCACGACAGGCCCTGCACAAGCAACTGTTAAGGATCATCTTGATCGGGGTGACAGTTATATGAAACAAGATGATTATGCATTGGCAATCGCAGAATATACTCAGGCAATCAGGTTGGATGCTAATAATTTTCAGGCATATAATAATCGCGGTCAAGCATATTATTATCTAGGTAATTCTGATCGAGCTATAGCAGATTTTAATCAGGCGATCAGGCTGAGGCCTAATAGTTCGGTATTATTTTACAACCGAGGTTCAGTTTATGCAGATAATGAAAACTATAATCAAGCGATAGCTGATTTTTCTCAGTCAATCAATTTAAATCCAAATTATGCAAAGGCATATATAAAACGTGGCAAAATATATGCTACTTCTTTGTTTAATTCTACTACTGCACAATACAGTCTCATAGATTCGGGGAAGGCAATAGCTGACTTTACTCAGGCAATCAATCTTGATCAAAATGATCCAGAAGTATATCTTTTCCGCGGTCAAGTTTTCTTTTGGGAAAAAGAATACAATAGAGCAATATCAGACCTTACTCAAGCAATACGGCTTAACTCTAACTATGTGGCTGCATATGTTCAACGTGCTTATGTATATTCTGCTCGTGATGATTATACACAGGCAATTACAGATTTAGAATCAGCTTTACGAATCGACCCCAATAATATTGAAAGCCGGTGGTGGAGGCATGAGATTGAGGACTATCGCCAAAAACGTGGTTGGTGATAAGAAATAACGTTTTTAAGGAGTTTTATATGGAAAACAAAAAATTTTGGTTGGGAATGTTGGTAATGGCGCTGATATTCGGAATGACGGCGGTTGGGTGTGAAGATGAGCAGAGCTATGAACCGCCTGTACCCAAAGGCGGTACGTTAATTTTCCGTAATATGTATTCCTCCTCTGCGGGGTTCGGTTATTCTTGCTATTTTGATTTATCGTTAAATGGCGAACAATCTTATACTAAAGAAAGAGTAGGGCCGGGCAGTAGCTTTGATGTTTTTGATGGTTCATCAGGCATGGATATGTCCTATTCATACCGGTTATATGGATATGAGGGAGCGGATTCCACTAAACCACTGCAAGAAGTAGACAGGGGAAGCGGTTATCTTTCCAATGGAAGAAGGGTAATTATTTATTTTTAGGCGTAAGGATTCAGGGG
>JGI24698J34947_10001047_pt1 | contig 14254 bp, 14 predicted proteins | sample TergutMp193P3_FD_34947 | JGI IMG/M metagenome (IMG submission 34947) | reverse complement strand
GTCAAAGATAGAAATATTTTGAGAAATACAACTTTCTTTTCCCGATGAGTTTTCATCAAAAAAATCCATAAAAATTATATCCGGGTCAGCGGTATCAATTACCTGAATAGCCGCCTGTAACAACTCAGGTTCAATCCAGTCATCGCTGTCAACAAAAACGGTAAACCTGCCCGTTGAATGGTTTATTCCAAACTGGCGTGTCTTGCTTATTCCTTCGTTGTTTTTATGAAAAACGCGGATGCGCGAATCTTTTTGCGCGTATTCATCACAAATGGCGGGAGAATTATCCGTAGAACCGTCATCAATAAGCAGACATTCAAAATCTGTAAAGGCTTGCGAAACAATACTGTCAAGACAGCGTGGAAGATAATTCTCGTCATTATAGACGGGAACGATAATTGAAAAGGGCAGGGTGGGCATATTTGTTATTAATTTGAATTATTTTTTTTAACCCATTCAATGGTTTGCTTAATTCCTTTCTCAAAACCTACAGCAGGTGCAAAGCCTGTATCGTTTTGTAATTCTGAAATATCCATTACAGAGTTGTCTGGTTTTTTACCTTTATACGGTATTTCCCCAATGCCCAGCGGCAAAGCCGGATTTATACTATCTTTAATTATGGTGATGTACTCGCTTAATTTTCTTGCGCTGCCATATCCAATAGCATAGTTTTTACCGGCAATTCCTTTATCAGCAATTAATACTAGCGCCGTAATTAAATCATCAATGTGAATATAATCCCAATGTTGTTCAAGGGCAGTAAATGAGGGCTTCTCGTTTTTTAAAAGGGTTTTTATTGCATATGTCAACACGTTGTTGTCATTTCTGCCGGGACCATAAATGCTTGAGGGTACTACCCATATAAGGAGCAGGTTGTTTTGCGTTGACCATGTACGCGATAGAATATGACAGATCGATTTTGCGGCTCCGTAACCATCTACAGGTTTCGGCATATTGTTTCCAGTTATGGGCATTTCACTCAATGCATATTCCGAAGCGGAACCGGGAATAATAGTTTTTAAAATATTCAATCGCAGCGCAAACGCTAAAATATTCATTAAAGAAGAAATATTTTTTAATTGACGTTCATAATCATTTCTATGTTCAGGATGTACGCCATTCCATGCAAAATGAAACAATGTGTCAACATCGTGTAAGTCCGGTTCAGAAGGCAACATATTTTTTTCTATATCGCATTTATAGTATTTTAATAATTTGTGCTGAATGAATGAGGTGTCATGACAATCTAACGCATAAACGGTTATTCCCTGAGTAATAAGTTTTTCGGCTAATCTGTTTCCCAAAAATCCGTTTGATCCTGTGATAATTACTTTTTCCATAAATTATCTGAAATATTCCCGTATTTGATTTTTCAGACAATTTATTCGTTCAATATCTGTTTTGCACCTGGCAAATTCCGCTGTTTTTTCAACGGCTGTCTTAATATTCCAAAGAGGTTTCCAGCCTAAAACTGTCTTTGCCTTTGAACAATCCAGTTTTAGATAATCAGCTTCATGGGGTCCATTGTCAGTCTGTGCTTTCCATGCGGCATTACCGCCCCATGAAAGACAAAATAATTTTGCAAGGTCTCCGGTTGTCAAACAGCTTTCATCATCAGGACCAAAGTTATATGCGCCCTCAATTTTTTTATTGCCGAATTGTTTTTCGGCAAGCAGCAGATACCCGTAAAGTGTATCCAATACGTGTTGATAAGGACGAATTGATTGCGGATTTCGTACCATGATTGTTTCTTCATTCTGAACAGCCCTGATACAATCAGGAATAATTCTGTCTTTTGAATAATCACCTCCGCCAATAACATTACCGGAGCGGGCTGTAGAAACAGCAGGAGATTCCTTATCCATAAAAAAAGAATTTCGGTAACTGTGTGTTACTAATTCACTGCACGACTTACTGTTTGAATAGGGGTCAAAACCGCAGAGCCTTTCATTTTCACGGTAACTCCAATACCATTCCTGATTTTCATAAACCTTATCAGTTGTTACATTAACAAATGAACAAATAGATGATGTAAGTCGAACAGCATCAAGGATATTTACAGTTCCCATAACGTTAGTTTCATAAGTCAATGCCGGTTCATTGTATGAGAGACGAACTAAAGGTTGAGCCGCGAGGTGAAATAATATGTCCGGCTTTATTTCTTTTACCGTTTTAATCAGCTTGTCTCTATCTCTTATATCAGCTATTATGGAATTAATATTATTTTTTAGCTCAGTCTGTGTAAACAATGCAGGATTTGTGGGCGGCTCAAGCGAGCAGCCTGTTATATCCGCACCGGCCTGAATCAATATATGACAAAGCCATGTCCCTTTAAAACCGGTATGGCCGGTTATAAACACTTTTTTATTTTTATAAAAAGAAATGTCTATCATATATCCTGCCAATGTTCCGAAGCTTCCTGTTTTTGGTTAAGCCATAAAGCCCATGGAGCAGTACCATTCTGCCACAATGCCGTCAATTCATTTTTGTCTTTTAGAGTATCCATGGCTCTCCAAAAACCTGTATGCTGGTAAGCATTAAGCTGGTTTTCGACGGCTAAAGTTTCCAGAGGCTTTCTTTCCAGTGTTGTATTTTCATTTTCGTTTATGTATTCAAACACATTCGGTTCCATCACAAAAAAACCGCCGTTAATCCATGCGTCATCTCCTTCCGGTTTTTCTTTAAAGGAAATTACCGTTCCGTCATCCTTGATATCCAGCGCGCCAAAACGTCCGCTGGGGCGTACCGATGTTAAAGTTACATATTTTTTGGAACATTCGTGAGAAGCGATCAACTGAGGAATATTGATGTTACTGACACCGTCGCCATAGGTAAGCATAAAACGTTCTTTTCCGATAAAACTTTTTGCCAAAAGCAATCTTTCACCGGTCATGCTGTTTTGTCCTGTATAAAGCATGGTAACTTTCCACGGTTCGGTACGGTGATTATGCAGTTCCAGGACATTGTTTTTCATATCAACCGTAATATCAGAATAACGGGTATAATAATTGATAAAATAATCTTTAATTATATGAGATTTATACCCGGTGAGTATAATAAATTCGTTAAAACCCCAGTGGGAATACAGTTTCATAATATGCCAGAGGATTGGGTGTCTGCCGATTTCTACCATGGGCTTGGGAATAAGACTGGTTTCTTCCGAAAGACGGGTTCCAAGACCGCCGGCCAAAATTACAACTTTCATATCAGTTCCTTGCTTAAAAATTATTTATGATATAACCATAAATGGTTAATTTGTTGTCTTTAGTATATTCTTTGAATTCATCTTTCCAGTTTAACTTATGAAAATAAGTGCTTTTGCACATATTATCAAATAAAGTTTTATTATATTCAGAGTTGAGATTCAAGCGATGATATATCTCATGGGGCTTGGGATTATTTTCCGGAACGGAATCTATCATAATGCGTACATCAGCCAATGTATCATAGGCGATTGAAATAAAATAATCAATGATAAAATAATCGATAAAAATACGGTTTGTTTTAACATAAGCAAGATACAATTCACGGACAAATTCCGGCAATACATTATGCTTGCTTGAGTATAAACAAAAAGACAGCCATTTACCCTCGCGGATTATCCAGTTTTTTGCTCCAAAACAGGCGGTAATTATTGCGCCGTCATCCTTAGGAGTCCAAAAGCCAAGATGAGCGCAGATTTCCGGCAGAGGCGGCAGTGGTTCTGTAAGGAGTACCGTAGAATCAAGCCACAATCCTCCGTGTTCAGACAGAAGGCACATTCGTATTATATCGGAAAGATGCGTCAGCGAGAGCTTTTTCTTTTCTACTTTTTTTATTATGTAATCCGGCAGACTTATATAATCCTTTAGATTATCTTTTGTAACTAAATTTATTTCATGCCCATTTGAATACTTTTTAAGCGCCTGATAACATGCTTTGACTATAGGTGGCATTGAGTCTTCGCCGTCCCAGCGCAGGAACCAGATAGGGTAGTTGTCAGCAAAGGAGGGATCAACTTCATTGTGTTTTTCTTTAAAGCGGTTGATTATTTTTCTATACCGTCTTTTTAAATATCTCTTTATGACAGTATGCTTATAGGCATTGCGATCATACTCAGGTTTATTTTTGGTAAATTGGGGAACAACAACAAGTTTTATGGCGATAAAAAGATTGAAATTAAAAGCAAATGAAAGAAATCTTTGGATAAAAATAAACAGTTTCTTAATCATTTGAGTATTTTTTCTTGGCTCTCTTTAAAATATATCTGTAAGATTTAAGAATAAAATCAAGAAATTTTGAACTGCCGAAATTTTCGATTATATCGCCATAAATGCTGTGCCTGAAACGGCGCAATTTTACAAGGGATTCGCCTAAAGAGCCAAAAACCGAACGAACGGAATCTTCCAACTCCGAGTCAAAATTACTTAGACTGCTCATGCCAAAAGAATCATAAATAGCTATTTTAGTATTAATATATATAAATTTTGTTTTATATACCCAAAATTCCCTCAGCCAGAATTCATAATCGGAAGCAATCTTGAATTTTTCATTGTAAAATCCGTGTTCAAGAAACAGCGAATGTTTTACTAACGTATTTTGGTGATTTAAATTATGAATAACTAAATAGTTTATATCAATCAATTTTGGCGGTTGAAAAAGCGGATGATTAGTCGCAATGCAGTCAGTGTAATAAATTCCCGCTTCTTCTGTATTTGTAACTTCATTAAAAACTTCTGTCAAGGTTGTGTCATTAATCAGCCAATCCCCACTGTTCAAAAAAAGGCAGTATTCTCCCTGCGCTTTTTTAATCCCCTTATTCATTGCATTATAAATTCCTGTGTCCGGTTCGGATACCCAGAAATTTATTTTATCCGCATATTTCTTTATTATTTCTACGCTGTTGTCGTCAGACGCTCCGTCAATTATAATATATTCAAAATCAGTAAAGGTTTGGTTGACAACGCTTTGAATGGTTTTCTCAAGACCCGCTGCGTTATTTCTGTTGATCGTAATTATTGACAAAATCTTTGTATGCAAGTTTAATTCCTTCCGTGAAATCGGTTTTAGGCGAGAAATCTAATGCGGTAATCCGGGAAATATCAAGCAGTTTTTGCGGTGTGCCGTTTGGTTTTGATGCGTCCCATTCAATATGACAGGTTCTGTTCGGTGCTTCTTCATATATAACATTCCGAATAATTTCCGCCAATTCCTTTATGGTTAAATCTTTGCCGCAGCCTACATTGACAAAATCACCGGCAGGATTTGACAAATCACGGGCATTATTGTTTTGCATAATCATCACGAGAGCATGAGCAAGATCATCGCTGTATAAAAATTCACGGCGGGGAGAGCCGTCGCCCCAAAGAGTTACTCGATCAGCGCCTGAAACTTTCGCCTCGTGGAATTTGCGGATAAGAGCGGGCAGTACATGAGAACCTTGTAGATCGTAATTATCTCCGGGTCCGTATAAATTGGTGGGCATTACGGAGAGAAAGTTTGTTCCATACTGCTGATTGTAAAAAGTACAAAGTTTAATCACGCTGATTTTGGCGACAGCGTAGGCTTCGTTGGTAGGTTCAAGATAATCGGACAAAAGATATTCCTCTTTCATGGGCTGGGGAGCCATTTTGGGATAAATACATGATGAGCCGAGGTTAATTAGTTTTTTTACTCCGTTTCTATATGCGCTGTGAACAACATTAAAACCAATCATTGTGTTTTGATAAATAAAATCGGCAGGGTAGGTTGAATTAGCCCCGATACCGCCGACTTTCGCGGCGGCAAGAAAAACATACTCAGGTTTTTCTTTTTCAAAGAAATCATTAACAGCCTGTTGATCTAGCAGATCCAACTGCGCATGGGTACGTGTCAGTAAATTGGAATAACCGGCGGTCTGCAAACAATGCACTATTGCGCTGCCAACCAATCCACGGTGTCCCGCAATGTAGATTTTTGAGCTTTTTTCCATGTTACCTGTCTTAAATTTCACTCATAAAAATTTTCGATTTTATATCCGCCTTCTTTAAGGTGAACTTCACGTTTTGCCTGTTCTATATCATGATCCATCATCATTTTTACAAGTTCGGGAAGCTGGACTTTAGGTTCCCATCCAAGTTTTGCTTTTGCTTTGGACGGATCGCCTATCAAAATATCAACCTCAGCAGGGCGGAAGTACCGAGGATCAATTTCAACCAGCACCTTTCCATCCGCCTGATTTATGCCTTTCTCATTAACGCCTTTTCCTTCCCATTTTAGAATAATACCGGCTTCCTTAAATGCCATATTGATAAAATCCCGAACTGTGGTGGTAACGCCTGTCGCCATAACATAATCGTCCGGTTCAGGCTGTTGAAGCATAAGCCACATAAGCTCCACATAATCACCTGCAAAGCCCCAGTCGCGTTTAGAGTCAATGTTGCCCATATACAACTTATCCTGCAAACCAAGACTGATTCTGGCGGCGGCTCTTGTAACTTTGCGCGTAACAAAAGTCTCGCCGCGTAGAGGGCTTTCGTGGTTAAAGAGAATACCGTTACACGCATACATACCGTAACTTTCACGGTAGTTCACAGTGATCCAGTATGCGTAAAGTTTTGCCGCGGCATAAGGACTGCGAGGGTAGAAGGGGGTAGTCTCCTTTTGAGGAATCTCCTGCACCTTTCCGTAAAGCTCAGAAGTTGATGCCTGATAAAAACGCACTTTCTTCTCCATACCGAGGATACGAATCGCTTCCAGAAGGCGCAATGTCCCAATGCCGTCTGTGTCCGCCGTGTATTCGGGAACTTCAAAGGAAACTTGCACATGACTCTGAGCGCCAAGATTGTAAATCTCATCAGGCTGAACCTGCTGAATAATACGGACAAGATTTGATGTATCGGTTAAATCGCCGTAGTGGAGGATAAATCGTTTATTTTCAACATGGGGGTCCTGATAGAGGTGATCCACGCGCTGGGTGTTAAAGCTGGAAGAACGGCGCTTGATACCATGAACTTCATAGTCTTTTTTTAGGAGAAATTCGGACAAGTACGCTCCGTCCTGTCCTGTAACGCCTGAAATGAGGGCTTTTTTCATGTATTCTCCTTAAGCATAAAATTACCAATAACACCCTTTTTCCACTTTTTTATGATGTATTGGTGTTTCTTCCTTGGAAGGTCTTACCCAGTATTCATTATACAGTTTTGAGATAAATTCATGTTCATTCCATCTTGTTCCTTTTATTCCAAATAAAATTTGGGTTGCGCCTCCCAAATGAACAGCTTTTTTCCCTTGTTCCTTTACAAAAGATGCCAATGGAAAGCCGTATGCGCCGCATCCTATTATTGCTATATCGTACTCCTTTTGGGTTATTTGAAATTTCATCGCTTCCAATGCGTCAAACCAATTTTTGTATCCGCAATCATTATATGCAATTGATTGTACAGCCTTTATTGTTTCCAATTTAAACTCAGGCAAGATATCGCTATTTATGAACAATTTGTTTCTTTTTAAATACTGGCTTTTTATTGTTTCGACAAATGGATGAATAACCAATACATTTTTCCCTTTTAATACCCGTGACCATGGATTATTATGATAATATGGCTCAAGATCAGGAAGGCCGACTATTTTTGCGTTTGCTATTCTATCCTTGACATATATTTCATCAGGCCAGTGAGATCCCAAAATATCAACATTTGGAATACATTCAAGCATTAATTTGTTAAATCTGTCTAAATTCTCATCACTGGATGGAAAAAAGCCGGCATTATTTGTCATCCCGGTTCTGATTTTTTTATCATATTCAAAAACTATATTTTCACCTTTTATATACCGAAGATAATTTTCACTGTTTTTTTTAGCCAATTTTAAATAATTTACAACACAACCTAATTCACCTGAGCCAAATCGGGCAATCATACAAGGTTTATCATTATTCAAGTAATCATAGATTAAATCGGATGCTTTTTGACCGGTATATTGTATATCAATCACTTCTTGATTGATTGATTGATTGATAAATATTCTCTTGCCTATTTGCCGTAGACATCTAAGTAAAAATAATTTCATTTTCATTGAAAAATATTCATCCCAAATTCAATTAAGAAGTACAATAAAAGAACCAGACAGGATAATTATCCGCAAAGAAAGAGTCAACTTACTTTTTGCAAAACAGATTCATTTTATTTATCTATAACACACATCAGCTTAAAATATAATAACATTTTAATAAAGATATTTTTTAATAAAGGCAATTTTTGGAATAATCTTAATAAAATATGATATATTCTAAAATAAATTATATTTTCTTGAGGAGGATGAAAATTCGATTTGGGAGTTCTCCAATCATTTCCGTAAATAATTGCAAGTAATTTTTCAGAATTATTTGGTATTAGATATTCATGTTCATAAAATAAAATGGAATCAAAACAGCCAAAATATCTTTTAGAATATTTAAATTCTTCTATAACGCAACTGTTAAATAATTTTTGCATTAAATATACATCTATCCACATTTCATTTCTCATGAATGAATAAATTATCGAACCCTTGTTAAATATAGTATATTTATAATATCTTATAAATAATAATCCTGCTTTCTCCAATTCAGGAATCATTTCCAACAATTTATTTTCATATTTAACATCAATAACTAAATCTGTATCTGTATCATGTTTTAAAAATGAATTTTCTCTTACAGCTCCTAATAAAGTACCAAAAATTAAAACAACAGGAAGTTTATACTTGTCTGCAATGTTCTTAAAAATTGATAAATTCTCTATAGCAACGGAAACATCAAGGCATGGAGTACCATTGTCAATGGATAATTTTCTGGGATAATAGGGTAATACTTTACCGTTAATTGTTATTGATGTTTTATTTTCCACTTTAAACTTTTGTATATATTTATCAAATTTTCAGGAAGAATTGTTTTTAACTTCATTATTACTTTCTCCCTGTTTTTTGGCAACCATACTTTGATTAATTTTTTTTCTTTAATAGAATCGTATATGATAGAAGTTGGATGTTTTAAGGGGAATTTTAATTCACCGCGCTTTAAATTATTACGAGGGTCTTTTTTGTAAAAAGTATGTGTAGCTTCTTCAATAAAGCCAATGTTATTCACAAGATTACAACAAGGCATAATAATTTTTCTGTTTTTCAATAAAAGACAAAATTCAAGCTGATAATCCCATGCATTAAAACATTCTCCCCGGCTATTATATGTTTCTTCATATATATCAAAATTTTTTTTAGCCAAAAGTTTATTTGGGTACGCTTCGTTTATAAAATCAGTGCTCTTTACTTTCTCCCATGATGAAATAGCAAAATCATAATCCGACCATACTCTTCTCCATGTTGCCCAACCCCAAACAGTAAAATATCTTGAAAAAAAATACTCGTTAGAAACTAAATCTTTATCAATCCAGTTAAAGCCTGTGATTGCTCCAATCCTGTCATCATCTTTATACTTTTCAAGCATTTCATCACAAAAATGGAAAAAACTTATATCTGCAAGAATATCATCTTCGATAATAATCCCTTTTTCTTCATTTTCAAAAAACCATGAAATTGCGTCAGCAGGACCATGCCCGCAGCCAAGATTTTTTTCACTGAATTTTGTTTTTACTTCGCAGTTCCAATTAATATTTGAAACAAGCCATTCTCTTAATCTTTCTACTTTCTCTTTTTCTCCCTGCTTTTCTCCTCTTGGTCCATCACTAGCAATATAAAGCTTTTCCGGCTTTACCTTCTTTATTGTTTCAAAAACTATTTTTGTTTCTTTCTCCTTCGTAAAGGTGATAAACAGAATAGGGGAATTGCATTTATAATCGTTCAATTTTTTGATCTCTTTAAATATACCCAATATCGTTTATGATAATCTTTTAACAATAAAACGGTAAACTCTAAGAATAAATTCGAGCAGTTTTGTATTACCGTAATTGATAATATATTCAAAAAATATTATAAAGACTGAACAATATTTGTGAAAAGGCGTTTTAACTTACTAATTTTATCGATAAGGAATCGATATGATTTCAATAAAAAATTTAAAAGGCATGTATTGCCATAAGTTTTCACAATTTGCCAATAAAGACTATCAGTATAATTGACATATTTAATAATTGATTCAGATAACTCGCCAAAAACATTTTGGAACATAGTCAAATTTTCAGCTCGGTGTTCTGGAGAATCTATAGAACCGATTCCATATGGATCAAATATAGAAATATTTGTTTTAATGTATGTAAATTTACTTTTATATTTCCACATTTCAAATATAAAAAATTCCGTATCTGAGCAAATATGCAAATTTTCATTATAAAAACCATGTTCCAAAAATAAAGAACGTCTTATTAATGAATTTTGATGACTTATAGAAATTAATAATAAGTCGTTAATTGATAGGACTTTTGGATATTTGTAGAAAGTGCCGTCAGAATTAATTCTATCACCGTAGTAAATATCGGATGGGGTAAGGTCATTTAATTCAGCGAACACGTTATACAAAGTTTCTGAAGATATTAACCAATCTCCGCTGTTTAGAAATAAACAGTAATCTCCTTGCGCTTTTCTTATTCCTTTATTCATTGCATTGTAAATCCCGGTATCAGGCTCAGAAACCCAATAGTCTATCTTATCTGCAAAACGCTTTATTATTTCTACGCTGTCATCATCTGATGCGCCGTCAATTACAATGTATTCAAAATCAGTGTAATTTTGACATATAACACTTTTTATCGTCTTTTCAAGTCCTGCTGAATTATTTTTGTTTATCGTTATAATTGATAGTTTCATAGCTTTATTGTTCTATACAGTTTATAATTCCTTTTGCAAAACAGATACATATAATTCTATATGTCTTTTAACGATTTCCGTATTATCAAATTCAGAATGCGCTTTAGTTAATGAATTTTCTGAAAGTTCCTTATAATTATCAATGCAATACAGAATCCCATTATATAAATCATCAATATCAAAACATTTTGCTAAATAGCCTGTTTTTTTATGCTCTACTATATCTGGAATACCTCCTGTAAGAAACGCTGTAACGGGGATGCCGCAAAATAAGGATTCTAAACATACATTAGGAAGATTTTCTACAAGAGAAGGGCAGACAAAAACATCGCAAAGATTATAAATTCCGGTTAGGATATTGGGATTTGAAATGAATCCGGTTGCAAAAAAAGGTATAGTTATATCCCTGAAAAAAGAATTATTAGCATCACCGAAAATAACAAGATGATAGTTTGTTTCATCATGAATTTTCTTGAGAGCTTCAAGGAGAAAATATTCGCCTTTAAATGATTTTTTGTCAGTTTTACTATTAGCAGTTCCAAATCCAATGACTTTTTTTTCAAAGGGTATTTGGTACAATTCTTTTAAAATATTTTTATCGAAAGGTCTAAAAATATTTTCAGGTATAATATTTGGTATTACAGTACAAGTTGCTGTATTACGGAAAAGAGCGCTTTTCTCAATAGATTCTTTTTCAAAGTTACTTGGTGAAATAAAATTAAACTTGCAGTTTTTCCATGACTTCTTTTTGCGAACCCATGTTTTTCTGCAAATATCCGGTCCTTGAGTTGTTTTTGGTTTGTTTTTTCGGTAATACCTTTGAATAAATCTATCGTCATTTTCCAAAACATTTGGGTGATGTTCCGCGCCGCAAAAAACCCAGCTATCATGCATAGTCCATACAATCGGTTTTTTTATCTTGGCTATATCTTCAATGGAAATCATGTCGTTGTTAATCCAATGTAAATGAATTAAATCATAGTCTGAATTATTTATAAGATCAATATCAATAAGTGATTTTTTGTTTGTTGAATGTGGTATTGAGTTTGTTGTCTTAAAATAATTTATTTTATTCTTTATATAAAAATAAATTTTAAGTAGAATATTTTTTAGTAAATTAAAAAATTTAAAAGTATAAATATGATTTTGTTTTTTAAATGAAATAACATTCGTATCTTGAGATTTTTTTTCAACAACACCTAATACTGCATCAATGCCCTGTTGACGTAGCCCATCTAAGAGCCTCTTTGCGGCAATTGCCGCTCCACCGCCAGTATCAGTGTAGTTTAGCAAAAGAATTTTCAATGGACTAATTCACCAAGAAACTGTCTGGGCAATTCAAACGGCTTCCCTATGTTTTTTTTCGTAAAACTACCGCCGAAAGAGTAGCACACTGTATTCAATCTACATTTCTTAACAAATTCTATTTCACGGTCGCTTACTTCATTAAAAGTTCCAAAAGGATAGGCAAAATGATTAACTGACTTTCCAATATGCTCTTCTAATTCTTTCTTGCTCTGCATTATCTCATAATCAAGTTGTTCCTCTGGTAATTTATTTAACGCCTTGTGATTCATAGTATGCGCTGCAATTGTACACCATTGACTATTTGACATTTCCTTTATTATATCCCACGTAAGACATAACGCATCATTATATGTTGAAAAATCAATTTCATAATTACAAAACATATTTTTAAATTCATTAACTAGGTTTTCCTGATTTAGATTGAGAATCAATTGACGTAAATCCAGAAAAACAGTCTCTTTTCTTTCTTTTGTTTCACAATCAAATCTTCTCCCGTCAGCCAGCACAATATATTTGCTTAAACGTAAAATATCTTCAAGAATATACCACCAGAGAAAGGCGGTTTTATCGGGGAAACTATTAGTAACGTATACAACAAAAGGAATAGACATCTCATCAAAAATTGGTAAAGCATATTCATAATTATCCCGGTAGCCATCGTCAAATGTCATAACAATACATTTTTTTCTTCGTCTTGAATGTGGCAATTCAAGCAATTCGTCCAATGAAATAAAATCACAGGTTTTTTTTTGTTCTTTCAGAAAATTCTTTAAAAAACCAGGACTTACTTTCATATGTTCATTCCAATAAAGATTTTCATTGTCTATTGGGGAACATCGATGAAGCATATATATAGTTCCTAATGTTTCAAATTGTAATAAAGTTTTCTTTATGTTATGGAAAGTATTTTTTATCCGGTTCATTATTACTTAATTGCCCTAATGCCAATCGTAATTTGGTAATCAATATCATGTTTATCAAGTAATTTCTTCTTGGGTAAATCCTCAAGCGATAATCCCTGTAAAAAAGCGGTAGCTGATAAAACATTGCCATATGTGGTAATGGTAATATTATCTTTGGGAAAAACCGTTTCAAACAATTTCCTTATTGATAAGTCCGTAAAACGCCAGAAATCTCCCCACCGATCAATGTCATATCTGGAAATCTGCGATATGCCGGAAACCGTTGACAATAATACCCCTCCTTGTTTTAACAACTTATAACAACCAAAAATAGCCTTCTGTACGTCAAAAATAAAATTCAATGTCTGAGTACAGATAAAGCAATCTATTTTTTGTTCCGGTAAAGTTTCCGGTTTTGTTAAATCACCAACGATTGTGGCGTTTTTATTTGAATCATCAAAATGTAAGATTTCGTATGAAGATACATTTAGACCAAATTTTTTGCTATAAGTATTTTCCGCTATTTCCAGTATATAACCTTGTATATATTTCTGATTTTCTGCTAGAAATTTATCAATGTAGTATCTATCTATCGGCGTTCCTCTGTCAAAACCAAATAAACGGCTTATTGGTTCTGTACGGGAAAGATTTATAGAAGTAATTGTTCGTTTCAGTATTCGTCTTTTAAGCGTTCTTACGATTTTCTTCCACATAATCTTTTCTTGTATTCATTCTTGTTAATAAAAGAATATTCATCGCCATGTTCAGAAATGGCAAAACAATAGTATCCACTCTTTTTTAATTGTTTTATTGCTGTATTAAGAATATCTTTACTATTTTCAAAAAATCTCTCATGGAATTCAACTACAATCTGACCAAAAATAATGTTCTGAGGCAATTTCTCAATTATGGCGAATTCACTTCCCTCTATATCCATTTTTAATATATCTATATAACTATGATGCTGCTCCTTTGCAATATCTTCTAAACTTTTCATTTGAACTGTAATATGATTTTCGTCCGATGTATACTCATGTATAAATATCGAAGCGCTAATATCAAGCGGTGTATTTGACAAGTGAAAGACTTTTTCTTCAGTCTTATCACTAATCCCATACGGGAAAAATAAGAAATTATCAGGCATTTTTTGCTTTTTTATCCATTCAATAGATTTTGGCGTTGGATCAAATGCGAATATTTTACATGAAAAATCACTGCTTATATCAAGATCAAACGAAATATCCTCTCCTATGCCAGCGGAATATACAATTATTTGTCTATTAATT
>JGI24698J34947_10001046_pt1 | contig 14257 bp, 15 predicted proteins | sample TergutMp193P3_FD_34947 | JGI IMG/M metagenome (IMG submission 34947) | reverse complement strand
TTACGCGCAATCCTTGAAGCCATAAACCGCTGCCCGTGCAAAAACGGCTGTCCTTCGTGCGTAGGCCCCGGCGGGAACAAGGCGGCGGCTGGGGAACTTTTGCGGGCAATCAGTTAGTTTTCCCTGTCTTTCTCATTTTGATATTCAAGCGCAAGGCGTATCTGTTTAAGGACATAATCCTGTAGAAATTCGTCGAATTTATTGAAATTCTTCCAGCTTGAAATCGCGGCCTTTCTTGAACATATCTCCCTTGCCGGTTTTAAGATACTTTTGAAACAAACCTGCTGCCCTTTATAAAAAACCGCAATTCAAGTTCCTGCCCGGCGGAAAGGCCGATGCGCGTGCTTGTGCAAATTTCAGGCTTTTTTCGGCTGTCAAATACCCGCAAAGGGCCGTCAAGCAGGGAAACATTGTTGTGCTTTTTTGTAATACCGAAGGCCTGCGTTAGTTTTCCCGGTCCATTACACAGGTTTTCAATTTTTTGAGTTTTGCGCCTTCTTTGCATTTTTTCTATTCCCTGCACAGGCTCAAGGGCGCGGATTAGCACGGCTTCTCCCTCACCTTCCCTGCCGCTTACTATATTGAGGCAGTGATACATTCCGTAGATAAAGTAAACGTATGCGCGTCCGGCAGGCCCGAACATTGGCGCGTTGCGGGCAGTAAGGCCGCGGCTTGCGTGGCAGCCGGGATCATCGCGGTAAAGGTACGCTTCAGTTTCGACAATTACACCCTTCAAGTCACCCATACATAAATATTTACCCAGCAGGGCTTTCGCAAGATCGACAGTAGGCTGATTGAAGAATTTTTTCCCAAGCGCCATTGAAGTCATTATATATCAAGAAAGAATATTTTACCACGAACACGCCCGACAACAACGCCCGAACCGGTGAGGGCGTTTCTGTAAAAATTTAACATGGCGTAGGCCAAGTAAAAGCCGTACTTACCAGAAAATGCTTTAGGCCGCACAAACCACACGAACTTTTATTCCGATAACATCTTGTTGTTCGTGATTGTTCGTGGTTAAAATTCCGAAGTATGCGCTGAACCTGCAAACTCGGAGTAATTGTATGGTTATTTATCTTAAAAAAATATATACTGATGGATTATGGCGGCAAATCTGCGGGACAGGCTGAAAAGAATTCAGGAGCAAAAGAAGAGCGAAACCGCACTGAAGACCGAAAAACCGTCTCCTTCTGATGATTCATGTTTGACGCTCATTGGCTGGGAAAGCTGCGGCTTTAAGACGGTGAAGCGGGAAGTTACAGTGGACTCGCCCTTTTTATCAATTAAAAGCCTGCCAGCGGCTCTCGCGGTCATTGTTCCCGATTTGGCGTGGAGAGAACTTCCTTCGATAGAGGATTTTCTTTTCTTCGATTTGGAGACAACGGGTCTTTCAGGCGGAGCGGGAACGACGGCATTTCTTGCCGCTTTCGGTAAACACGGCAGGGATGGGAAGTTGCACATAACGCAGTATCTGCTTCTTGATTATCCGGGTGAGAATGATTTTCTTGCCGCCGTGCTTGCGGAATTTAAAAATGAAAACTCCGTAATAGTAAGTTACAACGGCAAATGTTTTGATTCTCAAATATTAAAAACAAGGTGCCTGATGAACAGAATTAAGCCGCCCGAATATTTTCACGCGGATCTGCTTCATCCTTCAAGGCGGTTATGGAAAAATATCATAAATGACTGTTCTCAAGGGTCTGTTGAGGCGCGGATACTTGGCATTAACCGAGAAAACGATATTTCCGGCGCGTTGGCGCCCGATATCTGGTTTGAATTTTTAAAAACGGGAAGGACGGAGAGACTGTTCGGTATCTGCGATCATAATTGCGCCGATATAGCCGGTCTTTCCTCAATACTCGCCGCGATGGTTAAAATAGCGTCCGATCCCCTTGGCTGCGAGGAGCCAATCTTTGATCTTGAGCGGTTCGCGCTTTATTGGCGCCATTTTTTAAGACGGCACACGCCGGACAGTGAGCTGCAAGTAACAGGCGAAGAGCTTTTACGCAAAGCGGCTGATAAAAAATACCCGCGAGCGTCTCTTGTATACGCGCAGGATATATTGAGAAAGGGCGATTGTGAAAAGGGGCGAAAGATACTGATCAAAATATCGGCTTCTGATTTTCCTCTGAATGTAAAATTACAGGCTCTCAGAACTTTGGCAATTGACAGTGAAAGAAAGCAAAAAAATATTGCCGCATCTGTTGAGTTTGTAAATCGCGCCCTTGAGCTTGTTAATGGGGGCGCGTGGAAAATCGAATTTGAACGCAGAAAAGAGCGTCTTGAAAAAAAATCGCGGCTAATTTAAAAAAGGCTCTTTGTCATTTAATCCCTTAATTCGCTCCAGCCGTCCTCTGTAAAACGCCGATGAGCCGCCCCTCCTGTCAATTTCAGCCTGCATTTTACCGCGTACCGCTTCGGCAAATTCCCTAATCGAATCCGATGTCAATTCTCCTTTTTCATCACGCTTTACATAATTGCCGGGGTATTCAGGATCAAGAACAACCATCGTTTCAATGGGCATTGATCGTCCCAAAAATGACCATGGCTTAAAAGGGCCCTCAGAGAAAACCGTAACAAGCGGTACTATGGGAATATCCAATTCCGCCGCGATTACAAACGCTCCGGGTTTAAATTTCGCGATTTTCTGATTGAAAAGATAACATTCGCCTTCAGGATAAAAATGCAGATACCTGCGGTATTTAAAAGCCCGTTCGCAAATCTCTAAGATTTTACGGTAGCCTTTTATGCCGCGAGGGATGGGAACTCCGCCCAAAATCCGGGTGTAGGTTCCAAGAAAAGGAAATTCAACCGTAGCTTCCAGCAAAGTTTGAAAAATAAGGCGCGGCAGAACAAGCACGGTGATTTTTACAGGATCAAAAAAAGTTGTGTGGTTGGAAACTGTAATGGCCTTGCGAATGTTGTACATCTTGTAGCGGTTTTTGTACCTTGTAAATAACATCAGAAAATTAATCAAAAAGGCAATTGGAATTGTAAGGTAGAAACCCCACGCCGAAGCCAGTCTGAAAAAAATGGAAAGATCAATTACAGGCCGTCCGTGTTTGTATGGCATCAGCTTACCTTCCTGTCCTTCCAGATGAATCCTTTTCCAGATACTGTCCTGAACCATGACCACGCGGCCATATAGAGAAGGTTTAAAAACAACAGAGGCCACAAAAAGCCATACCACCAGTTCAGCCTCTGTCCGAGGAAAGTAAAAAGCCATGTAAGAGAATAGAGAATGTTTACAATGAGAATATGAATTGTCCAGGGACTGTTATGAATTATGCAGCCTATAAGAAGCGGAAAGGGAAAGAAGAGGAAAAATAAAACCGCCACAAACATAAGAAAAATAATAAGCGTGTTTTTTCCGAGAAAATCAAAAATATTTTTCCCTATACCCTCAACCGCGTTTTGGTAACCGTCGTACATTCTGCAACTGACATGCTCCGTTATATTGACAAAACGGGTAGAGAAGCCCATGCGTTTGACAAGCCGCGACATATAAATATCTTCACTGGTTTTTTTCTTGAATTCCCGGCAGCCTCCAATCGCTTTAAATACTTCATGCTTGATTACAATAAACTGACCAACCGCCGCCGAAAAACAGGTCATTTTTGTGAAGCGGTTAAGGAAAAGAGGAATAACAAAACCTGTAAGGAAGAACATCAACGGAACTGTAATTATTTCCCCAAATTTCAAAAAAACCTGTCCAATGTAACCGGAGATCATGTCGGCTTTCAAAAATTGTATATTTGTTACAGCCCATGAAATGCTTGAGGGACTGTGTATTGTATCTGCGTCGGTAAAAATCAATATTTCGCCCTTTGCGTTAGATGAAAGCTGATGCAGGGCGAATGGTTTCCCATACCAATTGTCGGGCAGGGTATTGCCCGCGAATACCCTTATCCTCGAATCTTCGGCCGCGATACGGTCGAGTATTTTTCCTGTACCATCCGTTGAATTGTCGTTTAAAACAAGAATCTCGTAATTTTTATACAGTTGGTTTCTCAATGAATTAAGGCATCGTTCTATGTTTCTTTCCTCATCCCGCGCCGGTATCAATACAGAAACAAGCGGGCCGTCAAAAATTTCAGGCCCGTGTGTAAAGCGCCACATTTCGTAGTGGTTTGCCAGTGATAAAAGGAAAAAATATGTCGATACGATAATTAAAGTATAATAGTAAAATGGACTCAAAAGCTGTGCCAAAAAATTCAACATTGCTTCACCTCAAGATGTTCACAATCCCGCTATCAGGGTTTGTACATACCTGTTTGTCGGATATATTTCCAGCGCTCTTGTAAGCCAGGGCCTCGCCTGTGCGCTGTTTCTCATTTGAACATATGCGTAACCAATAGCCAAGTTTACATTAAACATGTCGTCCTTTTCCATATCACACCCGGTTAAGATGGCGCTCATCATTTCAATTCCCCTTCTGTAATTGTGAAAGGGGGAGGGAGCGTAAACCCACCTTGACGCAATCATGATGCTCGCGGCGGCGTTTCTGTTGTTCATAGCAAGGGCGTTTTTTGAGTATTTTTCAACATTCAATCCGTTGGCCATAGCAAAAGCGACAGAACGCACTACGCAGGACTGCGACAGGTTTTCCGCGAGCATAACCCAAGCCTCGGCGCTTTCCCGGACATTCAAAGCCCTTTGCGCGTAATCCATTCCGTCGCCGAAACGGGCGGCGGCTTCTTCCTTTCGCTCTTCAAATAAATAAGCCCTGCCCATCATGTATTCACAGCGGGAAAGCATAATCAGCTGAGAAGCGCCGGATAGCTCTGTCCTTGCCCTTGCGGAAATTTCACGGTACAGTGGCGCTATTTCATTTGCGGACAGCTGTTGTTCATAAACAGCCTCCCTCAGCGGAATATACCATTCAGGCATTGTTTGCGCAAAAACGGAACCTTGAAAAAACAACAGTAACACCAGAAGAATCATATATTTATATATACACTTTTTTTCAATATTTGTCATGTCTAAATCCATTGAATTTCTAGCCAATTCAGGATACTGTAGACAAATACTGGGAAAATAGATGTACGATTACAGAGAATCATGGAAAAAAATAGCCGCACAGGCGCTGAACGCCCTTTTAAAAGAAGTCGGTATTGGCGAAGAGGTAAATGCGGAACAGCTAATAGCTGAAATTCCGCCTAACCCAAGAATGGGTGACATCGGTTTTCCCATGTTCGGTTACGCCAAATTACTGCGCAAGGGGCCGCCTCAGATAGCTCTTATGATGGAGGCCGCTTTAAAAACGATTCTGTCTTCACAGGAGCCGCCGGGAACGGCGCAGGCGCAGGGGCCGTATCTCAATATCAGGCTTAACCGCACGCTTACGGCAAAGTCCGTGCTTGAGGAATTTTTTAAAGATACTGTTGGTCTTTCTTTCGGCAGGCCGGGCACTTTGAACGGGAAAAAAGTGATGGTGGAATTTTCCAGTCCAAACACCAACAAGCCCCTGCACCTCGGCCACCTGAGAAATGACGCGCTCGGCGAAAGCGTCTCGCGTATCCTTTCCGTTTGCGGCGCGCAGGTACGCAAGGTCTGTATCATCAACGACCGCGGCATTCATATCTGCAAATCCATGCTCGCCTACAAAGAGCAGGGGCAGGGAAAAACTCCCGAATCGGAAGGAATAAAAAGCGACCGCTTTGTCGGCGACTTTTATGTTTGTTTCAGCAAGGCGCTTAAAGAGGAAGCTGATGAGCTTGTGCTCTCAGGCGTAAAGGAGGAAGAGGCTGAAGCGCAGGCTCCCCTTATGAAAAAGACGCAGGACTTACTGCGCAAATGGGAAGCCGGCGATGTTGAAACCGTGGAACTCTGGAAAAAGATGAACGGCTGGGCAACAGAGGGAATGAAGGAAACGTACACACGCACGGGAATTTCCTTTGATAGATTCGACTTTGAAAGTGAAAACTGGACGCTTGGAAAGGATGAAGTTCTGAAAGGTCTTGAGAGGGGAATTTTTTTCAGGCAGGAAGACGGCGCTGTCGCGGTGGATTTAAGCGCGGAAAAACTTGACAAGAAGATCCTTCTGCGAAGCGACGGCACTTCAATCTACATTACGCAGGACTTTGGGACCGCCGTTAAGCGTCACAATGACTGGCCCTTTGACAAACTGATCTATGTTGTCGGCTCCGAACAGCAGTACCACTTCAAGGTGCTGTTTACCCTGCTTGAAAAGCTGGGCTATTCGTGGGCAAAAGACCTCTATCACCTTTCCTACGGCATGGTAAACCTCCCCGAAGGAAAGATGAAGAGCAGGGAAGGAACCGTCGTAGACGCCGATGATTTACTGGACTCACTGCGCGATATGGCGTTAGCTGAAATCCGCGAAAAGGAAAGGGAAGAGGAAGTGGGAAACCCCGCAGAAGTGGCGGAAAAAATCGCGCTCGGCGCGCTTCATTACTTTCTTTTACAGCCGGGCCCGGCGAAGGACATGCTTTTCGATCCCAAAGAGTCGCTTTCCTTTACCGGCAACACAGGTCCGTACTTACAGTACATGGGCGCGCGTATCTGTTCAATGCTGCGCAAAGCGGGCGTTAGTTCAGGCGAAGAGGGCGCCGCCGATTTTTCGCTCCTTATCGGCGACTGCGAATGGGATCTAATCAAATCACTTGCGGCCTATCCTTCGGCAATTAAGGACGCGGCGGCAGACCTTGACCCTTCCCATCTTACGGCGTATCTTTACGAACTGTCAAAATGTTTCAGCCGATTTTATCATGAGTGCCCAATCCTGGGCTGCCCCGACCCCGCGCTTTCAAAAGCCCGCCTTGAACTCTCCCGCGCCGTGATGTATGTTTTAAAAGACGCGTTTCATCTTGTGTGCATACCGTTTTTGAGCGTGATGTGAAGTAATTGAGATAATGCCGATTGCGGGGATTTCACTGTACCATATTAAATAATCTCGGTAAGGTGCAGGGCATTTTTTATTACAATAACTTGCTTTTTTTAGGCAGTTTTTTAATTACCCGTACTAACTTTCGAATTTCAGGGTCATTAAATGTATAACCTTCCTCCGGCGGATTCTTCCCCGTAACAAGATATTCAACAGTAACTCCGAAGCGTATTTTTATGGCACTCAAACCATTAATGTTTCAACATCCTTAGATATTCGTGTAATTCGTTGACTCTTTTTTTTAAGTTAACGCCTATACTGACAGGCGCTTTTTTTTCACTAATGTTGCTGCGGGATATTTATTTTGTCAATTTGCTATTTGGTGACATTGCTATTTCCACGATTTCGTGTATTTTACAGGCAATCTCCGCATACCTCCCAAAGTCTTTTTCATTCTTGCCGGATTTATCTATTGCCTTACATACTGCTACAACTATTTTCTTAACCAAATCAACTTGTGTAGAGCGATGTTTCCCGGTTTTACACCATGTAGCAAAATGATCACAGTTATTAAAAGGCAGGTTATAGTCCTTTTCATTCAAACGTGAACAGGCTTGTCTGACAACTTCGTCAGGCGATAAACATTTCTCGGATGGGAATTCTATAACGTAAACAGGAGACCCATCTGCGAATTTATCAAGGGGTGTTTTATGTATGACAGCGTCTTCCTTTGATTTAATATCGTTTTCCCGCGGCGCAAAGTGAATGACGGAATTGTCGCCATCATAGATGCCGCAATGAAAATATGGAAACCGAAAGACCCAAATTACATCGCCTTTGAGCGGCGTTTGAAATTTACTTATAATTTCCATGATTCACCTCAGTTGCTGTAAGACTATTCATAGACAGTATAATCTCAGACCTTGTACTATTATAAGAACATAAACTTCCGACTTTGTCTAGTCATACAGAACAATATCGCCGGTAGCGGTAATTCTTTGCCAATTGCCAATACCAAATGCCAATAATAAACCGGATCCGCCTACCACAAAATTGGCAGGGTTATTCTGATCTATCCCGGTGATTACACCAAGAACGGCAAAGCCGGTACCAACCCCAATATGGATAAATTCCAACGGCGTCCAACTGCCGGTAATGACAATATTAACAACATCAGCATTAACGCCATGGTTTTCCTGCGCGATCTTTTTTAACTTAGTGTACGCTTCGTTTTTGATGCGTTTTGAAGACGGAATGTTAAAAAGCTGCCATTTATTAAATTCTACTGTAGCCGAGTCAACTACTTTAACACTGGAACGCTCTCTCACATCAATTTCTCTATCTCTGAATGAAACACAAGATACAAAGAAAATAACCAACAAAACGCCTGAAAGAAAAGTTAGCCTCATTTTTTTCATAAAAAACTCCTTCTTACTGATTATGAGCTATTTACAGATCCCTCTTATGAATAAAGTATACTATTTATAAATACGTGTCAAGAAATATATGCCGATTATATCCTTTATTTAAGTTAGAAATGAATATATGGATACAAAAAGACCGAATTTGCGGCAAATTTTGTCTGCAAACGTCAAAGAACAACGCCAAATTCTCGGTATTTCACAGGAAAAACTGGCTGAAATGGCCGGTCTTTCATGGCAAACGGTAAACAGCATAGAATGTAAACGAACATGGGTCAGCGATAATACGCTGGACGCCCTCGCCGCCGTGTTCAAAATAGAGACTTTTCAGTTACTTATGCCCCTTGAAACCAGAGCCGCCCTTTCTCTTAATTCAACCGAAGCCTTGCGGCAGTTAGCGGAGGCTAAAAAAGCCTATGATGACACTTTTTCAGGGATATTTTATAAAATAACCTGACTTTAAAGTAATATGAATGTCAACGGTGCGCAGTGCCTGCAACTTTTTGATTTATTAATTTTCAACGAAAATCTCCAATGTTCGTGTTGGTTCGGGAAACTCCGTGTTACTCCGTGGTTAAATATTTTTTTCTTCTTTACTTAATTCAAAAAAGCCAACGAAACCGACCCCTGATTGAAATACAGGTCTCCCTTTTTACCTTCGGTTTTCAGGATACATCGGCCTGCCGGGTCTATGCCGGCGAATACTCCGCGGGCAAGGATGCGCCCTCCTTTGTCAAGGGAGTAATCTTCGGTTTTATTTTCAGGTTCAAAGACAACCGCTTTCGCGCCGACACAGTCCGACATGGAATTCCATTCGGCGGCAAGAGCCTGATTGCCCTGAAAATACGCGGCGGAAGAACTGAAAGTTTTTTTTACGTTCTCAATTTCATCCAGTATCTTTCCAAGAATTTCACGGCGCGAAAATTGGCGGCCTGTAACTTCAGCGCAGCTTGTCGCCTTGCCGGACGGCGTCGGGTTATTTACATTCACTCCCACCCCGCCTGACAGCCAGCTTATCAGATCACCCTCTCCAGAAATTTCGGTGGTGATGCCCGCAATCTTGCGCCGGTTTATGTAAACGTCGTTGGGCCAGCGAAGATACGCCTTCTTTCCGCAAAACGATGTTACGGTTCTGGCAACGGCAATTTGCATAACAAGGGAGAGCAGGGTATAGTCCGCTATGGCAAGGCGCGGGCGTTCCAATATGCTGAAGAAAAGTCCGCCCTGACGGGAAACCCATGTTCTGCCGTACCTTCCCCTGCCGGCGCTTTGTTTTTCGGCGGTAATAACGGCTCCTGTGGCGGTGCCGCGTAACGCCAGTTCCCTCGCCCTGTTCATGGTGCTGTCTGTGTTTTTGTAGTGATAGAATAATCTTTCCTTCCCGCCAAATTCCCAGGGGTATAAAAAATCTTTTTCTTTTTTAGGATCGAGAAGATAACCTGCGTCTCCTGTTTCTATCGAATAGCCCGCTTCAACAAGAGCCTGTACCGTCTTCCATACCGCGACCCTTGAGACGCCGAGTTCTTTTGCCAGTACGCTTCCGCTTAAAGGAGAGCCCTGTTTTTCCCGCAAAAGAACAAGCAGCTTTGCCTTGCTTGAAAGTTCCCGTGTTTTTTCTTTCATGTTCTAACCCCAAATATATTTTACCATGAAATAAAACTAAAAAGAATTATTAACCACAAACATTCACGAACCAACACGAAAAAATAACAAATTAAAAGTTCGTGTGGTTTGTGCGGCCTAAAGCATTTTCTGGTAAGTTTGACTTTTACTTGGCCTACGCCATGTTAGATTTTTACAAAAACGCCCTCACCAGTTCGGGCGCTGCTGTCGGGCGTGTTCGTGGTAAATTTCTTCTTATTTCCCCCTTGCCTCAAGCGCCCTTGCCTTTAGCGCCGCTTTTTCAAAACTCAGCGTTATTAAAACAAAGACAAGGGTTTTAATTTTTGCCGTTCCTTGTTTGCCGCCTCGCGCTTTCCACGCGAGATTGAAAGCAGCCCATGTTTCAAAGATTTCCGGTATAAAGCTCAGGAACAGGGAGATGTTCTGTAAAAAACGGGGACGCGGCGTTATTGCTTTTCCCAAAAGCGGCAGATGTTTCAATATCAGCCTTATGCGCCGTTCTAAATTAATAAGGGCTTCCCTTATTTCAACAGAGCTTGTCGTTCTGAATAGCAGGGCGGATAATTGCACAACCAGCGTAAGGCGAAGCGCGGAATGTAGAAAATCAGCGCGTGGAAGGAACGCGATGGCTGCCAGAGTAGGTAAGGACATACTTCCCCAATTTTCAAACAGGACAGAAAAAACTGAAAGCCCGTACATGAGGGACGCGTAAAAAGCGGCGGGCTTGAAGTCGGTCAGTTGTTCACGTAGGGTAAACTTGCAAAGGGACGCGGTTATTACCGCCGCGATTATTCCTATCGCAAGATAAAGCGACGGGAGGGACATGCAGACAAATGAGAGGGGCAGGAACAAAAGTAACTTTAACATGGCAGGCAGTTTATGAAGGGGGCCCTTAACTGTTTTGTACTTGAATACCGTCCTTGCCCCGTTTACCATAAAAGGTCTCCAAGTTCGCGTACGGTATTGTGCAGGGGATGATGAATGCCCCAGGCTTCAAGATCGAGGGAAAGAGCTTGCGCGGCGTGTCCGTCAAAAACTTTTTTTCCTTTGAATAGCACAATGAAACGCTGAGCGAGGGCGAGGCACTTTTCAAGTTCGTGCGTAAGGATGATTACCGTTTTTCCATCTGCGGTTAATTTTTGAATAAGGCGGTTCACATTGACAACGCCGGGGAAGTCCATGTTGGCGTAGGGTTCGTCAAAAATCACTATCTGCGCGTCCATTGCCAAAACTCCGGCTGCCGCCAGGCGCCGCTTTTCACCGCCGGAAAGGGAACGAGCGGGGAAATCCGCCCTGTCCTCAAGACCGGTCTGTGAAAGGGCGGAGTTCACACACTTTAGTGTTTCTTCTTTTGATAGCCCGATATTCCGTGGGCCGAAAGCAACGTCTTCCCTCGCGGTTTCTCCCAGTATCTGAGAATCCGGCTCCTGAAACACAAGACCCACTCTCGCGTTTGTTTTTACGGTTCCGCAGATCGGCTCTTCAAGACCGGCGATGATCGACATTAGAAGACTCTTTCCCGAACCGTTCGCCCCGGCGATAACCGCGCAGACGCCTCTTTCAAGGGAAAGGGAAATGTCGGTAAGCGCGTAAAAATAACCGCCGCGAACCTGATCATTCTCAGGCAAATTTTCATCGTTAATCTGAAAGCGTTTGGTTATATTGACAAGGGTTACGGCTTCGATTGTTGTTCTCCTTCGTCAGTCGTATTTGGCGGATCGGGGTTTAAATAACGCGCGGCAATCGGGCGCAGTTTCAATGCGAGAGGGACGCTGATAATAAATTTTATCGCATCGCCGATTATGAACGGAGCAACACCTGCTGTTATCGCGGCGTTTAAGGTCATTGAGTTTAAGCGCATCATGTAAAAAACGCCGCAGAGGATGATGAGGAGGAAGCCCAGAAAGGAGGCGAGGGTAACGCACAGCAATAATAAAAGAGAGATTTTTTTCTCACTTATTTTTGGAAGACCGCAGATAAGCCCGGCGCTAAGGCTTGCGACAAAGTAACCGATGATGTACCCGCCAAGAGGGGTAATGAAAACTCCGGGTCCGCCGGGAATGACAAAGACCGGCACTCCTAAAAGCCCCGCCGCGATAAAGATCAGAATCGCGACACCGCCGTAAAAGCCGCCAAGAACAGTGCCGGAAAGCACCACAAAGAGATTTTTCAGTACGATTGGAACTCCGCCGGGAAGCGGAACGGCGATAAATCCCGAAACCGCGATTAGCGCCGCGAAAACTGCCGCGAATATATAGCGGCTGCGCGTTATTCTTAAAGAAACCCTCACTGTTAACCTCGCTACATGGTAGGTTAACACCAATCGGGTTTTTTGTCAATGGTCTTTATAAAAGCCACGCTAAAAGTTATTTTTACTTAATTTTCCCACTAAAACATCTGTTCATATATTACTGTCCCTGATTCCTTGTCTGTCAATACAAGCCTTCTTCCAAATGTCATAAATCCGTTGCGTACCGATAATTGATACTCCCTGCCGGCTTCAAGCGGCGGACAGTAAAAGCTTACATTCACCCAATTTATATCTACCATTGGGGCAAATGGCAGTAATAAAATAGCCCAACCGCTGCTGCTTGCCATGTCCATAACAGAGGAATCGTTTATAAGCAATCTGAAATTCAACTTTTTCTCCGCCGGAATTAATATGGGCGACCAGTATGTAGAGCTTTTAGCCTTGGGTAATTTCTCGCCGTCTAAATTAATCAGGGTGATAGTCCTGGAAAAAGTTATTGCCGCCGTATCGTTTTCCGTAAATGAATACGGAACAGGCGTCATTTTACATCCGATAATACAGAACGATAAAATAAGCAAAACAATAAATAAAACCTTGAGTTTTTTCATAGATCCCTCCCTATTAAAAATGCGCGGTAAACGCAATCAGTGTGTTTAACCTGCCGTTTGAATCGGTCAAGAGGCCGATATTCCAGTTTCTTACATCATTCAAATTGGCTGTACTTACCGGCTTCTGATACAAAAAGGGCCGGCGAAAACCGTATATCCAACTGGTTACTAGAGAAGAGATTGCATAAAGTCCGAATACAATGCCTACTGGAATTAAAACATACATTACAGGAAGGGCAATCATGGCGCCGATTATTCCCACTTCGTCAACGACATCCGTTCCGTCAAAGGAAGAATATATGGGGAATAGCATAGCTATATAAAGGGCAGGAATTCCAACACCGATTAATTGCCTGCTCATAAGCTCAAGCCCGCCGTCAACGTCGCCCATAATAAATGATCCAAGTCCGAAAAACATATTCAAAAAACCCGCGCCTATACGCAGGCCGGTACTGATATCCTGAAAGACCCATTCATCTTCGCCTGCGGAAGGAATTGATTCGCCTGTGAAAGTATCTAATTCGCCGTTTGTCTCATCGTCAATATCACCGTTCAAAAACGCGTAATTGTTTAAAGCCGATGAATCCGGTATAAGGGAAAAATAATATTCTTCTGCCGAAATATCCGCTGAAAAAGCGAATGTCAGTAAACCTGCGAATACTCCAATTAATAAAGCTCTCATTTTTGCCTCCGTTATTATTTCGTACAGAATTTACTTCGACTTCTGCCGCTTCCTGAACGCTTCAAGACATTCGCGCCTGAAAATAACTACGGAAAGTCCACGGTGTTCGATTTCAGCTTTCAACTTCGCGGCGTTTTCATCGATCATCTGTTTTTTCGCTTCCAGTTCCAAAAGCCGCTCCGGTTTTACCCCGCAGCCAAGTATCAATTGTTTAAGTTTTTCCGAGGGCACAATAGTCGGCTGACAGCCTGTCATAGCGACGACTGAATTGTCAAGGATGATGAGGGTCATCGGAGTATCGGCGCTTACAGCGTCAATGAGGGCGGTGATGCCCGAATGAATAAAAGTCGAGTCCCCGATGATTCCAAGCGAATACTTAAGACCCGCTTCGGCGGCGCCCTTTGCCATGCCGACGGAAGCGCCCATGCAGACTATACTTTCTGGAATCGAATAGGGCGGAGCGGCGCCTAGCGAATAACAGCCGATGTCGGAATTGATTGCCACATCGGGGTGTTCGGGCCGCGGATCGATGGACGTGACAACTTTTTTGATCACCTCGAAGCTGTCGCAGTGCGGACAGCCCTGGCAGAGCTGCGGCGGCCGGGGATGAAGCGTGCCCATCAAGCTTGTTGCCGCGTCAATACTTATCCCCTGTCTCGCGGGCAGACCGAGAGCCTGCCGCACATTGTCGGGATCAAGCTCCCCGCACTGCACGATTGGTTTTACACTGCCGCCCGCTATGCCGAAGAGTTTTTCCGCGATATAACTTGAACCTTCTTCAATGACAAGAACTTCATCCGCGCCTTCGCAGAGCTTGCGGAT
>JGI24698J34947_10001045_pt1 | contig 14270 bp, 10 predicted proteins | sample TergutMp193P3_FD_34947 | JGI IMG/M metagenome (IMG submission 34947) | reverse complement strand
GGGGGGGGGGGGGGTAAAAACTAATTGAGAATTATAGTATTGATAATTGAGAATAGGCTCATATTTGTTTGCAGAAACAAACATATCAACGCAAAAAGGTCTTGTGCTCAGGCTCATTATTCTCAATTTTCAATTCTCCATTCTCAATTCAATATCAAATCTGCCATTAACCCTAAATATAGAAAATTTTGCGGGGTTGTCAAGGGTTGTAGGGGCAGACCCGCGTGTTTGCCTATTTTGTGGCGGTGTTTTACCCTGTTTACGGGGTATTTTGCCACGAAATTTGCCCCTTTGCCACAATGTTTACCCCCTTGTCTGAACCCCGATTTGCCTGATTACCGCAAAAACGTCCATCTACAAATGCTTTACCAAGTCTGCGGTTACGCTTATTTAAAGGATTTTCGGGATTTTTCAACAATTACCGCATTCTTTTTCTATATTCCTATTATGGATTCTTTTGACATATTCTTTCCGATTTTCGTGCTTGTGCTGCTGGCAGTGGCGGTTCCCTTTGGAATGATGTTCGCTAATTGGGTGCTTTCGCCTCAAACTCAACTCAAAAACAAGGTTAAAACCGATGCCTACGAATGCGGGCTTTCTAATGTAATAGGCAACGCTTCGGAGAGATTCCCCATAAAATATTATATAGTTGCAATGCTTTTTTTGGTTTTTGACCTGGAAGTAGCCTTCCTCTACCCGCTTGCCATTGAGTTTATGAACGGAGGCTGGGATTTATTCGTTATTTTAATGGTATTCCTGTTCATTTTGGAAGTCGGTTATCTCTACATTGTGCGAAAAGGCGTTTTGAACTGGTCAAAGATCAGCGACAGAATTGAATAACCCGCAGCTAAAATTCCCAAAGATATAATTTCTTTGCTCATCTCGCTTGCTGTTGCTCCCATTTGCTGTATGGAAATCCATGCCGGAATTGCATGCTCGCAAGGCGCCCAAAACATGGCGTAGCGCAAAGATTCCGGTATGGAAGATTTTGGCCAGCTAAACCCGGAAATGAACAAAAACGGAAGAGATGCGAACAGAAAAACCTGCATCACGCTTTCTTTCCGGCTGAAAAAGCGAGTAAAAAAGGAACCCATTTGAATACAGGCAATAAAAAAAACAAAAGCGAATATTGCAATATCCAAACATTTTCCATATGCATTAAATCCAAAAAACGGATAAACCACAAAAAGATAAAAACACAAAACAAGCGAGTAATGCAACAGAAAAGCTGCTATTCGGCTAAATGCCGGTCGCCTGTTTATTCCCAGCATACACGCCCCGATAAGTATTGTCTGTTGCAAAACCACCATCAAAACCGCAGGCACCACATAATTATCATAGCGCATGGAACCGTTGAACATGGTTTTAACCGTAATCGGAATCGGGTCTCTTTTTTTCAATGCGAGTTCCGGCGAAACTCCTCGTGCCTGCATAAATGCTATCTGCACCCCGGCTCCCAAGGTTGCCGTTGCATAAAAAACCGCTCTTGAAATTTCGCTATACACCATAAAATAATTGCCGTTATTGAATTCGCCGATTGTTGAAGAACGGCCCGCCCTGATGTCCCTCTCAAAGCCCGCAGGGATTTCCAAAATGCCGTAAACTTTTTCTTCTGCGAGAGCCCGCTTTGCCAAAGCCATGTCTTCGTAAACAAATATTTTCAAATTGCCTGAAGCTCCGAAAAATCCGGTTAATTGTCTGCTCATAACCGTGTGGTCAAAATCAACCACCGCCACGGGAATATCCCTTGCAACGCCTTTCAGGTAGGGGAGAGGATAGTAAAACGCATAAAGAACCGCAGCTACTGCCAAAACAAGAACAGCATTTTTATCCTTAAAAAACTGCGCCCATTCGGAAAGAATAGATTTCATTTTGCAAACCTGTGTTTGATTTTAATGATAACGATAGGAATTCCGCGCCAAAAAACAGCAAATGCCGCTAAAATAATCAGTTCCTTCTCTATAAGGGGCAAAGCGAGGGTTCCCATTCTCAGCGCATTTTGAATTTTTAAGAAATGCGTCAAGGGCAGGAGCCACGCGAAAATTTGCACCGCAAAAGGCATGGCGAAAATCGGAAAAGCCAGGCCTGAAAATGCAAAAGCGGGCCCGCCAATTACGCCGCCTGCAGATGTCGCTACGCGCATTGAGTTGGTGATTGCGAACACGGTGACGCAAAAACCAAATGCCGCAGCGAGCATTAAAAAAGAAGCCAACAGCAACAACCCCCATTGCCAAAGCGAAAAATATATACCCGCCCACGAATGAAAAATATATGTATAAATTCCGTGCTGCAAAAAAAGCATCAACAAGGCAGGCAAAGCAAAAGCGTAATAAGCATTGCCAAAAACATAAGCCGCAAAAATCATCGCTGCCAAATGAAAAGCAGCCGCTACAATCCCAATGCCCAAATACGCTCTGTAATCCAAAGAGGCATTGTTTATGGAGTGAGATTCAACCTTAACGGGATTTGGCAATACATCCTTTGATAATTTTTGCGAATGCGACATTATTACGCTTTGAACCGAAAGTTCCACCATATTGTAGGCTATAAGCGATTGCCCGCTCAAATAAAGCCCTATAACCGGATTTTCGCCTCGCAAAACTCGCCGCTCAAAATCATGAGGCAAACTCACAACCCCTAAAACTTTTTGGCTTTTCAATGCGCTTTCGCACTCAGCCTCTTGCGAGCAAATTTTTGCAAGCTCAAGCCCGGGAGAATTTTGAAACGCAAAAAGCAGCTCCCTTGAAAGTTGGGAATTTTCCTGTATAACAATGCCTATAGGCAATTTTTCAGGATGCCTATCGGAAAACATAATGGCTGTAAAAGCCATCACGGCAGCCGGCAATATCACCAGCAACACCCAAGTCAAATGTCTTTTTACGCATACCCCACGCTCCATACGGTTTAATGTAGATATTATAATCCCCTCCGCCCAATATCCTTTCTATAATGCGCTCCATCAAACCTAATCTCTTGAACGCCCGAATACGCAGCATCAAGCGCGGCTTTTAACGTGCTTCCCTTGCCTGCAACGCCAAAAACCCTGCCTCCCGCCGTTTGCAACTCGCCATCTTGAATCTTTGTCCCTGCGTGCAAAACAACTGCTCCCTTTTTTTCCGCCTCGCTCACCCCGCTAATAGGAACAGAGTTTTTATACTTGCCCGGATAGCCCTCGCTTGCCATAACAACAACTGCGGCATAACCCTGCGGCTGAGTTTCTGCAATTTCCTTTAATTTTCCGATTGAGGCTTTGTAAAATAATTCCAGTAAATCGCCATCGTAAATTTCCAAAACAGCTTGCGTTTCCGGGTCTCCAAGGCGACAATTATATTCTACAACTTTTGGCCCGTTTTTTGTAGCCATTATCCCGATGAATAAAACACCTGTATATGGATTTCCTTCTTTTTCCATGCCTTGCAAGGTGGGTTCGGCAATGTCTTTTTTTATGCGAGCGAGCATTTCTTTATTTACGAGGGGGGCGGGGGCATAGGCTCCCATTCCGCCGGTGTTTGGGCCTTTGTCATCGTCAAAAATTCTCTTGTGGTCTTGAGCGGGCGCAAGCAAAATATAATCTTTGCCATCGCACACGGCAAAAATTGAAGCCTCCTCGCCTTCCATAAATTCTTCTATCACAACGGTTTTTCCGGATTCTCCGAACACCGCTTTCTCGCCGAGCATTTCTTCCACGGCATTTATCGCTTCGCCGTTGCTCAGACAAACAACCGCGCCTTTGCCTGCCGCCAAACCCGATGCTTTTACAACTATGGGAGCAGAATTTTCTTTGAGGTAATTTTTGGCCTTTTGCAAATCCGTAAATGTCTCGTAAGCGGCTGTTGGAATTTTATGCTGCTTCATAAATTCCTTGCTGAACGCCTTGCTGCCTTCAAGTCGGGCCGCTGCCGCCGTTGGGCCAAAAATCTGCATTCCCTGTTTTTTGAACTCGTCAACCACGCCGGCAACAAGAGGAATCTCCGGGCCTATAACCGTAAAATCCGCATTTTCTTTTTTTGCCAGCTCTGCGATTTCCTTTGGATTGGAAACATCAACGGGAAAACATTTGCCGAGTTTTTCCATTCCGGGATTTCCTGGTGCGCAAATTAGTTCCTCGCAAAGCGGAGATTTTTTTATTGACAGGGCTATGGCGTGTTCCCTGCCTCCGCTACCGATTAGGAGAACTTTCATATGTCATCATCGTTTTTGGGTTCGTCCGCAGCATTTTCGTCTGCGATGCTTATGGTTCCGGCTAGGGGCACGTCATCAGGAGCTTCTATAGCTTCATTTGCATTTTCAAAAGTCGTTTTTTCAACGTCCGATTCCGCTTCAATGTCTTCCACGCTTGGGATAGCCACCGCATCTCTCACCAAATCGCCTTCAAAGAGCGAAATTGCCTTAACCCCCTGTGCTGAACGCCCTGTTTCGCGAATACTGTCTAAATCTATGCGAATCATCTGGCCTTCTTTGGTGCTGATTATCACATCGTAATCCGGCAAAACGGCATCCACAAAAACCACTTCTCCTGTTCTATCGGTGACTTTCATGTTTACCACGCCTTTTTTGCCTCGATTTGTAATTCGGTATTCTTCGGGGTCGGTGCGTTTTGCAAATCCCTTTTCGGAAATTGCCAAAACCAAGGAGTTTTTCTTTATGTCCACCATTCTAATAACACTGTCGCCTTCTTTCAAACGAATGCCCCGCACTCCTCTTGAACCGCGTCCCGTGCTGCGGAAAGCGTCCGGCGGAATAGTGATTGCCATTCCGCCCTTTGTGGCTATCATCAGGTTATTTTCCGACTGAACCAAAAGTACACTGACAAGTTCATCGCCTTCCAAAAGAGTGATTGCGTTAACGCCCGCTTTGCGAACCTTGCTGAACAGCCCCAATTTCATTTTATTTATAGTGCCATGCTTTGTGCAGAACACCAAGTAAAATCCCTCGGCAAACTTGCGAACCGGAACTATTGCGGAAACTCGCTCGCCTTCGGCAAGTCCCAGAAAATTTACTATCGGCGTTCCCTTGCCGGTACGAGAGCCTTCGGGGAGCTTATATACTTTTACCCAATGCAAACGCCCCTTGTTGGTAAACGCCAGCAAATAACTGTGCGTGCTTGCGGTGAATACCTTTTCAACATAATCCTCGTCTTTTAAGCCCGTGCCTATAACGCCCTTGCCGCCTCTGCCCTGCAACTTGAATGTATCTATGGGCAGTCTGCGAACATAACCCCTTTTGGAAAGCGTAATTACCTGCTCTTCTTCGGCTATTAAATCTTCATCGTCAAAGTCGTCTTCGGCCTCTTCTATTTTTGTGCGGCGCGCATCGCCGTATTTTTCGGCAATTTCTTCCAGCCTTGTTTTTACAATGGCCATTATGCGTTCTTTTTTTGCCAAAATATCCTCTAAATCCGCAATTTTCAGCAGGAGTTCCTGATATTCTTCTTCCAGTTTTTTAACTTCTATTTTTTTGATGTTTCGCAAACGAACTTCCAAAATTGCCTTTACCTGCGTTTCGGTAAGCGAATAGCGGTTTTGCAAAATTTGGTCTGGGTCGTCTTCAAAGCGAATTATGCGAACTACTTCGTCTATATTTTCAGGCGAAAGAGCAATTTTGAAGCCTTCTAAAATGTGCGCTCTTTCCTTTGCCCTTTTCAGTTCAAATTCCGTGCGGCGGCGAATTACCTCGTGGCGATGTTCCACATAATTCACGCACAAATCTTTCAAACTCAAAAGTTTCGGATGGCGATTTACCAAAGCCAAATTATAAATGCTAAAGCTCTCCTGCAGCCTTGTATACTTGAACAGATTGTTTTTAACGACTTCAGGCACGGCATCCTTTTTTAAACCGATTACTATCCGCATCCCTTCCCTATCGCTTTCATCGTTTGCCCTGTTTACGCCTTCTATTTTCCCATCGTTTACAAGTTTGCCTATGGTTTCCAGCAATTCCTTTTTATTCACCATATAAGGGATTGATTTTACAATCAGTTGCACCCTGTCTTTGGCATCTACTTCTATTTCCATATCGGCGCGAACCCTTACCTTGCCTCGTCCCGTGAGATAAGCCGCCTTAATTCCGCTACGTCCGCAAATCACGGCTCCGGTGGGAAAATCAGGGCCTTTTACAAAATGGAGCAACTCTTCGCATGAAATTTCGGGATTATCTATAACCGCTTTTATCGCATCGGTAACTTCCCTTAAATTATGCGGAGCCATATTGGTAGCCATGCCCACCGCAATGCCTATGGAACCGTTTACCAAAAGATTGGGAAAAGCAGAAGGCAACACAACAGGCTCTTCCAATGAATCGTCAAAATTCGGGCTGAAATCCACAGTGTCTTTGTCTAAATCCTCCAGCATGAACTGGGCAAAGTGGGTCATTCGAGCTTCGGTATAGCGCATCGCTGCCGGGGGGTCGCCATCCATGCTGCCGAAATTTCCCTGCCCGTCAACAAGGGTATAGCGGAGCGAAAAATCCTGAGCCATGCGTACAAGGGTATCGTAAATTGCGCTATCGCCGTGGGGGTGGTACTTACCCATGACTTCGCCAACGATTGTTGCGCTTTTGCGAGTGGGTTTGGGAGCCGGGGTCAAGCCAAGTTCGTGCATTCCAAAAAGCACTCTGCGGTGAACAGGTTTAAAGCCATCGCGAGCATCCGGCAACGCACGTGATACTATAACACTCATAGAGTAACGCAGGTAGCTTTCCTGCATATCTTTTTCTATTGTAGAGGGGATTTTTGATCCCGGAACCATTTTAACAGTTGACATAAATTTCCTAAATATGGAGCATATAATATAGAAAATTCAAAATTCTAGATTACAGCAATAGCGAGTAAATTCACGCAATCCCGGCAATTTCCTTCATTGCGGTTTCCGTGTCTTCGTACTTTGAATTCTCGCCTATGCCCTGCACCAAAAATTTATCCAATGCGACATGCCTCTTAATCGCAACATCAATCTCCGTATCAGAACCCTTGGCATAAGCGCCTATGTTTATCAAATCCTCGTTTTTGCGATAAACCGCAAGGCTTCGCAAAATGGTTGCGGACAACTCTTTTAATTGCGGACTTGCAATGTCTGTACGGCAGCGGCTTATGCTTGCCAAAATATCTATGGCAGGATAATGATTCTTGTTTGCCAGCGCACGCGAAAGCACAATGTGCCCGTCTAAAATTGAACGGACTGCATCTGCAATAGGGTCTTCCAAATCGTCTCCGTCAACCAAAACGGTATAAAGCCCGGTTATACTGCCTTTATCGCTGTTGCCGGCCCGTTCAAACAACTTAGGCAAAAAAGCAAAAACAGACGGCGTATAACCCTTTGTTGCCGGCGGCTCGCCAACCGCCAAACCTATTTCGCGCTGCGCCATTGCCAAACGCGTTGTGGAATCCATCAAAAAAAACACATCCTCGCCGCAATCCCTGAAAAACTCCGCTATGCTCATAGCCAAAAAACTCGCTTTCAGGCGAACAAGAGCGGGCTGGTCGCTGGTTGCAACTACAACCACGGAGCGTTTTAACCCCTCCGGCCCCAAATCCTTTTCTATGAATTCCCTGACCTCCCTGCCGCGCTCCCCTATTAAAGCGATAACATTAACTTTCGCAAGGCAGTTCCTGGCTATCATGCCCATAGTAACGCTTTTGCCAACACCCGAACCCGCAAAAATTCCCATCCTCTGCCCTCGCCCTATGGTTAAAAAACCGTCTATGGCGCGAAGCCCGGTGAACATGGGTTCTTTTATGCGCTCTCTTTGCAAGGCAGAAGGCGGTTCTGCGTAAATTGAACGGTAAGTTTCGCATTTGATTTCGCCAAGCTCGTCCATCGGGCTTCCCATGCCGTCCAAAACCCTGCCCAAAAGCTGATAACCAACAGGCGCGGTTAAGGTTTCGCCTTTTGCGGCAACGCTCATTCCCGGTCTGATGCCTTCAAGCGAACCGAGCGGCATAATAAGGGTTCTGGTTTCCCTAAAACCCACAACCTCCGCATAGCAAACAATTTTTCCATTTTGCTCAATAATGCAAAGCTCGCCAATGGCAGCATTCGGGCCTTCGCATTCAACAACCAGACCTATGATTTTCACAATGCGTCCGCGCACTTCTGCAAGGCGAATGCGAGAAATCTCGTCCAATCTATTCATACATCTCGTTTATTTCTCTTTCATATCTCTGTTCAACAACGCTGCGGCGAAGTTTTAATGTTGGCGTTAAAAGCCCGTTTTCCGTTGAAAGCACAGCAAAAACGGCTTTCCACTTTTTAATCCTTTCCCACTCGTTCAAGCGTTTATTCACGGCATCCACATGTTTTTGCAAATCCGCATTCAACCTATTGGATTTCAGGGCTTTTTCGGGGTCAAATTCCTGCTCGCTCTTTCTTAATCTGGTCCTCACTATGTCCGGGTTCAAAAACAAAAGCGCAGACGTAAATTTTTTTCCTTCCGCAAAAACCTGCGCAGCGTCTATAAAGGCTCGCTGGCTAAGAGCTTGCTCTATTGGAATTGGGCTTACATATTTGCCCGTGCTGGTTTTGAACATCTCTTTTAAACGGCCGGTTATCCAAATATAGCCGTCTACGTCTATGTAGCCCTTATCGCCGGTGCGAAAAAATCCGTCTTCCGTAAAAGTTTCGTCCTTTAAATCCGGCCGGTTAAAATATCCGCCGAACACGCTTGACCCTTTAACTTGAATCTCCCCTTCCGGAGAAATTCTAACGTTTAAATTGCGCAGCGGCTTGCCAACCGATCCCATCCTTTTATTTCCGGGGCATTCCGCAGAAATAACAGGCGAAGTTTCCGTTAAGCCGTAGCCCTCATAAAGCGCCAAACCTATATTTCTCAAAAACCTGTTAACGGAAACATTCAAAGCGGAACTTCCGGACACCATGAGGTAAAAATTATCGCCAAGCGCAGCGCGCATTTTTGAATAAACGAGCTTGTCCCAAATGGTTTTTCGCAAATTCTCTTTGCCCGGGTCTGTATTTTTGGCTTTGTTTACGGCATATTTCACAAGCCATTTTATGGGTATCGGTTTTTTGTTTGCTCCATCTATAAGTTTTTCGTAGAGTTTTTCCAAAATTCTCGGAACAACGGTCATAATGGAAGGGCGAATTTCCGGCAAGTATTTTCCGACATTGTTTGGGCTGTCTGCAAAATAAACCGGCAAGCCGCAACTGGAAAAATAATAAACCACCATTCGTTCAAATATGTGCGCAACCGGAAGAATGCTCATGCACAAGTCTTCGTCCGGTTTAACGGGGAAAAAATCCGAGATCGCTCTTAGCTGCAAGGTCATGTTGCTTTGCGTTAAGGGAACGCCTTTTGGAGTTCCGGTTGAGCCGCTGGTGTAAATGACGGAGAATATTTCATCGCCCGATATATTCTCTATTCGTTCCGAAAATTTTTGCCGTTCTATTTGGGAATCCGCTTTTTTCCCTTTTTCTATAAAGTCATTCCAGGAAAACGAGTTCTTGTGTTCCGTTCCGCTTGGGAGAGGAGAAAAATGAATTAGGGAATCTATGGATTTTATAAGCGGGTAAATTTGCGGAGAAAGGGTTTCCCAGGAGTCTATGGCCAAAACCTTTACCTGAGCGTCCCTAACCTGAAATTCAAAATGCTCTGAAGATATGTTGGAGAACAGCGGAACGGTATAGCCGCCGCAAACTTGCGTTGCAAGGTCAACCAGAAACCATTTTGGGGAACTCGGAGCGATTATTCCAACTCCAACTCCTTTGCCGATGCCGATTTCCCGCAGGGCAAGGCTTAGGAAATAAATGCTGTTTTGCAAGTTTTCCGAATCGTAGCAAATCCATTCATCGCCCGCGCGGTGAAAAAATCCTCTAAAACCGGGCCGCTTAAAAGCCCGCAGCATTAAAGCCGGCAATGAACCTGTTTCTTCAAACATAATAGCAAACTCCTTTAATCCTGAACATAAATGTCCGTTGCATACCTTTTAACCGTTTCCACTATGGTCTTTAACCCAAATGCCGTTGCGCCGTGCTCGGTATATTTATAGCCGCCCGCCGTGAAATCAACGCCGGCTATATCCAAATGCGCCCAGTTCAAGCCTTCTTTCACAAACTCCTTTAAGAACAATGCGGCGGTTATAGCTCCGGGGCCATCGTCTGTTATGTTGCGAAGGTCGGCGACTTTGTCTTTTAAACCTTCGGCGTATTCTTCGTCCAGCGGCATTCTCCACCATTTTTCGCCGTTCTCCGTACCGGCTTCCTTTATGGTCAAGGCAAATCCATCGCTATTGCTGAAAAGCCCGCCAATGGAAGTTCCCAGCGCGCGCCGTATAGCTCCGGTTAAGGTTGCTATGTCTATAATATGGGTTGCGCCTAGCTCTGCCGCTTCTATAAGCCCGTCTATTAAAACAAGCCTGCCTTCCGCATCGGTGTTTTCCACCATAACGGTTTTTCCGTTTTTGGCTTTGAAAATATCTCCGGGCAGCACCGCGTTTTCTCCAGGGCGGTTTTCTGCCAGGCAGAGAATTGCGTCCACCTTTATCGGGAGTTTAAGCTCGGCTATAATTTGAATAGCTGCCAGCACTATTGCCGCGCCGGACATATCGCATTTCATTTCGTGCATTTTGTCTTGAGGCTTTAGGCTTATTCCGCCGGTATCAAAAGTTATGCCTTTGCCGACAAGAGCCATGCGAACCGGGTTTATATATTTTGGCCTATAGCTAAGGGTAACCATTGCAGGCTCGTTTTTGCTACCTCTTCCAACGGTTAAAATTCCATTGAAGCCATCTTTTTCCAAATCACTATTTTTGCGGATTTTTATGGCAAGCCCGTGTTTTTGGGCTATACCCTGGGCTATATTCGCTATGACTGCAGGGGTCATGGAACAGCCGGGTTCATTTATCAGGTTTTTAGCAAGGTCAATTCCGGAGAACAGGATTTGCAGCGTATTTCCATCTATTTCCATATCGTCTGCAAACAGGTATTCAATATCCGACTTCTTGCTTTTTTTGCTTTTGTACTTGTCAAAGGCATAGCTTGCATGGCAAAGTCCTTGCAAAATGGCGCCTCTCTTTTTTTCGGAATCCTCTTTTAACGAAGGTATCAGCAACGTTTTAACGGAATTGTTTTCCGCCCATTTAGCCAAACGGTAACCCGCCATGCGTAGATGGTCCAGCAAATCCAGCCCCGCTTCCTTTCCGGTATCAACAAAAAGAACCGGATGCGAGTATTCGTTGTCAATCCTTATTATGCGCAGAGCTTCGGGTTCATGCAAAACGGATTCGGAATTACTTATGAATTGCAGAATTTCCTGGGCATTGCTGCTGGTTATGGCTTCTTTTTTGCGCTTGTCGTATAAAAATACGGATACGGGACCATCGCCCCACCAATTGCTATGCTCTTCGGGTATAGCAGCGCTTTTTTTACGTCCGCCGGATTTTGAATTGGAAGACTTGTTTTTCATGAGGGTAAATATAGAAAATTCTATATTCCCCAAAATGACCGGTAAATTTGAAATTTTCATTTCCTACAGACGCAAAGGCGGCTATGATACAGCCAAGCTGCTCTACGACAGGCTGAGATTAGACGGTTATGCCGTTTCTTTTGATATAGATACCCTGGAAAAAGGGGATTTTGACAGCGAACTGGAAAACAGGGTAAAGGAATGCAAGGATTTTTTGGTGGTATTGAACCCCGGAATTTTCGATAGATTTTATAACCCGGAATGCGACCCGAAAGATGATTGGGTTCGCCGGGAAATAGCCTGCGCGCTTGCGGAAAATAAAAATATTGTTCCGCTTGTTCTGGATGGCTTTGAGTGGCCTAAAAAAGCTTTGCCCCCGGAAATTAAGGATATTGCCAGAAAAAACGGCATAGACCTTAACCCCAAGCATTTCGAAGCCGCATATGCAACCTTAAAACGAAGATTCCTGGACTCGCAGCCGCGCTGGACAGTCAGGCATAGAAAGAAAATCATTACCGCCGTTTCTTTGGCATTTTTGATAATTGTCGCCTTTTTAACATTCTTATATTTCAATATAACCGAAGAAATGTCTGAAATTTCCCGTGAAAAGGAACAAAAAGAATTGGAAATTCAACTGGAAAAACAGAGAATTGATTCTCTAGCCAAAGAAATGCACAAACAGGATTCAATTATACGGCGCCAAGATTCTATCAGGCAGGAACGGCAAGAACGGCGGCGGCTGGATTCAATCAGGCAGGATTCCCTGATACAGTTAGCCCAGCTTGCCCAACTGGAATCCGCAGGTTCTAAAGCCGCAGGTAAAAAAACAACCGTAAAATCCTCAAACAGGACTTTGCACTGGATTGGTTCCGGCGATGCGATTGGAACAGCGATTTTTGAAAAATTAATTCCGGCTGGCGCTCAAAAAACAAAATGCTCCGACAACGGCATAAATCTAAACGTCACCAAGCCAACCTGCAATTCTTCAGACAAAAAGATAACGTGCTCCTATTCCCCTAAACTGACTTTAACCGATTGCGATGGCAAATTGCTCGGAGTGCTTGATATAAAAACAACATTTCTTGCCGAATCGCAAACGGATGAGGCGGCGGCGAGAAGAGAATTGGCAAATGAATTGCGCAGCGCAAATTTTAACGACGTGATTTCCGCAATAGAAGGGTACAAATGAATCTTTCCGATTTGACAAAATATAAAAACATAGTTTTGCAAATGCATAACATTCCCGATGCGGACACTGTTTCCTGCGCCTGGGTTTTGCAAAAATATTTTGAGCGCAATAATTGCAAGGCCAAAATAATTTACGGCGGAAAGATAAAAATAGCCAAGCCCAGTTTGGCAATGTTCATTAAAGCTCTTGGCATAGAAATAGAAATGGTTCTCGAAATTCCGGCGGCGGATTTGCTCATAACGGTTGATTGCCAATACGGCGCGGGAAATGTTGAAAAATTTCCATGCAAAAAATTTGCCGTCATAGACCATCATGTGTGCGAAATTCAGGAAAACGAGCTTTGCGAAATCAATCCTGCGCTCGGCAGTTGCGCTACTCTTATTTTTGCCATGTTGTCGAGGGAAAAACTGAACGACTTTTTGAAAGATGAAAAAATAAGCACGGCTTTATATTACGGGCTTTACACCGATACAAACGGGCTTGCGGAAATACGGCATCCTTTGGACAGGGATTTGTCGGAAGTTTATTTTGACAAGGCTCTGATTAAAAAGCTGAAAAATGCAAATATAACCATGCCGGAGCTTTCCATAGTTTCGGGCTCTTTAAAGGAATTTGAAATTGTGGGAAATATAGGCCTGTTTAAGGCTGAACCCTGCGACCCGAATATTTTGGGGTTTTCAAGCGATATAGCTATGCAGGTTGATTCCCTTGAGGCTTGCGTTTTGTTTTCAAATGTAAACGGCGGCATAAAGATTTCCGTTCGCAGTTGCAGCCGTGAAATTATGGCGAACGAGCTGTCTGCGTTTTTGTGCGAAGGTTTTGGCGGCGGCGGCGGAAACTTGGAAAAGGCGGGCGGTTTCTTAAAAAATTCGGAAGAGTACCTGATTTCCAGGCTAAAGGAATATTTGGTCGCTTTTGACAAAATTTACGCAGGGCAAACCGCCATTGATTTTGCCTCAATGAAGCGTTATAAAAAACTCCAAATTCCGGTTGGTTTTGCAAAATGCGAAGACCTGTTTCAAGACGGAACAAAAATCACGGTTCGCACAATGGAAGGGGATTTGGATTTGGTTGCCAAGGAAAACATTTATTTTATGATAGGGATAGAAGGCGAAGTGTATCCCATTTTGCGCGAGAAGTTTGAAAAAAACTACATTGCCCTTAATGATGAATACGAGCAGGTTTCCGAATATCCGCCGACTGTTATAAACAGGCTCACCGGAAGAAAGCAGGGTATTTCGCGTTTTGCCAAAATATGCTTTCCTACAGGCGAAAAAATAATAAGGGCAAAGCAAATAGAAAAACGCACAAAAGTATTCACCTATTGGGACACCGAAAAATACTTCTCCGGCAAGCCCGGTGATTTTTTAGCCGCCAACGAAGCGGATTTAGGCGATTGCTATATTGTAAACGAGCGGATTTTTTATAAAACATATGAGTTGATGTAGGGAAAGCCTTCCCCTAGTTCGCACGGTGTTACATTGAATCTGCGCATATTAGGGGAATGTAGAAAATAAAATTTTTCTATATTTGAGCAATGCCTCATTTCACAGCATGTAGAATTCCGGCTTTGGAGTACAAAAATGGATAAAAAAGCAATTCTTTATTTTATTACCTGCATAGCTGATTTTGCGGAGAAAAACGAGATTAGCATTAAAGATGCTTT
>JGI24698J34947_10001044_pt1 | contig 14279 bp, 11 predicted proteins | sample TergutMp193P3_FD_34947 | JGI IMG/M metagenome (IMG submission 34947) | reverse complement strand
GCAATATACCTTTTGGGAAGGAGAAAGCGGCTGGTTGGTGGGTTATCTTAATGATTATCCCGAACAGTGGACGCAGGGAAAAGATATAAAAGAACTGGAAGGAATGCTTTTGGACCTTTACGAAAATTTTCAGGAAGAGGCAAAACGGAACAAGGAACAAGTTAAGAAAACAGGTGTGTTGAGAATTCCCGCATGAAACGAAATCTGCTGCTTAAAGAAATACGCAAACGGGGAGCCGTCTTTATCCGTCACGGTAAAAAACATGACATTTATGTGAATCCAAAGACCGGAATAATTGAGCAGATTCCCCGGCATACTGATGTTGATGAAGTTCTTGCCAGAAATATCATCAAGCATTTTTCATAACAGGCTATGTGTACCATGAGCGGAATAGACTTCCATGTCCACGTTACCCCGCCTGAGATAAGCGCGAACTGGCGCAAGTACGCCGAAAAGGAGCCGTATTTTGCCCTGCTTGCGCAAAACCCCCATAACAAGTACGCGGGCGCTGAAGAGGTGGTCGCCATGCTTGATGAGGCGGGGTTTGAGCGGGCGGTTGTTTTTGGGTTTGGGTTTAAGGATATGGGGCTGTGCCGCATGGTCAACGACTATGTGATTGAAAAGGTTCGCGAGTTTCCCGGCCGGCTTACCGGTTTTATGTCGGTGGCGCCTAACGCAGCCGGGGTGGAACAGGAGATTGATCGCTGCCGGAGCGCCGGACTGAAGGGCGTCGGCGAGATATACCCCGGCGGCCAGGGGTTTACCCTTGATAATAAGGAAGAAACCCGCGCGTTTACCGGCGTCTGCATTGAGCGGGGTTTACCGGTAATCGTTCATACCAACGAACCGGTGGGGCACGCCTACGCCGGAAAAAACGACGTCGGCTTGCGGCAGATAGAACGCTTTATCGCGCACAGCCAGGGGCTGACGGTGATACTGGCCCATTGGGGTGGGGGACTGCTCTTCTACGAAGCCATGCCGGAACTGCGCGAACAATTGCGCACCGTGTACTACGACACGGCGGCGACCCCTTTTTTATACCGTGCGGATATTTACCGCGCGGCCCTGGCCCTCGGCCTGGGTGACAAGATCATCTTCGGCAGCGATTTCCCCCTGTTGCCCCCGTCCCGCTATTTACCGGCCCTGCAAACCCTGCCCGATGACGCAAGGGAACGCATTTTGTCCGGCAACGCGCGGAGGCTGTTGGGTTAATTTTTTTTAATACGCCATGAACTCAATCTCGTCGCCGTGGGCGCCCACCACTTCACGGGTGGTAGGGTTAACCATGAGGTCCATGCCTTCAAGGGCCATGGCGCCCAGGAGTATGTCTGCGGCGCCGGGGATAACCACGGCGGGCAGTACTATATCGCGGTTTTTCCAGTGAATTTCTACCGCCTCCGTCACCTGACAGGTTACGCGCTGGCCGTTGGCAATGCGGGCGGGTTTTTCGCCCTTTACGTTAAGCCCCAACTTTTGACGCAGTTCTTCGGTAATGACCAGATTCATTGAGCCGGTATCCACCACCGCCGTAACCGTGGCAGTCCTGATGTCATCCGCCTTGATAAGCCCTGCCCGGGCATTTCCCTCATCCAACGCGTTTTTCAACGTAATTTCCGTGTAAACAATACCCATGTGACTCTCCTCAATAATAATATTATAGCATATAAAGCGCCTACTATATATATGACGCAAACTCGCGTTTTGCATTAGTCTTTTTGCAAAAAAAGTGAAAAAAAAGCAAAAAAAAAGCCGCCCCCAAAGGGGACGGCCTTTGCAAACTCAATGCGTTTTACGGCGCCGGCGTGCGTGCGGGCCCCTCAAAGCGCAGCTCGACGATCTCTATGTAGGGGGTGAACCAGCCTTGCGCTGTTTTGCCCTGGGCTTCTATCGCGGCCTTGTCGGGCAGGCCCTGGGGCGTGAAGGGCGGCATTATCTTGACCGAACTGGTGCCCGCGGGCTGAATAACCACATGAGTGGGTATCTCGTTAAGGCTGGAACCTTGCGGATCGTTGCCGCTCTTGTCAAGGCCGCGGGTGGCGTTGTCGTTGGTCAGGTTGTACCAGAGTACCTGTATTTCGCCGCTTTTCGCGAAACCAAAGTCGCCCTGCGTCCAGTTCTGAATCCACTGCCTCCCGTCCGCCAGATAGAACAGCGCCTGACAGGTAACAACCGTATAATCCATGATGTCAAAGTTTGTCGGGAACTTTATGGGAATCTCATATTTATCCCGGTGATTGCCGTCAATAAACGGTGTGGGATTTTTGGGCAGCCCCTGCAGGCCTTCCGCCGTCCGCTTGGGGTTATCCGTAAACGCGTGCAGGTCTACAATGTAGTGTTTCTTCGCTTCCCAGTCGCCGTCCGGCGTCCATATTCCGTGATTCCACGGCCGGCGCCATTCGACAACGATGGCGGCGCGCGCGCTGGTAGCCTTATTAGAGCCGCTGGTTGCGACTACCCAGTAATAGTGGGTCGAGTTGCTGAAACCGGTATTAAAGGGCCGGTTTTTCGCGGTTATCGTCGGGGTGTAGGTGGCCTGGGTAGCGCCGAGGATGGGCCTGCCCTCGGCTTCCAAACGGTAATACTGGTTGCCGCCGTTATGCAGAGAAACATTTTGCTTTTCATCCCATGCCAGACCGGAGCCTATGGTATCCCGATCGGCTGTTGACAAACCTTCGCCATAGCCGGGATCGCCGTATATTCTGCCGTCGCGGTCAAAGCCGTAGCCGCCGTACCAGCTATTGGACTCATACCACTGATAGGTAAAGCTTCCGCCGCGGTCAAGTTCAAAGCTTAACGGCGTGATAGCGCGGTCAAGCGTAATGGCTCCGGTGTCGGTAATCAGAATACGCTGTTCAGTCATATCACCATTAAAATTAAAGTCAACCTGCGTCGGCGTCAGGGTTGTGGTGTAGTCGTTGGTAACAGTATACGCCGTGGATTTTGGCTGCGTTTTAAAATTGGCCGCCAGCAGGGTTACCGGTATCCGGTAAAAGCGCATATCGCCGGTATCTGCATCTTTGGCGCGCGCGGGACGTACCCTCACCACCAACTGTTGTCCGCTATTTTCAATACGGGCCGCTCCCGATCGCCTCCAGCCTCCCTCAGGATTCCAGTCGTTGAATGGAGAAGGCACGGTTACGTTGGCGGCGACTACCGCATAATCGTAGACCGCGCCGGCATCGGTCGGCACAATCTGTACGCCAAAGCCGCCGGACGGCTGGTCGGCGGAGGCAAAAGAGCCCGCGCCTATCGCGGCCCACTGCCGCGCCGGCGTACCCTTGCCCACTACTTCAACGTTGCTCAGTTTCAGCGTGGCAATGGTCGCTATACGGCCGGTCATAACCTGGAACGCGTAAAAATATTGGTCTTCCTCATTTTGCGCGGTTACCTCAACATACAGGATATTGCCGTCCGCAAAGTTGGTGATATTTTTTTGCCATTCGCCCGGCTGATCCGCGGTGAGAATAGTCTGGGCTACGGCATACCTGAAGGTCGCGTCAGCCTGTGCGGGCACGGGATTAATAACGGCTCTGGTCGCTTCTCCCTCCGTAATGTCGGTCCGTCCGTAAAAATCGGACTGACCCCCCTTAACGGAAGCCGTTAAGGTAGCCATACTTTCGGCAGGTTCAGGGACTTTCTGCGCTTCCCGTCCTGAAATGTAAAATTCCACCAGCTCTTTTACCGGACTTGCCAGCCGGGAATAAAAGCGGTAGTAGTTCGTGGTTATCCCGTCGTCGGCGGTTACCTTAAAGTACAGAAAGTCGTCGTAGGTAAACGAGTCCCCTACACGGGGGTCGGTAAAAGAGTCGGGCTTGTTGCCGGCGCGCGCCTTTCCCCACTGAACCCGCGCCCCCGCGCTGACTTTGGGGTTTAAGCGGACGCCATTCTCCATGTCGTCGTCCCTTTTGGCGTAAATGACTCCAAAATCCGCGCCGACTACTTCATATTCCTCATCGTCCCAGTCCTCAGAGGGAATGGGCATGGGAATAACCGAAACTTCGATAGTTCTGAGATCTGCCGTTGTTACCGTCAGGGAGAGCAGTTTAGCCTGCGGCCCCAAATCCTCGGTAATATCGGTGGAGCAGGCAGTCAGGGCAAAAAGCAGTACAAGCGCCGCCAGTGTTAACGTTATGCGTAATTTCATGCGAAACCTCCTAATAATAGATACAGAAGCGCAGGTTGATATACTGCGTCCGTTTTATGGGATCATTGCTTCCCCGTTCGGGATAATCCTGCACATATTCCTGCTTCCAGTTGTAGACAAAGGCGATGTACGACGAAGTAAAGTTCAACTGCACTTTCGGTTCAAGCTCTATCTGCCGGTAGGGCGAACCCGGCCACACTTTGCCCGTTCCAAAGTCCTGCATATAGGAGAACATCGCGCCCACGCTGATCAGCTTCTGGTATTCCCCGATGCTGATGTGCCAGTAAAAACTGGGCTTAACCAGAAATTCACTGCGCTGGTCTATGTAGTCATAGCCGATGCGTACCTGTGCGGTAAACGGCGTAATCAGATCCCCCAATTCCGGCGGATCGTACTGGGCGAAAACCCAGTTCCGCGCCCAGAAAAACATGGGATCATCGCCCCCAACCCCCTGGTACGCGCCGAGCGCCCATACCTGCATACCGGCCAGCAGCTCCCGCAGGGCATATTCTTCAACGCGGTAGATAAACTCGTCACCTTCATGCCCGTACTGTTCCGTGCCCCGCTCCCGGACGTCTATCGTGCTATCCAGCCGGTAGGCGAAACGCACCATGAAATAGTCGTTGGTATAGGAAACGCCCAGCACCGATTCCCGCAGAAGGTCCACAAACCCCGCGGTGCGGCTCGATCCCGAATCGTCAACGGAGTTCAGCCAGTTCAGCACAAAGCCCGCGTTCAGCTTGCCCCAGCCCTTATCGGGCATAAAATTGGGTTTCCACTCAACGCGCATACCGCCGCCGTTGTTGTTTTCCTCCAGCTCTTTCCACATTTCCGGGCCGCCGGTGCTCCAGGGCGAACCGCCCAGCTTGCCGACCGCCACGGTCATCTGGTTCTCAAAAAAGTCGCCGTAGCCAAAGGCGTATTTCCATTTAGGCTGTTCGCTGTCCGTGTTCGACCAGTTTTCCCAGTCGAGACGGCCCCTCATGCCGAAGCCGTTACCGTTGGTGTAATCCAGGTTCAGGCGGAAACGGCCCTGATTGCCGCCGGCATCGTCTTTGCTGTGCAGCTTGAGCGGTTGTTTAAGTTCTTCCGGCGCTTTTCCCTGATACTGTACCGTCTCCCAGTAGATACCGGTTTTGGCCTCGCCGGAGAGTTTTAACTCCTGGGCAAAGGCGGCGGCGGAAAAGGCCACGGCAAAAAAAGCCGTTATCAGTAACACAATAATTCGTTTCTTCATCTCGTTTTCTCCTTTCCGCAGCCTATTGCTTCGTGAATTTGACCGATATGATCTGGTTATTGTTCAGTTGCACGTAGGCGGCAGTCCTGCCGTTCGCAACCTGCACATCATAGGGGAGATGGAATTCGTTGGTGGAAATGTTGACGTACCTTGACCGTATGGCCGTTACGCTGCCGATAGTAAAGTTCGGGGGCATTTCAATTTTGATCCATCCCGGGTTTACCCCGCCGTCGCCGTTGCTGGTCGTCGGCGTCCACATAACCAGACTGAGTTCATTGCCGTCCTGCGACTGATACGCGGTAATACGCGCGCTCGTGTTATCCATGTCGTTGGATGAGCCGTTGACAAACGCGACGTTGCGCGCGTCGTTTTCAAAAATCACCTCGTTGTCGCTTGCTCTGGTCATGCTGAAACCAATCCGCGTGGTATCAATCGTGTACTTGGAATAGTGGGACAGGCCCCAGCCGCGGGGAAGGATATTGCCTTCGACCGTGCCGTATTGGCCGTCGCCGATCATGCTGTAGAAACGTTTGGAAGCCCACCAGATAAAGGCGTTTTCGTTATTCAGGCGCATCACCAGGTCGACGTCGTTCATAAAGCGCCATATCAGGTTCCATTTTGAGTCGTTGTAATACCCGTTGGCGTTCGCGCTGTTAATGTTGTGCTCGGTCATCCACACTTCTTTGCCGTCTGTTTTTTGTACAGCGGGACGGGAAGACCACAGGTTCTGCGACCGCTCGCCGTAGACGTGGCGGGCAAAAACGTCGATGTGTTGATACGCGAGGGGATCGTCTATCGCCGGCCAGTTGATGTTCGGGTTGTTCGCCGACTCGCCGTTCATGGTCAGGACGCGGGGCGTTTGTTTGCCGCCGCCCCAGCCGCGCACGCCCTGGGTAAAGGTTCCCACCTTTTTAAAGAAGTCCCGCATTTCTTCGGGTTCCCATTCGCAGCCGTCGTAACCGGCGGTGTAGTTGGGCTCGTTCTGAATTGAAATAACGTAAATGGGCGCCCCGCGGTTAAACATGTGCTGGGCGTACGATTTAAGGTACGCGGCGTATTGGTCGTAGTATTGGTGCTGGAGATAGCCGCCGCCGTTGATCGAGTTGTTGCTCTTCCACTCTTTGGGCATACTCCACGGCGCCGCGGCGACAAAACCGCCGTATTTGTTAACAATCTTGACATTTTCGTAATAATGGGGGCGGCGGTTGGTCTCTTTTACCAGATAGTCCATCGCCTTGTCGATGTTGGTATCCGTTACCGGCAGCATGATGCGCAATATGTTGTAGCCGAGCTGGTCGGGGTCGTACTGCCGTTCGGTCTCCGCCGGATAGGTCTCCGGGAAGTTGGCCCACGCCACTTCCATGCCGCCGTAGCCGCGTATGTAGTTGTACCGTTCACTGGGCTTGAGCGCGATGGAGTAGGCTTCACTAACGCCCGTAGCGGGGGCCGTACTGCGCACGTTAACCGCGCGGCTTCTGACAGATGCCGTCTGCGCCCCGATAACGTTAACGTTCGTGTTGGTGACCTCCGCAAAGTAGTACGCGTTGGGGTTAGCCGTCAGGTTGGGCGTATAGGACGCGTTAGTCGCGCCTGGAAGAATGGTTCCGCTCTTGTTGGTGTTGGTCGTGGTGTTCACGTACCACTGGTAGCTCAGATCGCCAAAGTCCGGGCTGGTTCCCGCCACCGTCAGCGCTGCCGGAGTCTCGCTGGTAAAGTACAGCGCCGGATTCGGCTGCGTCGTAATAAGGGGAGTGTCCGCGCGCAGGCCGAACAGTATGTTGACGAGCGCCGGAACGCTTGTTTCCGTCGCCGTATTGTTGGCCGCGTCCGTGTGGGTAACGACTACATAAAAGTAATTTTTTTCCACTTGCAGGTTGGGGAAAGCGCCGGTAAACGCGCCCGCGCTTGCTCTGGTGTAGGTAGGCGTGAACTCAAGTTCGGTTTCGTAGACAACGACGTCATCATATTCAGGAACAGTAGGATCGCCCCACTGCACTTCAGGTTTCTCGACTTGCTCTATGCGCGCGATGAGCTGATTGCCCACGGGGACGCCCGCTGCGGTCTCAAAGCCGGTTCCGGCCGCGTTGCGTTTAACCTGATACCACTGGTAGCTGAGTGTTCCGCCTGCCGGAACCGTGGCTCTTACCGAGAGCGGGTTCAGCGCGCGCCCGAAGCGGGCCTGCGCACCGGACGGCTGACGGGTGATGATGGGCGGCTGTGGAGAGCCGGGAGCGTAAAACGAAAGGATCGCCACATCGCTCGTTACCGAGGCTTCGGTGTTGTTTTTGTCGGTCGCCTTGTTGTTGGTGTTGGTCACGACCACGTAAAAGTAGTTTTTGCCCCCCGCGGCGGTGTTGAGGGTAACGCCCTGAGCGCCGGGCGTGTAGGTATCTCCGGTCGCGCCGGTTATTTCCTGTCCTGCGCCGCTGGTCAAATACGCGGCGATGTCGCTAAACGTATACCACTGATAGGAGAGGTCGCCGTCGCCGTCTATCCATTCGTCTACTTCGACGGTCAAGTCCGTGGGAGTCGTACCCACCGTGTAAGCGCTGCTCTGCGGGTGTTTGGTGATATACGGCTCAACGAGCAGTACTTTCGCTTCCTTCTCGGTGACTTCCATCTCGCAGGTGGTGAACAGGAGGGACAGCAGGAGGATGGTTATCGTGATGATTGATTTCTTCTTCATGGTTACTCCTTAAAATTGGTTTTGGTGCAAAAAAAAGAGTCAACGAATGGCACGAATAATTAATATTTATTTTCATTCGTGTTCATTCGTGTCATTCGTTGACTCTTCTCTTCATTAATTCTTTCGTTAAAGGTAATTCCCCCGCCGTCTTGTGAGGACGGCAGGGGAACAACCGCACCTGACCGCGTTAGGCGATCAGATGCGGGTTGGAAAGAGGTTATTCTGCTATCAACGTGACGTTGGTAAGTACGAAGGTAAAGCCTTGCGGTACATTGGCAGAATTGTAGTTGTTTACCCTGAAGGACACACCGGCAGTAGCATCGGTTCCCCAGTCCTTCAACGCGTCGAGTTCAAAAATGCGTTCACCATCAGTAAGGTTTGCAGGCCAGCCGCCGACGTTGTTCCAGCTATCGGTGCCTCCGCCGATAACAAACTGTGCCGCACCGGTGACATTGGAAACCGTACCGGTAACTTGAATCGTCTTGTAGGCTCTGTAGTCTGCAGGAATTGAGAAGTAGAAGCCGCCGCCGCCCCATTGGGTGCCGCCGTCATTCAGATCATCCGCTGTTGCATTAACGGTAAACGTGGCGCCGGAGAGTGTGGCGATAGTCCTTTCTCCGTCTCCCTTGTTATTATTCCCGTAACCCATAAAGGTCAGCGCGGGAACGCCAAGGTCTAAATCTTCGGTAGCAAGGGGAGGCCGGGTCGGATCATAGGTCGGGTCTTTCGGGGGTACTACATCGGCAGATACCGCACCGCGCCAGTTGTACTGGATGGCGTAGATGTAGGAAGCAAAGACCTGATCCGTAGTACCGCTGGCAGTGCCCAAAGTCGGCGCGCCGCTGCCCCCCCATGTAACGGGATACTTGGCAAAGCTGGGGATGGTGCCGGTTACCGGCGAAGTGCCGTCGGAGAACGTGATGGTAACGTCTTTAACGAGCGAAGTAATACCATGCCGCCACACCGTCGCGTTATGACCCTTTCCGGCGCCGTCGGCATCCTGGTCATTGGCAAGCCCGATACCAAAGTACACCGTGGTGAAAGTGGTGGCGCTGTTCAGTATTTCTTTCGGATCTACCGGCGGATCTGCGGTGGCGTCCCCGGCTTCGATTGCGGTACGATCCGTAATATTTCTGGAAATACTGTTGTCTGCGCCATTCCAGGTATAACCTTGAACAGCAAGCGTAACGGTAAACCAGGTGTCGGCGGTCGGTTTGGTACCCTCAGTAACGGAAGCGCCAGAGCTGTCATATCCGCCCAGAGTAGCTATTGTGGGGGTAGCGTTGGAAAGCAGATACGGATGGAACTTATTGAAGTCCGCAATAGTCGCGGCGCCGCTCGAATTAAACTTGGCGGCATAGGCGCTGTTCGCGTCAATCGCGAAATCGCCAAAGAAGGTAGCGTTACCGCTCGTGGGGCCTGCTGTCGTGCTGTAGAAATACGGGCCCATCGCGCGCAAAGGCCGCAGTACCTTCCGGTTACCGGTAGGATCACTATCAGGAAGGGAGATCGCTTCAATTTCCGCTTCGCTTAATTTAAAGCTCGCTTTAAGGCTGCTAATCTTGGTTACGTCTGCGGAGCCAATATTAAACGCGTAGATCGCGTATTGGGTGTTCCCCAGCCACACTTTCTCAATCGCGCCGTCGGCGGTCAGCGTGGTGCTCCACCATTTACCGTAAAGGGCGGTGGGTACTGCGAAGCTGTCACTTGCGCTAGCCGGGGCGCCGGTCGACGTCACCCAGCGATAGAATTGCCAAGGGCCGGTCCGGGTAGGAGTGGGGAACGTCTGGCCGCTGTCACTAAACACCTCATTCTGCTCAACCTTGAGGGTAGCAACGATCTGATTGCCCGTGCCATCGAAATCGTAGAAGGTTATGTCGATACGGGTATCAGCGCCAAACCGCGCTTTCAGGACGGTGTCTTTTTTGAACGGTGTTGTCGAGCTGGCCTTGGCGTTCCCGTCGAACCAACCCTTAAAGTTAATAACACCGCTGCCGCTGTAGACCAAATCGGCGGGGAACTGGGCTCCCAGGCTGGTGTTGTACTTGATGGTGACCGGAGTAGTAGGAATCGTACCGGTAAAGTCACTCGCGTACTGCTGATCTTCCAGTTCAAAAGAGATAGTAACATTTTCAGGATTACTGCTGCCGCCGCCGCCGCCGTCGTCGCAGCTAATCATGGCAAAAGCCAATATTGCCACTAACGCTGTAAAAATAAATCTTTTCTTCATTTTTCCCTCCAAATAATTGGTGTGGAAACCTGTCCACGACAGAACCGAAATTCAAGCTGTCTTGAGACAGCATCTGCCCAACGGACAGAACCGCCCTTTTTTCATGGGTTAGTACATAAATATCATTGGGAACCCAGCCGAACCTTATACAAATTATGGAAGCTGGTAAGAATTATGTATAAATTACAGAACTAGGTATAAATTGGAGATTGGCGCGAAGGGGGGGCGAAGGGGTGGAAAAGCGCTTGACAAAGCTGGGTAAATAGTATATATTCACTATAGAGCCACGTTCCGAGGCGGCCTTGTAGCCTCGGGAGCCGAGGAGGGTCGAAAGGCCCTCCGAATTTTTTTACTTCAAATCATTAATTTTCACATGATAAATAATTTCATCTCTGCCTTGTTTGACTGAAAAAACAAGGTCTCCCTTAAAGCCCCCGGTATACTTTGGGTCATTTACCACACTATACATCTTTCGAATAACACTTTGCCTGGAAATATCAGGATTCAGGACGCGAATAAATACGTTTTGCCCCTGTTCTCTGGATTCCCTGAATCTTCGCTCAACCTTATCAATGTTTCCGGTTATCGTTTTGAATTCAAATAACCTGCCATTCACCAAAGCATCCGGCCCATGAATATAACTACCGTCTACCGCCTTCATTTTAGGCAAAACAAAAACAGACGCTCCTCTATCAGAGAGGACTTTTGCCTGTCTGATTTCCTTTACCAGCGTTCTGGCATCATTATCAGAAATACTGCTATGTTTTTTTGAAGGCGTAAGCCTGGATTTTGCGACCTTGACATTATCAATACCGTCTGGGATTTCAAAATCCGCCCCCTTTTGAGCCAATCTTATACATTGAGCATCTACCCATTGTTCAGCAGGAAACAATAGGTCTGCCGCTTCCCGTGTCTTTTTCGCGTTTTCCCGCCGCAGTTTTGCCTCTTCCTTCACCCCGTGTCCTCCGTGCCCCCCGTGCCTCCGTGAGGGGCATTGTTCCTACCCTATATATGACGAGAACTAGCGTTTTGCATTAGTGTTTTGGGAGGAAAAGGGGAAAAAAACGCTTGACAAAGCCCTGTAAATACGCTATACCTATAATTAGCGAGGCTGGGATGGCAACATTCCGCCCCGCTCCCTACCCGACGCCCCGCGCCGGGTCTTTTTTTATTTTTGAGCCTTCAAGCTATCCACGTCCAGATAAATGAGTTTCTTATGCCCCCTGATTTTGAGGATAATCCAGCCTCCAGAGAAACGGTTTTTCTTCGCGTAGCGTTCGGTATTATTCCTCGCGCCGTATAACGCGCTTATTGCCTGACTCTCAGTAAGGCTGGAATCCTCAAGGTTGATAAAAACATAGGGAGCCTGCGACCTTGAGGAGAAAAAATGCTCCTGAAGAGTAGAGATTCCCTTTCCGTGCATATTTTTGAACTCAAACTGCAACCCATTGACGATAGCGTCATACTTTCTACCTTCAGTATTCGGCTCCGATACCAAATAAACAGTACTCCCCCAATCTCTCAAAATCTGAGCGTCCCGCAATTCGTTTTGGTAATTGGAATTTTTACCAATAGCGCGGCGGGGAGAGCGGTAAATGCCATCCTCAACTTTTACCCATTTCTCCCCGGGAAACAACAGGTCTGCCGCCTCCTGTGCTTTTCTTGCGTTTTCCCGCCGCAGTTTGGCTTCGGCTGTAGCAACTTCCATACCCTATATATGACGAGAACTAGCGTTTTGCATTAGTGTTTTGGGAGGAAAAGGGGAAAAAAACGCTTGACAGAAGCCGATAAAGACGTTATATCTATAATTAGCGAGGCCGTGAGATTAAAAGCCCACCGCCCCGCTCCCTACCCGACGCCCCGCGCCGGGTCTTTTTTTACTACATAAAGCGCTTGACAACTTCCCTCTAATATGCTACATTTAATATGCGGGGCTGTGAGATTAGAAGCCCACCGCCTCGAACCGTACCCGGGCGCTCTGCGTCCGGTGTTTTTTTATATATGCGCTTTCAAATCATTAACATTCAGGTAAATCAGGCTGTCATGCCCCCGGATTTTCAGGACAATCCTACCGCCAGGAAATTTATTACTTTCGGCATAGCCCTTGATAACGTTTCCATGAGGGTCTGTACGAGTAACGCTATTTCTCGCGCTATATAAAGCCCCCATTGCTTCGCTTCGTGTTAAGTTTGATGTTTCGAGGTTGATAAATACATGAGGAGCCTGAGACCGTGACTTTAAGAAATGCGCTATAAGCGTATTTTCATTACCGCCCACGTTTTTGAACTCCATCATCAGCCCATTGACAACAGCGTCAAATTTTCTGCCTGGTTGCCGGCTGTCGTCTGGAGCCAGGTAAACCGTACTCCCCCAATCCCGCAAAATCTGAGCGTCCCGCAATTCGTTTTGGTAATTGGAATTTTTACCAATAGCGCGCCGGGGAGAGCGGTAAATGCCATCCTCAACTTTTACCCATTTCTCCCCGGGAAACAACAGGTCTGCCGCCTCCTGTGCTTTTCTTGCGTTTTCCCGCTGCAGTTTGGCTTCGGCTGTAGCAACTTCCATACCCTATATATGACGAGAACTCGCGTTTTGCATTAGTCCGCAAGGGGGATTTTTTCATTTTTTTTCAATTTTTCCCCCAAAAGACTAATGCAAAGTGATAGTTCTCGTCATATATAGGGTGGAGGCATTTATGACCAAAGATGATGCCGAACAGGATAAACTGCAATGGCATCCCGCCTTTTTACAGGCAATCCAGCTGGAATTGTTCGACTACCGGGGACACCTCGAATTCCGGCACGAATACCAGCTTTCCGCCGCTCCGCTCCAAATCGACCTGCTCATCATCAAAAAGCCGAAAGAGCTGGTCATCGACAAAAACATCGCCCGCATATTCAGGACGGACAATGTGGTGGAGTACAAAAGCCCGGAGGATTATCTGTCGGTGAACGGCTTTTGGAAAGTCTACGCCTACGCCAACCTGTACGCGGCAATAACCCCCGGCGTCGATTTATCGGACTTGACCCTCACCTTTGTGGGGAGCCGTCATCCCCGCAAACTGCTGCGCTATCTGACCAGTGTACGCGGTTACACGGTGGAAGAAGCCTCGCCGGGGATATACCGTGTTATGGGGGACTACCTGCCTATCCAAATCATCGAATCGAGTAAACTGTCCGAGGGCGAAAACCGGTGGCTGAATTCCCTGCGAAAAGGCTTGAAAGGAAGCAGCCTGGATGGTATATTTAAGGAAAGGAAAGAGCTGGGACAAGAAATCAACATAGACGTGTATTTGGATGTCATTTTAAGGGCAAACCAAAGGACGTTTAAGGAGGCATGCAATATGAAATATCCGACACTTGAAGAACTCGTTATGGGATCTGAACTCGGCCCTCGAATAATTGAGCGGGGCAGAGTGCAGGAAAGAGAAAAAACGGTACGCAACCTTCTTGCCAGAAATATGCCCATTGAAGACATAGCTCAGGTTACCGAATTGCCGGTTGAAAAAATCCGCTCCTTTGAAAAATAAATAGGCGGCCGGCAGCCTTCCCGCAGGCCGGCCAATCCGATTCCTACCCCCGTTTTAGTCTTTACTACGCGCCTCTGATTAAAACTTACCGCATTGACCAAATGGGAAAAAACAGGTATAATTTCAAGATACAGGTAAAAATCAGAGATGAGTGGGATTGGTTTGGATGATTTTGTGCCGCATATAACCGGCTATGCCTTCTTAAGGTGTGGGCCGGGTTGGCGTATTTGGGAACGCCAGGCGGACGATTATGAACTCACCTATCTCATCAAGGGAAAAGCCCGCTTTACCGTTAACGGCGATGCCCACGAACTGGAAGCCGGCGATCTGCTCTGCCTGTGCGAAGGCGATATCGTGGAAGCTGTTACCTACCCCCAGAATCTTATGCACTGCTACACCGTTAACTTCTCCCCGCGCTCCATTACCAGAAAAACTGTCAGCGACAAAACAATC
>JGI24698J34947_10001043_pt1 | contig 14282 bp, 17 predicted proteins | sample TergutMp193P3_FD_34947 | JGI IMG/M metagenome (IMG submission 34947) | reverse complement strand
GCCTCGCATCTGGCCGGATTTTCCTCCAGGAACCGGATTTCGTCGATGTAGCCTCTTCTGGACCATTTCTTCCTGGCTTCATCCGAATAATCAAGCCTGACCATCATGACGGAGCAATCGCTCAAAATGCCCATCTCCTTCATGTCGGTGTAACTGACGGGAGCGTGAGCCGGGCCGAGATTGGACTGAACCATGAACGAGTCATGCTCGTCGGGCGGCATCGTCCCGGTGAATCCAAGCCTGTAGTCGGCCATGGAGCAATTCTTGATAATCTTGTGCAGTTTCGAAAAATTCCCCGCGCTGCCTTTCCCGTGATGCACTTCGTCAACCATCAGGCATTTGTATCTCCCAAGCAAGGAAGCCGGATATTTTTGCAGAGACTGCCATGTGGAAATCAGCATGCTTTTCTTGAAGCTCGGCTTCGCGGCTTCCCCGTGCATGATTTCGACGAAATCATCCATCCCTTCCCATCCGTAGTCCTTGAAGTCGGAACTCATCTGGGATGCCAGCTGCTTGCTCGGAACTATCAGAATCACGTTCCTGCCCAGAACGTCAATCATGCGCCTGGCGACAGCGTATATCACCATCGACTTGCCGAACCCGGTCGGAAGCTGGCACACAAGCTGCTTGTGCCGGAGGCACATGGCGGCGGCTTCGGCCTGGTCAGGCCTCATCTTGTATTTGCCGTTCATCAGGGTTTCGCTCCATGCCGCGATTTGCTCGGCAGTCAAGGATTCCCCTTTGCTCTCGAAGCCGTTTTTGTCGACTCTGTATTGCATGCCGTTCTCTTTGAGCAGCCTTTTCATCTCAGGAACCAGGCCGCGCCCTATCGAGCCAGTGCTTCTGTTCCAGAATCTGAAATGGAAGCATCCGAATCCGCCCCGCTTCCTGACAATCCATTCCGAGCCGGGAACTTTTTTCCTGAAATGCCTTTCCATGACGTCAGCCTCGGCTTCGCTGCCGGCGACAGCGACAGCTTCAAGATTGGATATGTACGTGATGTCGACCACTTCATTAATTTAACAGTCAGGAAGCGTCATATGAATTCCATGAACGCGGCCAAGCCTCTTGCTCCGTATTTCTCTTCAATCAAGTCTTTCATGGACTTGCCCTGCTCTTCATATTCTCCATGAATCCTGTGAAGGAATCCATCGAACTTGATAGGGTCTATTTTGCAAGCCATGCTCGCAATATAAGGAACTGTCCTCGGTTTTCAGTCTGTTTTCATGAATTTAGATGCTTGGACTGAGATTTGCTACATTCCCGTTATATTATGGATTGAGGTGCTATATGATGAGTTTGCGAGAAAGGCTTGAGCAAAGCCGCAAGGACGATGCCGAACGCAGAGCAATGCCCGGCTTGACCGAGCAGGAGTTTCTTGCTCGCGTCGAGGAATACATGTCTGGCTCATGCATATCTGAGCAATTGATGTATGGCAACAGAACATACTGGCACGGCAGCCACACTCCTAAAATCGGCGTAGCGAATCCGTCTATAATAGATAAAGTCAATCCTAAAGGAAAATACGGTGAAATTTATTTCTCAACGCATTTCGGATATGCGTTAACCTATGCTTTGCAAATTACTGATTTTGGTGTTTTCAAATCATTAATCAAAGCCGAGGATTTAGTCAATAAAGGAGAACAAACCATATCGCTAGATGATAGAGCCAAGCAATTGGTATTGAATTCAATGAAAGAACACAATTCTAACGCTTGGATGATTTTGTTTAAAATAAAACCGGACACTAGATTGTTTCATGCTCGAGACGTCGGCGATGTGCGAGCGTTATATGCGTCTATGCTGGGTTCTAAAAACGAAAAGATACGCAGGTTCGCTATAAATGCGGACGGTTTAGAAAATTTCTATGATATAATGAAACCTTTGAAAACAATAGATTGGCTACAAGGCATTCCTAGCAATTATCCTTTCGATAGAGAAGAATTGTTAAATGAGATTCGCGGTCGCTTTGTCAACGGGAGGGATTGCTGGCAAGGCTATATAAATTGCGAAAAAGGCGATTATTCATCCGTAGGCTTGTTCAATGACCATTTGAAAGAATTATTGGTCGGACCGTTGTATCAAGTCAATCTTATAGACAATATCTTGGAAATAAAGCGTTACGGCCATTCCGTGAACGCTTCCATTCCTCCGAATACGCTTCCCAACAAGCCTTGAATCAAAAATATGAAAAATATTCCAATTCAAACAACAAGCAGCGATTTCACCGACGAAAGAGACGGCCAAAAATACAGAACCGTCAAAATAGGCGGCCAAACATGGATGGCCGAGAACTTCAATTATTCCGCGAATGACTGCGCAGGAGCATGGAACAGCATATACGGACGTCTTTACGACTGGGTCGAGGCTATGACCATAGCTCCGGAAGGATGGCACTTGCCAAGCGATGTGGAGTGGGATGAATTGGAATCATTCGCATCGCAAAGCCAAAGCAAAAGCAAACTGCATGACGGCTTCATTGACAGCGGCAGTCATTTGAAAGCGGAAGGCGGATGGGACTTCAGCGACAAAATCATAAACAGAAACACTTTCGGCTTCTCGGCACTGCCCGGAGGAATAATCCAGGATTGCGGCAACGAGAAAACAGACTTCATCGGAGTGGAAGGATACTGGTGGACAAGCACGGAAATCGAGAGGCATGAGAAGGCAATCTACAAAAAAATGGACAGCCGGCTGAACATGACTGTATGGGGAGCTTTCAGCGTGCGCGCTTGCATGAGCGTGAGGCTCGTCAAGGACTGACATTTTATATTAGATTCATGTTCTGGAACGAAGACTGCGTGAAGGGAGCCTCCAAAATCCCAAGCGGCTCCATAGACTTGATGATTGCCGACCCTCCGTACGGAATAGAGGGAGGCGAGCTGGGCAAACTCTACAAGAGATGCAATGATTTCGTGCTTGGCGGCTACATAGACGTCCCCGCCGAGGAATACGACAGATTTTCGAGAGAATGGATAATGGAAGCTGAGCGCGTGCTCCGCCCGGGAGGAAGCATCTACATAGTGTCGGGCTACACGAATCTCAGGCACGTGCTGAACGCCCTGGCCCGTTCCAGGCTCCTGGAAGTCAATCATGTCATATGGAAATTCAATTTCGGAATGCTCACCAAGCTCAAATACGTCAGCTCCCACTACCACATTCTCTATTGCGTCAAGCCGGGCCGGAAGCCGACGTTCAACACTTGGTGCCGCTTCAACGAGAAAGAAAGAGACGCTGCCGCCAATATCACCATGAACTACCGGGACAGAGAGGACGTGTGGAGCATCAACCGCGAATGGAACGCGGAGAAGACGAAAAACATGAACCAGCTGCCTACTGAATTGCTGGCCAAGATGATTCAATACAGCAGTCTGGAAGGGGACATGGTTTGCGATTTCTTTCTCGGCAGCTTCTCCACAGCCAAAGTCGCCATAGGATTGAATCGCAAGGCCACCGGCTTCGAACTCAACAAGACTGCGTACGACTTCCAGATGGAAAGGATGAAGACGATATCCCCTGGATGGCTTCTGCCCCGACTGAGAAAAGTTCCGAGGCTGGAAGACACATGGCCGTTCGAGGAAGACGACATTGCTTGAGGAAGACTGGAGATTCCGAAACTCTTATTTTGAATTCCATGAGAGACATTCCTGAAGAAACCAGAAAATCCTGCATGGCCAGACTGTATTTCGGCAATCATCTCTATCTTCCCGGAGCCGTCAAGAACGTCGACTTCTGCATAGCCAGGGCAGAAGAGCCTCCCAGATGGCTCTTCTGGGCCGAAGCCAAGAAAAAAGAAACCCCGCTGGCCCGAATGCTGACCCAGCTGATACTGACTGTCAGGAAGCATGCTGCTCCGGGAATTTCCATGCCTGAATGGATAGGAGTGTTCGACTGCCGGAGAATATGCTTCATTCCGATATCAGTGATGCATGAACTGGCAGGAATCAAGGCGGAGGGCGCGGCTCCGTCGGACTCGTCCAATCCGAAATTCAAGGAATTCGAGGAAGCAGTCCGCGAAAAACTCTACAATTCCAAGTCATGCCTCTTCGAATTGAGAGAAACCGAGAAAATCATGGAGTTCGTGGATGAAAACATACTGAAAAACCAAGCCTGCTGATTATAATACACTGCATGGAAATCAATTATCTTAAAATCCTTGAACTGGAACTCACTGTCACCGGAAAACTGTTCGCGGACTTCACCAACATCCTGGACTTCTCCAAAGCCAGCGACTACGCCAAGCACCTCATTTTCAAAGCGATGTCCAAGTTCTGCCTGGCCAGGCAAACCGGAAACAGGCTCGCCAGGGCAGCCAGAAGCCGCTCGTTCATGAAAAGCGCCGAAGCGGCCATGTCCTGGATGAAAAAGGAATTGCCGGAAAAGCAATACCTCGGATTGCTGGCCGAGGCGGCTGAGGAGGAAAGCCGAAGCGTCACACGCTTCCGCCGTCTGGAATGCACTCCGGCCAGTCTGAAGGCTGCCGAGGAATTCTTCGGGCCTCCGGCTGAAAGAATCGAATTCACGGGAGAAGGAATACCCGGGGAATGCATGCTCAACTCGGTCAAATTCAAAAACCCGCATTACGGAATAGTCCTGCACGGCAATCAATTCACCATTCACGCATGGAACCAAAAAAAAGGAACAGTCACGGAAAGAACCCCCGGATACTGCCTGCCGGGACTCAAATACTACGGCAAGCCGCTGAACATGAGCTCCGTGAAAGAACTGAAATTCTGCCTTCTTCCGTGGCCCGATTTCGTCAAGGACGAAGTAGCAAGAGCCAGCGAAAGACGCAGCCAGCCCCAGCCGCTGACTGAAGCCGAAGCCGGCTGAAGCAGGATGCTGAAGAAAATAAAAGCCGGCATGAGCGTCAAATCCGGCCTGAATCGTCGCATTTCAGCGAAATTCCGCCATAATTCCGTTTTTTTTCCAATAAAGCATCCAGGCTTCCTGAGGAAAAAGAATGCCAGCGCAAATTCTATTTGTTATAATTGCTAAATAGAGAGAAAGGAGCCTGATGCCTGGCAGAAGCCGAAGTTGGGAGCGAAGAGACTGGACAAACGGACGTGGAATCAAAGGCCAAGCCACATTAAAGATACAGGCCAAAGATAGGGTGACCGTCTTTCCGTTTGATGCACGGCACCCCGCTCCTTGACCCGACAAGGCATCCCTCCGAGAAACAAAAGAACGCCCCCGAAAGGGGGCCCGAAAGCAAGGAGCCAGAATGGAACAAGCAAAAGTGACAGCAGCACCCATATGGATGAGCCAGGCGGCTGAGGACGCCGCCGCGGGCATATACCGGGAGCGCGACTACGCCTGGATAGGAAAAGAGCTGACTGAGATGAATTTCAGGATGCGCGACCCAAGAGAGAACAAAAAGCATCTGACCCCATTCCACAAGAAAGGATGGTGGGCTTACGCTGACAAAGACGGAAACTTGGTTCTCGAAGAAAAGGAGGCGACACACACGATATCAGCGAGAGGATTGAAGCCGAGAGGAGGATGCCGCGCTTTCAAAAAACGAAGAAAACTGACAAACATAGAAAAAAACGCCATGAGAAAATTCGGAGAGAGCAAAAAGGCCTGGTTCCTCACTTTCACGACCAAAAACCATCACAGTATAGACGAATTCATGGAAATGACCAAAAAATACATAAAAAAAAGCGGATTCAAGGAATGGGACATATTCATGGAAACAACAAAAAAAGGACAAACCCACTGCCACGCCATAGGATATGGAACATGGAGAGAAAAATTCGAAAACAGACTGGAAAGATGGAGAACCATCACGAAAGACGGAGGAACCCTGGACGCCAACCCAATTTACAATCTCGACTACTTGCTGACCTACTTGTGCAAAGACATCAAAAAACACGCAGGAAGCAGAACAAAAAGAAAAAAACCGTCAGCGCCAAAGCGAAAACCCATCAAAACAAAATCCATTCCAACCAAACATAAATCAAAATCCAAGCCAAAAACAAGCAAAAATATCAAAACTCCATCAGTCAGCAAGCAAAGCAAGAAAAACCACGCCAACCCCTCCCGACAGCCGCTAACTTCCATCCATCCCGACTCAAATACCAAAGCAAATCCTCCCAATTACAAAACCCATTCCAACCCACTCAATACCGAAATCAATACTGAAATCAATACCGAAATCAATCTCAGCATAATCCCCGACTCCATGCAGCATGACGCCTTCCAATCAATAAACCGCTCGCCGACACATGACAAAACATATGCAATAAACTGTATATTGCTACCCAACAAGTATCAGAAAGCGAATTTGGATTTGAATGTTATATTGGAGGGCATGACGAAGAGCAAGCCTTATGGCTGGCTAATCGGGGCGAAATAATGAAGCAGAGGTTTGATTCCAGGCCCCAGGAAGGCCAAAACAAGCATTCGACCGCTCATATGGCGGATTGCTGGTGCGACCGGTGCGAGAGAATTCTAACCATGTCTATGGCTTCAAGACGGATTGCTTGCCCTTTTTGCGGATTCGATATGGCTGCGACGACCCGCTGCCATGAATTGAAGATTTGACTGTGAATTGCGATTTTATTGTTATTATAACGGTTATGAAGACAGAAATGAAACAATGCTATGCCATGGAAGATTCCGATTTGAAGGAACTGCTTGAAGAATTCGCATCGAAATATCCTGGCATTGTCAGTGAAGGCAAATGCTGCGTATATTACCCATGCGGGACTTGCGTGATGCGTGATGGCGAGCTGACTGGGAGGAAGCGCGACGAAGAGAGCTCGGTTTACGAATTTTCTTTCAATATGAAGCGGCCTTGGATAACGGTCAAATGCGGCTTGATTTATGCGAATTATTACGGCAATTCAATTCCTTGCGAGAATTTCGCCCATGCTGAATGGTTTTACAAAACTGACGTGAAGCTTTTGCTTGAAAGCGTTTTCGGCCCTGCTGAAAGAGAATTGGGATTGACGTATTGGTGGCCTAAGTTCAATGTGTCGTTCTTTGACGGCGGCACTGTCAGGAGCAATGGCAATCGTTACCGGGATTTGGCATGGTTTGGCAATTTGGCTGACACGGATTCGGTGAAAGAGTTTCTTTTGAATTTCAAGAAAGACAAATTGGCTGCAATGATAGCCGAATGAATACAAATTGTAATTGTATTGCATAATGATATGACTGTTTTATGTAAGTGTAATGTATTGTAATTGTTTGTAATGTAATCAACAATTAGTAATGTTTTTTTTGCCAATCCAAGATGTAATTGTTATAATATATTTCATGAGAACAATCACCACGAAATTCGAATTGGCCAAGGCTCTCGGCGTGGGCAGGCCTTTTCTTGACAAGATGATGCTTCAGCCGGATTTGCTTCATGACAGACTGAAATCCGAAGGGATTGAATTCGCATGGAGCAAATCCGCCAAGCCGGCGACAGCAGCCAAGACGGCTGAGGTTCACGAATGGGACAGATACAAAGCCGAGAGAGCTCCCAGGCTGGCTGAGATAGGGAAGGCTATTGTGAAGCTGACTCAGGAGCGGGACGAGATACTGAGAATGTTCGCTGTGATAGACAAGGAGTTTCGGATGGACGTGTCTTGCGAGAAGCCCGATGAAGACGATGACGCTGACGGCGAGGATGCCGTCAATCCGCTGGGCGAGCATCTGGAAGACGTTTACAATTCCATCAAAAACGAGCCTGACTCGGAATCAAGCCATGCAAGCGGCGAGGAAGCGGATGGGACGGAAGCCGGGGAGGATTCGGATGAATCGCCGCCGGAAGAGAATGAAGGCGGCTACGAATTGTATCCGAGAGGCAAGCCTTATGATTGCTACGGCGTTTTCGACGAATCTTCCAAGAAAGCGTTTCTGCGGATAAAGATTGGCGAGTATTGGCCTCAATACGAAATACTGCCTGAAGCCCATACCAGGAATTCGTTGCGGGATGCCAGGCAAAGGATGATAGAGGAATTCTTCGATTTGAGGAAGTTTCTTGCGAAGCCGGTCGGGGAGCAAGCCAGAATCATATTTCATCTTTCGCATGAGACTCAGATATTGCTGAAGGATTATTTGGAAGACAACAATCATTTTTTGACAGGGGTTCGGGAGAATGACGCTGCCATAAGCAGGTTCATGGCGAATTTCAAGGAATGGCGAAAAATATGCTATGAATACTACATGCGGTTCGTGGTCAACACTGCCACCAGAGAGGTGAATCAATGCACTGGGGAAACGGTCACTGCCGACGAAGTGGGAGTTTCCAAGGAATACGTGGAGAAATTGGAAAAGCTGAGAATGAAATGGCATAGGCATTTGCCCAAAGACATTCAGCGCGTCAAGTTCACTGACATGCCTGAGTACGTGCTGAGGGAGAATCCTGACGCCTGGGTGAATCCTGAGAGCGGCAAGGTTGAAATAAGGCCTCCCAAGCCGAAAGACAAGCCTGAAGGCAAGATGTCTTTCGAAGAGAGCGTGAGATGGATGGACAATGACGCTCTTTCAGCCGCTGTGGAGCATTACGGCGATTTGGTCAGGAAGGAAGCCGATTTCGGCAAGAAGGACGAATACAGGCGGAAGGGAGCGGCAGCCAGGAACGAGCTGAGGTCTCGCAAAGCGAAGTACGGGAGGCAATAGATGACCGACCTTGAAAAATGGCTTGTTTCCCGAATAAGGAAAGCCTTGACAGTGAAAGGAAATCCGGTCAGAACCACAGCCATTCTCATGGAAGCCGTCCAGAATTTGCCGCATCCGCCTTCAGCGGCTCCGGAGGCAGCTGCCAAAGCCGGACGCAGTTCGCTGGACAAGGAATTCGGCATCGCCGAAAAGCCGGACCCGCCTTCCAAGAATCCGGCCAGGCCGCTGAGCGAGCATTTGAAATCGCATCCCGGCCTTGAGGCCAAGGGCTTGGCGGTATGCTCCATTCGCCAGCCGGGAACTGTCTATGTTATAGCCGAGGAGGAGGAGCCAGTCCAGGGATGCCGGCTGTTCGCTTTGAGCGTGATGAAAAGCAAGCAGAAAGGCGGCGAGGGGCAATTGTTTCACGGAATTCCTGAGCATATGCTGGTGGTTTATGAGAACGAGATATAAATGGAGGGAACTGCTTGAGATGCATCCGGAAGTGAAGTCGGGTCTGACTGACTTTCAGGCCAGGGAAGGGGTTCTTGAACAGCTACCCTAATTCTATGTAAAATTGAACAAATTTATACGAATTTATCAAACAATCCGCGTTCTGATATATTTTCGCTTAAAACTATAAATCCCAAAACAATTTCCCTAAATAACGTCAGGCGAGCGGCTACCTTCAAGAGCCGCCGCCTTTCCCAAGTCGGGATTGCAACACTTGAAGGGGAAAGGAGGCTATCCCAACTGCAAGAAGAAAGGCGTGGATGACAGTTTCAGATTGACTGGCAGCGTGTTCATAGACAAAACCCATGTACAACTGCCGAATATAGGCAAAGTCAGACTTAAAGAGAAAGACGTATTTAACACCAAAACCAAGCTATCTCAAATAACCGTATCACGACAATCTAATAGATGGTTCGCATCGTTCTTTATAGACGACGGTCTAGCAATGCCGTCTAAACCGGAGATTGACTCTATTACTGAGAATGACGTTATGGGTATAGACCTTGGATGCAAGGATTTAGCTATAACCTCCGACGGCGAGGTATTCAGCAATCCCAAGGCATACCGCAAAAGAATGAGGAAACTAGCCAGAGAACAAAGAAAGATGTCTCGCAGATACGAGTCAAGTAAGAAGCGGAACAAAAGAGACAAGAATAACAAATTGGTTATGAGCAGTAGATTCAAAGAATCCAAGTTAAAAGTGGCTAAAACACACAAAAAGATAGGAGACATACGCAAAGACACGATTCATAAATTCACGTCATCGGTGGTGAAAGCCAAGCCTAAGATGATAGTGATAGAAACACTGAGACCAAAGAACATGAGCAAGAAAAGGAAGTTAGCTAAAAGCATAATGGATTCGGCATTCGGTGAGGTAGTCAGACAACTAGACTATAAGTGTAGTTGGAACGGCATTCATCTGGTCAAGGCTAATGAATTCTACGCTAGCTCGCAATATTGCTCATGCTGCGGTAGGAAGAATCCCTTAGTCAAGAATCTAAGCGTCAGGGAGTGGGCTTGTCCCGCTTGCCGAGCCAAGCATCAACGTGATGTAAACGCTGCCTTGAATCTAAGATTCTATGGATTGTGGACAATTAACAAGTTTAACAATACCGTGGGTTCCACGGGAATTAACGCCTGTGGAGATGGGAGATTGCAGTTCCTTGCGGAACGGTGCTCGTCGATGAAGCAGGAAGCCAACAACAAAGCCGCCTGATTCTTATAATGGAATCGGGCTGCTTTGTATAAGTTTGGCAGAACGGATGTGAGATTCCGGGAGTTTTGCCGGAGGAAATCATGGATTGCTTGGAACGGCTACCATATTCGCGATTTCATGGAGTTTTACGGAATAGGAGACTGAAACTTCACAAGGAAAGGATGCTTCTGCCGTTCAGCATGTTTCTCAATGCTGTTTGAAGAATCTCGGAGCGTTCTGTGCTGTGTTCCAGAATATTGTCCATTTTTTTCAATTCGGGAGCATAAACCCGGCTGTTGTAGTCCAGTAGATATTCCGAGCATTCCTGGATGGCTTGCACCACGCAATCGCTGGCTCCGGGCATGTGAACCACGTCCACTGCGAATATTTTCCAGTTTTCCTGGACTATTCCGTTGACGACGCTGCCTATTCCTCTTGTGGAGACTGCCCATACTCCGCCGGCTTCAATCACTGAGCGGACTATGATGCCGCATCCTTCTTTTATCACGCGGGATTCGCCTTCATACACTTTTTCTTCCTCGTTGGGCCACATTTTCGTGACCACGTGGGAAGCTCTGGCTGAATCGGTTTCCGGAGTCTTGGGATGGTCCAGGCATCCTATGGCTCGCTTGGTCTTGACGAATTTCTCGATGAATTCGTCGCATCCCTTGGAAATCACTTTCCACGGGTACAAGCGTCCGTTGTTGTTTTTCTTCTCAGCCATGGCGTAAACGCCTTTGATGTACCAGTGCTTCTCGCCGTCATCCGATTTGCGGGATTCGTTCACGACTGGAGTGTCCAAACTCTCATACAAAATGCTAACATCGCTCATGATTATATTTAGCGATATGGATTGCTTTTCCCGGCAGGAATTGTTTTGGCACGGCAAACAGCTCAAAGAAGGAGCGGCTGTTCCTTCAATAATCGGCAAGCCGCTCCCTGAGCATTTCCATCGCAGATGCTTCTGGTTCTCCAAGCATTTCGGATACGCAGTCGACAGAGTCTTTCCCGTCCGAGACAAAAGGCTTTGGGAGCCGAGCGAGCAAAGATTCAGTGAAATGGACGCGAGCGGATGGAACTTGGAGCCTGGCTTCGGAGCCTTGTACCCGATTGAGTTCAATCAGACTGCCGACATATTCAATGCCGGCTGCGAAGACGACAAGGAAATCCTGATAGCCTTGGAGCGGGATTTCAAGTTCCTGAAAGCGGGAACTGACGTCTTGGCTTCGTTTCTCAGTTCCTGGGACTGGGACGGCATCAGCAGATTCGGATTCCAGAAGTTCGAGTTCCTGGATTTCTTGTACGAGTTCGGATTCCACGGCATCATGAATTGGGAGCATGGCTCGGACAAAATGAAAGGATTTCTTTCCATAGGCCTGTTTCAGGAACACATGGGCAAAATAGACGTGAAAAAGCCCTTGATTGCGAAATGCGACGGCCAGTCCGTGAAAGTGACTGAAAACGATTGAGTTTTTCTTATGTTATCGGATATGCGCGGAGGCCAATCATGAAAGAACTGACAAAAAGGCAGCAGACTGACTTGAAACATTTTCTTTACGGGCATTTTCCTGAGTCACTGAGAGAAAAATTCAATAAAGAAGAGCTCGCCCTCTTGGACAAGAGCCTGGATTACGTAGTTTCCCATATTCATTGCGCGATTTGACGAAATTTGCCATAGCGCGGCCCGGATTGTCATTCCGGGCCGGGATTTTTATTTCACTTTGGCTTGAAGATTTTTCAGGCGGCTAATCTCGTTTTCAAGGTTGGCCAGGTAAGCGGATTTCAATTTGGATATGCTTGCGAACTCGCCTACGCCTTTTATGTAGTCCAATGTCTTGCTTAGATGCTCCAACGCCGATTGCACTTCGGGATGGTCTGTCGCAGTGCCTGCGGCGTGCAACTGATTCAGGAACAAAAGTTCTTTGTCCAGAAAGTCAGCTATCTTGCCTTGAAGTCCCGGCAAAACAGCTTTCTTCGCTGGCTTGACGGCCTTGGGCTTGGCTGGCTTGACTGCTTTAGTCTTGGCCTTGGCTTTTTCGTCTTTGGGCTTCGGCTTCCAGACGCGTTTCGGCTTTTCCGTATTGGACGGCTTCTCCGCAGCCGGCTTGGCTTCTTTGGTCTCTTTGGTTTCTTCTGGCATGGAATTCTCCTATGGTGAATGTTGATGGCATTAATATAATGATATGAGTTCCGTTACATAAAATCGATTCAGGCTTTTTCCGGCTTGAAAATTTCGACAGTGCTGTCAGGCAAAACGAAAGCATAATCGTTTATGCCAAGTTCTTGAAGATTGGCCTCTCCGACTCTCCTGCGAACACGGGCATCTCCGCCGAATTCATTTTTGGCTTGCTGAAGATACGCTATGGCTTCGTCAACGGTCATGCTTTGAGCCTCATTTTGAAATGATGTGGTTGGCTATAATTATAAAGATTAGCTCAGTTGAATTAATTGCTCATATATGGCTTGGCGTAACCAATCTCCAAAAATTCGCTCTCGCCTTTGGTTACAATCCATATTCTCAACGGCTTTCCGGCTGACATTTTTTCCAAAGACTTTTTGAAAATTCCAATGGCTGAGAATTTCTCCATGTCGTAGTTCCAATATCCGTCGTACGCGCTTTGGGGAGAGGATAGCAGCTCTATCAAATCGCTTCTTTTCAAACCGAGCATTGTTTCCGAGTCGCTCTCTGCGAACAGCCAGTCGTGCTTTGCCAAAAATTCCGAAATCCGTTCCAATTTCACGTTGCCAATGCCTTTCACATTCGGATGCTTGTTCGAGAAATCCGTTTTTTCGAACATCAGCTCGTACAGAATCCGCTGGTCTCTCACGCTCCAGCCGGAAAATATGTCGCCCATCTTGTCTATTTTTATCGGGAATATCCAGTAATGCTTGTTTCTATCTATCATTTTGGATAGATTGGAGTTTGTTATCTCTATCTTGGATTCTATTATGCTGAAATCCGAGAACGTGAATTTAGGGACATCCAAGGTGTAAGCCAAAGCATATCCGAAATGGGATGTCATGTACAAGACATCGCTTGATAACACGCTTTTTATGTCAGGCTCCGTTTCAGATTGACTATGCAAGCCGCGAAAATAGGTTTTCTTGCCGCTCAGAAACTGTTCCAGCAGCCATTCCGCGTGCTCGCTAATCATAGCTCAGGCTCTTTCCCGGTTATTTTTTTGAAAATCTCAATGTATTTTCCAAGCGTCACTTCGACGACGTCTTTCGGAATCTCAGGGCCGGGTTCTTGCTTGTTCCACCCGGACGCTTCAAGCCAGTCGCGTATGTATTGCTTGTCGTAGCTCTCTTGGTTTTCTCCTTCCTTGTATTTCTCGGCGGGCCAGTACCTTGAGGAATCCGGCGTTAATACCTCGTCTATCAAAACGGTTTCGCCGTTGATTTCGCCAAATTCAAATTTTGTGTCTGCCAAGATTATGCCCTTGGCAGCGGCATAGTTTCTGGCTTTGCTGTAAACCTCCAAAGTCAGGTCTCTGAGAGCAGCCGCGATTTTTTCGCCAACCAGCGGAATTGTTTGCTCGTAAGGTATGTTTTCATCGTGCCCAGATTCGGCCTTGGTGCTTGGAGTATAAATTGCAGGCTCTATTTTTGAGCACAGTTTCATGCCCGCAGGCAAAGCGTGTCCGCATATTTTTCCGGTTCTTTGGTAGTCTTTCCAGCCGGAACCCACTATGTAACCTCTTGCTATGCACTCAACGTCGTGCCTTTTGGCTTTTTCAACCAGCATTGAACGCCCTCGCAAATAATCGGCATATGGCTTTAGCACAGCGGGGTAGTGTTCTGCATTTGCGGTGACCAAATGGTTGGGCATTCCGAGCTGCTCAAACCAAAAGATAGAAAGCTGGTTCAAAATTTTGCCCTTGCCCGGAATAGGCGTTGGAAGCACAACATCAAAAGCGGAAAGGCGGTCGCTCGCCACCATTAAAAAATGTTTGCCTAGGTCGTACATATCGCTTGC
>JGI24698J34947_10001042_pt1 | contig 14284 bp, 12 predicted proteins | sample TergutMp193P3_FD_34947 | JGI IMG/M metagenome (IMG submission 34947) | reverse complement strand
GGGGGGGGGGGTGGTGTACCGGTGTTATTCGGAACAGAGACCGTGCCGCCGATGGTGTACACCGGGACGGAGGGGGTGGCGTTGATTGTTATCGCCATCGACGCGCCGCTTCCAAGCAGGAAAGCCGGCAGTTCGGTCGCGACAGAACTGATGTACGTAATATATCCGTTGGGAGGAGTAACGGCGGGCTTAATCATAAGCTTCCCCGTGCCGCTGACTGTCACGGTGCCGGTGTAGAGTGAGCCTGGAGTCATGAACGACCCAAAAGCTGGGTCTTCCACTTGCAGTTCCCCGTTGACGGTGATGCTGCCGCTGCCCATGACTTTGCCGCTGGTCTTCGCGATCTCCATCTTGCTGCCATTGTAGAGGGTGATATTGCCATTGCCCGACAGGGTCGTTTCCCCCTTGATCGACGCTTCTCCGTAGACGTGGATTTTTCCGGTGTTGGTCACGGTCGCTGTGCTTGGGGGAGTAGTATCGGCGATAGTAAATACGGAGTTCTTCCGCGCCCAGACGGCCCCGCCCACGGTCAAAGTGCCAGAATTAGTCAGTTTGCCTGCGGTTTGCGTGGAGGTGGGCTCATGGATGTCAAGCGTGCCGTTGACGTTGAGTGTGCCCCCGTTGGTCACCTTGAGCTCTATTGCGGATCCGCTTGCCACGATGCCCAGCGTCGAGCTGTTGCCGATGTTGAACACATGGTCCTTTATATCCAGGGTGCTAGACGAATTTCCAAGCAGGGCGTTACCGTTGAGCGTCAGGTGGGTCGCCCAATTCGAGCCTGAGATGTGCACCCTGGTGAGGGTGACGTTCCCGTTGGTGGGGGAGGCCTGGATTTCGATGTCGCCAGAGGTGGCGGCGTCGGTTGATTGATAGCCGATCTTGATGGTATCAAGGGCAAAGTACGCGCCGCGTTGGATCACCACCTGCCCGCCTACGACAAGGCCGTTGAAATACGCGATCTTGCCGTTTTCCAGCCTGCCGCCAGAGAGGATATCCAGCCTCCCGGCGCCGCTCAACCCGCCTGAAGCGTTGAACTTCAGCACCGCGCCATTCCTGACGGTAAAGGTCTCCCCGCTATCCATGGAGAATGTTTTAATGACCTCCGCGTTGGAACTGGCTGTGGCGCCTATCGTGGGGTCAAGCGTGTAGAACGACGAGAAGCCCCTGTACTGTATCATGACCTGGGATTCGGTGAGTTTAATGATCCCACTGGGGCCGAATAGCTGCGTTCCACTCTGGGTGGTGGTGGTGGCGACCGAGTAGGTGCCGCCCTCGTTGACCGTGATGGAAGGGATGCTCACATGGCCCTGCTGGATGGTTAATTCCCCGCTGGAAATCACTATTTTCCCGCCCCCTGTGATGGCGCTGTGGTGGGCGTCGAGCTTCCCGCCATCGATATGCAGGGTCACCCCGTCGGGTATCTGGAGCGCCGTGGCGAGTGTGGCGGTCCCGCTTTTCAATACCACGAGTTCTTCGTTCCTGGTCACGGCCCCGCCAAGGTCCAAAAGCGTCTGCGCAAGGGCGGCGGCGTTGGTCACGTCGCCCAGCGTCCTGAAAACGTGCCCCTGGGGGGCATAGTCGTATCTTGCAGGCTCGCCCTCCCTGAAGTTATATTCGGCGGCACTCGTCCGCGCCCACAGGTAGTACGGTCTGCCCGAGGCGAGGTCCGTGAAGGTGACCGTCCCGGTCCCTTGAAGGGGATGCCACGCGGAGGCGGCGGTGGGCGCGTTGTTCTCGTCGCCCACGGAGTATTCGATGCTAAGGTTGGTAAAATCGGGACTTTTTTCCGGGAAAGAGCCGGAGAAGGTGAGGATCCCCCGGTTGGAAGTTATAGAGCCCGGCGTCACGGTAAAGCCGTTTGGGAAACTGAGGTCCGGGCCGGGAAGCTCAAGCCTCCTCCACCTCGGCGCGCCCGCGGGAACCCCTGCACTGGGCGCCGTCCTCGCCCACGCGTAGAGCTGGGCGGTGGCGTTGGTGACGATGGTCTGGCGGAAGCTTCTTGAAGTCTGCCAGGCGTTTTCCGCCGGCGGTGTGGAGTTGCCGACGGTGATGGCATACTGGACCGACTTACCGGACTCTACCGGGTTAGCCCTATCGAGTGAAAAGTTAACCGAATCGCTATCTCCGTATACGTCAAAGGCAGTCTGGGTTGAAGCTATTCCCTGCCAGGATGACGAAATGCTGGCGGGGACATCGTCCTGGTCGGTTGTCACCGTGGCGGGGTCGCCATCCTCCGTGAGCGCCATGCGCGGCGTCCCCGGACTGTAGGTTGTCGAGCCGTCTTTTTTCTCCGCCGCCCTCGCGAACACGTAGTATCTTGTACCCGAGTCAAGGCCCGTGAACGTCCGTCCCGGCTGCCACTGGTTTGCGGCGGACGGCGCGGTAGTGGTTTTGCTGGCCGCGTACTCGACGACCTGCACGCCGGGATTGGGGGTTGCCACCCTCGCCTCCATCAAAATTGAGAACCCGTCAGAGGAAATATCGTCAAAGTCTTCAGCGTCAAGTATCCACGGTTCGATGTTCGCGCCTTCCACGGTCGTGTCGGTGCTGCCGTTTCCACAGCCGGCCAGCGTCAAAATGCCCACCGCCAACACCGCCGCCGCCAAAATAACGGGAACTCTCAGTTTTTTCATATCAATTCTCCTTCTATGGTTCATCATTCCGCAAAAAAGAGGCTCAAAAAAACCCTTTACCCCTTTTATAGTATATCGGTAAACAGATGAATTTTCAACAGTAGTCCAAAAAATAATTCAAAACGGGGGGGCAAGCAAAAAAAAGGTGACAGTCACCGTTTTGGGGGACACGGGGGAAGCATTGACAAACAGCCGTTATTAAGGTAAAATCAGCGTAACACTTGTGGAGGACTGAAAGGCAGAAGCTAATGGAGACCACGAATCCAAACCGTCAGGAAATGGATATTACAGTCTCAAGAGAGGCTTATGAAAAATATCTGGGGAAAAAGGTCATTGTAAGCAATACCCGGCTCAGACCCGCCAATGAGGATTTTTTTGATGCGCTCTTATCGGTAGATATGACGGCGACTCCCGAAGGCCGGAATATACTTGATGCAATCAGAAAGTTATGTTAAATGGCGAATAAACCTGCGGATTTTCCCGTCTTTTCCTACATTGACAAACGCACGATTGAATCAATGGTTACCAAAATTGTTAAACTCTTGGGGAATCTTTCAACCGTGCTGGGTATAGACACCGCTGAAATAATAAAATCGGAGGATGTTCTGATCGAAATTATTGAGCGAGTCGAGAAACGCCGAATTTATTTTCACGTTTTCTATGACGGCTGTGAAATGGGTGAATTAAATAAGGGCGCCCTGCTTTGCTTTTGGATAGTTAAACTGCATCCTTTTTATCACCCGAGAATAGATTCAAACACATTGAATGCTAAAATAGCTATATGTCTTTTTACAAACGCCATCTACTATCATTCAGAAAAAACAAAGAAAGAACGGAAGATACCGGACCATTTCATTAGCGATTTATATTATTCGCTTGTATATAGGGATATAAGCAAAGAATCATTGATGATTTTGGCAGAAAGTTTTGTTGACGAAAAACAGAAACATTAGAGCCCTTTCCCATGTTCCCACCCAATTCGGTATCAGATACCTTTTCAGCGAACCCTGTTCCCCTGGGAGCTCCGTGCGAGGTCTTCCGGGGAACGCTACACCCTGTGCTTGACGATGTCCCCGTGCACACCGACGAGCTCCCGCTTCGGGTTGATCGTCAGGTCCATCCCCTCAAGGGGAATCGCGCCGAGCAGCACGTCTTTGGCGTCAGGCATGACAAGGGCGTCGCAGGTAAAGTTGCGGTTCTGCCACCGAATATCTATCGGCCCCGCCATCGGGAACACTCCCTCACTACCGTCCGCCAAGACCGCCTCCCCGTAGCCCATTTCCATGAGGCCAAGCTTTTGGCGTATCTCCTCGTTGATGACGATGGTCCACGCGCCCGTGTCCACAATCGCCGGGACCGTCAACTGCCTGATTTTGTCCTCATCGATAAGCCCCCGCATGGCATCGCCCACATCCATCATGTTCCTAAGGGTTATCTCTTCACTAAAAACACCCATTATTTCCTCCTTGAAAATAATATACCACATATACTGATCATGTTTTTTTGTCTAGCTGTAAAGGTCTTTCCTCATGCTGATCGTCTTGCGGTTTTTATTGGAGAGTTCGGCATTGGGAGCGAAACCGTTCTTCTCGTAAAAGGCAATTACGCCGGAGTCGTGTTCAATGTCGGCGTCTACGGTGAGGAAACGGGCGGCAAAAAGCTGGCGGTTGCATATGTTGGCAAACACCAGAGCTTTATTGATCATGTATGTACCAAGACCAGAGAATTTATCCTTTGATTGTTGGGCGACAGCCAGTTTTGCTATCTTTATTGCGGGAAGGGTCTTGAAAGGGTAATTAAGGTTATGTATTTCCTTTTCTAACGCGGACAATTTGATTGCGTCCGCAATGAGGGACATATAGGCGGCGATTTCCCCTGTGGCTCGTTCCCTCAAAAGCCATGTCAAAGCAACATGGTCGTTTTGGGAACGGAGGGCATCTTTAAGCAGATAATCAGTATACTCTGTTATACGACAGGAAAAACCGTCCAATAAGGTATCTTCCGACAATTGCTCAATATAGAAAAGGTTATTACCATTTTGGCAGCTTACGGTAATGCGGGAACTCATTTTTTAAGCAGTTTTAAAAGGTCCTCTTCCTCTTTTTCAAGACGTTCATAAACCTCAGGCGGAATAGGTTTACGGATCTGCTCAATGACCTCCCGGATGATCTTAATATCCTTAATCTCCGTGGGCTGCACGGGTTTGACTCTGACGCCCATTTCGTTACCTCCTTATAGATATAATAGCGTTTTTGTGGTCTTCCGTCCACATCCCTATTACTGCATCAGGATGCAGGGCGCTTTGATTTTTAACGAAAAAAGTGACAAATGTAATGGGTTTCCTTCACTTTTCACTCTTCCCTCTTCCCTCTTCACTTTTCCCTCGTATAAAGCCCCCTGTACACCTCGAAATAGGACTCGCCTACGGGCGCGTCTCCTCGCGCCAGCACCGAAAGCCTTTCAAGGTTGTAGAGGTTCCCTGTTACGCCAATCCGCGACTGGCGGTAGGCCTTTTCGTTTTTTGCTTCGACCGTCTCGGGCTTTCCGTCGCCGCCCGGGTAAACATAGCCCCACAGGAGCGAGGCGAGGGAGCGCTTTTTTTCCCCCGAAGGGATGAACACGTTCATCGCCTGGATCACTTCAATTCCCTCGGGCAGAAAGGCGTTAAGCTGCGTCTTGAACCTTTCGGCGTCGAAGCGGCTTTCGGTGTCGATTGCTGCGATTTCGCCCCGCGCCGCGAGGCCCAGCGAAAGGGGCGACGCGATTTCCAGGCGCGGAAGGGGGTTAAAACCCTGCGTGTAGAGGATGGGAAGACCGGCCCTGATAAACGCCATGGAGAAGATTTCCAGCAGCCCCAGGTGCGGATGAAACACCGCACTGCCCTGTTTTGAAAACGAAAAGATGATCCTGTGCGTGTCCGGATCGGTAACAGGTGCCTTTTTTTCTATTTTCTTGTTAGAATTTACTTTAGGGTGTATGCTATTTTGTACAACCTTGGTGTTTTTGGAGCAAATTCCGCAGGGTCTGTTACAATTGTTCATGCACGGCAAAGTAATTTCCCCGGTGCGTGACTTTTCAAACTCGCTTTCAAAATAATGCGGTGGAATGCCCGACTCTATGCAGGACCATGGGGGGCTTTCGCCGCCCGCCAGTATCTCACCGACAAGGCCCTTGTGTTTTACAAGCAGTCCCTCCCAAATGTCCCGGTTCATGTACTCGGTCCACGAGTCGAGCCTCGCGCCCAAAAGAAAGGCCTCCTCAAGGACGGCGCCCGTCCGTTCATCCCCCCTGCTGACCAACCCCTCAATGACCGACAGCAGCGGATCCTGCACGCCTACTTTGTGCCCCTTCGGCTTGAGACGCGCCTTTATATAGGCAAGCTTCTTTTCCGCCTCCTCCCTGCCAATCTGCGCGGCGGCCTCGAAAGGGGTATGCGGCTTGGGGACAAAGGTCCCCACGTTTATGTTGAATCGCATGCCCGTCTGTCTGGCAATCGTTTCGATGAACACGGCGATTTCCTCTTCCTCCGGCTGCGTGGCGGGACCGGAAGGGCCTGCGAGGGGGAGGCCAATCATGAAGTAGAATTTCGCCTGACGCCACCCGCGCCGCTTCGCCTCCCTGAGTATGGAGACGAGGTCTTCCCCGGAAACCTGCTTGTTGATCACTGTCTGCCAGAAATCAAGCGGCGTCTCGACGGCGAAGGTAAGCCCGCTCTTCCGCACCACGGAGATCTTTTCAAGCAGGTCCAGCGAGAAGCCGGACACCTTGAGGGACGGGAGCTGGAACGACACGCGCCGGGAGCCGAAACGCCCGTTGAGGGATTCGATGAGACCGTCAAGCTGTCCATAGTCGCCTGAGGAAAGGGACGACAGGGTTATTTCCCGGTAGCCGCCTTTCGTCACAAACGCCTCCGCTTCCGCCTCGACGATATCGGCGCTTTTCTGGCGCATTGGCCTGTACCAGTAGCCGGCGTGGCAGAAGCGGCAACCGTTGGGACAGCCCCGCATTATCTCGACAGCGCCGTGGTTGTGGACCACCTTCATGCTCGGCACGGGGAAAATGGCGGGGCCGTTCTTGCCCGACGCAAATTCCGCGTCCACCGCCCTTACCGCCCTCCCCTTCCCGCTTGCCCACACGGAAGGATGTTCGAGGAGCTTTTTTAACAGCGCGTCCCTTGTGCCGCCGGCTTTTTTTATTTCCGCAAGTTCCCCCGCCAGGTCGAAAAAGCCGCCCTCCGCCTCACCTATCCAGAAGGCGTCGATAAACGCCGCGTACGGCAGGGGGTTTGAGACGCAGGGGCCGCCCATGATCACAAGGGGATCGTCCTCCGTGCGATTCGCGGCGCGGAGCGGGATGCCTGAGAGGTCCAGCATGGACAGGAGGCCCGTAAACAATAGCTCATATCCCATGGTGAACAACAGGAGGTCAACGTCTTTGAGGCTTATCCCGGAATCCAGGCCGTAAAGCGGAATGCCGTGTTCTTTAAGCAGCGCCTCGAAATCGGGCGCGGCGGCAAAGGCGCGGTCGCATGAGATCCCTTCCATTGCGTTAAGGCCGTTGTAGATTATCCGCAGCGCCTGGTTCGACATCCCGATTTCGTAAAGGTCCGGAAAGGCGATCACGGTTTTCAGCGCCGAAAAGGTGACTGTCACCTTTCTGCCGTACTCGCCGCCTGTATAACGTGCAGGCTTCTCGACTTCCAGCAGTAAAGGCCCCAGATCGGAGAGGGGATCGATATACCGCTTCATAAACTGGTACGCAGGTTCCTTCTCTTGTAGATGCTTAACGCGAGGCCGATCCCAATCATGGCGGACATCAAGGACGAACCGCCATAAGACACAAACAGGAGCGGAATGCCCGTTATGGGCATGATCCCCATCGTCATTCCCGCATTGACGAAAAAATGAAACGCGCACATGGAAACAAACCCCGCCACTATAAAGGAACCGAAGGGATCGCTCGTGTTTCGCATGATCCCGATGAGCCGCAGCAGGATTATGAGGTACAGGCTGAACACCAGGATCCCGCCCGCGAATCCCCATTCCTCGGACAAAATGGAAAAAATGAAATCCGTGCTCTGCTCCGGCAGGTAGCGGTAGTGGCTCTGGGTCCCCTGGAGGTAGCCTTTCCCGAACGCCCCCCCTGAACCGATGGCGGTAATGGACTGGATTATTTGCCAGCCTGAACCTCTGGGATCAACATTGGGATCCATAAAAATAACAAGCCGCATAATCTGGTACTGTATCAGGACTCTCTGCGCCGCGAATGACGCGCCAAGTGAGAAAATCAGAATCCCCGAGAAATAGCGTATCCAGTAGAAATAGCCTTTTTTATAGCGGGCATAGCCCAGCCACGCGACAAGCGCGATAAGCGCCAAAATCCCGCAGCCCGCCATAACAAAGCGGGAATTGACAAGCACCATCAGAGCCGGGAAATCGTTATTCGCTATGACAGACTGCCAGATGGGCAAAACCAGAAACAACCCGGCAAGGACCATCGTGAACAGCAAAAAAAGGATGTACCGCAGCGGCAGCTCGGCAAAATAGGTCACCCCCAAAAGTATGGGAATGAACACAAGGGCGGTCCCCAGGTCCGGCTGCATCAATACCAGCAGCATGGGAACCAGCGCGATAAAACAAGAGACAATAAAACGGAGAAAATCTTTCCTGTCCCGCTTGGTCCTGTCCAGATACCATGCCAGGAGGATTATCGTGGTGATCTTCGCGAACTCCGACGCCTGGAGGCCGAAGGAACCAATCCTGATCCACCGGCTTCCCTGAAACAGGCGGCCAAACACAAAGGTATACACAAGCAGGGCAAGGGTGGCAAGATAGAAATAGATATATAAATCGTAAATCCGCTTGTAGTTAAGCATTGAAATTGCCAGGGCGACTACGAGGCCCGCCGATCCCCAGACAATCTGCCTCACGTACTCGTCGGAAATAAGGATCCCCTCGCTGGTTATTCCCGATGAGTAAATAAAGAGTATACCGAACACGACAAGGGCAATGGTCGCGAACAGCAAAAGCAGATCGATCTCGAAAAAACCCGGTATCTTCATATCCGGCTTATTCCCGGTAGCCTGAAATCGGCTGGGTATTCCTGATTCCGAGGGTTCGGCTGGCTTCCTCGTAGGTCTGGTTTGCGAAGATCCCCTGATAGATGATTGCCGAGCAATAGACCGCCCACCATTCCCATTCGTTCACCGCCTCGACGATCACCGCCACCACAACCCTTTCTTCCGGGTTATCAGTCTCGTACGGCGCGAATGAGGTAAACCACGCGTGCCACCTGTCCTCAAGCCCGACTTCGCTCGTCCCGGTCTTCCCCGCAATTTCAACCGCCCTGATATTCATCGGGTACACCGCAGTGCCCTCGCTGATGACCCCCCGCATATCCCTGCGTACCGCGGCAAAGACGCTTTTGTCCACCGTGCTTTTCTGCAGAACGCTGGGCGCCACGCTCGTTTCCACTGCGCCGGTTCTGGGGTCCCTTACTTCCTTGAGGATATGCGGCGTGTAAATTACCCCGTCGTTTACCGCCATTGCCGCTATATTCGCCATTTGGAGGGGGGTGACGAGGGTCCAGCCCTGTCCAATGGACATGTTCATCGTGTCCCCCCCAACCCAGGACTCGTGGAGCCGCCGCTCTTTCCATTGGGGCGTCGGGATGAAACCGGCAATCTCACCGGGAAGATCAATCCCGGTCACGCTCCCGAAACCGTACTCCATGGAATAGTTCACGATATTCTCGATCCGCAAATAGTCCCTCCCGACGGTCCAGTAGTAAATATCGCATGACTGGGCGAGCGCCCGGTGCAGGTTCAGCCTTCCGTGCCCGGGCCTTCTGATATGGCATCTCCATGTTCTGCCGCCGTATTCTATTTCACCCGGGCAGAGTATAGTCTGTTCCGGCGAAAAGGCGTTTTCGGCGTATATGCCTGAGGACATTATTATTTTGAACGTCGAGCCAGGGGGATAACTTGACTGGATTGCCCTGTTGATGAAGGGCTTGTTGGGATCGCTTAACAAAGCCTGATACTCGGCGCCGAGGTTCGTCTGGTTGAAGATGTTGGGGTCATACCAGGGATAGGAAACCATGGCGAGGATTTCGCCGGTCGTGGGCCGCAGTACCACTACAGAGCCGATTCGACTGCCAAGGGCCTCTTCCGCAAGGGTCTGGATATCCCTGTCAATCGTAAGCACGAGGTTTTTCCCCTGCTCAGGCGATACGCTGGCGTTGGTCCCGGCAACGTTCCTCCCGCGCACATCGACGGTCCTGGTCTCCTGGCCTTCCTTGCCCTTGAGCAGCGCGTCATACTGGCGCTCAATGCCGTCCTTTCCGATTATGTCCCCCTGCTGGTAACCCTGGTTATACAGGATCGTCAACTCATCCCTGGTAATGCTCCCGACATAGCCAACGATATGGGCGAGGCTGCCCGTATCGTGGTAACTCCGTACGGGTTTCGACTGCCATATAACGCCGGGGAGTGAATCCGCCTGCTCCGCCAGTGCCGCGACGGTATCAAACTGGATGTTGGCGGCAATTTCCACCGGCTGGTAAAGGTAGTATACGGACGAGGGAACCAGCCTCTCAACCTGTTCAACGGGAAGCCCAAGAATGGAAGCGAGGCGTCCCAGGATTTCGTGCATCCTGGAAACAGGAATATTGGCGGGGATTACGCTGACCGTGAAGGCTTCCGTATTTGACACAATGGGCTCGGAGTAATTGCGGTCGAAAATCTCCCCCCTCTGCGCCGGAATGACCGTTACCTGCCTCGCGATATTCCTCGCCCTTGACTGGTAAAACTCCCCGCTGAATATCTGCATGCTGAAAAGCCGTATCGAATAAACAAGAAACAAAACGACAAACGACGCCTGGATAATGATTATCCTTAAACTGGATATTTTTTCATGTTCACCCCTCATAAGGTAATCTCCTTTTGCTTTGGACGCAGCGGCCTGAACAGCCTCAGGGCGCCGAACAGCAGGGGGGCAAGCAGGGTATTCATGCCCAGCTCCACCCAAAAAGTTAAATTGTAAAACGCGTACGAAGGGACCGCTTCGGGGAACACCAAATGAAGCAGCCAGAGAAGCAAGGCTTTCAGTATCGTCGCCCCCGCGCACAGGATCATGGGAAGGAAGAAATAATCAAGGATAAACGTGTCTTTCAAAAGCCCGGTAACGGCGGCAACGATGGTCCTCGTAAGGGCGTTGAGCCCCAGGGGCGCGGCGGAAAGAAAATCTATTAACAGCCCCGAAAAAAAACCGGTCAACTGCCCGGTCATTATTCCGTTGACATAGGCTGAATAGACCAGGATGCAAAGGGCGAGATCCGGCACGGCGCGGATGTAAGCCACGAGGCGCAGGAATACAGTCGACTGGAGAAGCGCCGCCGCAAGGATGAAAATACTTCCCCAGACGATCTTTTTAACCATCGGTTTCTCCAATCGGCTTGATCACAAACACGTACTCAAGGCGAAAAAAATCTATGGACGGCTCGATTTCAACTTCCATGGAAAGGGCGTCTTCCTCGTACAGGATACGGTTCACCCTGCCTATGTTGACACCCGGCGGGTACACCCCTCCCAGACCACTTGATATTACCATATCGCCGACGCTGATTTCAGGCCTTGCCCGTTTTACGATATACCTCATCAAAAGGGGCATCTCGGGAATTCCCCTGCCCTCCGTGATTCCCTCGTAACGGGATTCCGCCAGCCGCGAAGACACAAAGCAGCCGGAGTCATAAAGCGGCATGACGAGGCTTTCAAACGCCCCGGCGTATATGACCTTGCCCACGAGTCCCTCGGTCCCGTTGTGATAGGCGATTACGGGCATGTCAACTTCCACCCCGGCGTGCGTCCCCTTGTTAATCGCAAAAGCTGAAAAGAGGCTCGAAGGATCCCTGCCTGTCAGTTCGGCGGGTATGTACTGGTAGCGGAGGCCCATTGAAAAGCCGAGCTGCTCGCGCAGGCGGTTGTTCTCCTGCCTGATCTCCGCCGAAGATCTCTCAAGCTGCTCGTACCTGGCGATTCGTTCCGTCAGCTCGTTATACTCCCTTCTGAGGGACGCCAGTTCCCCGATTGAGAGGACGGTCCTTGAAACAAGGGAGGAAGCTTCTTTTATTCCCACCCTGAAGCCGGAAAAAAGGCTTAACCCCAGGTTTTTCGCGTCTATCATAATGCTGCGTGAAGAAAAGAAAAGAGTTATGAAAGATATCAGTACAAGGGCGATAAAAACATAAAAATCCGAAAGCCCGCCGCTTCCTTTTTCTCTCCCGGTTTTCATGCGCGTCCTATTCGTTCAGGTTGCTGTAGATATTGCGTGTATGCTCAAATCCTTTTGTTTTCTCAAAATACTTTCCGGCGCCAAGGGCAACGCAGTCAAGCGGGTTAGGCGCAACGATTACCGATACCCCGGTCTCCCTGGAAATGAGCTTCGTCAGTCCCTTGAGAAGCGAACCGCCCCCCGTCATGACAATGCCCCGCTCGACAATGTCAGCCGCCAACTCTGGGGGCGTTTTTCCCAGAAGGGTCTTTATCTCGTCAAGGATCTTGTAGACGGGGACCTTGAGCGCTTCACGAAGCTGATCAGTGTCTATTTCCAGCCTTTTGGGGAGGCCGCTAGACGCGTCGGTTCCCTTTATCTCCTCCTTTTCGATTTCCTTTTCGGGAAACGCGTTGCCGATTTCCATCTTGAGCCGTTCCGCAGATCCTCCCCCTATAATAAGATTGAGTTCTGCCCGAACATATTTAATGATGGCCTCGTCAAAATCGTCCCCTGCGGTGCGAATCGCGTTGGTAACCACCATGTCCCCAAGGCTTATAACGGAAATTTCAGTTGTCCCGCCGCCTATGTCAACAATCATGTGGCCTGCCGGTTCGTTGATGGGAATATCCGCGCCGATGGCGGCGGCGAGGCTCTCGGGAATGACATGAACCTCCCTCGCCCCGGCCTTGTACGCGCATTCTATCACCGCCCTCCTTTCCACCTCGGTAATGCTGGAAGGAATTCCGATGACCATTCGGGGTTTAATGAACTTGTACTTTGGCAATGCCTTGGCGATAAAATACCGGATCAATTTCTCCGTTGATTCAAGATCCGCGATTACCCCACCGCGCATTGGCCTTATTGCGTGAATGGAACCCGGGGTCTTGTTAAGCATCAGTTTCGCTTCGGCGCCCACGGCCATGACCTTGTTGGTCCCTTTCTCCACCGCCACCACCGACGGTTCATTTATCATGACCTTTCCGCCAATACAAACAAGGGTATTACAGGTTCCCAAATCCATCCCTATAGCTGATGAGCCTCGTCCTAACATATTCCCTCCAGAGCTTTCTTTCCCTTGACTAATTCAACCGGTTCCGCGCCGGACCGTAGGTGGGATCTATCCTGAGCGCCCTACGCCATTCCGCCCTTGCACGCGTTGTGTCGCCACCCAGTGCGTATAGTTCCCCCAATTGATAACGAACTTCGGCGCTTTCACCGTTTTCCTCGATTGCCTTTAGATATTCACTTTCCGCCGCGGGGAAATCCCCGTTTTTCGTATACACATTGCCCAAAAGGAGATGGGCGGCTGCGGTTGTCCCTGAATCCGCGGTTATTTCCAGGCAGCGGTGCAGATAAGCCCTTGCCAGCTCCTCCTCCTCAAGTTCCATATAGGACTTGGCAATTGAAAGGAGCATAAGGTCTGACGGTTGTCCCCCTGAAAGGGCATCCGAAAAGGCCGCCACGCTACTGCGGTAATCACGGATTGACGCATACGCAAGGCCCAGATACTCCGGGATGTCGGCGGCCATATACGTAGTCCTGGCTTTTTCAAGGTACTTGACCGCCAGATCCGCATATTCCTGGCCCTTGTAAAAATAGGCCTTTCCCAGGACATAAAAAACCCTTCCATCCAATGAATCCCCCGAAAGCAGGGTTTTTCGGAGGGCCCAGATACACTCGTCCACAAACAGGAGGGTGTCGGAAGTGTTTATCTGGGCAATCGCAAGCTGGTAGGCGGAAAAACCTTGCATGGTCAAAAGGAAGGAATCCAACGGTTTTTCATTAAGCAGTTCCTTGCTTTGGGTATACGCCCCCTCATAAGCGCCTGATTCAAATAAAGTCCTGATGAGCCTTCGCTCATTGCCGTCGCTACCCCTTAAGAGCCCGAAATAGGTGAGGGGCAAAATAGAAAGAAGGGCGAGCAGTACTATTCCCACAAAGATTTTTATTAATAAGCTTTTCCTTCTTGCATTGGCCCCATAAGCCGCCTGACGCCTGGACATGATTTCATATATAGTATTTTTCCAAAAAAGTCAACTTACCAAAAACCCTGATTTACGGGGAAGAGGCCAAAAAGGTGACAGTCACCTTTTTTCTTTTTTTTCATAAAAACCACTTGACTTGGAGTCAACTCCAACCTGTACCCTATAGGAAATATCCGTTTGAGAGAGGCAGAAAATGACGATTGCCGAAGTTAGCGGGAAATATGGCCTGTCAACAGACACACTCCGCTACTATGAACGTATCGGCCTGCTTGCCCCGGTTCCACGTACAAAAAGCGGTATTCGGGACTACGGCGAGATGGACTGCCGGGCGGTAGAGTTTATCAAGTGTATGCGTGGGGCGGGCGTTGCGGTTGAGGCATTGATTGAGTATGTT
>JGI24698J34947_10001041_pt1 | contig 14290 bp, 12 predicted proteins | sample TergutMp193P3_FD_34947 | JGI IMG/M metagenome (IMG submission 34947) | reverse complement strand
GCCGCTTCGTCAACAAGGTCAATCGCCTTGTCCGGCAAAAATCTGCTGGTGATGTAACGGCTCGACAGCGTTGCCGCCGCCACAAGCGCCTCATCTTTGATGCGCACGCCGTGATGAACTTCGTATCGCTCTTTAAGCCCGCGCAAAATCGCAATCGTATCTTCAACCGAAGGCTCGGCAGTGTACACCTGTTGGAACCGTCGTTCAAGAGCCGCGTCCTTTTCGATATGTTTGCGGTATTCGTCCAAAGTAGTCGCGCCGATACAGCGCAGTTCACCGCGGGCAAGCGCGGGCTTGAGCAGGTTGGAAGCGTCGGTCGCGCCCTCGGCGGCTCCGGCTCCCACAAGCGTGTGAAGTTCGTCAATGAAAAGAATGATCTTCCCGTCTGTCGCCTGCACCTCGTGAATGACGGCTTTCAGTCGCTCCTCAAACTCTCCGCGAAATTTAGCTCCAGCTACCAGCAAACCTAAATCCAGCGCGAGAAGCTTCTTCCCTTTTAGGCCCTCGGGCACATCGCCCGCCACAATGCGCCGCGCAAGCCCTTCGACAATGGCGGTCTTGCCAACGCCGGGTTCGCCGATAAGTACGGGGTTGTTCTTTGTTCGGCGCGAAAGCACCTGCATACAACGGCGGATTTCTTCATCGCGCCCGATTACGGGATCGAGTTTTTCCTGACGGGCAAGCGCGGTCAAATCTCGGCAGTAACGGTCGAGCACCTGATACTTTTCTTCAGGGTTCTGATCAGTAACGCGAGCGTTGCCCCGTACCTGTTTTAGCGCTCCGAGAATCGCGTTTTTGTTCACGCCGGCTTTCTTGAGCAGGTCGGCGACTTTGCCCTCGCCTGCGGACATCGCGATGAGGATATGCTCAGTGGAGACAAACTCGTCTTTCAGCGAAGAAGCCTCAATCTCGGCCTTCGCCAAAACTTTCGACAATGCAGATGAGTAAAAAACCTGCGCCGCCTCTCCGTAAATTTTCGGCGTGTTTTTAATCAGCGCCTCGGCATCGCCCGAAAGCCTGCCGACATCGCCCCCGATCCGCTCGATGATTGGCGCAACAATTCCGTTCTCCTGTTGCAAAAGCGCAAGCAGAAGATGCTCGCCGTCAATTTGGGAATGGTCATTTTTTTGCGCGATTCCGGCGGCCTCGTTCAAGGCTTCCTGCGCTTTTATTGTAAATTTATCGTAGTCCACGGTTAACCTCAATTCTTCTAATTATAAGATAGAAAAGGATGTTGAAAATGTCTAGTATTTTTACTATAATCTAAATTAGATATTTTTTGACCCATCAGCCTTATATAAGACACATAATATTTTAAACCGAGGGTGATGTGATGGATGTTATTTATCTTTTTTACGAAGCCGCCTCCGTACGGATTCCATTTTTAGATTACGACCGAAATTTGTTCAATATGCTCACTGCCTACGGCGGCGGGTTTTGGGACAACGCGCGTCAGGAGTTTTTTTTCAGGCGTGATGTAGATGCCAAAAGTTTGAGGAAGGCTTTTCCCTTCGTTCCCTGCGTAAAGGTTGAAGAGAACGCCCCTTCCGTTCGCCGTCTTCGAATTTTTGGTTTTTTAGAACGCCCGTGGAAAACCCTTCCCGTAAAAAGTATGCCCAACGCCCCTGTGGTACTACCTGCGTCCGGCAGTCAGCCCTTCGATTTTCCCGTTCTGTTTTCCCTGCCCGAAAAGTTATCCGAAAACTGGCGGAGTAAACTGGAAACCGAGCTTCGTTCCAGAAAGTACAGTCTCCGCACTCAAAAAGCGTATATCTATTACAACCGCCTGATTTGCCGTACTCTCCAAAAACCCCCCGAAGAGCTCCGCCCCGAAGATGTGACGGAGTTTCTCGCGACAATGGAAAAAAGCAAGGACTATTCCGCCGCGTCAATGAATCTCGCAATTAGTGCGATAAAGTTCTTTTTTCGCAATGTTTTAAAGAACGATGATATAAGCGAACAGCACCGCCCCCGTCACGATGAGCGTCTGCCAATGGTTCTCTCAAAAGAAGAAATTAAAAAAGTTCTCGGTCTTGAGAAAAACCCCAAACACCGTCTGCTTCTGATGTTGGTTTATTCGTCCGGCCTGCGCGTCAGCGAAGTGGTCGCGCTCAAGAAAGAGCATATCGATCTGTCACGAAAAGTGATTTTCATCAGACTGGGCAAGGGCCGAAAAGACCGAAGCACGCTTCTTTCCGATAAAGCCGCCGAGTATATAGAAGAATACTACGATTTTTATGGCATTGAAAAATGGCTTTTCCCCGGTCAGCCTGCAACGCGCCATTTGACGATCCGCTCCGCCCAGCACATTTTCGACAAAGCCGTCCGCCGCGCCGGAATAGAGAAAAAAATCACTATCCACGGCCTGCGCCACACTTTTGCCACGCACCTTCTGGAAAGCGGCACGGACATCCGCTACATACAAACTCTGCTTGGCCACGTCAGCATCCGCACCACCGAGCGTTACACCCACGTCGCCAAGCGCAATGTCCTCAGCATCAAAAGTCCGCTTGACACGATTTTGTGATGTTTGCCGGAACTTCTACAAATAGACTCTTGACAAACAGATTATAAAACAATATATTCTATGCTAAATATATTGGGGATTTGTTGTGCCTAAATTTAATTTATTGAAAATTGTCGATTTTTTATTAAAGCCCACTATTATATTATTAGTATTTTCCATGTATTGTTTTGTCGTTGAATTATTTTTGGCATTATTGATACCAATAAGTTTCTTTATTAAATTAAATATACCAGATGATGTTATAATTAGCATAGCAGATACCTATTTCCCGCTTTTTGGAAAAATATTTGAAATATTGTTTCCCATTTTTTTAATTTTATATTTAATTTTTGTTTTATATTTGTTCATTAAAAACGGTAATTATTTATATAAATATTTGCTTTCATTAAAAATTGCTCTAATACCATTTTGGATAATCGCTGCAATTCTTATGATACCTATAATACTTGGTTCGGCGTTCCCAAGTTATTTTATAATGCCTGTTTTTGGAATATTTTTATTACCGTTATTTTTAATAGGTGGTTTTTTCACAGTTTTTTCTATTGTTTTTATTTTTACTTCTTTTTTGAATATATTGTTTTTAATAAATCTTTTAAGGAAAAACATGATTAATAAAATTTTATTCATAATAAATTTAGTAATGCATTTATGCCCTTTTTTAGATATTGTAAGTATTATATATTTAAAAATAAGATACGAAGGTATAATTAATAATGAAGATAAATTTAAAATTAAAAAATCAACAACCCCGCCATAAAGGGACTTCCTGCTTTGCTTACGCTCTATACATTATCAAGCTGCGAAAGAGGAATAGGCTTGGGGCTGTCGTCCTGGCCTTCAATTTTAGCCAGTTCTTCAAGCAGCTCCTTTCCCCGTTTGGAAAGTTTTTCCGGTATATGAACCACCAGTTTGATATAGAGATTTCCCCGGTTGCCGCCTGAAGGAACTCCTTCGTCGCGGATACGGAGCATTTTTCCATTCTGAATACCGGCGGGTACTTTTACCTTGATTGTTTTGTTATCAAGCGTTGTTACGTGAATATCCGCGCCGAGGGCCGCCTGGCTGACAGAAATGGGGACGGCACAGTAAAGATCATAAGACTGGCGCTCAAAGTACTCGTGGGGTTTAATCCTGATGAAGACGTACAAATCGCCCGGAGGGCCGCCGTTGTGGCCTGTGTCGCCCTGTTTGGGAATTACCACGCGCTTTCCGTTTTCAACGCCTGCGGGAATTGTGACCATAATTTTCTGCCGCTTTTTTTGTGTTCCCGATCCATTGCAGGCAAGACAGGGTTTTTCGATTACATACCCATCGCCGTGACAACTGTGACAGGTTGTGGCAACCGAGAAAAAGCCCTGGCTGTGCCGCACCTGACCGGAACCGCGGCAGACAGGACAGGTTTTTTTGCCGCCGCCTTCCGCCGTGCCGGAACCTTTACAGGCCGCGCAGGCTTCGTTATGTGAATATTGAATTTCAACTTTTGTGCCGAAGACCGCGTCTTTGAAAGGAATCTCAATATCGTAGCGAAGATTGGCTCCCTGCCGGACTCCGCTGCCGGAAGAACCCCTGCGGAAACCGCCGCCGAAAAAACTTTCAAAAATAGAGCCGAAGCCGCCTTCGCCAAAGATGTCTTCAAACCCGTGGAACACATCGGAGTAACCGCCCTGTCCGCCCATGCCCTCAACTCCGGCAAAACCGAATTGATCATAGGCGGCCTTTTTCTGGTCGTCCGCGAGAATCTCGTAAGCCTCTGTCGCTTCCTTAAACTTTTCCTCGGATTCTTTATTACCGGGGTTCTTATCCGGGTGATACTGAATAGCAAGTTTCCGATAAGCTTTCTTTATATCATCTTTTGAGGCATTTTTCTGTACACCCAGCACTTCGTAATAATCTCTCTTTGCCATTACACCACACCCATTTTGTTAATCCCTATCTGCTCTTCTTATCGCGAAAGTTTGCGCCGTTTTAATGGCGCAAACTTTCTTATTTGTCGTCATCTACCACTTCGTAATCTGCGTCTTCCGCGCTCTTTGTGTTATCGCCGCTGGAAGGGCCGCCGCCCATGTCCGGGTGTACACCCTGGTCTGGACCGCCCTGCTGTCCAGCCGCGCCTGAAGCGGCCTGCTGTTTGTAGATTTCCTCGGCGATTTTGTAGGATGCCTGTTTGAGCGTTTCGGTCTTTTCCTTGATAGACGGAATGTCGCCGCTTTCAAGGGCTTTGCGTAAGTCGGCAATTGCTTCTTCAGTTTTGGATTTATCCGCCGCGCTTACTTTGTCGCCCAAATCTTTGATGTTTTTTTCAGTGCTGTAGATCATCGAATCCGCCTCGTTGTGCACTTCGGCTTTTTCGCGCTCTTTTTTATCTTCCTCGGCGTGGAGTTCCGCTTCTTTTACCATGCGGTCAATATCCGAATCGCTTAAACCGCTGGAACTTTCGATACGGATTTTTTGTTCCTTGCCTGTGCCTAAATCTTTCGCGCTGACATGAACAATTCCGTTTGCGTCAATGTCGAAAGTAACTTCGATCTGCGGAACTCCGCGCGGAGCTGGAGGTATGCCTACAAGATCGAATCGGCCAAGCACGCGGTTTTGATTCGCCATTTCGCGCTCGCCCTGCAAGACTTGAATAGAAACGGCGGTCTGTCCGTCCGCGGCGGTGGAGAAAATCTGGCTCTTGCGCGTGGGAATTGTTGTGTTGCGCGTAATGAGTTTTGTCATAACGCCGCCTAAGGTTTCAATACCGAGCGAAAGGGGAGTAACATCCAACAACAGCACGTCTTTCACGTCGCCGCCGAGAATACCGCCCTGAATTGCCGCGCCCACCGCGACAGCTTCATCGGGGTTTACGCCCTTGTTGGGTTCTTTCTTAAACAGGTCTTTGACAATCTGCTGAACTGCCGGAATTCGTGTCGAACCGCCGACAAGAATAACCTCGTCAATTTGGTCGGCGTTAAGGCCGGCATCCGAAAGCGCTTTTTTGCAGGGTTCTTTTGAACGTTCAAGCAAGTCTTCCACCATCTGCTCAAACTTTGCCCGTGTCAGGGATTTTTGCAAATGTTTTGGACCGCTCTGGTCGGCGGTGATAAAGGGCAGGTTGACTTCAGTCGTCTGCATGGCGGATAACTCAATCTTTGCCTTTTCCGCAGCTTCGCGAAGGCGCTGGAGAGCCATGCGATCCTGACCGAGATCGATTCCTGTGTCTTTCTTGAATTCCGCGATGAGCCATTCCATTACTCGGCGGTCAAAATCGTCTCCGCCCAAGTGGGTGTCGCCGTTAGTCGATTTTACTTCAAAAACGCCGTCTCCAAGTTCCAAAATGGAAATATCGAAAGTACCGCCGCCAAGATCGTAAACGGCAATTACTTTGTCTTTCTTCGAGTCTTTGTTAAAACCAAATGCGAGAGAAGCGGCGGTCGGCTCATTGATGATACGTTTTACATCAAGACCGGCGATTTTGCCAGCGTCTTTTGTTGCCTGTCTCTGCGCATCGTTAAAGTAAGCCGGGACGGTAATAACCGCTTCGGTGACGGTTTCGCCGAGATAGTCTTCGGCGGTTTTTTTCATTTTTTGAAGAACGAACGCGGAAATTTCCTGCGGCGAGTATTTTTTCCCGTCGATGTCTACGCGCACATCGTCGCCCTGTTCAGTAATGCGGTAAGGAACCAGTTTCATCTCGCTGGTAACCTCTGAATAACGGCGTCCCATAAAACGCTTGATCGAATAAACGGTATTTTCCGGGTTGGTGATCATCTGGTTTTTTGCCGTAGCGCCAACAACCCGTTCGCCCTTGCTTGTAAACCCGATAATAGAGGGAGTAGTGCGCCCTCCTTCGGAATTTTGAATAACTACCGGCTCTCCGCCTTCAAGAACAGCCACGCATGAATTGGTGGTTCCCAAGTCGATACCAATAATCTTTCCCATGATATTTCTCCTATTTTAAGCGGCGGCATCGCCGCTGATTTTCAACCGAACATTAACACAACGTGTTAATCTCTTTTTCAAATTATATATCTAATTAGCCGCATTTTCTCCAGGCATAATAACCTTAACCTTTGCGGTGCGGATAACCCGTTCTTTCAAAAAGTAGCCTTTTACGAGGTCTTCCTGAACAGTGGCTTCGGTTACATTGGGGGACTTTTCCACCATAAGGGCTTCGTGTTTGTTTGGGTCGAAAATTTCCCCCGCAGAATTAAAACGCTTAAGACCCCATTTGGTTTCAAGCTGGCTTGTCAGCCGCTTTTCTATCATTTTAACGCCTTCCAGAAAGGAAGCCAAATCGGCGGTACTTTCCCCGGATTGAATTGCGCGTTCAAAATCATCAATAACCGGAATTATGTCAAGAAGCAGGCTTTGGTTGGCATAATCAATCGCGCTTTGCTTTTCCTGATTCATCCGTTTGCGGAAATTCTCAAAATCGGCGGCTTTTCTAAGAAGCTGATCGCGTGTTTCAGCCAGTTGAGCTTCCAACTCGGCGATTTTTTCCTCAGGAGTAAGAGGCGCGGGCTCTTTTTCGGAGCCCTGCCCCTGTATTTCAGGCTCCTTTTGCCCTTCCTCTCCGTCAGAACGCGCCCCAGCCGCCGCCTCAGCACGGTTTTCGGCTGAATTTTCCTCAACTTGGGCGGTTTCTGTGTCTGTTTTTTCAGACGGATTTTGATGTTTTGACATTTTTATCCCCTGGTTCAACTTTTAGAGATTTCTTTATCATTAAAGTAATGAAAAATGGCGTTAGTGTCAAGGAGAATTTGACTTTATTCGGGAAACCCGCCTAATATAAGAAAGGGGGAATATGCTCAAAAAACTATTCCTTGTTATTCTATGCACAATGGGGTTTCACGCCGCCTTTTCGCAGGATTTGACAGCGGATGGCATTGTTAAATTCCTGCAAAAGCACAGCGTAATCCATGAGGCAAACCCTATTCATGGCGGCGAAACGTCGGAGATTAACGATTTATTTTCAGCGGTGCTTTTAAACAGAAATACATATTCACCGGAACAGCGTGATAATTTAAGAATACAAATTTTCAGAATTTTATATGAAAACGCGATTTGTTCCTATGAAGACAGTTCCGACGCACGGCGTAGGGAAACGAGAAGAATGGTATTAAATATGACTTTGGCGTTATTATCTCCTGAATATGACAGATATTCTTATTTTTTGCAGTGTGCGGAAATGAATTTATATTATCACCCGTTTGAGAGGAATCCGGGTTATGTGTTAATAAATTTGGTAAAAATTCTTATATTGATCGATACAGGTACGAATGTTTATAATCATCAGCAGCAGATAATACGCGAATCCGGCGAGTTGTCGGAGTATATAAGAAGCAACGAATTCCCGGAGGACTTTTTAAACGATTTGTCTGAAATTCTGTCTTTTTGAAAATTGACAAAAGAGACAATCCATGCGATAATGTTCAAAGAGGATAATATTGAAAACTTTTCTCAAAATATTTCTTTTGTTTAATGCCGCTGTTTTATTTGCCGGCGGTCCAAGCATCCGTTTTAAAATTGTAAATATAAGCGGGGAGGATGTATATTTTACAATTCGGTATAATCATGAAGACTCTTTTTCTACTGACAGATATGCCGCTATTTACAGCGAGCTTGAAAATAAGCGAAATAGAATAAGCAGCAGCGTCTACCCTCTTAGGGGAGAAGCGCTTTTAAATATGACTTCTGAACATTATGACGCAAGAGAAGCCATCGAGGATCATATTATTGAGATAAGCATTTACAACAGAAACGGCGCTCAAATATTGAATAAAACAGATTTGTTAAACGCCCGTTTGCTTTTTGTACCTGATAGAGCTTTTGGCGGTGAATATGATTGGACCGGCACTTATTACTTTTTTATTACAAAAGCGGACTTGAATGACAGAACAATGCCGTTTTCACACCGCACAACAAGGCGGTTAAATTTAAGAGAATTTGAACATATAGATTCACCTGTGATAAGGGTTTTGAGCGGAGGAGAAAGATTGGTTGTTCTCCAGCTTGGCGATGTTTATGAGTTTAATGACTCGTGGGACAAGTGTTGGATTAGAGTAAGAACAACTGACGGTCTTATAGGCTGGTGTGAGTCGGAATATCTGGTGAATTATTAGTTTCTCCTCCACTCTCCGTTAATGTAAGTGTATGTTCCGGCTCTGCTCCCGTTTGATACGTAAAAATCGGCAAAATCATAAGGAAACGGGAAAGCTCCGCTTGACATTGCGATGCTTGAGCCAATTCTAATGCTGGTAATATCATTTTTTTGAAACGCCCCTTCTCCGATATTCGTTATGGTAGTGGGAAGTATAACGCCGATCAATCGATTGAAATAAAACGCATATTCCCCGATGCTTGTTGTTCCTGAAGGAATTATAACGCTGGTCAATTGATTCATAAAAAACGCCTCGTTCCCAATATAAGTTACGCTTCGTGGAATGACAACGCTGGTAAGTTGGTTATGCGCAAATGCGCTTTCTCCAATGCGAATAACATTTTCTGGAATATCGACATCGGTCAGTTGATTATAGTAAAATGCGCGTTCCTCAATGTAAGTTACGCCATTGGAGATAGTAACGCTGGTAAGTTGATTTTCCGCAAACGCCTCTTTTCCAATGTAAGTTACGCTGTCGGGGATAACAACGCCGGTAAGTTGATTTCTTGAAAACGCATACATATCAATAGAACCGACGCCCTCTGGAATGACAATGTTGGTCAGTTGATTTCCCCGAAACGCGCTTTCTCCGATAAAAGCCATGCTGTCAGGGAGCGTAACGGAAGTGAGTTGTTTTCCCATAAACGCCTCTTTTCCGATTGTGGTAACAGGCAAACCCTGTATTATTGCCGGAATCTGTATTCTTGTATCTGTCCCGACATATTTTATAATATTTACGAATTCTCTGATATTTTCAATGCGGGTGATTACTATTTCAAAATCCCCTTCAGTTCTATATTGACTGGAAGTCCTTCTGGCTTCATTTCTTTGCAGAGATGAATTTTGTTGAGATTGTTCCTTTGAACACGCTGAAAACAGCGCAATTATTATGAAAAACATCAGTGTTATTTTTTTATTCAATTGAATTCTATTTCCCCTTCTTGTAAAACGCATATTTCACCATCATATAATCTTCCAATTGAATTATTATTTTAGTATCATATTTATATTTTGTCAAGTCCAATGTTGATTAAAAATATAAATATGATATAATTGTATGGGAACATTGAAGAAAAATATATTTTGTATTTTTTTTCATTAAGAGGCGTAGAAGAAAAAGGTATTAGTTTGTTTGTATGGGACAACATGATTAATAAAAAGACAGTTGAAAAAATCGCAAAATCTTTTAGAGATTCGTATTGGTACGATTAGGAGGCAAGAGATGAAAAAAGAGCATAATCTAAGGTATAGGATAAATAAAATATTGGCAGAATGGAATCCAATTTGTGTACCAGAATTTATTGCTGAAGATGAATATAGTTCATATGTTGACCAAATTATTTCCATTGGAGAAGATTCAGATTTATTAACAAAATATCTAATAAGCATAGTTATTAAAGATATGGGATTGGCATTTGACGAACAAAATGCGTCTCATAAAAGCGATCTGAATGATATTGTGAAGAAAATCATAGCTCTGTATTAAAGGCTATATGTGAGTGTCAAGCAAGGCGCAAAAGTTACAGTTATAAAAAAGAACTTGACGCTGAGACGGGGCTGTATTATTATGGAGCTACTATGAATAAAATATCAGTTTTTTTACTGCTGGTATGTTTGTTAACAAATTGTCAAGGACGGAATGTTCAAAAACCTAATGAATTATTGCTGGAAGCCTATACCGGCGGCGATTATGTAAAATGCCTGGAGATTCTCAAGGACGGCGCTGACGGCCGCATTGATATAAGCCCGTCAACGCCCGATTATCCTGTATTGTTTGATATTTGCCTGAAATATTTGGACAACGAAAGCAGGACGCCGGAGATAGAAGAGCTGTTTAATTTTTATTTGAAGAACCGCAAAGAAGCTTTTGAAGACAGCATAAAAGGGGTTCATCCGGCTCAAACGGTAGGGTCGTATCTTGCCCGTTTTGCAAGCGTTGAGTTATTGCGGCAGATTGCGCAGGAAAAAATAAACATTAACTCTCCTGATGAAATAATATTGGATGGATATAAATTTTTATCTACTGCTATCTATGAACTTGCCAGTAGGACAAGTAAATCCATTCAAAGCGATTATTTTTATAATTTAACGATAAATATTGACGAAAAGAAAATACGCATGGAATTATTGCTGGATGCCGATGCGGATGTTACTTCGATTCATGTTTTCAACGGAACAATATTCCACGCTTTTGCTTGGTATCCTATGGAGGAGGACTTTACCGAGGTGTTAGATAAAATGATAGAAAAGGGAGCCGATTTGTTTTATAGAACAGAAGGCAGATCATGCATTTACTTTATGTTTAGTGCTTTCACATTGGAACATAATGTAGAAAGATACCTTGAATATGCAGTAAGTCGGGGATTGGAAGTTACAAAGGCGGATTTGGAACAGTTTTATTCGATACAGTACCGTCTTATGAGACATAACCAACTAACGGAGATGCAACTTCAGCAATTTGAGAGAATAAAAACAATATTGGAAAGCAATGTAAAATGAAGGCGCAATAGCGCCTGTTTTTGGTTTTGCGCGAAAGGCCGGAACCGCCGTTAAATATATTTTTAAAAAACAAACAAAAAAAGTTGTAAATATTTTAATTAGTGATATAATTGAAATAAATATAATACAGTATTGATTAAAAGTAATAGTTTATTATGGAGGTATTTAAGATGTTCATCTTCTATCTATTTATGTTTTTAGTGGTAACTAATAATAATTGTTACTCGGAAGAACCAGATGATAATAGAATAATTTATGAAGAGTCTTTTCGTATTTTGCGCCATGCAAATGTATTGTATGCGAGTGATAACGAACAATCGACAGCATTTTTCAATCTATTTGAAAACGAAAATGCAATTAAGATATTTATTGAATTATTAAGGGAATCAGAAACAGGAGTTGGAAAGTTTTATGCATTATTGGGATTGTATGCACATGATAAAGATATCTACAATGAAATAATAGCATCTGTTGATTTATCTATTGTTATAGGTGAGCAATTCAAACGTTCTCATCATCTTCGTTTTTCATCTAGATTAAGTGAATTGATAATAACTATAGAAAACGGTATGTGGATGGATAACTTAAATTCCAATAGAAGAAATCTTTTCTTGGCCAACTGAATAATAGATTGGGAAAAGATAATGCGGTCATGGCAATAACCTGTACTACCGTAGCAGAAACAGGCTTTGCCTATAATGAATTGTTTGATAAAACGGCGGAAACCTTTGAATGGACATATCCATGAACTTAAACGAGCCGAAATTTTGACGGGAAATAAAGACGATCCGGTTCTATCGCTGTTCAGTCCCCTTGATTATACACTATAATTAAATATAGATGAACGGGCTATTATTACTAATTATTTCCGTAATTGTTCTCTCTTTTGCCTATTTGCTGTATGGAAGGTTTTTGGCGCGGAAATGGGGCATTGACCCTTCGCGGAAAACCCCGGCGGTCGAGTTTGAGGACGGCAAGGAATATGTGCCTACTTCTCCAATGGTGCTGTTCGGACACGAATTTGCGTCTATCGCCGGGGCCGGGCCCATTAATGGGCCGATTATCGCCGCGATGTTCGGCTGGTTTCCGGTGCTTTTGTGGCTGCTTTTGGGGAGCGTCTTTTTTGGCGCGGTTCACGACTTCGCGGCCCTTTACACTTCGGTAAAAAATAAGGGGAAATCAATCGGCTATGTTATCGAACTGTACGTGGGGAAAACAGGAATGCGCCTGTTCCTCATTTTTATCTGGCTCTTTTCCATCCTTATCGCCGCTGCTTTTGCGGATATTGTAGCCGGAACTTTTGCAGGTTTTGACGCGGCTGGCGCACCGGATAGTACCAACGCTTCTGTCGCTTCAACCTCGTGTCTCTTTATTGCCGCGGCTGTCGGGCTTGGGTTTCTTATTCGAAAACGCAAGGCTTCGGATTTGGCAAGCGCCATTATCGCGATTGATCTTCTAATAATATGTATTGTTCTGGGTATCTTTTTTCCTGTTTTTATCAGCAAGACTATCTGGCTCTATCTTGTTTTTATCTACATCTTTACCGCTTCTGTGGCTCCTGTCTGGGCGCTGGGACAGCCGCGTAATTACCTCAACTTTTTTTTGCTGATTGCGATGATGCTGGCGGCTTTTATCGGGGTGATTTTTACAGCGCCGCCAATTAACATTCCGGCTTTTACGGGCTTTAATGTCAACGGCAGTTTCCTTTTTCCCGGCCTATTTATTACAATCGCCTGCGGCGCAATTTCCGGCTTCCATTCGCTGGTAGCGACGGGCGCGGCTTCCAAACAGGTGAGCAGTGAAAAACATATGCTCCCCATTTCTTACGGCACGATGCTGTTGGAAGCTCTTGTGGCGGTGCTGGCTCTTATCGCGGTCGGGTCTCTCGCGTATAACGGGAAAATGCCGAGCGGAACTCCGCCGCTTGTTTTCGCCACCGCCGTATCCGGCTTCCTTCATCAGCTTGGACTGCCAAGTCAGGCTTCTTTTATCATTGTGTCGCTGGCAGTTTCTTCATTTGTGCTTACGACTCTGGATACTGTCGCAAGGCTCGGACGGCTTTCCTTTCAGGAACTTTTTAACATCAATGTAAGCGAAAAGTTAAAGAAAAATATTTTTGTGCGGGTTTTTGGCAGTAAGGCCGCGGCTTCAATTTTTACCCTTCTGCCGGCATATCTTTTGGCAATAATGGGTTATCAAAATATCTGGGCCTTGTTTGGCGCGGCAAACCAACTTCTGGCCGCATTGACATTAATCGGATGCACTCTGTTCTTCAAAAAATCTGGCCGCAGTATTTTTATGCTCATAGTTCCCACAACCATCATGCTGGCGGTTACCTATACTTCGCTTGTTTTGAGTATCATAAACAAGGCGCGGCTTCTTTTAAACGGCAGGTTCATTCCGGGCGTTGACGGTATCCAAATGGGGATAGCCGTTCTTTTGCTCGTTCTGGGGATACTTGTCGCGGTTTCCTGCGTGAAAAAACTGCTGGAAAAAAATCAGTTGGAAACAGAGACGGAAAAATAAAGGCCGGACAATAATGAGAAAATTCAAAGATCATATAATTTCTGTTATCACCAGCGGCAAGTATCAGACTTTTCAGGACGAGACGGATATGGATGCTATGCTCCGCCTCATTGTTCTCAACATCACATATACAATTGTATCAATCATTATTATAAGTCTTGGCGTTACGGATATGCAAAGCGGTAATGTTGATAACGGCCTTATACAGCTCATTATCGGTTTTATGATTTTCTTAAACATCTTGCTGCTGCGCACGGAGTTTCCATTTATAGTCGGCGGCTTGATTGTAACCGCAATTTTCGGCGGCTTTTGCGCTATCTCAATTTTTACAAAATACGAAATGCATGGGCTGGATATTCTGTGGATATATACTTATCCGCTGATGTCAATATATACGCTTGGTCTTCCCACAGGTTTGATACCCGCGTTGATTTTGTTAATTATAACTGTCTTTGGCACTTTTACCAGCGGTTTTACAGTATCTAATTTCAGTATTCCAGAGGCAATTCTAATCTGCGGCGTTTATTTTCTGATAATGATTCTTACGGCAGTGTACGAGTATGTCCGTTCTCTCAAGGATCGCTGGCTTGCGCGGC
>JGI24698J34947_10001040_pt1 | contig 14303 bp, 18 predicted proteins | sample TergutMp193P3_FD_34947 | JGI IMG/M metagenome (IMG submission 34947) | reverse complement strand
ATTCGCGTTAAGCCCGGAAAAACAAATCAACTGGTACGGATTGTGCACCATGAGCATGGACGTTTCGTCCATGTAAACCGTATCGCCGGCGCATAAAATCAACGTCGCCGCCGAAGCCGCGATCCCGTCAATATACACGCTTACTTTTTCGGACCGCCGTTTTATTTCGGAATACATAGCCAACGCCGCAAACGGATCGCCGCCGTTGCTGAATATGTGAATTTCAATTTCAGAAACCGTCCCCAATTTATTCAAATCTTCAATGAATTGAGCTGGCGTTTTCTCATCCCCCCAAAATTCCACTGAGCTAATTTCGCCGTAAATATCTATGCGTCCAATACTGCTCCCGTCTTGAGCGCGTATTTTTTGCATTAAATAAAATTTACCCATTCTTATTTCCTCCCTGCTGGGCTGTTCCCGCTTCTTCAACTGTCTTTGCTGATTGTGTCATTGACTCAGCCGCCGCCGCTGGCATCCCTGCCGCTTTTGCCGCCGCAATTTCACGTCCGCGCTCTTCGATGTTTTCATAATAATTGCCGCCTGTTAGCTCGCTTGTAGCCTCGCTTGCCGTTGCATAGCCAAGCTGTGTAAGTTTTTCAAAATTGGACGCGCTTTTGCCTATGTCTATTTGAATGATCCCGGGGCCTGACCATTTTGCTCTGGTATACGCCCGCCGCGTTATCGGATTATCAAAATATCCGGGAGCGTAAATCATGCCGCGGGCAACCGCTTCATCGAGAAGCATATCGTATATCGGCTGGCAAAAATCATTAACCAAACCTGATTGTTTTACCTTAAAACCTTTCCGCGCAACATTTACAGCCGCTTGGCTCGCGCTGAAAGACGCTTGGAATAACTGCATTAACAATTCGTAAGGGAGGTTAACTGACGGACCTATCAGTTGTACTACCGTCTTTATGAACGGCTCAAATGATGTTGTCGGCCGGGACGGGTCAAATGCAACCGCGTCTTCTCCGGGCTTTAAGCGTTGGACTACTCCGGGCCCCAATTCTACAAGCGGTTCATCATCTTCGTTTTCGTTTTCATCCCCTACCCCCGGCTCAAAGTCTGGGTCATCAGATTTTATCATTACGGTAAACAGCGATTGTATATTTGCAGCTATCGACTCGGCTTTAATATAACGATCTAACGTCAATACCAATTCTATTACGGGCGCAATAATCGGTATTCCTCTCCGCTGCCCCGGGCGCTCTGACTGCATTAAATGTAAAACATTCGGTAATCCGGTTTCCGCGCCATACGCGGGAATAAATATCCAGCGCGGACGGCTCGCAGTGTTGTAGTTATAATGATGTCGTTTTCGTATAGCCAGCGGATGCCCGGTATAAAACCAATATCCGACTACATTACCCCATTCGGATACTTCCACGCCGCCGTAAATGTCATTCCCCAACATCTCATGCTCTACACGTTCAGCCCCTTCCGGGTCCGCAACACAATCCGCTTCGACTACTTGTACCTTCAACATGAACGGAGCGTTTCTGCGCTCAAAGCGCGGCATTGTCACAAAACAATCCCCCGATTCCGACTGAGCCCTGCACACAAGCCGCGTCATTTCGTAAAAATTATCGCGGCGGTATACATCGCAGTTAGGCGATTCCGCAAATGTTTCCCATAACCGCAGAACGGACGCTTTCCATTTTTTGACATCTTCCGGAGCCATGCCTAAGAATTCAGCGTCAGGCGTAGGCTCAGGCCGCAAGCCGTCACCGACAATGTTAGTTACAAGGGTATTATGAAGCCCTGCTACAATAGGAGCTTCCATCGAAAGCTGCCTTGACCTCTGTCTTATTATGGGAAGGTTAGCTACAATATCGTCATCAGGTGCGCCGCCAGCCCAGTTCCAGCCCTTGAATACCGGCTTTAGAAGCGACGCCCCGGCGTGAGAATATCCGGACGCAAGTGTTTTATTGTGATGCGATCTTTGGATTGGTTTACCGTATTCATTCAACAAAACGACTTTGTTCACCTATTCCCCTCTATCCAATCGGTATTATGCGCCATCGCCTACGGCCGCCCCTTGACAGCGTGGCAATCAAATCCTTCAACATATCTTTGCGCTTGTATAACGTCGCCAAATCAGCCCTGTTCAAACTGCGTGTGCCGATACGGTATGACTGAGCACCGCTTAAAATCGCGGTTATCGCAGCGTCAACTTCTATCAGTTCGGCTTTTGCTTCTGTCAGCCTCTCTGAGTTCCTTTGTTTTGCCATACAACCTCTCGGGCAAATAAAAAAGCCCGCAGGGAATGAAAGAGGATATACCTCTCCCAGTCTCTACGGGCTTCCGCGTTTTCGGTCAGCCAAATATAACTATACTTTGATTATATCGCCTATACCGCCGATAATGTCAAGTCTTTTTTTTGAGCCGCTCTGTTATGTTTTCCCGGGCCATCTTCATCTTCTTCCCTGATGCGCCGCTGAATATTCAAATCAAGTTTGGTAGAGCTTGCGGAAATATTGATTGTTACGCTGCCGTAATCAATAGTAAGGGCTACTTCCCTAAGCCTTTCCAGTTGTTTGTCTGTTAAATACATACACCCCTCCCGTTCAATATTCTACCCCTTTGCTCCTGGCTACTTTATTTTTTTCGGCCAGAGACATCTTTTTCTTTTTAGCCGTCCCCGGTGTTACAACCGCCGCTTCTACTGCCTGTTCATCCCAGGGCTTTCTCAAATAAATCCGCTTCAACATTGTATTATCTTCCGGAGACATAATGCGGAGCGCGGCTCTTGCGTATATACGGCAGTCAAAACTTTCATTACGGGAACTTGCCGGCTTAATCCACTCGTATCTGGGAAAACCTTTTTTGTCCCGCCTGATGACTCTTTTTTCTGCCGTCAGCATTTCAAAGTATATCGCATCATACCCATTAACGGATATGTTATCTTTGTCTTTAGGAAAATGGCAATAGCCGTCCCCCGGCTGGCCGACTTTCAGCCATGATACAACATCCGCTTTTATTCCGTCTACGCCTACAATGAATAATCCCTTTTCTCTGCTTTTTTTTGACGGCCTTGTCAAAGGCAGTTTATCGCCGCCCTGTCCTTTTATCGGGTATACGCCGCGCGATTGCCTTGCCTTGCAGTATGCGTAAACCTGCGGTGTCATGTGGCCGCCCGTGTCTACCGCAACCCTGCTTATTTTAATCCGCTTTCCGTTCCCATACGACCATGTACGCGACAATAAATCATCAATGCGATTCCAAACATCGCCTTGCCGCGGGTCTCCAAATATTTCCGCATACTCAATTCCCCATGTTTCAAACCCTAATCCCCAGCCGACAATCTCATAAGCCAGTCTGTTATCTTGCACGTCAACGCCCATTGTTAGCACACAAACGCCGTCCGGCAATTCCGCGTTGTAGACTTCCCGCCTACCTTCCATCGCATGGGACTCTACCGCTTCCCCTCTCTCTTCCCATGTTTCTGACAATATCGTATTTATGAAAGTAATAAGTTTTGAATAATCGCCAGCCTTTTCCAACCGTTGAGCTTCTACCCATCTTGTAATAAGTTCTTCCCAGGGTATTTGCGAATCAAGCGCGTTCACATGAAACCCCCTTACCGGGTGATCCGGATTTTCCGCTATCCATTTCCCACCGCATATTTCCCAATCTCCTCTTGTAAATAATCCTTCACAGTGGGGGCAAGCCATCTTTACTGTTTCAAAGTTTAATTGCCTCCAGTTGAATTGCGACCATTCTCCGCATCCCGGACATTTGTGGCTCCATCTCTCCCGCGTTGAATCATTATACGCTGCGTCAATGCGGCTCTTGCCTTTAACTGTCGGTGTGGAAGCTAAAACTATTTTTCTATTTGGAAAAGCGTTTGTTCTTGCTATAGCCAATTCCACAGGATCGCCCTGTCCTGCCAGATTTTGGGGAGCCTCGTCTACCTCGTCAAATAACAATATCCGTACCGGCCTTGACTTCAATGACGGTGCGCTGTTCGCGCCGGCAATGACTATGTAGCCGCCCGGGAAACTTTTCTCAAGAATTTTATTTTCAGTGCTTCTTGATTTTTCGGACGAAACCTTGCCCCGTAAGCATGGCGTATCCCTCAACATCGGAGTTAATCTTTTCCCGGAAAATGTTGTACCCATTGCAATAGTAGGCTGCACAACCATAATCGGGCATGGGTCATGTGTTATGTAATATCCTACAGGGTTTAATATGCCGGCGTTTGTTTTACCCATTTGTGCGCCGCTTTCAATAACTACCCTTTCAATTCTAATGTCGCTTATCGCGTCCATTATTCCTACTGTATAAGGCGCTCTGTCAGAAAACCACGGACCCGGTGCGGAAGTTTCCTCACTTGATACGATACGTTCTTTTTCAGCCCATTGCGATATTGTCAGTTTCGGCGGCGGCCGGAGAACATTGAACAACCGAAAACATAGCGTTTTAGTTTTTTGAAGTATCATCTTTTATTCCGAATCTAAACCCTCTTCTTCAGCTAATAGTTTATCAATGTCCAGTGTCGCTATCTCATTCAATGCGCGGCATATCCGCTCATTCATTATCTCCGCAATCTCATTTACATTTGTTTTTTCCCGTACCAATGGCGCGACACCCATTGGTATAGCAAGTAAATTTATCCTCAGCCGTGTAAGCGCAGCCCCCATAACTCTTTCGATGTCCGCCGTTCTATGCAAATCATTTTTAAGTTCCTCAAGTAGCAGTTCTTCCTTTTCGCGTTTTGCCGCAAGGTACTGTAATTTTTCAGCCTCCATATCCGCAGAATCGCCAGACCTGCGGCTATCAGCCTTTTTCCTGTAATACCTTACTAAAGCAACAATGCTTTTGGCAAAATCGTATTCCCTTTTGTCTTTACTGTTTGATTTCGGTTCTGACTTTATTACTCCCTCTTGTTCTATTTGCCGTATTCTTCTTTCGTCAACGTCAACTAATTTTGCCAGTTCCTCAATGCCAACCAGTTTTATTTTCGGAGCCGGTTCTTTCTTTGGGACAGTTTCTTTTCTTGACACTGCCGTATTTTTTCGAGTAACATTTTTTTTAACCGCCGATTTTCCCTGTGTTTTCATGGAAACGGAAACCGCCTAAAAAATTTCTTGTAGCTAACGCGATTTCGGGGTCGAAAGCCACCCACAGTAAAAAATTCTTTTACAGTACCTACGTTTTTCCCCCGAGTTGGTCAATAGATTTATTTGAATTATACAGCTTTTCTACAGAAGGGCAAGTTATTTATGCTCTTATCCAGCCATATCAGCGGTTACGGACGCTATGACTTCCTCATCCATTAAATCAAGGGTTCTCTCATACACTTTTATACCCTTTGCAGGATAGCCTTGCGGCCCCGGAATATCATAAGCCAATACAAATACAGGAATGTCTCTCATAATCTCAGGTAAATATTTATCAGTTTCGGCGCTCATTGCTTCTCTACAGAGAGCATAAGCCGTTCTTACGTCCATTCCATGCTGTATCTCATTTTCATAAAAGTCTTTAATTTCCTGGGCTTTTATTCGTAATTGTTCATCAATAAAATCACGTCTTGGGCTTATTGTTCGCAATTCCATTACTCATTCCTTTTCCATGCTGTTGTTATTTCAAATATTTTTACATCCCCTAGTGTTGGTAAAGTTATACCCAAGTTTTCGGCATAATTAGCTAATGCAGACGGTACGCCTTTTTTTATAAGTTCATGGTTATTCTTTTGGCTGTTCTTAAAATATATGAGAAACGAGTCATCTTTATTTAACGGACGGCTTTTCGGTCTTATTGTATGCAATTCCATTTCTTATCGTTCCTTTTCCCCGGTTTCAGCCATTACTTCCATAACGCCAATTAAATGACGCTCTATGTGCTTCTTCTAAACTATAATTGAAATATTTTTGTAGAAATACAGAAACATCAACATCTGAAGCATTGCCTTGAAGATAATAACTTTTTAAGTGTCCAATACTATCACAATAATACGGCTTGTTCTTCACTTCGTTTTCCTGCTTATTTTCCTGCGCTTCAATCATAAAATAATTATACACAGTTTACAGAAAATAACAAGCAAAAAACCAGCCCAGGGCGCGTCAGCCATCCATCCCACCTAACAGCCTGTTTCCCGGTCAATGGTACGCTCGTCTGCCCCGGCCCGACTGTCCTGCCTGGCTGGTTTCTTTATGCTTTTTTATTATACTACTTCGTGCGACTTTTGCAACCTTCCTGTTATTTGGTCTTTTTTGGCTTCCCAGCCCCTTTCCAAAGTGCCCTAAAACCTACCTGTAGGTAGAAATACGGGGCTTTACGGGGCTTTGCCTATATAAACACCGTTTTTCCCCTTTGGAAGCCGTTACCTACACTTTCCGCATATACAGTTCTTTGGAATATCCGTCCGACCGGGAAGCCATCATCTTGAGGAAATGCTCCTTTGACAAATCTGATAATCGGAATATCTCCTCTGGTTTCATCCCCAGCTCCTTGCTGATTTCCTTCACTGATTTTCCCTGGGACATCAGCCGCTTTACGATGTTCTTCATCGGCTCCAGCAGGTGCGTCCCTCTTGCGCGGTTGTGCGTTACCGTGCCGTACATATCCCCGGCTTCGTCAGCGTGTTTTACGAACACTACCGGAACTTTGCCGTTAAGTTTATCATACAACGGTTTCTCTCCAGATACAAGCCATCTGTGAAAACCGTCAATAATTGTGTAATCAGGCCGGCATACTATAGGCTCCGTCCAGCCGTTCGCCAGTATTGAACGTATCAGAAGGTCTAAATTTTCCCGTGTTACTTTATTGGGATTCCAGTTATTGGCTTTCAGTTTATCGCGGTCTACCCACTGCAATGTGGCCAGCGGCGCGGTCAATTTATTTTCCATGCTTTTTACTCCCGTTGTTCGCGTGCGAATATACCATGTTGATATTGGTTATTATTGCCCTGAGCGTTCTTTGTTTCGGGTCTCCCCCGATAAGGCAGTCATATATATTTTTGTAGGCTTTCATCTCGATAATCGGACCGTATTTTATGAGGAGCTGTATTATCCTCTGTGCGCTGTACATCGAACATTCCGTGAGGAAGTTCTTTCTGGGATTATTCAGCAGTTTGAACACCTCAGCTTTATAATCCTTTGGAGTGTCGGTACTTCGGCGGAGTTTGGTCGAGTGCCGGAACATCTCGCTGTCCCAGTAGAGGGACGCAAGGTAGGCGTTCGGCTCCCTGCGGATCACCCTGTCCATTAAATCAGGGTAGTATTCATTTAACTTCACAAGGGACTTTGCGGTGTCTACAGAAAAAAACAGCCCTACCCTTAAATCTCTTAGGCGGCTGCCCGACTGGTACAGATACAGGTAAATCTCCGGTATGTCTATTTTTTCCTCGTACAAATATCTCCAAATATCCGTATCCTTCCAATCATACAGCGGCCATACCATATTACCCCGGGCCAGCCCTCTTTTAGATGAAAAGGAACTGGTCATATACTTTGACCGCTGTAAAGACTCCGCCATCCGCACCCCGGTAACGCAGATGCCGTCCGAATTATGCCTCATAAGAAATTCTTGGTATGTCATCACCCGGTTTTTATGCAATGGGTGTTCCCTGATTGCGAACGGCTGGGGTTTCCGTATCCATGCCTTCTTTTGGGTTTTCTCCCAGCAGATAAAAGACTCATCCTGTTCAAGTAAATTAAAACATGAAAAATGTTTTATCTCCAAACAAAACCAGTTAAACTGCCCCCCGGCAAGGAGAACCTTTTTCCGCCATTCGAGTACAGCCTTTTCAATGCTGTCATAAATGGCTTCCTCGTCAATGAATTCAACAATCATAAGGGACGGGTCAATTTTCCCCTGCGCGGCCAGTTTCAAAATGAGGTCCAGAAGGCAAATGGAATCTTTGCCCCCTGAAAAAGACACATAAACCTTTTTCCCGTTGGAAAAGGAATTGACTATCCGCTTTTTAGCGGCCTCAAGAACGGTAATTTTTCCTTCCCGTTTTATAACCATATCACCTCGCCGCACTTAGGGCAGGTAACGCTCTCCCTTTCCGGTCCGGCTGCCCCGTGCTCCTCATCTTCCCCGGCTCCGGAGTTCACCTCAGCATGGGTATCTATGCTTTCAATGTTTTCTTCAGTTGCCTTTCCGTAATCTTCCAAAGCCGCGGATATTTCTTCCGAAGCGGCGTTAATTGAATTAAGCACCTCATCGTCAAAACCGGGAATATCGAAATCGCCGGCAAGTTCATTGATAATTGCCTCGATGTTGCCAAGGTTGTCAATTCCCAATCCTGCGGTTTTATTGTCCGCCATCATCAGCTTCTTTTTGTCGTTTTCTGATAATTCGTACATAACAACGGCGGATACTTTCTTAATCCCCTCAGCTCGCATCGCTTCTACAAGGCCGTTGCCTGCCAATACAAGGTACTGTTCGTCAATAACGATGTTTTTGTACTGCCCCCATTTTTTCAGCGAACGCCTGATTTCATTTAATTGTTTCTCCGGGTGTATGCGGGTATTCATCTCAGGCGTTTTCAGCAAGGCGATATTTACTTCTTTGCGCTCTTTACGCACGGCTTAATCCCCCTGTCCCTTGAAATTAGGGTTAAACCTGTTGGTCGCAAAATCCTCTACACGGAGCCAGCCTACAGTAATCTCTTTTCTTCCCCTCATAAAATCAAGCCAGTATTGCGCGTCACTGGTGTTTATCATGGCGTTTTCCTGATAGTAATAATCCTCGATGAACTCCGGAGAGATGTCCGTGTACTTGCCGATAATTACTTTCGCCTCGTTCTGGTTTGCCTGTACCCATGCAACCGCTTCCACAAGAGCCGCGACAAAACCATTTGCCAGCCCGGGGTTATTTTCAGCCCACACGCTGTTTATGACATGGGTAGCGAATTGTTTCGGGCCGAATATATCAAGAGCGGTATAGAGAATTCGCAAGTCGCTGTTCTGTTTCGCGTGCAGGACATAGGGCTGCATAAGCCCGATAGCGTCTACGCGGCTGTTTGCCAAAGCGATTTCCTGCTGGTCAAACGGCAGTAATATAAAATCCACATCCGATTCGCTGAGGCCAGCCGCCTCCAGCGCCATTATCCATGTGTAGTGAAACGAGCCTTTGACAACATTGATCGCTATTGTTTTTCCTTTCAAATCAGCGACGCTGTTTATCCCGGAATCTTTCCGCACAAAGAATTCTTCCAAAGCCTGGCTGCCGATAGCCGACTGTAGATCGGTTACGGCTATTACCGGCAATCCCTGGGCGCGGGCGTTAATTGTCGCCATGAATGAGGAATTGCAGGTTTCGGCGCTCCCCCCTGAGACCGCCTGCAACGCTGTAGGCCCTGCGGTTATCATGTCGATTAGCTCAACATTTACCTTATGCTTCTCGAAAAAGCCTTTTTCAAGAGCGATATATACCGGATCGTAAATCTTAAACCCGATATACCGGATTACGTCTGTTTTTGTGTTTTTCGCACAACCGAAAATAAGCAGTGAAGATATAACTGCAAACAATACAATAAGCGTCTTTTTCATCTTTATTCTCCTGTGATAAGACAAAGTTTTTTCTGTATGAACGCTAAAACCATATTCATCAGGCCGCCGATTGCGGCAATGGTTATTATCGCGGCATACACTTTTTCAAATTCAAATGACTGTGCGCTCCAGAGCAGGAAATATCCCAGCCCTCTTGAAGCCCCCAGCATTTCCGCAGGTATAAGCGCGACCCATGCGCCTCCCGCGCCGATCCTTATGCCTGTTAAAATCCCCTGTAATGCCATCGGTATTCTTATGCTTGCCATAACGCGCCATTCCCCGGCCCCGGCCGTTCTCGCGGCGTTGACAACATTTTCATCAACATTAAGGCTGTTGTAAGTTGACAGAACGATTGCCGGCCATGCCGTCCAAAAAATAATGAATATGCGCGTCTGCGGACCAANNCCGAATAACACAATCAGCAAAGGAAACAAAGTCAGCGAAGCCACTCCGCGGATACATTCAATTACCGGGAATACCGCANCGTTAAACCATTTGTAACGGTACAGCAANAGCCCGATAGTAAACCCGATGNAGGCAGCAATACCCAAACCGGATAACAGTATCGTTAAACTTGCGGNAATGTGTTTTATGTAGGGACCGTCGCGGATTAAAAAAAATATCATCCTTGTTACGCTAAACAGGGANGGCATGGCGGGGTTTGNGTGAACAAGCCCGATGAGCTGCCACACTGCGCCNAGAGCGATAAAACCAGACAGAGCATAAATACAGGATGATAGTTTTTTTCGGCCCCGGAAATTCCGAAACCATGACGTGNCGGCATCCGGGCGCGGCCCGTGCCGTTGTCTGAGAATGGCGTACATTATAAGTTCTCCCTGAAAGGGAGTATATAACGCGGGAATTTTTATGTCAAATTTTATTTATATCCGAAATGTCCGTTTTATATCATTCTTTGCGTTTTGTCCGTTTTGTCGGATCGATCCGACAAAATTTCATAAACTATCTTTGTATTCCATTCTTTGATTGAATGTCGTATAGCCCATTTTCTGATTCTTTTGCCAGAGCCAATATAGTTCTTTATATCTTCAAGGGAACAATTCTCACATTTTACTTTAATAAAAAGATATTCTTTTGTTTCGTAAAATGTCATCTGAGGTTGTCCGCCGCAACGCCTACAGGGTACTAGTGTTTCATCATTTGGTTTCATTATTCCCCCTTATGAATAGAATTCTTCTTCTTTGCAGAGTTTTAACTTCTCGCAGAATAAGCGGATGAGCGTTTCCCTGATTTCCGCTCTTGCCTCAGCTACTCCGTCTGTTTCCCACTCGATTTTTGTTTCTACCGAGGGATTCAGCTCTTCAATCAAATCGAAAATGGCATTGTCTACCAAATCCCACCGCTCCATTTTCTCGCGCTCCGTCATAGTAATACCTCCTCAAATATATTTACAAGGCGTTTGCCTTTTCTTCCTTCTCTTTTCGTTTGTATCTCCGTTTTGCAGATTCCCTTTTAACAAACCGTATATGTTCTTCAATACCCAGATTTTTTCTTATTTGTTCATGTATTGCCATTGAATGTCTGACTATAGCAATACCGGCAAGTGTCGCTTCCCTGTTGTCAAAGCATAAGCCTTGAGTATGCATCTTTAATAATTCGGCAATGCTTACCATTGCAAGGTTTTCCAGTTCGCAATTTTGTGGGTTACTATCGAGGAAGATAATATCCATACCTTCCGGTATTTTCCCGTGCGCTTGTTCCCATATCCATCTATGTTTTGCTTTCCACTTTTGAGACCATGTTCCTTTCATGCTAACCTTGATAAATATGTATCCGCCCCTTTTTATTCTTTCTGTTTGCAGGGGAAGTTCGTGGTTATCCTTTTTATTTCTATATATTTTATATTTGTAATAATAAACAAAACCTTCAACTTGTTTTCTTGTATAAGCAGTTCCGAAAGCGTCATTTATCATGCTCATCATATCTGAAATGTTCCCTTTGCAATTCTCGTGTATAAAAGCCGCTATTTCTTCCGGGCATTTGTTCGGGGCTGATCTAAGCGTTTTTATTTTATAAAAATAGCAGGCGGAACGGACTTGTTTCCTTGACAATGAGAGATTAAAAGTATTGTTTATCAAGGCAGTAAGTTTTCTGCTGGGATTTTCTCCGGCATTTTTTTCAAGAAAGAGCAGTTGTTCCTTAGTCCATACGTGTTCGTCTTTTTTGTTACAAGGCGGTATCCCGTTTCTCAAATTTTTATGATGGCAAGCGCTTTTGATTTGCATTTTTGTAAAATCAGTCTTGAAATGTTTGTTGAAAAGCATTGTTAATTCGGTATAGGGTTTCCCCTTAATATTTTTTTCAAGGAATTTTTCCTGTTTAGTTGTAAAGAGTTTTTTTGGCATTTACCAAACTTCCTCCATGTCATCCGAATATTCCAACCATTCAAAAGTTGATTCATAAAAACTTTTACAGCGCAAATATCCTTTTGCCCTTAAACCATTAAGCCCCTTAATAATTTCATCAAAAGAGTATTTAGGTTTGAACATTGCAAGAACATACTCAAATGATACTCCTTTCCCGATGTTTACGCTTTTCATGTGAATTTTATACAACAATTCTTTTTCAATCTGGTCCAAAGAATTGAACTCATCTAATTCAACATCATCTCTTGTTTTTTCCATTGCCTTCTTCTCCCTTGCCAATCAGTGGCCGCAACAATGCTTATATTTTTTCCCAGACCCGCAGGGGCAGGGATCATTACGTCCGATTTTTTCACCAACGCGCACAACCGTCTTTGGAATAACTTCGCCTTCGTAATAAAACCAGCGTTCGTCTTTTTTCACAAACACGGCTATTTCGTCATGGACATAGTGAAGCGCGTCCATCTCATAAGTCGCCTCAAAATGCACTTTTCCTCTTGAGTAACCGTCAGTACCGCCTTCAACAGATATTATTTTAAGCCCCAGCCATTTTGATTTCTCGCTCCATTTTTTGGTACTTTCGTAATTCAACATACCTTTAATAAAGTCATGGCTGGTGTCGATTATGTAATCAATGGCGTGAACGACATAAGCAGAGTACCGGCTCCGCATTAAGGCTTCCGGCGTGGGCGCGTTCTTTGCCCCGGAAATATAAGGCTCGCAACACTCGCTGTAAGCCAGCCCGGAGCCGCAGGGACACATTTCCGAATTAAGACAAGGTTGTTTTATTTCATCGCTCATAGTTTTTCCCCGCCTTTATTTCCAAGCCTTGTTTCTCTGATTTTTCTCCGGTAGTCTCCGCTTCTGAAATTCATAACGATGCCGTCTTCTACAATTCTTGAAATCACATCGCTTTCAAGATGGTATTCAAGGCAGTCAGGGCAAGGTTTTACCCGTTCCGTGCAGTCTTTTTTTGCGTGACAGTTTGCGATAATAATTATAGGTAGCATTTTGTTATACCGTTTGCCGATAACATAAGACATCCAATTCTGTTTGAATTCGGAGTCTTTTATTTTCTCGACTTCATCAATAACCAGCAAAGGGACCGTGCAAAGTTCGTCATATATTTCATGCTCTTTTATATCCGTATCGCCGCCGTAAAAACTTTGCCGCAGGTTTACGCCTATTTCAAAGGCCGTATATATCACACCGCCAAGTTTTTTAAGAACACTCACGGCTAAATGTGTTTTGCCATTTCCGTTCTTGCCAATCATAACAAGTTTTCCGTCCGGTTTTTCAGCGAAGGCGCGGCAGGTTTCAAGGTATCCTTTCAGTTCATCGTTATACGCATCAAAATTATCAAATGTGGCTTCATAATACCTTTCGTCAATGTTCATAGACTGCCATTTTCTGATTACCTGCTGTTTCTTAGCCATCTCCTCTTTCAGCCGCTCCTCTTCCTCTCTTTCCTGTTTACAAACCGGACATTCGGAAGGAAACTCCCTGGGCTCTCCGCACCAAAAATAACGTTCCATTTTCCCGTTGTATTCGCCGTGTTTTTCACACACAAGAGTTACAACTTCATTTTCCATGACTGCTGTTTCGCTCATTTTTTTCTCCTTACTCTAAAGATGGTTTTTCTTGCTGATGCCTAGAAATCGACGATTCCTTTTTTGTGGCATTTATAAGACGGTTTAATACTTGTGCAGAGAGCATTAAGCCCAAAGAGTACCCATTATTCATAATCCATTCGTCATTCAATCCGTTGTTAATCGCCTGGATTAGTTGTTCCGGTTTTAATTTCACTAAAAGTTTTTTAAGCAGTGTTCTTGTCTGTCCCCAAGTGACAACAGGCTCGGCGGTTTCTACCCGTTGCTGTGAATAAAGCATATCCCAGTTTTGAAGATAGGCTTTTTCTACCTTTTCCATATCGTTCACTGGTTCACGTTCCCGGAGGCGCGGTTTCTTAGGCTTATCGGGTTTCGGTTTAGAACGAGGCGGCTCTGTTGTAGGGCAATAATTTGGCGGAGCTGTAGTATGTTCATTCTCAGGCGTGGAAAGAATTGAGTGTTTAGGTTCGGTCGGTTCGCCAGAACCGAAAGAATCTTGTCTTGTCTTATCTTGTATAATCTGATCTTGTATAGTCTGATCTGTTCTTATCTTATCTGATCTTATCTTATCTGTATCATTTTCCCCGGGGAAAACATCACTTTCCAATGGGAAACTTCCATTTTCCACAGGGAAACCATCGAGAAAATCATTATTTCCCGGGGGATTTTTTTTCCTGCGTTTTTTCTCTCGCTGATATTCACGTACTCCGCTTAACTTCATAAATGATTCAGTAACCCTATCAGTAGTTATTATTCCGTCTTGAATGTTGATAAGGTCAATTTCCGGGTCGGATAAAAACCCTATA
>JGI24698J34947_10001039_pt1 | contig 14303 bp, 14 predicted proteins | sample TergutMp193P3_FD_34947 | JGI IMG/M metagenome (IMG submission 34947) | reverse complement strand
GATTCAGCCCTGGACAGGCAGGAATTGCTTAACGCGATTACCATGCGGGAAAACAAAATGGCCACAATCATTCTGCCGGGAGTGGCCGTACCCCACGGGTATTGCAGCGCCGTTCACGGCATTATCGGGGCGATAGGGCTATCCCGTGAAGGAATCGAATTTGACCGGGAAGACCGGGACCCGGTTCACCTGTTTTTTATGCTTCTCATGGACGAAGCGTCCAGGGAACAGCATTTACGGGTTTTGGGCCGGCTTCTGGAAATGATCAATTCGGCGGCGCTTGGCGAAATCAGGGGGATAGAGAATTCACAGGAACTATACAACCTGCTCTGCCGCTATTAGGTTTTGGAGATAGGGGGATTATTATTGGAGATAGGGGGATTCGAACCCCCGGCCTATAGATTGCGAACCTATCGCTCTACCAACTGAGCTATATCCCCAAGGCGGTTTTACTATAGCAGATTGCGGTTATTTGTTCAACCGTTTTGCCGCTTCGTTATGACCTGTACCTGGGCTGTACTATCACTTTTTTTATCTCGCTGTTCTGAGCCATCCACATACGGGCGTTGGTTTCAATATCGGTCATTTCCGCGAACACAAAATAAGTCCTGACGGTCTGGTTAGCCGCCCTGTCAATTATCGATGTTACCGTGCCGGTAAGCAGAAAGTCCGCGCCGGTTTCGTTGGCCAGCCGCGAAGCGGTATCCTCACTCGCGTTAGTTTGCTGATCCTGACGTTCCTCGCGGAGTTCAAGCCTTGTGCGGCCTCCGGCGACAAAATCAAGTTTACCGCTGTTAAAAATCGTAACTTCCATGGTTGACGCGATTATCGCGGTATCAATATGTTCAGCGCTGTCATTTCTGAATATGCCGACAAGCACCACCGGCCGCCTGCCGCCCCTTGCCGCTATCGCCTGGGCGACCCTGGGAGAATTGAGACAATCATTTATGAGTGATTCACAGACTATTCTTACATCGGTGTCATTCCAGTAACCGCTTAAGTCTATTTGTTCCTCGGCGGGTACCCTGCTGACGCTTGGAGCCGGGGAAGAGGAAGAGGAACAGGAAGCCAAAAGAACCAGAACTCCAAAAAGGCCGAATGCTTTTTTCATATCGCTTCTCCTTATCTTAAACTCACGGACTCTATCAGATTTAAAACGCCCGGACGAACCATGACATTCCTGTGTTCATCGCTTGCAATGATCCTCCTGCCCGAAAGATAATTAACGGTGACCGTATAGGTTCCCGGCGCCAGATTGAAGCCGCCTATGTACGCCTTATCGGGCAGGTAGCGCGACATCCTGATATCGGCGCTTTCACTGGCATCAATGGCGGATTTGGCTATTATAGCAGATAACATAGCCGCTGAGGAAGATCTCCTCTCGGCCGCTCTTACCGCCGAAGCGTCGGCGGCCGCGTATTTTAACATGGTACGGATATAGGTTTTAAAAAACAGGTTTGAAAAACGGGCGTTATAGGTTTCTTTTATTACCGCCCCCATATCCTCAAGAAGCTCAAGAGAAAAATTACCGCCTCCGCTAACAACAACTTCGATCCGGCTTATGCCGCTTTTTCTTTCGGCGAATTTGGGAAGCTTAAAAACCGCCGATCGCAGGTAAGAATTCCGCAAAAAAGGGAATGCGTTGGGGAAAATCCCCTCTTCCTTTACCGGGGATAATCCAATGAAAGAGATAATATTCAGCCTCGCTTTCCCCGGAGGAACGTTCATCGCGTCGGCCGCGGAAACCGGGAACGGCGTTTTGTATATATTGGGGTTGTCGGAATATGCCGCGCGGAGCTGCTCAAACTCAATGCGGGCGTCGTCGTCTTTCCCGTCGCCGAGATAGAAGAGAAGGCTCAAATACCGGGCCAGCGCGGAATTGGAAAAATTAACCGCCTGCCCCGGTGGAAATTCCGGGTAATAAAAAATGCCGAAGTTTCTTAATTGATCCATAACCCAATCCTGGATCTCCGGCCGCGCGTTTTCATATTTCCTTGAAAGCATATCAAGTTTCCCGCTGCTTATGGTTATCTTGCGAATCTCGACCATGGCCCCTTCAAGATCGCCCCTGCTGTAGTAATTCAACGCGTTAAACACATTGATATAGATGTCTTCATAATCTTCGCCCGGATACGTTTTAGTGTTGTCATTCGCGATATACGACGCCACGCTCTCGCTGATGCTTCTGGTATAAGCCTCTTCGATTAACCGTTCGGCCTCCTGCAAGTCCAGCGACGATGCCCGGTAATATCCGGCGTAGTGTTCAAGAAGCCCCCTGTCAAGGAAAAGCGAAATAGCGTTCCTTGCGGGATACACGGGGGGGTAACCTTCCTGCCCCTTCCTGATCTCCTCGAGCCCCTTATCAAAATCGTTCGAGTACACCACCGCGTCATCAATGTCTTTGTACGCTTCCGGATTGCCTGAGCAGGACAAAAGCGATAAAACAAGGCCGCAAACCAGCGCAGGGATTCCTGTCTTTCTGACAGATTTAGTAATTTGATTTTTCACGGTTTCTTCCCTGCGCACCCGAAAACATGGCAATATATATTATAACGAATATTTTTTTATTTGTCTCATTTGAAGGAAATATGCGCCTGCTTACATGCCAGCCTGGTGCTATTTATGAGATCATGCCGAAGGAATAGAGCTTTTAGAGAATTTATCAAAATACTATCTAAGTGACCCTGTCTAAGTGACCCTTGACTTATCTTTAATTCTAGGCAATAATAATTAATGACGATAAAGGTGGGATTTGAATAAAATGGCAAGGTCCGAGTACACATTTGAAGAATACAAAGAAGCGGCATTACCTGATTCTGAATCGCTAGGAATTCTTGATATTGAAGCGTCAGCCGATGCTTTTAGCCCTGACACTCTTGAACTCGCAGTAAAGCTGGTGAGAAAGCATTCTCCCGCTTTATGCAAAGAAATTGAAGAAAGGCGAAAATCCCAAAAATGATAAGATCGAGTTGTTTTTTTTCGTCGCTTGATTGCCTGGCAGGCCAGTTTTTTAATACACAATCGGCTCTGTGTACCGGCAAGGATTTTGGTGCCAGGATAGACTCCAATGTCAGAAAATTTTTTTCCCTCTGTATCACCTCTGAAAACTTGCCGCATGATTTACTGGTACTTGGAATTTTACTAAAAAAATCTGCCAATAAAAAAGAAAATGATGGCTTTATATATATGATTTTTATTGACACATCGAAAATCAACGGGGAATTATTTAAGGAAATTTCATCAATCATTCTTGCCCATCAGATGTGTCATTTCGCTTTTTATTATGAACTCTTTTTAACACAATACAACAAAAATGGAAAGCAAGCGCTAAATGATTTTACTCGTATTGTATCTGGTATGGAAAAAACACTCGAAAAACCAGTTGTTATCAGTCAGGCAATTTTCGATGAGCATAATAAAACAGATCTAATAAAATTATCAAGCCCTTACCCCATGGAACACTTTACCAGAGGGGAAAAATCATACATATACTATAATAATTTTTTCATTGATTTTCTTGATCATCTGCATTCTTATGTTAAAACAGAAAATTCAAAAAGTAATAATTTTTTTCATACCTATAAAAAGAGCCCTGAACCGCTGTCCGTAAAGGAAAGCATTCTTAATACTGAATGGAAATTTTATGAAGATAACAGGGATAAACTTGTAAAAAAATATTGTGGTAAATATATCGTTATATCAGGGAATAAAGTTATATCCGCTTATGATGACGAAGAAACTGCATTTCAAGAAACCGTAAAAACTATCCCTCTCGGCTCTTTTATGATCCGCCATGTGGCAATAGAAGAAGAAATGAACTATCTTTCTCCATATATTAATGGCTAAGGTAAAATACTTATAAAAATGATAAAGACAGCGATATGCGACCTAAACCCTGATTTTGATTTTATTATAGGAATGAATGCAATCTCTAAGGGAGATTTTTCGATAAGTAATGGAGGAAATAATACTCTATTTTCTTTTGTCGTACCACCATTCATTACCAAAACAGATCATCATGAAAAAGCTCTTACACTAAACAAACGCAATAAACTTTATTAACTTCCCACATGAGTCAAACCAAGGCGCCCGTACTCTCCGTCATAACCCGGTTTTACCGAGACTTCCCCTGCACGCGTTTTCATTATTGCTTCGGCGAGGATTCCACCGGAGAGCCCCGGCGCTTCAAGCCGTTCTAAATCGCCCCTGCTCATGTCCATCAGGATAGAAAATTCGCTTCCTCCCTTTTCTATCAGATGGTTATAAGCGGCCAAAACTTTTTTGGAAGCAGGCCCCAGGCCGAGGAGTTCCGCGCATAATTCCCTCAAAGGGATGAGAGAATAATAGGGCCGCCTGTTGCCGCCTTCACAGTTTGACGAAAATGGCTCCATATCGTTCACCGGCCTGTCCGCCAGTTCCAAAACGCGGCTCATTACCCCACGGGTCAGAGGCTTGCCGCAGATCGGGCAAAGGAAACCCGCGGCCCTCGCGGCTTCCGGCGCCAGACAGACACCGCACTTGCGGTGCCCGTCGTAATGGTACTTCCCCTCTTGCGGAAAAAACTCAATCGTGCCGAGTATCGCCGCGGGAGACGAGGGCGAACGTGAAAACAGGGCGTTTCTGAGCGATGAGAAGGAGTTTTCAATCTTAAAAATAGTGGCTTCACGGCCAAGCTTGTCCGGCGAATGGGCGTCGGAATTTGAAATAATCGAAAACCTGTCAAGGCTCTCAAGCGCCCAGTTCATGGGCGGGTTTGAGGAAAGCCCCGTTTCAATGGCCGGGATGTCAGCCGCCATATCCCCGTAGCATTCCTCGATTGAGCCAAAACCGGATTCCGCTCCCAGGGCAGAAAACCAGGGCGTCCAGACATGGGCCGGGACGAGGATAGCCCTCTCGTCGGTCTCCAGAAGCACGGCCAGAAGATCCCTTGAGTCCATTCCCAGGACGGGCCTTCCGTCGCTTCGTATGTTGCCGCCCATGCCTTCAAGCCTCGCGTTAAATGCCATGGCGGCGCTGAAATCAGGCAGCATGACAAGGTGATGAACCTTTCGCGTCTTGCCGTCCCTCTTGTAAATCGTCGAAATTTCCCCGGTAAGGACAAAGCGGGGCTTCTCAGCCGCGGGCACAGGCACGGCCCACGGCAGCTCACCGTTCTTTTTTACGGTATAAATGCCTTCGCCCGCTTCATCCAACTGAGCGCAAAGTTCCCCAACCCAAAGCGGATGGGTGCAATCCCCTGTCCCAAGGAGACCGATTCCCTTGATCCGCGCCCACATCTCCAGATTGGAAAGGCTCAGCCGCGGACTTACCGCCCGTGAATATGGGGAATGAATATGCAAATCAGAAATTACTCTCACTATCGTTTTCCAAAACCCTGATTTACCGGGCAGTTTGCTACGAAAAAACCCGAATAAAACCTTGGACAACGGGTGGGCAAGTGCTGCCTCGAAAACGTTTGGGGAACCCGGCTGCGAAGCCGCCTGACCACTTGACCATCAAGCAAAGATTGACCTTCAAAGCTTAGCGTTCAAGTAGTCAGGCCTTATTTCCCCTTCAAGGTTTTGCATATTCCGCTCGTCTTCTGCGCCGGAGAGCCCAAAAATGTTTTCTCAGCAGCACTTGCCCACCCATTACCAGCATTATTTCGATTTTAAGTATGTCAACTATACAATAAATTAGTGTTTTCTTACATGGGGAAGAGAGCATTTCCCTTATTTCGTAATAAAAAATAAAGTAAAGAGTAATTGGCCGGCTTCGCTAGGTGAAATACAGAATTCCACCACCGGAAAAACCTGATTGTCTGCTTGATCGCTTTGTTGTCTGACATATCTTTGTCGCGGCGAGAGCGGGGAGACATGAGGGCAGCCTATGGCGGATCTAAAAAAAGCTCTGCTTGTTTAGTAAGTAAGAATAGCTAATAAAAGAATGCGCCATCTAGCTGCCATCATGTCTAGCCCGCTTCGCCGCGCCAGATCAATATGTCCAATAAAAAAGCTTATCAAGCAGACTATCATTTTGGGGAACCGCGTTGGGAACCCAATGCAGGGAATTTTCCACAAAAGCGCTTTTATCGATGGACATGCTGCCCCTAACATACGCCAATTCATGGGAAGAAGCGGGGACCGCTATGCCCTGCAGGGGAATAACGTGAACCCCAATCTTTCGCGTGGTTCCGTTTTTCGCCCATGACGAAGGCGCCGCCCCAGCAAGGGCGCTCTCCAGTTCTTCCGCCGCCATGATGATGGCTTCCTGTCTGTCGGCGTCAGGCGTTATGTCAGCCGCAATGCCGGAAATTTTCGCACTGAAGTCAAGGATATCGATATATAAATCCGAGGGGAAAGAAGTGAAATGATAGCCTTCGACGTTATGCAACACCTGATCGAGTACAGCATTCCTGACAGGCTCACCGGTGATGGCCTCCGCGACGATCCCGGCGAAAGCATCGAATTTCGCGAAGAGGTTCCCTATTTCCGCCAGGCGTACCTGTGATATTGTCGCGCCGTTCATAGTCGCGTATTGCGCCGCGAAGCTATCCTGTATTGAATCGCCCAAATCATTAACCGTAAGATCAGGCTTACCCAGAAAGTCCGTAAACAGGGATGTATAATCCCAGCCGTTTGAAAGGATCTCCCCTTCCGAGCCGACAAACAGTTCAGCGTCATTTCTGATCTGATAGGCTAGTTCCAGCACCGCCGCGTAACAGGTATCAAAACCGATAAGCGAGAGCCCCCTGCCCGCAATCGCCCTCCCGAAAGAAGGCAGGGTCATGTACTGGCCGTGGGTATCGTCGAAGGCCGCGGCTTTCACCGCCGACACCCGCGAATTCTCCGCCTGAGGGCCGCTTCTCCAGCCGGTTCCGTGTCCCCAGACAAACAGGGCGTAATGCTCGGCGGGATACTGGCGTTTGGCGAAATCAATCAGATGCGACAATACCAGAGGGTCGGCGGTATTCAACTCGGTTTCAGTTTCTTTCAGTAAGCCCAGTTCCGGGCAGTCAAGGCGGTTTGAAATAATTGTAGAATTGACCCCGGCGGGATCGGTTTCTATCTCAAAGAGCCTTGTATCCGACCAATTTCCATTGGTCATATCGTAGCCGGGATGACGATCCACCAGGGCAAGGATCGAAATACTACCGTTTAATTCTACCGCTTCCATCTCATTGAGATCGGCAATGGCGGCTGATTCCAGGTCGTTGTCCGCCGCCATGTAAACGATGAAAGTCCACTCCCTGTTAACCTCAGGTTCCTCAGGTTCTTCAGGCTCCTCAGGCTCCTCAGGCTCCTCAGGTTCTTCAGGTTCCTCAGGTTCCTCAGGTTCCTGGGGGACCTGGATATCCTCTATCCATTTATCGTCATCCTGGAGACCCTGTGTGTCGTTTAAAACCACCTGTTCACAGGCCGTGAAAAGTATAAGCGCCACGAATAATAAAAATATATTTTTCATTTTAATACCTCACCCTGTATTTTCCCTGTTTATCTTCCCAGATTCCGCCGTTTGTGTAGTGAATCTGCGACACATAAAAGAAATCAATCAAATACGGCTCGGTCGGAGCGGTATAAATATAACGATCAAGAGAAATAAAAACCTCCCTGTTTTCTCCCGGGAAAATCATGTCAAATTTGGTGATTTCAAACCTGTTGCTTCCGATGAAGGCGCTGCCCTGGGTTTTCACATCAAAGAGCATAAAAGATACTGTGATGCTGTCGATATGCTTCACGGAACTATTCATAAACTTAAACGCTATACCTGCGTAATTATATTGATATTCCCTTTCGCTTATCTCCATAACGGGTTTTGTTATTACAAACGGCGGTACTTCCATAGGCGTCGCCGGCGGCAAGTCCATTATTACCATGCCCAGGCCGTCACACGCCATTAAAAAAACCGCCGCGAGGACGCTAATTCCAGGAATCCGCATCATGTACCTCCTTTAACAGTGCCATGAATTTATCGATGTATGGGTCCTTCGAGCCAAGCTCACAGGCCGCCTCCAAAAACATCAACGCCGCCTCATAGTCGCGCCGCCTGTACTTGACCGTGGCGTAATAAAACAACGCTTCTATATTGCCGGAGTCGATCCGGTACGCCCGTTCCGCCAGCTCTTCGGCAAGGATGAAGTTATTTGCCGTAAGCGCCTCATCGACCAAATCAAGGAGCTGGTTTTGTGACGGGAGCCGGACATAAATAATCTGTCCCCTCTGCCTGATAAAAAAAACTTCCGTATATTTTTCATAACCTTCTTTTTGAACCGTCAGGGTATAATTTCCCAACGGCACCCCGCGGATGGAAAATCTGCCGTTAATGTCGCTTGTGCCGGTGAGTCCCCTTCCGCCCAGGATAACTTCGCAATACGCCACAGGCCTGTTGGAGAAGTCATAGATCATGCCGTTGATATCAAAAATCTTGTAGCCAAATTCTGCGGTTTTGCACGAAACAGCAGAAAGCGCGGCGATCACGAAAACGATAAAAACAAAAAAACCATTTTGATTTTTTTTCATTGGTTCCTCCTTTGGTTTGTTACGGCGAACACAAGCCTATAATCTCAATATACTCGCCGCCAATAAATAGCCTTGCCTTGATTGCCCGCAGCACTTCGCCCTCTCTCATCTCGATTATTTCAAGGCTTTCCAGTTCCCGTGCCGCGTCTATCTTTTTCTTCCAGTTTTCCAGGTTCCTGTCCGGTCTCGCGCATTCGCTTTTAAACGTCTCTGAGATGAAGCGTAACGTATGCGCCGTTCTGTATTCGGTCTCCGCCCTCTCCCACGCGCGCCAGGCCGGAAGGAAGGACTGCGAAATGCCGCTCAAGAAAACAACCAGAATAACCACCGCGGTAATTGTGTCAATGAATGTCATACCTGCTTAGTACCTCCCTGTTCGAATCCTCAATCGCGGCGACAACGCCGGCCTTATACTCGGCGGCGAATCTCTCGGCGGCGCCCAGGCGGGCGGTAAAGGCGATAAAAGCCGACGACAACACCGTGATGAGAACCAGCGCCGTAATCGTCGCGTTTCCCGTATCAATCCCATGAAAAAACATCCGCATCGGCTCCCTCCCCTCCTGTTCTTCCGTCGGCGCCATAAGACGCAATCGTAAACGGCAGATTATTTTCGCCCGGGCTTTTGTAGACATAATCGCCGCCCCACGGGTCTTTCGGTATTCGGCGGTTGGTGTACGGTCCGCCCCATCCGGACGGAACCGGCGACATGACTGGCTTTTCCCATAACGCATCGAGCCCTTGGGCCTCCGTCGGATACCGGCCGCAATCGAGGTAATACGATTGCAGCGCCAGGCGAAACGTCTCGATCTGACTGCGGCACGCGGCCGCCTTCGCCCTCTCGATATACTTGATTGCCGAAAATCCAACCGCCGCCGAAAGAATCAGAATGACGGCGATGGTGACAATCGTCTCGATAAAAGTAAATCCCTTGTCGCTTTTCAAGATCAAAATGAACCTCCTGTAAATGTGAGTATTGGCAGCACTACGGTTACCATGATTATCAATACGTAAGAGCCGGTCAGCACGATGACGGCGGGCTCCATAAGACGTGACGCGGTTTCCCGCGTTTTCCTGTCCCGCCTGTCAAAGTAATCCCTGATACTTCCGGCTATTTCACGTAAGTCCCCGCGCGCGGCGGCGACGGAAAGCCAGCCCCGCACGTAAGGCGAAAAATATTTTATTTTACCGAACGCGGACGAAAACGAAACGCCCTGCGCGATATCTTTTTTAACCGCTATGAGGGCTTTGGAAAACTTCGTCCCGTCTATGCTCACGACGCAATGGGAGAGGGCTTCCGGAAGCGCCACATTACTTCGCAGAAGAAAATCGAGAAGGTAAAAAATCCTGAATTCGGGAGAATCGCGGTAAAATAATCTGAAATAAACGGCAAAGAGCAAGCCGCCTCCGGACAGCAAAACCAAAGCCGCGATTCCAATGCCGTATTTAGCGTCATGCGCAACGTCAGGTGAAATAAACCCATCGGAGATTAAAAGCGGCATACCCCCGGTGACAAGCGCTATCGTCCCGGCAACGGCAAGAAGGACAATAATCGCCGGGTAAATCAGCACGTTTACGGCGCTTTCCCTGGCGGCTTGCAATCTCCGCAGATCGTTTATTACCCGTTCCAGCACCGTTTCAAGGCTCCCGGCCAGCTCGGCGGCGGAAATCAGCGTAAGGTAAACCGGAGAGAAAAACACCCTGCCGTTTTTAAGGCGGCGCAGACTCTCCGAAAAGCTTCTCCCCTTTTTCATTGACGAAAGCAGGGAGACAGCGATGTCCCTGACCGCCTTTTCAACGCCGTCACGCGCAAGTATATGGAGCGAGTCAAAGAGGCTCGTTTTCCCCCTCAACAAGGTGAGCAGCAATTCCATGAATCGCGCCGCTTCGCCCTTCATTGGCGCACCCCCTGAACCCCCTGAGCCCCCAGTTCCCGCATGATTTCCGCTTCCGTGGTTATACCAGAAGCCGCTTTTTCCTCAGCGTCGTCAAAAATTGTCCTGAATTTCTTGTTTTGCAGATAACGCCGCAACTGTTGGATCGGTACGCCGGCTGAAATCATGTCCGCCATTGCGGTATCAACCGGAATAAACTCCGCCACGACAGTCCTTCCCCTGAAACCCGTGTGCGAACAGCAATCGCAGCCGCCTGCCCCGCATTCGGGGCAGACTTTCCTCACCAGCCGCTGGGCGATGACCATCTTGAGGACGGCCGCCGCCATATAAGCCGGTATGCCCATGTTCTGAAGGCGGTACACCGCTTCGACGGCGTTATTCGTATGCAGGGTCGCGAAAACGAGATGACCGGTAAGGGCCGCCCTGATCGCAAGCTCCGCCGTTTCGATGTCGCGAATTTCCCCTATCATGATGACATCGGGGTCCTGCCTGAATATGCGGCGAAGCAGGGCGTCAAACGTCATGCCCAATTCCTCATGCACCTGAATCTGCGTGATCCCGGAAACACGGTACTCGACAGGATCCTCGATGGAAATGATCTTCATGCTTTTAACGTCAAGGTCTTTCAGCAGGGCGGCCAGGGTAGTCGTCTTGCCGGAGCCTGTCGGGCCGGTAACGAGTACAAGCCCCGACGTTATCGCCGTTATGCTTTTCAGATGCAGGAAATTTTCCCCGGAAAAGCCGAGGGAATCGAGCCTGAGCGGACTATCGGAGCGGTTGAGCAGCCGCAGCACAATAGACTCGCCCCAGATAGTCGGCACGATGGATATTCTGACATCGAGGGAGTAGGAATCAGTTTTCACGTCCAGGTGGCCGTCCTGGGGCCGCCTGTTTTCAAGCACGTTAAGGTTGGCGAGTATCTTGAGCCGCGCCGACACCGCCGTCGCCCGTTCGTTGCTGATCCGTTTGACCGAAACCAGGATACCGTCGGTGCGGTACCGAATCACCGTCTCGTCGCATCCGGATTCAAAATGTATGTCGGAAGCGCGTTTGGAAAGCGCCTCGAGGAAAATGCTGTTGAGAAGATTCACTATCGGCGCGTCATCCGCTACACGGTCGATTATCGACTCGCGGCTGTCCTGTGAATCATCCCCGGATGAACGATCCACGGCCTCCTCCTCCGAATAGAGCTGAGACAGTTTCAGGTTAAAATCCTCACCTGGCAGTTCCTGAAATACGCATTGCCAGCCGGGAAACGCCTTTGAAACCCGCGTCTTCAAAATCGTGTCATTCAAATCGACGAGCCCAAAGTAAAGCGATTTTCCTTCGTGACGCGTAACGATAATCCCGTTCGTCGCGCAGAACGCCGGGCTAAGCTGGGGGCGGCTCATTCTCTCACCCTCCCTCGTCGTTTCGAAACTGCGCGGGCGCAAAACGCCGGCGTAAGTGATGGATAGTTCATTTTTCCTCCTTTGCCGCTTCCACGAAGCGCGTGTAAATCGAAGCGAGTTTGTTAACTCCGTTAAACATGTACTCGTCATTCGCAAGATCAAGATGGGGAACAAGATAGATGAGCAATTGCGTGTTCTCCGCCGTGCTGTTTCTGCTTTTGAAAAACCAGCCAAGAAGCGGTATCTTTGAAACAAGGGGGACGCGCTGCTCGACAATCGTCGAGTCGTTCTGCCGCAAACCGCTCAAAACGACGGTCTCGCCCGACCGCGCACGCACCTGCGTGGTCAGCAGCTTTTCCGACGTGGGCGGCGGATTCCCCGCCGTGGAAGAAACATCCGCTCCACGCTTTGATACCGAAGCGGCTACGGTGGTGGTGATCATGCCGTCGCCGGAAACCCAGCCCTTTATGTCAAGCACCAAACCGGAAACAATCTCTCGCGTAACGCCCGAGTAAACCGGCTTCCCCGTGTCCGGGTCGATGTTGGAATCCCTATATCTATAAGTGCTTGTGTTCTGGAACTTTATCTCCTGGCCGGAAAGCCCGAAGAGCGTGGTGTCAGCGAAAACACTGGCTTCGTTATTCGCAATGGCGGCGTTGAGCTTTGCCGCGAATTGATACCCAAACAGCGTGATAATGTCAAAACTAAGGTTGAGCAGGTTCCCAAGCTGCCCCATCACCATAGTCCTGTCGCCGGGGCGGACGAGCCTCGCGTCGGCCTGGACGTTCCAGTTGAGGTTTAGCCCGTCTTGCACCTGTATGATGAAAAGGTCGTAGCGAATACGGGGCTGCGGCCTGTCGATTACTTCAAGTTCTTTCAGGAACAACGCCCGCCTGTCGCCGCTGCCTGTAAAAAAGAAGGTGTTACCGTCCCCGGCATCAACGAGTTCATCCCGTTTGACCGTGGGCGGCAGGGAGCGGAACAGGTCTTCGGTTTTGATGTACTTCAGCCTGATCGCCCCGGAGCGAAGAGGCGTGTCGATAACCGGAATGTAGTCGAGGATACCCGCTTCGGTTTCCTTGTCCACAAAGGCGAGAAAAGCGCCGTTGTCGGGCGTTGAGAGCGTCTGCATTCCTTTGAAACGCGCCTGGACGATGGGCAAAATCTCCGAGGCAAGGCGGTAGCGGGTTTCAAAAATCTTCCAGCTCTTCCCCTCGTTCCTCAGGCTGGTGATTATGTCCGCCTGCGGCAACGGAAAGATGTAAAACATTTCGCCGATTTTTTTATACTCTCCCCCGCCCTGCTCCAGGATGAGGCTGAGGGCTTCGGTAAATCCCCTCGCGCTGAACCTGACACGCTCGATCATCTGCTCCGGCCGCGCAAAAGAGACATACTCCTTTCCGGCGGCCTCGAACAGGCGATCCAGGCTGTCGGCAAGGCGCCCCCGCTCGATTGTCACGTCGTACAGGCCATAAAATTCGCGAATGTCGACAAGGCCGCTCACCGGCATCGAGGAGAAGGGATCAACCTGCTCTTTCCGGATTTGGATATAATTCGCCGCGGCCTCCACCCGGTACTCCGGAAAGGGCTTCATGAAAAGTTCCACCGCCTCGCGCGGCGTCGCCGCTTCCAGGTGCAGGGTGACCCGGGCCTGGGGCAGGATGTCCCGGAGGATCGTCGCGTTCGTCTTCTGCGTCAGGCGGTCCACGAGCTGGGAAATCGTAGCATCATACGAATCCAGAACGATCCTCCTGCCTGAGACGGCGATTTTAACCCTCGAGACAAGCCACGTCCTTTCGGTCTTGTCGACAAACAGGCGGTTTGTCAAAAGGAACGAGTCGAACGCCTCCTCAAAGTTCCTCCCGATGTACTGGAAGCTGGCCTTGCCGGTGACCGTGTCGTCGCCGATGATCGGGACACCCGACCAGGTTGACATGGCGTAGATGATCTCGCGGATCTCCTGATCCACGAAATCAAAGCTGACTCTCCCCGCCTGCCCAAACAAGACGCGGATTTGTAGGGCAAAAACAACGATTACAAGAATTCGTTTCATACCCCCTATACTGCACGGAGATGCGTTTTTGCTTGTCTTTTTGTGAAAAAAAATGAAAAATTTTTAAAATTTTTTCTCGCAAAGACGCAAGGGAATTACTCGCAAATTTTCTCGCAGAGGCGCAAAGCTCGCAAAGGACGCAGAGGAAGAAGAAGAAAACCACAGAGGACACGGAGTTTCACGGAGAAAAGACGGAAGATCGGTATCTTGCTAAGCCATCACCCGGCCGCTCACGCGTGTATTGAAAAAATTAAGGATGGATTTTCCAGCGTTCTTGGCTAAGCGGACACTTTCTACTTGACGCATCTCAAATTCTCAGTAACAATTCCTTCTCTGTGGAGTTTTTAGAGTAAGCGGTAATTTCCAACCCCATACCCAGGCTGTCCAGATAATCAATTAACGTTGAAATCCGAATATCTTTGCGGTTTTCAAGTTTTGAAACGGCAGTTTGGGTGAAATTAACAATTTC
>JGI24698J34947_10001038_pt1 | contig 14307 bp, 11 predicted proteins | sample TergutMp193P3_FD_34947 | JGI IMG/M metagenome (IMG submission 34947) | reverse complement strand
GCCCATGCCATAGCCCAAGGCTGGCTTGCCAATGGACTGCCGGATAAGCCCAGTGCCTCAACAGTAGCAAAAACTACCACTTTCTGTGATTTTCTTCACCAATTTTGGGATTTTGACACTTCCGGCTATTTTCGTGAGTTTGAAACAATGGGCAGAGAGCCACAGCCTGATCACGCTTTTGAAATGCAGAAAGTGGTAGAACGATATTACCGGCCTTATTTCCTGACTAAATTATTATGTCAAATAGATGGGGAAACCCTGCAACAATTTATCGTTTATTTGAAAATTGAAAGAAAATTGGCCGCATCAACTCTATGAATGGCTGTGCGGGCATTGGCATGAAGACGAATGCTACTTTGATATAGATAAAAACAGCGGCTATCAATATTTATATAGAAGCACAAGGATACTTGAAAAAACTGGCGGTAAGTTGTCAGTTTACAATGGAAGTGGCTCTGCGGAGCGGCAATATTTAGACAGAATATAATGATATAAGAAAAAAGGATAAATCTAGTTAAATGAAATCATATACGCAAGTTTTTCTTGATTTATTGGACAAAATTAAACCTTCAAAACATAGATACGAAGTTTATAGTGATTGGTTGATTTTCGCTTCAGCTACTCTTTATGCACCGTGGAAAAAAGATAAAAGCGTAGAGGAAGAATATTTGAAAATTGCAAAACAGTACAATACTTATGAACTTGATAAATTAGGCCAGTTATTAGCTATAACTGTTGAAGCACTTGAGAGAAATGAACATGATTTTTTAGGTGAGGTATTTGCACTTGGTGAACTTTCAAATGAAAGAAATGGACAATCTTTTACTCCTTTTGATGTTTCGCGTGTAATGGCAGATGTTGTAATAGGAGAGAAAAAATGTGAAAAAGGCCGTGTTATAAGAATTAACGATCCATGTTGTGGTGCAGGAGGGATGCTTATTGCCAGTGCCTTAGCATTGGAAAAACGTGGTATTAATTATCAGAAAGATGTATAATTTGTTGGGACAGATATTGATCACAGGTGCGCTCGAATGAGTTTTATACAATTAGGCTCAATGTTGAGAGGGTATTTGATCTTATGACAAAAATAGAAAAAGGATATCAATAAGGAGTATAATAATGGAACTTGAAGAGAACATGACGAGGGCTTTTGAGAATGGTTAAATAATCATTAATAATGGAGTATAATATATCATGTCTATTTTATTGTCAGGCGATTTTCACGCCAATGCGGACAAAGAATTATTTTTAATTACTCAAAAAGTGCTGGTCGAAAAATACGGGCAGGCTCAATATGACACAATAAAGTATCATATAATTTTGGGTGACGGAGGATTTATGTGGCCCGGCGGTGAAGAAAACGAAAAAATACATTACTTTGCATTATCTCAACGCCCATTCCCTATTCTCTGCGTTATGGGGAATCACGATCCGGTACTGGGACATACCGATCTGTCGGAAATTGACATAGGGATAGGCGAAAAGGTAATCGTTGTCAATAAAGAAAAACCTTTTGTAGCGTACTTTAAAAGGGGTAGAGTATACACCATAGAAAATAAAAAATTTCTTGTTTTAGGCGGTGCTTTATCCATAGACAAAGAATTCCGCAAACCCGGTAAAAGCTGATGGAAACAAGAATACTGGAGCGAAACAGAAAAAAACGATCTTTTTCATATGCTAAAGAAAAATAGAAAATTTGATTATGTCCTCTCCCATACTGGCCCAAGCCGTATAAACGAGACTATTAAACCTTTACAACGGCTTGGTCTCATACCAATTTTTTTTGATGAAGTTGCAGCACTCAATGAAAAGATAGACTGTAAAATAAATTGCAAACAGTGGTTTTGCGGTCATTGGCATATAGATAAATACTACTATGATCAGAACTTAAGGCGAGGTTATCAATACCTGTATAGAACAACCGCCCTCTTGCGGGGTGATGAAATAATTCCACCCCTGTCGGGTGATAGCGATGAGTAACATATGATTTATTTTACAGCGGGAAGGAGCAAAAAGTGCCCAAACAACCGGAGGCCGCGTCCCGAACAATGTGCTATGAGACTTACATTTTAACGGTAATTTTGTTTCTTGGGTGTTTTGCGGTCAGAATTTGGCGCTGTTTTTCCACGGTAACCTGTGTGTAGATCTGTGTTGTCAGTATGGAACTATGTCCCAACATGCGTTGTATATAGCGGATATCCACGTCCTCCTCAAGCAGTAGCGTCGCGAAAGAATGTCTGAACATATGTGGCGTTATGTTCCGCTCAATATCAGCTTTGGCGCAAAGCCGTTTTATCAGGAAACGGACAGACTGTTCGGAAAGGCGTGATGATAATCGGTTAAGAAAAAAATAGCCGGTTTTGTGTATATGCGCCGTGTTTTCTTCGGCATAGCGCCGCAAAATCGCGAGAACTTCCTGATTTCCAACCTGTAATATGCGCTCCTTTGCACCTTTGCCCATGATGCGGATACTGCCGTTTCCAAAATCAATGTGCTGCGTATTCAGAGAACATAATTCCGATACCCGCAGACCTGTAGCGAATAGTAGCTCAATTATTGCAACATTTCGTAAAGCGGTGTTTGATGCGTAGGTAGTTTTAGCCTGTTTCAGTTCGTGATATACGGCGCGTAAAACGTTTTCAATTACTGCCAGCGGAATTATCTTTGGCAGTGTTTGTGGAATCTGAAATTTTGTCTTTATTTTTTTCATGGGGTTGTCGATGATAATTTCCTCAAACTCAAGATAATTCAAAAAGGCGCGGACGCTTGCAATTTTGCGTTTGGCCGTCCTCGGCAAAAATGTTTTGTGAAGATGTGTTATAAATGCAGATAACTCAACTTTAACGGGAATAGTTTCAGATGCGGTGTGCCGTCGTAATTGTTCAAGATCAATCGTATATGCTTTGATTGATTTTACGCTGAGTTTCTTTTGATGTGCACAGTACGATAAATAGTTTTCAATTGCCTGTTTTAGTGTGTTCATTATTCACTCCTCTGATAATAATATTACGATTTTGCATATAAGAGGAATGTTATGCCTATGATTGGATGCTGCCGTTTTTCTCCACATCGACTGTGTGTTTATTGGAAATTATTCCGTATTTTTTTCGTTATTGAAAAGGCATGATTTGTATGTATCATTCCTGATTACCACAATGGATGACGGGAAAAAGAGTGTAGTTTAATGACATCAAATTCTTTCTGTATGTGATCCGAGCCCGGCATTGGGACACCTGGCCGACACCATACGTGGCCACCAGTCTTCCATAATACCATCTAAGAGCGATATATATACACACTAAGAGCGAATATCGGGGTGTTCGATATTGTTTTCCCTCATTTTGTCCTGTTTTGCTCTTCCTTCCAACCAAGAAAAAACAATGAAAATTTGCCTAATTTTGTGGCAAAACCGGCAAAAATTTACTTAAAACCATAAGATTTTTGGCTGGGACTTGACAAACATATGTAAAAAGAAGAGAATTAAATCATGGAACTAAAAGAAGTATTACAGGAAGCAAAATCAGAACTGCAGGCTCTTGGCGTTATTGGTTATGAAAGCTATGGCCTATCAAGCCCTGAAGCTGTAAAAAACACTATTAAATCCCTAAAAGAGTATGATAAGAAATATCCGCCGGAAAATGACGTTTTACGCATAAGCGAGATAGAAGCAGCAAGAAGAAAAGGATAAATTTCCAATTGATTGTTCAAGACGTTGATGCCGCCGTTGATTACCTTCGTCCTTTATTGAAGAAACTTTGTATAAGGGAAAATTTCCGTGGTGAAAAAGATGTTTACACTGCAGAAATACCTGAATTGGATTTTCTTAATCTGGGTAATTGTAAAATTACTGTTATTAGAGAAAGGCTCCCTAATGCAACCCTTTGCGGACAATTAATAGTTAGATACAGACCTGAACATAACCTTTTGCAATTTATTATCTACCTAAATGAGCACTTGTTTTTTAATGAAGACGCAGCCAAGAAGAATAGAAAGATTGTCGCTGTGCATGAGTTTAATCATATCGCTGCTCATCTCTTTGCATATTCAACAGATAAAGACAAATATTTCAGTACTCTTAAACATAGGTTCAATAACACAATAGATGAGATACATAAAACCGATGTAACTAGCTTACGTAACTATTTAGATGATAAGAGTTTTGAAGAATTAGATGTACACAGTCAGATTCATCATACCCATTTTGCCTTAGGGCCAGAAATTATTGAAATAAGCTATACTGATTTATATTATAATTTGTTGTTTTCAAAAGGGGCCTTTGAAGAATACTTTGATTTAAAAAATCAAAGAAAGTTTTTCTCTTTATGGGAAAAAAATGATAGGGGGGAAGCTGTCAAAATGTATCGCCGTCTTGTAATAGAAGCGGCGGAAGAAAAATGGGTCCCAAAACAATTCGCATTAGATCAGGCTTTTGAATGGCTAATAAAATATACCCAATAACGAGTGCCCACGCTCGCTCTTACTGAAAAGGTTTTTTCCTTTCATGAGCTTCGTGTCGCAACCGATGGTAGGCATTTTTTTCTTAACCCCGGTCACCCTTCGTGGTCAAGGTGTTTTTTCTGCCAATATTTAATATCGCATCAGGTATTTCCGGTAAAATGGCTTTTAATCCGGGTATCATCTTTACAAGATCGTTATATACACGTAAAATAGTCTGCATCTTTTCTACGCTGTTTCGCCATTTACCTATGTTTTTGTTCAGATCAGAATTTTCATCAATAAACTCTTCGAAAAACTCCTTGATTTTTACAAACCATCTTTTCCGTTTTATTTTTTCTACAACTTCAGCTTCGTTGGGTGTTGTGTTAATCACTTCTTGTACCTTCCCAACAGCACCAACAACCTCCTCAACATAATCAGCATCATCAATAAACATCTCGTTACGTAAATCCTTTACGAGATCGTTTAACTTGAGTATGGAATTATTAAGCTCTATATTTATGGGAGCATTATAAATATTAGTTGTATTGTTTACGCCATATGCAATAACCGTTTCAAACAACGAAAATAATCTTTCAGTAACCGGGTCCAGATAGGGCATTCGTTTTCTTGTATGCACATCTACAATATTCTCAGACAACATTAGTGGTTCATGCCTCTCCCCATTTATCATAATGGAATCAATGGTTTTTGTTTCTTCCGGTCTCAAAACTTCATATTGCAGATCTGGCTTGATATTCTTATAACTCTTAAAAATACCCTGTATTGTTTCACGCATACTTGCTACATAGGCTGTTTTATCTGCACCCTTAACGCGTACGGTAACGCTTCGTACGTCTTCTGTAATAAGGGCAATAGTGTCGCCTTGGAATTTTAATACCGCACCTTTACGCCACAACAAATCCTCGTCAAAGATTTCGTTGTGGCGTTGGACCATAATACGTGACACGATATTAGGCGGCAATACTTTTTCGACAACAAAACTCATCGTTAAGCGGTCATTGGCATTATCGAAGATTGGCAATCTATCAGGCATATCTATCGACAATATCCCAGGTATGAAGATACGATCAGTATTTTTGAAAAAAGCTAACTCATAGACCTTCATCAGCCTGAATAAAAACGCTACCTTATCACGGGGGTATTTATAGCGCTTATCGTCCCTTAATATTTCTGTGCCCTTCTGCACGGTGAGTATATGTTCATGTTCTGTAAATCCTTTGTTGATAATTCGGTAAATACCGTTGGTGATCCAATCAGGATTAAGAACGAGCGTATTGAAATCTTCCATCTCCTCTTTGTTATACCAAAGACAAATGCCGAGAGTATGTAAATCTTCCAGTATATCCTCTACATGCTCATTGTGTACACCGCATTTTCTTGCAATCTCGTTAAACTGTTCACGCGTAATATGCGGAGATCTCGTCTTATAAAAATGTTCACGCAGCTTGCTCTTTATTGTATACGCTTCCAGCGAGACTGACTGGTTATTCCATGAAGGGTTATTACGTACCATATCCATAACTTTCTGGCGGAATTCTTCCAGTTTTGTTGTGTTTTTTTCATTACCTATATCCACACGGTAATAGCCTGCAATCGAAGGATATTCTTTTTTTAACGTCTTTTCAGCAATATCTGCCTTATGGTCGTCTTTTTCATTTATCAGGAACAGCACCGGGGAATCTCCGCCATGTATTCGTATCTGTTCCAGCCAATAAGAGGGATCATTGTCGCGCTCTATACGCCCATTGTAAACGTATATGTACAGACACCGGGCAGACATAAAACAACGATGCGCTGAGTGAGTTATGGAGTGTCCGGCAAAATCCCAAATATGTGCGTTTACACTTCCAATACCGTCTTTATCTGGAAAATCCCAAAGGCGCCTTTCCACACCCGTGGTACTCTCGTGGCCTTCAGGCATACCTGCATCAATATCACGCAATTTTCTGGCAAGGCTTGTCTTGCCCGCTCCTTTTTCACCTAAGATTATAATACGTGCTTCATTAAACCGTTCTAGCTTATCGCCTAATCTATCAAAATAACGCCCGACTGAAGCTGCGCCTTCCGCCTTTATCTCATCAGGTACACCAAGGTGACGTTTAAGCTCTTCCTTGTCTATCTTGTTAAAGCCATTATTGAACAAGTCTTCATAATAACGCGCCCAATAAGCACAGCCTGTGGCTACTAAGTCCTTTTGAAAGTTATCCCATAATTCGCCATATATGGATGTATCGTGATTACAAATATTCAGTCTGTTTTCCTTTATAGCCTCAATGTCTTTAAATAGAAAACTTTTCAAATCAAAATTGGTGGTGTCTCTGGTGATGGCAGCATAGGCGGCGGCAGCTCTGGTGACAGCATCGTAGGCATGGGTGGCGCTGGCTATGGCGGCATTGGCGGCGGCCCTGGCGGCGGCGTTAGCGGCGGCTCTGGTGACGGTATCATAGGCAGTGGCGTTGGCAGCGGCGTTAGCAGCAGCGTAGGCAGCGTTAGCAGCGGCGTAGGTGGCATCGACACCGAAATCATACAAAAACACTGCTTGCGCACCAACATCCAGTGCGTAAGAAATGCTGTATAAGTGCTTTTGTTTTTCATTCTTCGGCCAATAGGCAAAACCCCTCTTTATGCCCAAAAGAGGTAATGCCCGCAGGCCGCATACCCAAGAAAACTGGCGTAGCTGTTTTTTATTTAAGCTTTCCAGTAGTCCTTCCATGTAGTCTTCAAAGCTCATATCAGCACTCCCACGTTTTTTATTCGTCTATTTCACTGGATTTATTATAGCATACATTTTTTATTTTGTCTATCAACATACCTTAATAATTCATTCCGAAATTATATATTTATCACAATCTTATTCCTCGGATGCTTTGTTGCTAAAATTTCTCTTTGTTTTGCTGTCGAAACATGAGTATATATCTGAGTGGTTGTAATTGAACTATGTCCGAGTAATTTTTGTATGTATCGTATATCTACATCTTCCTCAAGCAGCAGTGTTGCGAAAGAATGACGAAACATATGAGGTGTCACATTTTTTTTATAATCAGCCATCTTAGCGTATTTCTTTATCATAAGCCGCACGGACTGTTCCGACATTCTGTTATTACGCTTATTTATAAAAAAAAAGCCCATTGAAGTTATAGAATTTAAAAACGCTTTTTCATAATTCAAAAGAGCCTTAATAACATCTTTATTTTCAATTTGAATAATCCGTTCCCTTGACCCTTTGCCGTAAATCTTGATATACCCATCATTTATACTAACGTTTTCAGCTTTAAGCGAACAGACCTCCGATACCCGCGCTCCAGTTGCAAAAAGGAGCTCCAGAATGGCTATATCCCGCATAATCGTTCTTCGCTGATATTCGCTGTTTGTACAATTACGTTGAGCATAAGCACATTCCAATATCTTATTTATGACATTAAGCGGAATAGTTTTAGGCAGGATTAACGGCTGTTTAAATGTCGTCTTTATTTTCAAAAAAGGGTTATGCTCAATAATTTCTTCAAAACAAAGATGATTGACAAACGCCTTTAAAGTGGCGATTTTCCGCTTTACTGTTTTTGGTTTATATGATTTATGAAGATATTCGATAAAACACATCAGCATATCTTTCTCGATCTTCCCGTCAGAAAAAACGAAATATTGACGCAGATCAATGCTATACGCCTTAACAGTTTTATTATCCAGCCCTTTTTGATACTTGCAATATTCGATAAATTTACTTATGTAACAATTCTCCATAGTTATACTCCTTTTTATTCCTTTGAAGATTATACCTAATTTACTGATTCTCAAATTTTCACGATAATTTTGTTCCTTGGGTGTTTTTCGGTCAGGATTTGGTGTTATTTTTCTACGGAAACCTGTGTATAAATCTGCGTCGTCGGTAGCCACCAAAAGATGTGAAAAACGCGGATCACGAAGGCTGACTGGTTTTCTCGATGATGCCCAATGCCATTCCTATAGCACCGATTTACGTTCCTGTACATGGTACAGGAATTAGAGGAGCTTGGCGGATTGTCTGATATGTCTAAAACTATACAGAAATAAAAAAGTATGTTACAATAAATTCAGTGAAGTAGACGAAAAAATAAAACAGGAGCGCTGATATGATCTTTGAAGACCAAATAAAAGAACTGTTGGGAGGCCTAAGTAAAAAACAACTATGTCAGTTTTCCTGGTTGTGCGGCCTACGGGCATTACCTTTCTTGAGCGCAGAGAGGGGTTTCGCGTATTGGCCAAAACATAAAAGGCAGGAGTACTTATACGATATTCTTTATGCGCTTGATATTAGTGCGCAAGTAGCATTTCTTGATTATTTTTATGATGTCCATTTCACTACTGTCTCCGTCATCAACGCCGTCCGTTCCGCTGCCGATGCCGCCTACGCTGCCACCGATTCCGATGCCGCCTACGCTGCCGCTGCCTACGCCATCGCCGATGCTGTCGCTGCCTACGCCACCGATACCGAAGCCCCCTACGCCGCCAACGCCGCCATCGCCGCCGCTTCTTCTGTTTTTGACTTGAAAAGTTTTTTACTTAATGACATTGAGGCAATAAAGGAAAACAGGCTGAATGAGTGTAATCACGATACATCCGTATACGGCGAACTATGGGATAACTTTCAAGAGGACTTAAAAGCTATTGGCTGTGTTTATTGGGCGCATTATTATGAAAGTCTATTCAATAATGGTTTTGATATTGACAAAAAACAGCTTAAACGCCACCTTGTTGTACCTGATGAGATAAAAGCCGAAGGCGCGGCGGCTGGCGGACGTTATCTTGAGGGATTGGGCGACAAGATAGAACGGCTTAATGAAGCGCGTATAATTATTCTGGGTGAAAAAGGCGCGGGCAAGACCAGCCTTGCCAGAAAACTACTTAATATTGATGCGGAAATGCCTAAAGACGAGGATAGTACCGAGGGTGTGGACAGGCACCTTTGGGATTTTCCGGATAAATACGGCGTTGGGAGTGTAAACGCGCATATTTGGGATTTCGCCGGGCACTCTATAACCCATTCAGCACATCGTTGTTTTATGTCCGCCCGGTGTCTGTACATATACGTTTACAACGGGCGTATAGAGCGCGACAATGACCCCGCTTACTGGCTGGAACAGATACGCATACACGGTGGCAATTCCCCGGTGTTGTTCCTGATAAATGAAAAAGACGACCATAAGGCGGATATTGCTGAAAAGACACTGAAAAATGAATATCCCTCGATTGCGGGTTATTACCGTGTGGATATAGGCGATGAAAAAAACACAACAAAATTGGAAGAATTCCGCCAGAAAGTTATGGATATAGTGCGTAATAACCCTTCATGGAATAACCAGGTTGTCTCGGCAGAAGCGTATAAGATAAAGAGCAAACTGCGTGAACATTTTAAAGCGACAAAGTCTCCGCATATCACGCGTGATAAATTTGACAAGATTGCAAAAAAATGCGGCGCACAGGATGATCGTATAGAGGAGATATTGAAGGATTTACATACCCTCGGCATTTGCCTTTGGTATAACAAAGAGGATTTGGAAGATTTCAATATGCTTGTTCTTAATCCTGATTGGATCACCAATGGTATTTACCGCATTATCAACAAGAGCTTTAATGAACACAAGCATATACTCACCGTACAGAAGGGCACGGAAATATTAAAGGACGATAAGCGCTATAAATATCCCCGCGATAAGGTAGCGTATTTATTCAAGTTGATGAAGGTCTATGAGTTAGCTTTTTTCAAAAATACTAACCGTATTTTCATACCTGGAATACTGCCGAAAGACATACCTGATGAGTTGCCAAGCCTTGATGGTGCCAATGACCGTTTGAGGATGGATTTTGTTGTCGAAAAAGTATTGCCTCCCAATATCGTGTCGCGTATTATGGTTCAACGTCACAGCGAAATTTTCAACGAGGATTTGTTGTGGCGCAAAGGCGCGGCATTAAAATACCAGGACGGCGATGCTATCGCGCTTATTGTTGAGGATGTGCGAAGCGTTACAGTGCGTATTAAGGGCGTAGACAAAACAGCCTATATAGCAAGTATGCGTGAAACGATAAAGGGTATTTTTAATAGTTATCAGGTTATCAAGCCTGATTTGGAATATGAAATTCTTATACCGGAAGAAGCAAAATCAAGCGATTCCATAAGGATATCCGGGGAGCAGATCGAACCGCTAATGTTACCTGAGGACACAATCCATGATTTTATTGAGGGGCAGCAATATTATCCATACCGCAAAATGAAAATATCTTTGGATAGAACAGCGTTAAAATATGCTATCTTAACAGAAGAGCAGTTTAACCAAATACTGGAAATACTGGTGAATTTCCTGAAATCAGAGCAAGCGAAAAAAAACAAGGATATACGAGTTTTGAAAACCGATATTGACAAAATAAAACACCGTCTTGAACCTGAAAAGGACAGGGAGCGATTGAGCAGAGTTTTGTCCAACATTGCCGACATTACAACGATAGGCACGGCACTTTCTATGTATCTTGCCAAACACCCCGAAATTCCGCAAGTAATTCACTCAATGATCGCTCTCTGGCTCTTACGCCAGTAGAAATAGGTCACGGCACCAATAGTGGCAGGGTGACAGACACAGTGAGGTGCCTGATACTATGCTCCGCTAAAAAGACACTAAAGGTACGCCAAAGGCAACAGTCACAACATCATTAACTTACAGTTTCGTGGGGTTTTCTTGCGGGTTGTGACAGGGGAGAGGTGGCTAGGATTATGGGGTTATTTGTCTTCATTTTAAGTTTAGTGTTTGTCACTCTTGCGTCCCCTTTTATTTTTTCATCCTGGTATATCTGGTAAACTTACAGGTATGGTATATTTTTTACCATTTATCAAGAAACTAAAATCAGCTTCTAGAGTTGAATAATCTACTAAAAAATTTCCAGTATATACATCAAATATCATAATGTGGTTGTACGGAATATGTGTCCAATTAGGGAGAAGAGGTTTTTCCCCGGGATTTAACGGGCGCATTTTATTTGCGGCAAACCAGAAATATTTTTCATCTTCAGTTATGCCTATTTGCTTGGTGTTATAATCATGAATTAATACATTTATCAGGTTTCCATCTAAATCATATAAGTAACTTTCATTTTGTCGCGTCAAAATAGCAATTTGGCCTGCAAGAACTCGTCCAGTAGTTTCGGCAAAAACAAGACGCATCTCTCCTGTTACCATGCCCGGTTGTGCAACCTTCTTTCCGTAAAAGTCATAAAATGTTAGCGTATATTCACCGTAGTTTAATTTCATTTGTTGTTTAATATAAACGAAGCGGTTTTGTTTAAGAAATATATGGTAATAATCATTTCTTCCTAATTGAATCTGTGTTTTGCCGTCAAGGAAAAAAACATTACTATCAACCACTTGGGGAATATTTTGCGAGAAAAGAATACTTATAGAAAAAATAAACAAAGCGGAAAATATAAATATCTTTTTTGCGAAGCCATTTTTATCATGGGACATGATCAACTCCTGGATGTGGTGCGACTCTTAAACCTGGTTCTTGCGCTTGATACGGCGAAGTTATCCGGCTCTGACCACGGAATGGTGATTCAGTACCTGGATCAACAGGGTTACCGGTATTACTCTCTCTAGTTTCAACGTGAACATGTGGACCTGTAGAATATCCATTTGTAGGATCCGCCATTCTTCCAACAACATCACCAGTGTTAACTTGTGTACCTGCAGGTAGAGTGGATGTTGGATCTAAGTGACCATATTGATCATAATATCCATCGCCTCTGTCTACTGAAGTTCTCCATCCCATGCCTTCATTTTGATTATTGGGATTTTGCCAACCAGATCGAAATACAGTACCACCGTGCAATGCAGTTACATCATTTGGATTTGTTGCATCTGAGGATGGTACAGTTGAAGGTTGTACATCTGATCGCATTAACACAGTTATAACTACAGCGGCGGCTATTATTATGGGTATCCAAATTGTATCCCCATCTGGGTCAACATACTTCACCGGGTTGTTCCCCGCGTAGTGGTAAACATGCAGGTTCACATAGTTAAACACACCCCCCTGTCCCGGCAAATTCCCGTTGCGTTTGCGGGCCTCGTCGCTTATCGGCGCTTCCGGGACATAGTCCCCCAAGGCCGGATCCCCGCTGATCCACCTTCCCGTCTTACTGTCCAAATACCTTGCCCCGAAGTAATACAGGCCGGTTTCCAAGTCGCGCTCTTTTCCGGTATAGTTGCGCCTCCTCCCCCGGTAAAGGAACCGCTTGTGGGTGAGGATTGCGGTTTTGCGGGGTTTCCTCGCGGGCTGTGACAGGGGAGAGGTGGATACTAGCAAGTGGTTATTTGACTTCATTGTGTTTGCCTGTTCTCCTCAAATTTGGTGTTTGTTTCTGTTGCGTACTCAGTCACTTTTGTGTTCCCAATGTTAATAAATTTATATATTTGATTATTGGAATCCCAAATGAAAGAAACATTTTCTGGTTTCTCGCCACCTATGCCTTTAAAGGCAATTATTTTATTATCTTCATCAATATTTGTAATTTCCATAATAACAGAAAGAAAATTATTTTTTAGTATTAATTCAAACTGATCTTCTTGAAATTCATAGAATGCGGGATATATTCCTCTACCACTTACTTCAAAAAAATAGAGTTCTTCTTTTCCGTTATTATTGAAATCACCAATGTAACCAAATTTATGCCCTAGCCAATGTATTTCCCTCCCAAGGACATCCATTGATATTTTGTCAAAATTATTTTTGTCATCAAATGGTAAGGTTCCATATCCAGTTACTTTGATTACTTTCTGTATTGTTTGATTTGATTCATCGCAGATAAAACAATAAACTCTACTAACATAACTGTTTTTAACTCCCCCATATGAAAGAGAGCTTTTTGATTGATAAAATGCCAATAATTCCATATTCCCTGAATTAGTAAAATTCCCTTCTTCCTGAAATAGAAAAACCATTTCTTCATCATAATTTTTTATTTGTTCTTGTAAATTAATTACCTTTGGAAGGGTGGTTTTTTCATGTGTTCCATTGCTAATTAAATTATCATTGTTATTTATATCATTTTTACTTTTTTTATTCTCACAGCCTACATAAACTATGATTATGATAAAGAATATTAAAATCGTAATTATATTGATTCTTTCTTTCATTATTATTACTCCTTTCATGCTCAGTTTTGTGGTTGTGCTATTACACTTGGATCAAAAGAAAATCTTTGATTGAAATCAAAATAAAATTTTACGTTGCCAGCCTCATAAGTTCCTTGCCCAAATGATGCCGCAGTAGATTGTAATCTATTCTGTAAGCCAACATTAGACAATAATGGCCCTTCACTGGAATTATAAGGGCTATTTGTTGGGCTTACTGTAGCAAGATGACCTATTCCTTCGGGGTTATTCGTTGCGGCTATAACAAGATAACCACTGTTAGCCAATAATTGGGCTTGTTCGCCTGTAACTTCTACAACCATACCTATTGAGGCTGCACCTGCCAAATTTGTTGCTGCGTTATTTGCTCGTACATTATCCCTATTTTCACCAGCGTATAAAGAAAAAGAATTAAACCCTAACGCTTCTGCTGTATCAAATGTTGCCTGATTACAGAATGTTAAGTTAGAGCCGGATAAAGCCCAACGACCGCCGCCACCTTGTACGTACATTTTTGCGTTTCTTGCAAGACGCTGGGCCGTTTCCATTCTAAAAATTCTAGATCTTGCATATGTTTCGGAGGACTCCCCATCCGGGTCGGTGTACTTCACCGGGTTGTTCCCCGCGTAGTGATAAACATGCAGATTAACGGCATTGAACACGCCCCCCATCCCCGGCAAGTTTTGATT